>ERZ824598.569-NODE-569-length-58712-cov-14.441482_pt1 | contig 58712 bp, 55 predicted proteins | sample MGYA00519934_ERZ824598 | MGnify/ENA primary metagenome ERZ824598 (study PRJEB31778, sample SAMEA3449177) | human gut metagenome | biome: human gut; feature: human-associated habitat; material: faeces | place: United Kingdom | collected 2010/2012 ...
ATGAAAAATCACTTTCTTTATTTGCCGGTTTTTCCGCACTTTTCTTCTGTGCAAACTCAACCTCTTCTGTAATGATACTAAATCCATAAACTTTGCTTCCCTCTTTGGTTGTATAATTATTGTTCTGTACCCGCCCAATAACCAATACACGAGAGCCGCTGTGAAAATATTTCTCGACAAATTCAGCCTGCTTTCCAAATGAGGTGCAATGAAAGAAGTCCGCATCCGCATTTGACTTCTGCTTTGTCTTTCGATTGACCGCAAGATCAAATTTGGTAATAACAATGTCCGTTCCATCCTCATTTTTCTTTCTTGTCGTTTTTGGATTTCTCGTCACATTTCCCAGTAAAATAATCTTATTCATTTTGTCCGCCTCCTCTCTTTTGTTTCCATTCATCCAATAACTTTAAAATGATTTCCATCATTTCCTCTTCTGTGGCTTCTTCCCCAAAATACTCTGACAGTCGTTCATTTCTCAGAGTAATTTCTTTTTTCTTTTTCTGCTTGGGAATCGAAAAAAGATACTCTTCCAATCTGTCAGCATCTAATTTCCCCTCCAAACTGAATTTCTTTATCCCATTTGCCTGTATTGTCGATATTTTCTTCCCATACCGGCAAATAGCATCATAAACCATACTCTGCTCTTCTTCCGGAAGAACAGACAGGCTGACACCTTGAATCAATCCAAGCTGCTTATTATCTACCAAAGCCAGCAGATCATCACTTAATCTGGCAAGCCATATATAACGCTGAATCATCTTATAATTTTCGCCACTTTCCTCGGACATCATTTTCAGGCTGTTTCCTGCCTTGCCCTGATTCTTCATGGCATCATACTTGATTTTGTATGCCTTTGCTTTTTCACTCGGCCGGATGTTTTCCCGCTGAATATTGGAATCTACCATAACTACACTGGCTTCATCGTTATCCATTTCTTTCACAAATACCGGCATTGTTTCTAATCCAAGCACTTCACATACGTGCTTCCTGGTATGCCCGGAAATAATCTCATAACCGCCTTCTTTGCGTTTTCGGACAATTCCCGGCACCAGTACACCATGCTCTCTGACACTTTCAATCATCTCTGCTAATTCCTCATCGGAACGAATCTGAAACGGATGGTTATGAAATTCATGCAGTTCGGAAAGCGGTATCTCTCTCACATCTCCTGCTTCGGCAGCTTTTTCGGTTTCCTTTCCACCAAAGAGGTCATCAAAACTCGTTAATTTCACTTTTTCCAAAGCCTTTGTCCTACTCATGAGCGATTACCTCCTTTGTCAGTTTCTCGTAAGCCTGCGCCACCGGATGTTTCTTATCCAATGTAAAGATACTCACTCCTGCTGCTGATGTTTCAGCGGCTTTTACCGAAAATGGTATTTTACTTTCAAAGATAGGAATGGATTCCCCATAATATTTCTTGATTAGTTCCATAATGTCTTTGGCATAATTAGTTCTCGCATTCAACATGGAAATCAAAATCCCTTCAAACTGAATCTGCGGATTCAAATGCTTTCTCACACGGTAAATGGTTGTGATTAATTGCTCCAAGCCTTTTACCGGAAGATAAGCTGCCTGCACCGGAACCAATACACGATCCGATGCCGTAAGCGAATTGACCGTTATCATTCCCAAACTCGGCATACAATCGATGAGAATGTAATCATAAAAAACTCTCATGCTTTCCACATATGTTTTTAGAACAAACTCTCTGCTCATAGCATTTACAAGAGAAACATCCACTCCTGACAAGTCAATGTTGCATGGCATAAGGTCAACTCCTTCTTCATGGTGAATAATTCCTTTTGTCACATCCACATCCTTGTCCATGATAATCTGCTCCATAATACTTGGAAGTGCAATGTCCAGTTCATCCGGATTTTCAATTCCAAGACTCTGTGACAGGTTTCCTTGTGGATCTGCGTCAATGACAAGCACTTTCTTTCCTTCTCTTACTAAACCAACTCCAAGATTTACTGTTGTGGTAGTCTTGGATACACCACCTTTTTGATTGCATATGGCGATTACTTTACACATAATTCTGACCCTCCGTATTTTTTTGGTTATTTTTCATTTCGATAAACATCTACATATAAGCGTTTATACTTTCCATTCGTTCTTTCTATAGAACTAAAATTTGAAATATTTCTTACCTGCCACCGGCAATCTCGCTGCATTTTCTTTAAAAACCAGCGAAGTTCCTTTTTGGTGCCAGATAATCTTACTTTTAACATATATTTCACCTCCAATCTTTGCCTGATTTCCATAACACAAAAAAGGCACTTTCCTAAACTACTAGGAAAGTGCCCTAAGGTACAAAATCTTATGAAATTGAACTCACCATATGCTGTGAAACATGCATATTTCAGCATTATCACGCATTATTACAAACAAATTTGTTGCAATTTTGTTGCAAAATCCAATTACAATATCTCTGAAATAACGTATTTTCGTTATTACTCGATGATTGTAGCAACACGTCCAGATCCTACTGTACGTCCACCTTCGCGGATAGCGAATGTAAGACCCTGGCTCATAGCGATTGGGTGAATCAATTCGATTGTCATTTCTACGTTATCACCAGGCATGCACATTTCAGTTCCTTCTGGAAGCTGAACAACACCTGTTACGTCAGTTGTACGGAAGTAAAACTGTGGACGATAGTTGTTGAAGAATGGAGTATGACGTCCACCCTCGTCCTTAGTCAAAACGTAAACCTGAGCTGTGAATTTTGTATGACATGTAAGAGTTCCCGGCTGACAAAGAACCTGTCCTCTTTCGATGTCTGTCTTCTGGATACCACGAAGAAGTACACCAGCGTTATCACCAGCCTGAGCCTCATCCAACTCTTTGTGGAACATCTCGATACCAGTTACAACGGATTTCTGAGTTTCTTCTTTGATACCAACGATTTCTACTTCATCATTCAAGTGAAGAGTACCAGCCTCTACACGACCAGTAGCAACAGTACCACGACCTGTGATAGAGAATACGTCCTCTACAGGCATTACGAATGGCTTATCTGTGTCACGCTCTGGATCTGGAATATACTCGTCGATTGTGTTCATCAATTCCATGATAGCATCGCCCCATTTGCCGTTTGGATCTTCCAAAGCGCCAAGAGCGGAACCTTTGATGATTGGGCAATCTGTGAAGTCATACTCCTCAAGCTGCTCTGTTACTTCCATCTCTACGAGTTCGATCAACTCTTCGTCGTCTACCATATCACATTTGTTCAAGAATACAACGATATATGGTACACCTACCTGACGAGACAAAAGGATGTGCTCTTTTGTCTGAGCCATAACACCGTCAGTAGCAGCTACTACAAGAATAGCGCCGTCCATCTGAGCAGCACCGGTGATCATGTTCTTAACGTAGTCAGCATGTCCCGGACAGTCAACGTGAGCGTAATGTCTCTTCTCTGTCTCATACTCAACGTGAGCAGTAGAAATTGTGATACCACGTTCTCTTTCTTCTGGAGCCTTATCGATGTTCTCGAAATCTGTAGCTTCGTTACCGGATACTCTTGCAGCAAGTACCTTTGTGATTGCTGCTGTCAAAGTTGTTTTACCATGATCTACGTGACCGATGGTACCAATGTTACAATGCGGTTTACTTCTTACATACTTTTCCTTAGCCATTTCTAAACGTCCTCCTAACATTTTTTAAATTTTAATTTAGAAATATCTGCTATATACACATAGCTTAATTATATGGGAAAGTTGCTAAAAAAGCAACCCCCCAAAATTGTTACATTAACGAATTAACATTCTCATCCGTTCTTCTGTGCCAATACTTTGTCCTGTACGTTCTTTGGACATTTTTCGTATTTCTCGAAGAACATGGAGTAGTTACCACGTCCCTGAGTAGTAGAACGAAGTTCTGTTGAATAACCGAACATCTCAGCAAGTGGAACAAATGCGCGAACAATCTTTCCACCACCGATATCGTCCATACCTTCAATCTGACCACGTTTTGCGTTCAGACTTCCGATTACGTCACCCATGTATTCCTCAGGCATCGTAACTTCAACCTTCATAATAGGCTCTAACAGCACTGCATCACCTTTCTTCATAGCATCTTTGAATGCCATGGAACCAGCGATGTGGAATGCCATTTCACTCGAATCGACTTCATGGTAAGAACCATCATAACAGTTCGCATGAATACCGAGTACCGGGAATCCAGCAAGGATACCTGCCTGAGCAGCTTCCTGAATACCTTCATCGACAGCTGGAATGTATTCCTTCGGAATAGCACCACCAACGACTGTAGACTCGAATTCGTAAGTGTTCTCGCCGTTTGGATCCATCGGTGTGAAACGAACACGACAGTGACCATACTGACCACGACCACCAGACTGTTTTGCGTACTTCGAATCGATTTCGACTTCTTTTGTAAATGTTTCTTTGTAAGCAACCTGTGGAGCACCTACGTTTGCTTCTACGTTGAACTCACGAAGCAGACGGTCTACGATAACTTCCAAGTGAAGCTCACCCATTCCGGCAATGATTGTCTGACCGGTTTCCTGATCAGTATGAGCACGGAATGTCGGATCTTCTTCAGCAAGTTTTGCCAAAGCTTCACCCATTTTACCCTGATCGTTCTTTGTTTTCGGCTCGATAGCAAGCTCGATAACCGGTTCAGGGAATTCCATGGATTCCAGAACAACCGGATGTTTCTCATCACAGATAGTATCACCTGTTGTTGTCAATTTGAAACCAACAGCTGCTGCGATATCTCCGGAATATACTTTATCCAATTCACTACGTTTATTTGCGTGCATCTGCAAAATACGTCCGACACGCTCTTTCTTTCCTTTTGTTGCATTGAGTACATAAGAACCGGAGTTCAATGTACCGGAATACACACGGAAGAATGCCAGCTTACCAACAAATGGGTCTGTCATAATCTTAAATGCCAATGCTGCGAATGGCTCATCATCAGAAGATTTACGAACGACTTCGTTACCATCTTCGTCTGTACCGGTGATATCAGGGATATCTGTTGGTGCAGGCATGTACTCGATAACACCATCTAACATCTTCTGTACACCTTTGTTCTTGTAAGCAGAACCACAGTATACCGGAACAGCCTCACAAGCGATTGTTCCTTTACGAAGAGCTTTCTTCAAATCTTCAACGGATGGCTCTTCACCTTCAAGATACTGCATCATCAGATCATCATCCAAGTCACAGATTTTCTCAACAAGGTTTTCATGCCATTCTTGAGCAAGATCTTTCAAATCATCCGGAATCTCAGTGATTTCGATATCCTCGCCCTTGTCATCTTTATAGTAGTATGCTTCCATCTCAAACAAATCAACCAATCCGACGAAATCGTCTTCCTGACCAATCGGAATCTGAACAGGAATTGCATTTTTACCCAAACGATCAATAATCGTCTGTACTGACATAAAAAAGTCTGCACCCATCTTATCCATTTTGTTGATGAATGCCATACGTGGTACATTGTAAGTGTCAGCCTGACGCCAAACGTTCTCAGACTGAGGTTCTACACCAGCTTTTGCATCAAACACACCAACAGCTCCATCCAGTACACGCAGTGAACGCTCTACCTCTACAGTAAAGTCTACGTGTCCAGGAGTATCAATGATGTTGATACGGTGCTCCAATGCACCCGGTTTAGCTTTGTGATGATCTTCCAAAGTCCAGTGACAGGTAGTAGCGGCAGAAGTAATTGTAATACCTCTTTCCTGCTCCTGCTCCATCCAGTCCATTGTGGAAGCGCCATCATGAGTCTCACCGATTTTATAATTCACACCGGTATAGTACAGAATACGCTCTGTAAGTGTTGTCTTACCGGCATCGATATGAGCCATAATACCAATATTTCTGGTACGCTCAAGTGGATATTCTCTTCCAGCCAAAGCCAGTTCCTCCTTTTTCCAAAATAGGTGGCACAAGAATTACCAGCGGTAATGTGCGAAGGCTTTGTTTGCCTCTGCCATCTTGTGCATATCTTCTTTTTTCTTTACGGATGAGCCAGTGTTGTTTGCAGCATCCATAATCTCATTGGCAAGTCTCTCCTTCATGGTCTTTTCCCCTCTCGCACGAGAATAGGTTGTCAACCAGCGAAGAGCCAGCGCCTGACGACGATCCGGACGAACCTCGATTGGAACCTGATAAGTGGAACCACCGATACGTCTAGCTTTGACCTCGAGTTCAGGCATTACGTTGTTCATAGCTTCATCGAATACTTCAAGAGCATCCTTACCTGTCTGCTCTGCTACCTGCTCAAATGCACCGTATACGATTTTCTGAGCAACGCCCTTTTTACCGTCCAGCATAATGTTGTTAATCAGTTTTGTAACAATCTTATTTTTGTAAACTGGATCAGCCAATACGTCTCTTTTCTGAATATGTCCTTTACGTGGCACGTTACTTCCCTCCTTAATAATAATTAATTCACAGGTACTCACGACTTGTGTCCGCACCAGTTTAAAGTTTGCTCACTTTTATATAGTAAGATGCAAAAATTAATCCGGTACTTTTAAATTAGCTTATTTTGCAGCTTTCGGTTTCTTGGCACCGTACTTAGAACGAGCCTGCTTACGATCAGCTACACCTGCGGTATCCAATGTACCACGGATAATGTGGTATCTGGTACCAGGAAGATCCTTAACACGTCCACCACGAATCATAACAACGCTATGCTCCTGAAGGTTGTGGCCTTCACCCGGAATATAACTTGTTACCTCGATGCCGTTGGAAAGACGAACTCTGGCAATCTTACGAAGTGCTGAGTTAGGCTTCTTCGGAGTAGCAGTACGTACAACAGTACAAACACCACGCTTCTGTGGAGAACTCGTATTAACGGACTTTTTCTTCAAAGAATTGTAGGATGACTGCAGTGCTGGAGAATTGGATTTCTTAGCAACCGATTTTCTACCCTGCTTTACTAACTGGTTAAAAGTTGGCATTAATTTTCACCTCCTGTAATCTAATTTGTCATGGTCTGCGGAACTAGTTGTCCTATTTTTGAGGACACAAAAAAGCCCACACGAAACGCATGCTAAATCATTATATCGTGTGGACTTTCCTTTGTCAAGCCGTTTTTTTCAGTTATTTCCATTGATTTGCCATTAAAATAACATCGGAAAATCAATTTTTTTCAATACATAACTCATCGGGTCAAATTTCTGAATCGTCCGAAGAATTTCACTCTGTTTTGCGCACTCCGAAATCTCCCTGCACCACGTTACATCCTGAAACGCTCCTATCACTGCCAGTAAAACCCAGATTAAAACAATTCCGATACAAGCACCGAAAATGGCACCTCCCAGCCGGTTTACGGTTTTCAGCACCGGTATGTGGTCTACTAATTTCAGCACACGGACTACAATTCCCACCGCAATCACTGCCACAAGAAGCGCAATTACATACGCCGCACCGCTTTGCACTTCGGAATTTGCTGCAAACAGCGGTTTTAGAACCGGCACCAAAATCATCGTAAGGGCAAGCACCACAACCATCCGCAAAAGTGAAAATACTTTTAATAAAAGTCCTTTATGAACGCCATCCAGTATGCACACCAAAAAGATTCCGGTGGCAATCAGTTCCACAAGTGTTGTACTCATGTTTTTTCCTTTCTCATTTCGTCTGCAATCGTATTTTCTGTATCGTCGATGAATCAATCAGTGTATAAACCTGTCCATCTGATGTCGGATACACCGCATCAATCTCCTGCTCAAAATGATAATCAAATTTGTCATGTCCATTGGTTCTCAAAATATTGCAGGAACGGTTTCCCGTAAAAATAATTTCATCTCCGTACATTTCCATATCTGCATATTCATAAGAAATGTCCTGCTGCATTTTTTCCCTGCCGGACAAATTATACAAATTTAATGTTTGTTTTTTTGCATTTCCCTCTTTTTGCAGGACAAAAGCTAACGCATCATCTCCCACAGCAAGGCTTTTAATTGAATCTGAAAATGTTTTTTCCGTAACAACTTCCGGCTGTTTCATCTGTCCAAAAATAGAATACCCCTTTTCGTGGGCAACCAGCACTTCATCATCCGACACGAATTCAACATCGGCAATCATCTTGTTTCCGAATGACTTTCCGCCTACCAATGTATTTTTGTCCTGTCCAACTTCCGTAAAATTGTAAAAGCTGACTTTCGTTTCAAAATCACTGCTGCCTGCTATCATATAAGAAGTGACAACACTTTTCCCATCCGGTGAAATATCAAAATCAAGCGGATATCCTTCCTCCGAAACATTGGTTGGAATTTCCACCAATAAACTCTCTGCATTGCTGTACGGATTATAAATGTTTAAAACATTGGAATCCTTATCCTGCAGAAGAATCGCAACAACGCCCTGTCTTGCTACTTTTGCACGTACAATCGGAAGGCTTGTCTCAACGGTAACGCCTTCATCTTTTCCGTTATAAATATAACACTGTTTCCCGCCCACATCAGCAACCGACACATAATCGCCACACACGTCCACCTGTGGCTGCTTCATTTCATAACCGCCATTCCACAAACTTTTCCCTTCGTTATTAATCTCACTAATACCACTGCGGCTGTATTTTAAAATATTTCCATTATGATATCGGTAATTCACATTGTTACTGTCGCTGCGGTTTACTTTGTTTTTCACTTCATAGCCACGGTAACATCGATTTCCATATAAATAAGAGGCCACACCAAAGCCGCCGGCAACAAACATCAGCCCAAAAATCACCAGGCCTACAATCCATTTCTGTTTATTTTTCAAAAAGTCTTTCATTTTCTACCCTTCTTGCTCGTACTCGAATCGAAAATTTCTCTGATTACGGTAACTTATATTATAGCATAGAAAAGAATTATTGTGCAACGCCATTTTGCGCAGGTGCCGAAGGTACGGGCGTTGGCGAAACACTCGGCACCGACGTATTTTCCTGTGTTGGTGGAACCGTTGATGGACACGGGGTAAGCTTTGCTTTCTGTGTCTCTACAATCGTCTTGTCCTGATTTGCCGGGTGCGACCGGTTCATTGTCTGAATTGTATTCAACTGCTGCTTCACCTGATTGAGCGCAGACTGGTTCTGCATCAGTACAACAAATGCAAACACGACAATCAATGCAGTCACTGCCGCTATGCCATACCCCATATGTACTTCCTTCTGTTTTTTCTTTGTCCGAAATTTTTCTTTTTCCTCCATAATACCGCGAATATTTCTCACCACGCGGTCATCTTCCTGCTCCACAATATGAACATGACGATTATTTTCCCTCTCCATATAATGAAGCATCTCCGGATTTTTCTCATAATAAATATAGTAACCCTTTTGTTTTTCCAACTGTCCGCTACGATACAAAAAGAAACTATCTTCACCGTCTGTTTCATCATAAAGATATAAAACCTTATCCCGTTTTTCAAAATTCAGTTTATGCATCTGAAGAAGCTGCCCCGCCTGATTAACAGAAAATCCCTGACAACTGTAAAACCATCCGACAATTTCCAAATCCGTAAAATTTTCCTTCATTTCCGAATAAATGTAATCCCAGTCTTCATCGGTAAATTTCGGGCCGCTCCGTCCTGCAAAATTATGAATTTCCACGACACCTGAAATCTGGTAAATTTTCTCCCCATCACATATCAGGCTCGCGCCCAAAAGCACTGCTGCCTTTTCCATCCCATGACTCTGCTCTGCCAGACGTTTTACAAAACGAATGACATAATCTTCCATGTAAATTCGTCCCCGTCCCGGAATCTCTCCAATCTGCCGAACACTTTTTGGTCTTGTCCACTGCATGACTTGTCCTCCCTTTATTGTTTTTTTCTCAATCGACAGTTTTATCATATCACTCTGTGAGAGCGGATTTTGTCGATTCAGAACCCGAGAACAAATTTTATTGAAGTTTTTTTCGCATGATTTTTGGAAATATGCAAATACTTTTGTTAGGATGCCCGGTTTTCAAAGCCAATGGGTGTTCTTTACCAAACAACACAGAAAGGTTTTTTATTATGGCAGAATATTTTAATCCCGGCGAAAGCCGTTCCTTATTTAATTTTACTACATCACTTCAGAATTTATTAGAGAAAAAGAATTACCATTCGCGCGACATCATCCTTGTCTGCATCGGCTCCGACCGTGCCACCGGCGACTGCTTAGGTCCGATTGTCGGTCATAAATTAGCACGTTTTTGCAACACACATAAAAACAGCCTCCATCTTTTTGGCACACTGGAACAGCCCATCCATGCCAAAAATCTGGAAGCCACTTTACAATTCATTCATTCCTGTTATAAAAACGCACTGATCATCGCAATTGACGCTTCTCTTGGTGTCGTCGAACACGTCGGCTATATCACGTTAGGCGAGGGATCGCTCTGTCCCGGCGTCGGCGTTGATAAAAATCTTCCGGAAGTAGGTGACATTTTTATCACCGGTATTGTCAATCTTTCCGGATTTGGGAGCCAGATGCTGCTGCAGACAACGCATTTAAATCTTGTCATGCAGCTCGCTGATTTCATCAGTCTCGGACTGTTTCGATGTCTTATGCACTCACAGTTCCGTTCTTCCCTCAAGTGCGCGGAATAATGTCATTTCGTCAATAAATTCAAGCGCACCGCCAACCGGAACTCCGCTGGCAATCCGGGTTACTTTAATCCCCGCCTGCTTGACATATTTGCTTATCCAAAGTGCTGTTGCTTCTCCTTCCACCGTGGAATTTGTCGCAATAATAACTTCTTTGATATCTTCCCGTTGAAGGCGCTGCAGCAGTTCCTTGAGTTTTAAGTTCTCTGGCTGCACACCAACCATTGGATTCACCGCACCGTGAAGTACATGGTACACGCCCTTGTACTGTCCGGTTTTCTCATAAGCCGCCAAATCACTTGGTTCCTCGACTACCATAATCGTCTGGTGGTCTCTTTTTTCGTCCGCACATACCTGACACAATTCCCGGTCAGACAAATTAAAACATTCTTTGCAAAAACAAATCTTCTGCTTTGCCGTCAATATACTGTCTGCTAAATGTTTCACGCGTGCTTCCGGCAGATTTAAAATATGCAGTGCCAGCCGCTGTGCTGACTTTGGACCAATGTTTGGCAAGCTTGCCAATTCTTCGATTAAATTTGTAATCGACTCACTATAATACTTCATTAGAATGGGAAGCCTCCGCCAAGGTTCAATCCGCCGGTCAATGCTTCCATGGATTTTGCGCTGTCTTCTTCGAGCTGGCGCAATGCCTCGTTCGTTGCTGCCACAATCAAATCCTCTAACATTTCAATATCATCCGGGTCAACAACTTCTTCGCTCAATTTTACGGAAAGAACTTCTTTTTTACCGGAAACTTTTACCGTAACGGCACCGCCGCCGGCTGTCGCTTCATACTCTTTTTCTTCCATCTCTTTTTGTGTTACTTCCATCTGACGCTGCATCTTCTGCGCCTGCTTCATCAAATTATTCATGTTTCCCGGCATTCCGCCCTGAAATCCACCTCTTCTTGCCATTTTTCTTCTTCCTTTCTTTTTCTATGTCGGTCAATCCAACATTTCAATTTCTACATTTTTTATTATATTCCGCAGCTCCGGCAAAGCATTCATTTCCTGACGATTTTCCACAAAACGCACATCTAACGAAATCTCTTTGCCCGTCAGTTGACCGGCTGCCTCAATCAGCACCTGCTGATTTTCCTCTTTTTTAAAATACTCGGCAGGCATTCCCTGCGTAAAGGCAAGGACTAATTTCCCAGCCTCCGATACGGAAATCCTCACATCTAAAAGCATAGACCGCGACACCTGATCGATTCGTCCAAGTATCTGGTTCCAGTTTGCCACCACATCTCTTACATCATCAGGAACTGCTTCAGGACGAATTTCTCTCTGTGGCTTAATTACCGGCTTGTTCTCAGATGTTCCCGCACTTTGCGCTGCCACAAAGGTGCCGGACTCCATCATCTCCTGCCACTGTTCATTCTTCTGCTCCAACTGATTTAACCGCTGAATCAGCGAATCGTAATCCGTCTGCATCTGCGGACGGCACAAGCGAATCATCGCCATCTCAAGCATGACACGCTTATTGTTTGCATATTTCATGTCATTTGCCAAATCCGACAAAATACGGATATAGCGGAACAAAATTTCCAATTCAATCTGCTCGGCAAAACGGGAAAGTTCCTGCCTGTTTTCCTCCGACATATCCACTAACTGCTCTGCCTCATCCGCAGTTTTCACAACCAAAAGATTGCGCAGATACCAAATCAGTTCATTGACAAATTGTGATAAATCCTTGCCCTGCTCAACCATCTCAGCCACAATGGCAATCACGCCATCGACCTGATTTTTTATCAAAGCCTCCATCAACCGGTGATATACACTGTGGTCGACAGCACCAAGAATTTTCAAAACATTTTCATACGTTAATTTCTGTCCGAAATAAAAAGAAATACACTGTTCCAAAAGACTTAAGCCATCACGCAGTGCGCCGTCTGCCTGTCTCGCAATGTAAGTGAGCGCCTTGTCTTCTGCCTCAATTCCTTCTATTTCTAATAATTCCCGCAGTCTTGCCGCAATTGTTTCCACCTGAATCCGTTTGAAATCATAGCGCTGGCAGCGCGACAAAATGGTAAGCGGAATCTTATGTGCCTCCGTCGTTGCCAAAATGAAAATCAGATAGGAAGGCGGCTCTTCCAATGTTTTCAAAAGTGCATTAAATGCGCTTGTCGAGAGCATATGCACCTCATCAATAATATACACTTTGAAACGTCCCTCTGCCGGTGAATACTGCACTTCATCAATCACCTGCCGGATGTCATCCACACGGTTATTCGATGCCGCATCGATTTCCACTACATTCATGGAAGACTGTTCCTCAATTGCCTTACACATTGCACACTCACCACAAGGACCATTCGGTCCCGGATTTTCACAGTTTACTGCCTTTGCAAAAATTTTGGCAACCGTCGTTTTTCCGGTTCCTCTCGTTCCGCAAAACAAATAAGCATGTCCAATCCGGTCCGCCTGAATCTGATTTGTGAGCGTTTTTACAATATGTTCCTGCCCCCGGACACTGGAAAAGTCCTTGGGACGATATTTCCGATATAAAGCCTGATATGACATAATTGCCTCTTTCTGTTACACACCAAAACTGATGCCCAAATTTTTCGCCTCGCGGATAATGGAAGAATCCGGGTCTACCATCTTTAATTTACCCGCTACCTCTTCTAACGGAATCGGAATGATTTCTCTATTTTTAAATCCAACCATATATCCGTATTTTTCTTCTAAGATCAACTGAGCCGCTGCCGCCCCAAGGCGGCTGGCAATCACACGGTCATACGCACACGGGCTTCCCCCGCGTTGTGTGTGTCCCGGCACCGTAATGCGAATTTCCTGCCCGGTGCGCTCCTCAATCTCTGCTCCTATTTTATAGGAAACACTTGGATACGGATTATTCTTTAATTTTGCTTTTCTCTCTTTCTTCGTAAGAAGTGCGTCCTCCTTACTAATTGCACCCTCTGCCACTGCCAGAATTGAAAAACGCTTTCCGGCATCCGTGCGCTTCTGAATTGCCTGTACCACAGCGTCAATATCATATGGTATTTCCGGAATCAAAATCACATCTGCTCCCCCGGCAATCCCGGCATGAAGTGTAAGCCATCCAACTTTATGTCCCATAACTTCCACGATAAATACTCTTCCGTGCGAATACGCTGTCGTGTGAATACAATCAATCGCCGTAGTCGCAATATCCACGGCACTCTGGAAACCAAATGTCATATCCGTTCCCCAGATGTCATTGTCAATGGTTTTTGGAAGCCCTACAACATTTAAGCCTTCCTCCCGCAGCATATTAGCGGATTTATGTGTGCCATTTCCACCTAAAATCACAAGACAGTCAAGTTTTAATTTATGGTAAGTATTCACCATCGCCGCCACTTTATCCATGCCGTTGGCATCCGGCTTTCTCATATTCTTAAATGGCTGTCTCGAAGACCCAAGAATCGTTCCACCCTCCGTCAAAATACCGGAAAAATCAAGCGGTTTCATTTCTACATACTTTTCATACATCAAACCCTTATACCCCTCAAGGATACCGATAATCTGTGTGTCCGGGTCTGCATTATACAACGTTTTTGCCACGCCGCGCATTGTTGCGTTCAAAGCCTGGCAGTCACCACCACTGGTCAAAAAAGCTACTCGTCTCATATCTGCCTCCCTTTCGAAAGTACGTGTCTTAGATACGTTCTTTAGTTTACCCTATTTTGCGGGTTTAGGCAATAGTGGAATGAATTTCGTACGAGGGTTAGGCAGAAAAAGAATTCTAGCACCATCTCTTTTCAGCATAAAAAAGATACTATAGACCTATCTTACAACAGATCTATAGTATCTTATAATTATTATTTTACTTTAATTTTCTTAACAGCACTAAAACTTCCGTATACTTTCTTACCAGCTTTGTCTTTTCGATATGCAGCTACTTTGATAAAATACTTTTTGCCCTTTTTCAGCTTTTTCGTAACATAATTTGCTTTCTTAGTAGTAATCTTAACGGCTGCCTTCTTAAATTTCTTATCGGTCGAATACATCACCCGATAACCGGCTGCCCTCTTGACTTTCTTCCAGGAAATCTTAGCTTTTTTTGCCTTTGTCACTGTTACTTTTACACCCTTGACTTTAGCCACTTTAATCTTTTTTACTGCCCTCACAGTCGCTTTCGGCTGTGGGCTTTCTATTTTCTTGTTTTCCGAAAACTGTGTCAGTGCCGGTGTCTGACTTGGTACAATAGTCGGTGCCGGTGTTTCCGTAACATTCGGTGTAGCAGTCGGCGCTACAGAAGGAGCCACACTTGGTGTCGGTACAGGAGTCGGCTTTGGTGTCGGATCCGGAATTGCATCGGCACCTTTTTCATCTACAAATCTCCAGTGATCAAATTTAGCCAGAGATACCTTATCTTCTCCCTTAAATACCATATATAGGTCATGAATTCCCGTTGCATTTGTTATATCCGTAGAAAGTATTTTGAATATATACTCACCACCGGTATTATCAATACTAAGTGTTCCGATCAATGGTCCATCTGCTGAATCCAAGTGTAATTCCATAGTTGCTTTTTTCTCGCTTGCTATGGCAGCTCTAAAGGAAACCGCACTCTTTTCACCAAAATCCACATTTTTTACTTTAATCGTACTTCCATTTTTAATGTCACAAAGGTTCATTCCCACTGTGCCATTTCCTTCTGACTCAACATTTGTTCCTTTTGCATAGGTTTCTGCCTCCGTCCACTGATATGGATCCAGTTTTGCAATTGGGGCAGGTCCGTCCTTTGTCATATTTAAAGTAGGGAATGTACCGTCCTCATTATATGTAAACTCTTCCACAGAAACAGAACGGTGATAACTGCTGCCTCCCTTTAATTTCTGATCGTGATAGAACAGATACGAATGTCCCATAAAGTCTACAACACCCGGATGGTTTGTATAGCAGCCCCCCTGGGATGGCATAATAACTCCCTGATATTCCCACGGACCGGTTGCCGATTTACTTGTAGAATATGCCAGATGTTCTGCTCCACCTGTTGGTCCAAATGCAGCATATACCATATAATACAAACTGCCTCGTTTATAGAACCATGGTCCCTCTCCATAAGAACACTGACGGGATAATTTCCCATTTTCCATCACTTTAGGACCAAAACCTGACTCATTCATATCAAGCGATACAACACCTTTTTTACCAATAGTCGTATCATAAGAAAGCATATCCTCATTCAATTTCACATAGCGAAGATTGGGATTACCAAAATACAAATAAGCCTGTCCATCATCATCGATAAATACGGTCGGATCAATGTCATTCCAGTCCCCCTCATCTACCAATGGCTTACCAATAGCATCAACAAATGGTCCGGTTGCCTTATCACTGACGCCTACACCAATAACCATACCACCATTCTTTTTATGAACCGGTACATACATATAAAATTTGCCATTTCTCTCAACACACTGTGGTGCCCAAGCACGAGGATCCTTCGTATCCATCCACTTAAAATTGTCTCTTGACAGAACAGTCCCATGATCTGTCCAGTTCACCATGTCTTTTGTTGAATAACATTTCCAGTCATTCATTGTGTAAAAATTTTTTACCAGTTTATCCTCATCATGCGTTGTATACAAGTACAGCGTATCCCCCGAAACCATCGGTGCCGGATCCGCTGTGTAAATATTTTGCACAATTGGATTGTCCGCTTTTGATGGGATTGATAATGATAATGTCGCCATGCATAGAACAAGTGCTCCGGCAACAACTTTTGAAAAAATTTTTTTCATTTTCACAAGCCTCCATTTCTTACCTTTAATCATTTTCACCTTTATTTTAACAAATCTGTATAGTTCTTTCTATGACATTTTATGTTCTATTTCATGATATATAGGGGCATTTTTTGTTGCTTTTCTCTGCCATAACGTGTATTCTATTTTTAGGATCAAAATTTTTCAGCAAAGGAGCTTCGAATAACTATGATAGACATTATTTACGTACAAAGCAATGCTTCGCATCCTGCAGGATTTACCTGTACCGTAACTGATCAGTCAAATGACTGGTGGCTGATAACTATGACACATACACCGGCTTACCATATCATAGATGGAAAACGTATTATCATGCCCGCACACAGCATTACTCTATACCCACCCTATTCTTCTATTGAATACGGTTCCCTTGAAAATGAAATATTCTGTGATGACTGGCTGCGATTTTATACAGATGAACCATTTATCTGTAATGGTAGCGTACCTCTTGGTACCCCTTTTAAAGCAATGGATCACTCTTATATAAGCAGCCTTATTCACTTAATTGCTGTGGAAAATTTTTTTCAAAACCAATATAAAAATTTCACTGTTCAATCCCTGTTTCAGATTCTTTTTTCAAAACTAAAAGAATCTCTGTCCTACAATAAATCTAGTACTTTCCACGAAATGGCTTTGCAGCAGCTTCATATCAATATTACCAGCAATCCGTCCTCTCCATGGAATATACCGGATATGGCCAAACAGTTACACATTTCAACAAGGCATCTGCAAAAATTGTATCAAAAAAAATTCGGTACATCGTGTATGGAAGACGTTATTGAACACCGCCTCCTGCTAGCTAAGGAAAAGCTGGCCACAACAACATTACCAATATACAAAATTGCAGAACAATGCGGCTATTCAAACGTCGAACATTTCAGTCGGCAATTTAAAGGAAAATTCACCACATCGCCAAAAGCATATCGTGAATCAGTAAAGAAAAACTAATGTATAGGTTTCTTTTTTTCACACATTAAAGAAACTTCTTTAAATTCCTTCACGAAATCCTTTCGGACTGATTCGATATCTTCTCCCCCTCTTGACACCCTCGCTTCCATATAATAGAATCTACTCAAAAAAACAGAATAGGAGGATTTCCTATGCAGTCTTTACAATCAACCGTAACCTTAAACAATGGTGTGGCTATGCCTATTTTCGGGCTTGGCGTTTACAATTCCAAGGAAGAAACCACTTTCGCCGTTTCGACAGCCATCAGACACGGATACCGCCTGATTGATACTGCCGCATTTTACGAAAACGAAAAAGAAGTCGGTGAAGGGATTAAAGACAGTGGAATTCCACGAGACGATTTATTTATTACAACCAAACTCTGGAACGACATGCAGCGCGAGAGCCGCCAGCGTGAATCATTCGAAAAAAGTTTAGATAACCTTGGTGTAGATGCCGTCGATTTATATCTCATCCACTGGCCAATACCCGGCAAAATCAAAGAAACGTGGCATGTGCTGGAACAATTATATGAAGAGGGACTTGTAAAGGCCATCGGCGTAAGCAACTTTTTACCGCATCACTTAGAAGAATTAAGTGTCCATGCAAACATTGCACCGGCCGTTGACCAGTTTGAATGTAACCCTTATTTAACAAGAAAAGAACTTCGTAACTACTGTAAGAAACACAATATCGTACCGGAGGCATGGAGTCCGCTCGCCCGTGGTGCATGCTTTGACGACCCGGTTCTGCAAAGCCTTGCCGAAAAGTATGAAAAAAATATTGCACAGATTATTCTGCGCTACGATGTGCAAAACGGCATCGTCACAATTCCAAAATCCACCAAAAAAGCCCGAATCCTCAGCAATTCGCAGGTTTTTGATTTTAAATTAAGCACCGAAGATATCGAAAAAATTGATGCCTTAAACAAAAATGAAATGCACGGCGACCCCGACCATGTGAACTTTTAATCCGGTGTAAAATTCTGTTGCATTTTGCACACATATAGTATAAAATGAAAGTACTGATTTTGTTTCAAGAGTGCTTGCTTTATCAGGCACAGTAAACGATTACTATTTATATAAAGAAAGGATGGTTTTTTAAAATGAACTTAAACAACATGCCAAAAACCAAAATCGGAATTGTTGCAGTAAGCCGTGACTGTTTCCCTGAGTCACTTTCTGTAAACAGAAGAAAAGCTTTGGTAGAAGCTTACACAAAAAAATATGGAGCAGATGACATTTATGAATGTCCTGTATGTATCGTAGAAAGCGAGATTCAGATGGTCGAAGCTTTGGAAGATATCAAAAAAGCCGGCTGCGATTCTCTTTGCGTATACTTAGGTAACTTCGGTCCGGAAATTTCTGAGACTTTGTTGGCAAAACACTTTGACGGTCCGGTTATGTTCTGTGCCGCTGCTGAGGAATCCGGCAACAGCCTGATGGATGGCCGTGGAGATGCTTACTGTGGTATGCTCAATGCAAGCTACAACTTGAAATTGAGAAACACAAAAGCATACATCCCTGAGTATCCGGTTGGAACTGCTGAGGATTGTGCTGACATGATTCATGAGTTCGTTCCGATTGCACGTGCAGTCGTAGCATTGAACAACTTAAAGATTATCAGCTTTGGTCCACGTCCACTTAACTTCCTTGCTTGTAACGCTCCAATCAAACAGCTTTACAACATGAACGTTGAAATCGAAGAGAACTCCGAACTTGACTTGTTCGAAGCATTCAACAAACATGAGGGAGACGAAAGAATTCCTGGCGTGGTTGCTGACATGGAAAAAGAGCTTGGTGCAGGCAACAAAAAACCTGAAATCCTTGCAAAACTTGCTCAGTATGAGTTGACACTTCTTGACTGGGTCAAAGAACACAAAGGTTACCGCAAATATGTAGCAATCGCCGGCAAATGCTGGCCTGCATTCCAGACACAGTTTGGATTTGTACCTTGCTATGTAAACAGCCGTTTGACAGCACAGGGTATTCCGGTATCCTGCGAGGTAGATATCTACGGAGCACTTTCTGAGTTCATCGGAACTGTTGTAAGCCAGGATGCTGTAACACTTCTTGACATTAACAACTCTGTTCCTGCTGACTTGTACGAAGAAGATATCAAGGGCAAATATGGCACTTATACATTAAAAGATACATTCATGGGATTCCATTGTGGAAATACAGCATCTTGCAAGCTGACTGCTCATGAGATGAAATATCAGAAGATTATGGCTCGTTCACTTCCAATCGAAGTTACAAACGGAACTTTGGAAGGTGACATCGTCCCTGGCGATATCACATTCTTCCGTCTGCAGAGCACAGCCGATGCACAGATTCGTGCTTACATCGCACACGGTGAAGTTCTTCCGGTTGCCACACGTTCCTTCGGAGCAATTGGTATTTTTGCAATTCCTGAGATGGGTCGCTTCTATCGCCACGTATTGATTGAAGGTAACTTCCCTCACCATGGTGCTGTTGCATTCGGTCACTTTGGCAAAACATTGTACGAAGTATTCAAGTATATCGGTGTTCCGGTTGAGGAAATTGGTTATAACCAGCCGGCAGGTGTTCGTTACCCAACAGAGAACCCATTCGCTTAATAAACAAATAGCGTAAAGTATAAGAAAGCGACTCGCTTGCGGGTCGCTTTCTATCAATACAGAGATTCTTAGGAATCCAACAAAAACAAATCAGGAGGTACATTATGTATTACATTGGTGTTGATTTAGGAACATCAGCAGTAAAACTGCTTTTAATGGAAGGAAACGGTAAAATCTGCAATATCGTTTCAAATGAATATCCATTATCTTTCCCTCAGCCGGGATGGTCTGAGCAGAAACCGGAAGACTGGTGGGATGCTGTCGTAGACGGTATCAAAAAACTGGTAGACGGTTTTGATGCTTCAGAAGTTGCCGGCATTAGTTTCGGTGGACAGATGCACGGTCTTGTTATTCTCGATGAGAATGATAACGTAATCCGTCCGGCCATTCTTTGGAACGACGGACGTACAACCAAACAGGTTGATTACTTAAACAACGAAATCGGAAAAGAAAAACTTTCTGAGTATACCGCAAACATTGCATTTGCCGGATTTACTGCTCCGAAAATTCTCTGGGTAAAAGAAAATGAGCCGGAAAACTTTGCTAAAATTGCAAAGATTATGCTGCCAAAAGATTACATCGCATACAAAATGACAGGCGTTCACAGCTGTGATTACTCCGATGCATCCGGTATGCTTCTCTTGGACGTAAAGAATAAATGCTGGTCCAAAGAAATGATGGAAATCTGTGACGTAAAAGAAGAACAACTTCCAAAATTATTTGAAAGTTATGAAGTAACCGGTTCTCTTACCGAAGATGCTGCTGCTACCCTTGGTCTTACAACCAATTGTAAAATTGCTGCCGGCGCCGGTGATAACGCTGCTGCTGCAGTTGGTACCGGAACGGTTGGTGACGGTGGATGTAATATCTCACTTGGTACTTCCGGAACCATTTTCATTTCCAGCAAGGAATTTGGCGTAGACCGTTTCAACGCTCTTCATTCTTTCGACCACGCAGACGGAAACTTCCATTTGATGGGCTGCATGCTCAGTGCTGCTTCCTGTAACAAATGGTGGATGGATGAAATTATTGGAACAAAAGACTACGGAAAAGAGCAGGAGCCAATTACCGACGATAAACTCGGCGAGAACAACGTTTACTATCTCCCATATCTGATGGGCGAGCGTTCTCCTCATAACAACCCGGATGCCAGAGCACTCTTCATTGGTATGTCAATGGATACAACACGCGCTGACATGACACAGGCTGTTTTGGAAGGTGTTGCATTTGCTATGCGTGACTGCTATGAAATTGCAAAAGACCTCGGCATTAACATTACAGAGACAAAAATCTGTGGCGGTGGCGCAAAGAGTCCTTTATGGCGCAAAATCATGGCAAATGTATTAAACATCAACGTAAACATTATCGAGAGTGAAGAAGGTCCTGGTCTTGGCGGCGCCATGTTAGCTGCTGTTGCCTGTGGCGAATATGCATCCGTTCAGGAAGCTGCTGACAAGATTGTCAAAGTTATCGGCACAGAAAAACCAGATCCTGCACTTGCTGCTAAATACGATAAGAAATACGCAAAATTCAAAGAAATCTATCCTACAGTAAAAGGACTGTATGATACTCTGAAAGCTTAATATTATGAAGAAGAAATTATTATCACTTCTGTTTTTTGTAGCCACACTCGCCTTGACGGGTTGTGGCTACAAAAAACCGGAAGTTCATTCGATGCTTGGCATGAATATCAAATCCATCACAACTGTCTGCGGTACTGACTGCAGCATGGATACCATTGATACTTCATCCACAAGCGACCATGGTATGATAACCTACTACTACACCGATGTTGCCGGTGACAAAGGAATATCCGATGCCAAAACCTACTATAATTATTTAAAGTCAGAAAAACACTGTATCAAAATTGATGACTTTGATGAGAAAAAAGGAAATTATTCAGCTTATTTCCAATTAAATGAAAAACAGGTTAAATCGGGCTTTTTAATGAAAGTATCCTTTACCAAAAACAGTTACACCGTTTACATCGAGGACAACATATCATTAGAAAAGATTAACAAGAAAAAGTAGCAAGGAGGGCTTTTCATGTCAGAAGAATATCGTTTCAAAGACCGTATTAAAGACATTATTAACGGCGATGTCGACTATGACAAACTGCGAAAGGCAGAAAAGCAGGGATGGATTGACCGGGCGGACACCGGATTCCAGCTCTTTCTCATCCTCTTCTTCCTTGGCTTTTTCATTGTCATGTTGATTAAATATTTTTTGTAGCAATCCGAGGACAAATAATTTACAGAAAGGACAGATTACGATGGATTTTTCAGTAGGACAAAAGATTAAAATGAAGAAACCTCATCCCTGCGGCGAAAATTGCTGGGAAATTTTACGGGTAGGTATGGATTTCCGCCTGCGCTGCACAAAATGCAGTCATCAGGTAATGGTACCTCGAAAAACCGTCGAGAAAAGTTTTCGTGGATTTTTGTAAATAATTCTTGTAATTGCCTACCCTCTGTGTTATAATTTAACTCCGTGATATTTAATCATATTCCTTGTTCTTCCTCTATGAAGTGTATAGATTGGAAGAGCCAGAGACCAAAAGGAGGTGCAAGCAACTATGAATAAGTATGAATTAGCTTTAGTTGTTAGTGCAAAAGTTGAAGACGAAGTAAGAAATGCCACCGTCGAGAAGGCAAAAGAGTATATCACTTCTCTTGGCGGAACGATTACAAACGTCGATGAATGGGGCAAGAAAAAACTTGCTTATGAAATTCAGAAGATGGGTGAAGGCTTTTATTACTTTATTCAGTTCGACGCTGAGCCAAGTGCTCCGGCTGAATTGGAACAGAGACTTCGCATTATGGACAACGTGCTCAGATACTTATGCGTAAGACAGGAGGCATAAGATAAGGAGGAGTCTTCCATGAATAAGGTAATTTTAATGGGTAATCTGACCCGTGACCCTGAGATTCGTTATTCCCAGGGTGAAAATTCATTGGCTATTGCCAGATTTGGCATTGCAGTAAATCGTCGTTTTGCCCGTCAGGGTGATACCGATACCGATTTTTTTAACTGTACTGCATTTGGCCGTCAGGCTGAATTTGTGGAAAAATATTTCCGCAAAGGTTCCCGTATGTTGATGACCGGTCGTATTCAGAACGACAATTACACCAACAACAACGGTGAAAAAGTATACAGTGTCCAGATTATTGCTGAAGAAATCGAATTTGCAGAGCGCAAAAGCACAGCGGATGCAAACGCAGCCCAGGGTGGAAACTTTGGTGGCGGTGCTCCACAGCCAAACGCAGCAGCAAATGATGACTTCATGAACATTCCGGATGGTATCGAAGACGGACTGCCATTTAACTAGGCTTAGCTCTTGATACAAGAATTTTATAGGAGGTTTTAACGATGGCTTACAATAAAGACAGAGGCGATTCTCCAATGAGAAGAAGAGGCCCACGTAGAAGAAAAAAAGTTTGTGCATTCTGTTCTGACAAAGAGCATGATTACATTGATTACAAAGATGTTGCAAAACTGAAACGATATATGTCTGAAAGAGGTAAAATTCTTCCTAGAAGAATTACCGGTACATGTGCAAAGCATCAGAGAGCTTTGACTGTAGCAATCAAACGTGCCCGTCACGTATCCTTGATGCCATATACATTGGACTAATTGCATAGAATCCAAAAAGAACTGATTCCGCAGAATCAGTTCTTTTTTCATGTGCTTTTCTTATAATTTAATTTTGCTGACAACAAACCCAAATTCGGAGCTGTCGTCTTTTTCCAAATACACTTTGTATTTTTGCGATACTCCTTTGACACTACTGCCCGCATTCGTCAGATATGCTTCCACCGTAAGACGGTATTTCCCCTCTTCATACTCCGTAATCTTTTTCACTTTCATCTGATAATCTTTTCCCGGAATCCGCATGGAATTAAACACAATTGTATTTCCGGTCGGACGGTACACATAGCCCGGATAAGTTCCCGTATACGCAAATTTGTATTTGTAATTGCTGCCAAAAATCTTTTTAATTTCTTTCTTAGCTTCCTTCTTCACTTTGGACATTGAATCACCATACCGCAGTGTCTTATCCGAATGTTCCAAATTAAAAATTGCCATCGTCGTCACAAAGGTCGTGTCAAATTTAAATCTATGGGAACCATTTGCATAAAACGATGCGCTGTATGCCAAAAATGGTTTCAGCCGTTCTGTCAAAGGTTTCATCTCTTTCTTCATCGTCTTCGTTACATCCGATGGAGTAAACGCGTACGGCGTAGCAGTCGGTGCCGGCGTAGCTGTTGCCTTTGCTGCCGGATTATCTGAATCCTTTCCGGATTTTCCTGAATCCACAATCTTATTCTGCTCTGTCGTCTGACCCTTATCAAACGACGGCATCGTAATTTTTCCTGTCCATATAAGATAGGTAAGTACTGCTGCAATGATAACAACAAAAACCGCAATCACACTTCCTATAAATGCCTTACTAGACAACATCCGCTGCATCCATCCAATTCGATTTCCGCAATAATAGCAGAATGTATCATTTTCCCTTAATTCTGTTCCGCACTTTTTACAGTACATGGTATCCTCCTTTACTCATTCTTTTGTTCTCTATTTTACCCTCATAATACATCTATCAAATAGGGTTTGTCAACATTTACAATCCGTGATATAATAATATTCTTGATATGATGAAATTTGAGAACATTTCCTGGGAGGAGGTAAAAAGTTGAGTCAGAATCGAATTAAAGGGACTTTGAAATCTTATTTGCGATGGCCGCTCTTATTAGGGCTTTTATTAATCGCAATGAATGTTCACATTTATATAACCAACCTGCGTGCCGGCATTATTATGAGTATTTACGTTTTATTTTACTTAATCATTGCCAGTGTCTTATACTTTTTTAAACGAGGTGCTGTACTGCGCAACTTAGTCGATTACTCGATGCGATTTCACGTCACGGTTAATAAACTTGCCACGGAATTAGACATTCCCATTTGTATTTTGGACACAAACGGAGTCTGTGTGTGGGATAACAAGAATTTCCGCAAACAGTTCTCCGACAAATTATCAAAAAACTACCATATAAACGATGCCATTCCGGCTCTCACCAAAGAATATCTTCCGGAGAAAAATTATGAGACAACAGAACTTCATTTTCACGTGGAAGAAACTTACTTTAAGGCAATTACGCAATTGGTTTCTCTGGAAAAGGCACCGGATGCCCTCCATAAAAACGCCGGTCAGGTGGGAATCGGTGACGCTTTGTATGTCATTTACATTTATGATGAAACCGAAATTGTGCACTATATCCGTGAAAACTATGACCAGCGTGTCAATGTCGGCTTGCTCTACATCGATAACTACGATGAATCCCTTGCAAATGTTGACGATGTACGCCGCTCCTTATTGGCTGCGATGGTTGATCGAAAAATCAATAAATACATGTTAAGCATTGATGCGATTACGCGTAAAATTGAAAAGGATAAATACATTTTCCTCTTCCAGCATAAATATCTGTCAAAATTGCAGGCAGACAAATTCTCGCTGCTTGATGATATCCGCTCGATTAATGTGGGAAATGATACTTCCATTACCATTAGTATGGGAATCGGAATTCAGGCAAACACCTACCGCAAACGTCAGGAATATGCCCGCAGTGCTATTGATTTGGCACTTGCCCGCGGTGGTGATCAGGTTGTCATTAAGACAAAAGACAATTTACTCTATTATGGTGGAAAAAGTATTCAGCAGGAAAAAAATACACGCGTTAAAGCCCGCGTAAAGGCACAGGCACTGCGTGATTCCATTATTAATGCTGATAAAGTAGTCATTATGGGACACCGTCTGCCGGATGTCGATGCAATTGGCAGTGCTATTGGTATTTACCGAATTGCTCAGTCTCTGGAAAAGCCAGCGAAAATCATTGTAAATCAGGTAACTTCTTCACTGGCACCACTTTTGAAATTATTTGAGAACAACAAAGATTATCCGGATGGCACTTTTGTTACAAGTGAGAATGCGAAGGAATTTATCGGAAATGGAAACGGAGTTTTACTTGTGGTCGTTGATGTTAACCGTCCGTCCTACACCGATGCACCGGATTTGATTCCGATAGTTTCCTCTCTAGTGGTTATCGACCATCACAGACAGACCGGTGAATCCTTTGAAAACCCTACTCTCTCCTATGTTGAGCCGTTTGCTTCCTCAGCCAGTGAGATGGTAGCAGAAATTTTACAGTATGCCGGTGAGGAAATCCGTGTAAAAGCCGTAGAAGCCGATGCCCTTTATTCCGGTATTATGGTTGACACGAATAACTTTATGAATAAACCGGGTGTCCGCACCTTTGAAGCAGTTGCATTCCTACGTCGTTCCGGAGCAGATATTATTCGCATTCGCAAAATGTTCCGTTCCGACATTGAAGAATACAAAATTCGAGCTGAAGCAATACAAAATACAGAAATTTTTATGGATTGTTTTGCTATTTCTCCTTGTAATGCGGATAACTGTGAATCGCCAACCATTGTTGGTGCAAAAATTGCCGATGATCTTCTTGATATCAAAGGCATCCGCGCTACTTTTGTATTAACTGCCTATGAAGGTAAAGTTTATATCAGTGCTCGCTCCATTGATGAATTAAATGTTCAGGTTGTCATGGAAAAAATGGGTGGGGGCGGCCACATTACCAGTGCCGGTGCCCAGCTTGAGAACTGTACACTGGAAGAAGGCGCTGAACAAATCAAACAAATTTTAACTAAAATGAAAGAAGAAGGTGACATATAATGAAAGTAATTTTACTCGAGGATGTGAAATCCGTTGGAAAAAAGGGTGAAGTTGTAACCGTAAAAGACGGCTATGCCAAAAATTTTATTTTGAAAAAAAATCTTGGCGTAGAAGCAACCTCAAAAAATTTAAATGATTTAAAACTTCAGAAACAAAATGACGAAAAGGTTGCTGCAGAAAACTTGGAGAAAGCGCAGGAATTCGCCAAAGAGCTGGAGACAAAATCCGTTGAAGTTGCCATTAAAGCAGGTCAGGACGGACGCGTTTTTGGTTCGGTATCCACCAAAGAAATTGCTACCGCTGCCAAAGAACAACTTTCCTATGATTTGGACAAGAAAAAAATGCAGTTAAAGGAGCCAATCAAAAACATTGGAACCTACCATGTGCCAATCCGTCTGCACCCAAAAGTAACAGCCGAACTTAAAGTAATTGTTAAAGGAAAATAATCATGGATGAAACTGTAATCAAACGAGTTATGCCGCATAATGGAGAGGCAGAAGAAGCAGTTATCGGTTCAATGCTTCTTGACCAGGATGCGGTAGTTCTCGCTTCTGAAAAACTAAATGAAGATGATTTTTACAATGCCAGGTACCGCATTTTGTTTTCCGCTATTGTGGAATTGTTTCATGAAGGACGTCCGGCAGACTTAGTTACTCTTGTGGATAAACTTCATGAGAAAAACGCTTCCGATGACATTTGCAGTGTTGAGTTTCTCAGTAATATCATTTCCGCCGTTCCTACATCAGCCAATGTCCGCTACTATGCAGATATTGTTGAACAGAAATCACAACTGCGCTCGCTGATTCGAACAACGGAGGACATTGCCAACCGATGCTATCAGGATTCCGCTAATGTTGCTGAGCTGATGGATGATACGGAACGCAAAGTTTTTGAACTCGTTCAGGGACGTGCCTCCTCTGAAAATTTTACACCAATTAAAGAGGTTGCCCTGGAAACACTTGAGAGTATTCAAAAAGCTGCTCAGAACAACAGTGATGTAACCGGAATTTCGACCGGCTTTATTGATTTGGATTATCGAACAGCCGGCTTGCAGCCATCCGATTTAATTTTGATTGCTGCCCGCCCATCCATGGGAAAAACTGCTTTTGCTCTGAACATTGCCGAAAATGTTGCTATGATTAATCATATTCCAACTGCTATTTTCAGTCTGGAAATGAGCAAAGTGCAGCTTGCCAAGCGTTTGGTTGCCATGAACTCAAAAGTAGATTCCCAAAGAATCCGAATCGGCGAACTGGAAGATGATGAATGGGCAAAGATTACCGAGAGCTCTATTATCCTCGGTGAATCAACGCTTTATATCGATGATACCGGCAGCATTTCCATCAATGATTTACGAAGTAAATGCCGTAAACTAAAAATGGAAAAAGGCCTCGGTTTAATCATTATCGATTACCTTCAGCTCATGTCCGGTAACAGCGGTTCAAAAAACATTTCCCGCCAGCAGGAAATTTCGGATATTTCACGTTCCTTAAAATCTCTGGCACGTGAACTGGACTGCCCGGTAATTGCGCTTTCCCAGCTCAGCCGTAAAGTAGAAGAACGTGAGGACAAACGACCAATTCTTTCTGATTTGCGTGAATCGGGAGCGATTGAGCAGGATGCCGACGTTGTTATGTTTTTGTACCGCGATGAATATTACACAAAAGACGCTTCTACCAAAAAGGGAATCACCGAGATTATTATTGGTAAGCAGCGTAATGGTCCAACCTGTACCGTCGAACTTAAGTGGTTGAACCAGTACACAAAATTTGCAAATTTGGAATATCACGACGAATAAATTCCATTTTCTCTGTCGAATCGGGGCTTTGGCTCCGATTCTTCTTGTTTTTTGTCGTCCTGTGTCACACTGTTTTTTTACATTTAATGCATGTCCAATCAATCGACATTTTTCCCATGCTATAATAAAAAAAAATAAAACAGGAGGTTATCTACATGGAAGCAAAACAATATACCATTTCGGAAGCGGCAAAAAAACTTCACGTAGGCTCTCACGTTCTGCGCTTTTGGGAAGAGGAACTTCACTTGAATATCCCGCGAAACGAAATGGGGCACCGCGTTTATTCAGAAAAAGAAATGAAACAATTAGAGCAGATTATTAATATGAAGAAAGACGGTTTTTCCTTAAAAGACATTGAACACAAACTCTCACCAAAATCATCCGGCCAGGTAATTCCCTACCCGGTTTCCGAGTCGGAAATTTCCCCAAATGACAAAATGATACAGTTTAAAACCATTCTTTCCCGTATTGTCTCCGATGCTATAAGGGAAAATTCTGACAGTCTTACATCGGATATTGCTGATACTGTATCGGTGCAGGTCAACAAAGAATTGGATTATCTGTTTCGCGAAAAAGAAGAGTCAGATGAAAAACGTTTTCGTGAACTGGATGAAACCATTCGCAGTTACCAGAAAGCAAGGCAGGAAATTGCAGCCACGCAAATAACTGCAAATAAGGCAAAAAAACGTCATGTTTTTGGCAAAAAATAGTACTGTAATTATTTTCATTTCCTCTTGATTTTAAACTATTAAAATGATATAATATATCCACGCAAAGCGATTGATTTTTGTCTATTTAGCACAAAAATCAAAAAACATTTTAATATTAAAAAAGGAGGAATTTGAAATGTTCGCTAAAATTTCAAAAAAGGTTGTAGCTGTAGCTTTAGTTGCAACTATGGCTGTTACCACCGCTGCAGTAGCAAGTGATGATACAGCTAGCGCAGCAATGAAGAAAAAAGCTTCTGTTATGCAGGGTAAGGAAGTAAAATTGACTGCAAGTGGAAGTGCAACATGGTCATCCAGCAATGATAACATTGCTCACTGCCAGAAAACAAAAGGCAAGTCCATCAAAGTTCTTGGTATCAAAAAAGGTACCGCAACAATCACTGCAACTGTAGGCGGAAAGAAACAGACATGTAAAGTATCTGTAAAAAACGCAAAGAAGGGTACAGTAATTTACAACTTCGCTAAATCTACTAACCCGGATAACCATCCACCATACAAAGCTGATTACTCTGAGTTCAAATATAACTCATTCCGTATCTGGCTTTGTGACGCAACATTCTGGGGCGAGAAAACTTACATCTCTCCTGACTACCGTGGACGCAAACTGAAAATTTCTTTGAAAGTAAAGAACTCCGGTAAACGTACACTTCCTGAGATGGGTGTTTGCTTCAACTATACTTCAGGTGGAGACACAGGTGCTTACCCATGGGCTCTTCATGTTTCTGCTAAGAAACTGAGCGCTAAAGTTAAGAAAGACAAAACACATAAACACTGCAAGTTTGTCACAAAAGCTATGAAGAAAGGTAAATCTTACACCTTTAACTTCACATTTACAATTCCTAAGAATGCTGTAAATGGTGACACAGACAAAGATACAGGTGCTCACTACCCAATCATGATGTACATCCCGAACATGAAAGATACTTCTCCATACAAAGAAGGAGATTCTATCACAGTTCAGAAATGTGTAATCAAAGTTGCTTAATTGTAAGTAATGAGAACGCTAAAAAGGCTGTTGCTTCGGCAACAGTCTTTTTTTTACCCATTGTAATAGGGTAGAAGGTAATATCAAAGGAGTTCACAGACACGCTTGGTCTTGGTATATCCTTCCCACTACTAGGGCGGATTAGGGCTTTTCACCCATTAGTGACGTGCGCCACCAGGCGCACTAAAAAGGATCTTGCCCCTTCCTCCTGCGAGGAAAGAGACAAGATCCTTGATAATCCTGCTGCGATATCACTCAATGCCATCCCGAGCCCATTCGTCGTTGCCTCAGACCATCCGGCAACTCTCTACAGACTCCCTGAACACTTACTACTGATTTTTCTATCCATCTCCAATTTACTCATATTTTTTTCATGTCAACATTGTTTTACGATATTTACTGGGAGACATACCATACAGACGGGCAAATACTTTCGAAAAGTACAACTCATCTTTATAGCCAACCAAAAAAGCAATCTCTTTGATCTTTTTCTGAGTATGAAGCAGAAGTTCCTGCGCCTTTTCCATTCGATAAGAAGTAATATAATCTTGTATTGACTTCTGATATATTAATTTAAAGCAATGGGACAAGTGCGTACGTGATACACCAATTCGTTTTGCCATGTATGTAACAGAAATTTCTTTTTGATAATTCTGTCTGATTTCGTTCATTACCTCAAAAGCATATTTTGCAGCACTCGTCTGCATTTGTGCACCAACTTTCATTTTCATTTTCGCACTGCGAATGCACTCGTCTGTACTAGAAATAGTTCCCACTTCCTTAACAAACCATCCATAGCGTACTTCTATGAAAAATTCTTTATTCCATGAAATATTCACTTCATTTACTTCATTAACAAAATTTTGTGCAAGAACTTCTATTTCTTCCTGCATTTTATCCTCTAGTAATAGGCAAAAATCACTTCCTCCTAATCGTCCTAACACATGTTTTTCCTGCTCAAAATTTTTAAAAACAGACTTCATACACAGAAGGATTTCATTTGATTCTTTTTTTCCATATATTTCTGTTATTTCCTGTAAATTGTCTAATCTTACATAGAAAAAGACACAATTAACTCCTGCCACTGTCGCATCATGTAGCATTTGTGTAGCCATTTCATGAAACCCATACGGATTATACATATGTGTAACCGAATCTCGTCGAATAAGGCGTATTTTATCGTTGCTTAGCTGTTCAATTTGATTTTGTATATAAATATTTTCTAACACGGTGCAAATGTTTATCACAAAAGATTGATAAAAATCTTCTGCCGCATAAAATCGATTATTAAAAAACGAAATGATTGCATAACCAAAACAATGCTTTTGATAATGAAGCGGGTTGATATAAAAAACACAAGGCCTGTCCGTCACTTCGTCGGCAGGCAAAAGATTTTTTCTTTTAAAAAGTCTTTGTGGCATCGGCACTTCAATTGACATTTTCTTTCCATAATAGGCATGTAATAACATTTCCATCTCATCCTCATATGGACTTTTTCTAGAATCATCCAATTCATATTTCTCATCCGGATTTAGGCATATATAAAAGTCTGAAACACCCGTGTTTCCTTCTACAAACTTTCCAACTAAATCCGGAATGCCCTGATAATCTCGTATTCCTTCCATCCGAAAAACCATAAACATATTCTGCTTATACAAGTGAACCATACGCTGATTTTTTTCAAATTGTTTACGAAAAATTTGTTTCGCTTCTTCCGCTTCTTTACATCCACAGGAATTTCGATACTGATTTTGCGTTGAAATATAATATTGCTTTTCTAGTTTTTCACCTCGTTCCGCCTTTTTAATAATTTCCATAGCACATCTCGCAAAATTTTCTGGGCAAGCTTCAACTGTTGTCAACATTGGATATGTATCTCTAGCCTCCTCAACATCATCAAATCCCGTCACAATAATATCCTCCGGTACACGGAATCCTCGATCGCACAGTTCCTCACATACAGAAATTGCCATATAATCATTGGCACATAGAATTGCATCAGGTCTTTCATCATCCAGTGAAAAAAAATAATCAACTGCTTCTTTACCAATGTTATACCACAAATTTCCCTTAAAGATGTATTCCTCACGAAAGGCAACACCTCTGCTTTTCATTCTTTCGCGAAATCCGTCCTCCCTCATACGTATATCATGCATGTAAGAGGGACCAGACAAGTAATAAATCCGCTTTGCGTTATGTTCATCTACCAAATGATCAACCATAGCCATAATAGCCTTTTTATCATCGCTGAGCACACTAATAAACTCATCTCTTTTTTGTCGAATGCTAATCACAGGGCAATGCGCCTTTTCCTTTACCTGCTCAATTAATTTTCCTACCATGCTAGGAATATCAAACACATCAAGGCATAAAATAATCCCATCCAATTCGTCATAATTTGGAATATAAAGACAATTGCTTTCTCCTTCCACATAATCATGATTGTTATCGTATTCACCAAAAGTCGAAAAAACAACCAAATTGTATCCATTTGCCACCGCTTCATCAGCCAGCGCACCACACAGGGTGCGCTGGAAATATTCTGGAAGCTTGCAAACAAATACACCTATCGTTTTTTTTCGGTTGTTAAGCATGTATGATATCCTTTCGCAGTTTTTTACTTATTTTCCGAATTGTATCCAATCAATCTGAACTCCCGGTTTATTTGCCTGTATATAAATTTTTGTACTTCCTGTAACCGTAGGCCACAAAGAACTATTAATCTCTTTCCAGGAACCATTACCTAGATTATAGATCCTTGCCGGACTAGAACTTAAACTTCCAATTCGTACAAACAGCTGTCCACTATTATCTGGTTCTTTCACATAGGCAGTTATACTCTTTGCGGTTTCACTTCCAAAATCAAGATCAAACGCTATATATGAATCCGTACTGTTTAAGGTGACTTTTCCATCTTCAATCTTTACATCTTTGGAATCTACATAGTCTTTAGCCTTTATTTTTTCAAATGGCCCGGACACTACCGGTACATCAGGTGACTTACTATCCTTTATCGTAATCGACATAACAGCATTTTTCCCCGCATCGAAGACAAATGTCAATTTCGTTACTCCTACTGCCTGTTTGGAAAGATACTCTTTGCAAATAGACACTATATCACCACTAATGGTATAGTCCTTTCCTTTTTTTAACACTGTATTCCCGTTTCGAATTTCTGATAACGTTCTAACACCATTTAAAATAATTTTTGTTGTCACATCTTCTTGCTTATCTGCACTCAAATCAAATTCGGCACTTGTTGTTGATATTTTGCCATTCACGTCTACTACCGGCGTATCACCCAAATATGCGCGGAATTTACCACTGCAATGTAACAATCCCATCATATAAAGACATCCATCATAGTATCGATATTTCCCTGTTGTTGGAGAAATGTTCCACAAATCCTCAAGGAATGACCATGATTTTTTGTCACTAGATGCCAGACTCGCTGTTGCATTCATAGCAACCAATCCCGGAGAATGATCAGGACCAAGATTCTTTCCATCTAATGACCACTGATTTCCATAACTATCAACACCCTGGTCGTAGAAGAACGACTGGATTCTATTCGCGTGCGTGGTTGCCCAGGTATCCTTCGCCCACCATGCATAGTCGCAGGCAATATTAGCTGCAATTCGCCATGCATCAAATCGGAAATCACCATGATTTCCTTCGTTCTTAGCAGCCCCTGTATATTCGGAATAATCCGGACCTAATCCGGTTTTTTCATTTGTTGCATCTTTAAAATGCTGTCGACTAGCTTCAGCTGCCTCGCTCCAAAAATCATTGTCCTGCTCTGCCTTTATCGCCCAAACTTCATAAAATGCCGGCAAATGATACGATGGATCACTATATGTTGCAGCGTTTCCAATTGGGCAGAATACAGGCATTTTATGTGTTTTGTCAAACATATTCACACCTTGACCATCATCTGCCTGATGAAGCATCGTTGTCAGGATTTCCTGCGCTTCTTTGTTATAGTTATAAATTCCTTCACCATTTCCCCAGCGCGCTGATGCAAACAATAACGATGTTGCAAAATATTCCTCGCCGTCTGATGCCGGCGTACCCGAGATTTTGCTTCCATCCGTTTTCATCTGCCAGGCAAAATATCCTTTAAACTCTCCACTTGTATGCTGCATATAAGTTTTTGCCCATTTCCACAGACGATTAAACTCTTCCTGCTTGTCCATTTGAACGCAAATCATCATACCATAAGACATTCCCTCAGAACGTACATCATCGGTATCTGCTGTATAAATATAAGCCATATCTTCGCCTACCGGATAATAGATTCGTTCTTCATCATTACCATAAAACAATTTTTTCCAGGCCGATTCGACCTTCTCATCTATCTCTGCATCCGAATATCCTAATTCCTTAAACAAATTTCTGTATTTTTCTGTATACACAGCTCCCATTGATGCTGGTGTTGGAGCATCCGGAAATGGTTTCACATCACCAATGTAATAAAGTTCATAACTATTTACAAAGGTATCATTCGATCCATTATCTGTTTCAAGTAAAAATTTTATTTCCTGATTTCCTGTTACATCTGTCATTTTAAATTCAAAAGACTGCTCCGACAACGTAGTTCCAGTAAATCCAACTGTTCCAACTTTCTTTCCGCCAATATATACAGAAACATTCGCCGTTGTCGAATTACTAGATGCTCCTTTAACCACCATACGGTATTTTTTATTTGTCCCTACAAATTCGTAAGATGTGCTACAATAGTCACCATTAGCATACAACGCTACTCCTGAATATTCCTTACCACTCAGATAGCCAGCCATACCTTTGTATGGCATTTTACTGCATTCTCCGCTATTTACCAATTGCGGTTCCTGACTTGCGGACGGTGTTGGCTGTGCCGTTGGCTTCTCCGTTGGCTCTGCCGTTGGCTGTTTCGTTGGCTCTGCCGTTGGCCGTTTCGTTGGCTCTGCCGTTGGCCGTTTCGTTGGCTCTGCCGTTGGCCGTTTCGTCGGCTCTGCCGTTGGCTGTTTCGTCGGCTCTGCCGTTGGCTGTTTCGCCGGATCTGCCGTTGGCTGTTTCGTCGGCTCTGCCGTTGGCTGTTTCGTTGGCTCTGCCGTTGGCTGTTTCGCCGGATCTGCCGTTGGCTGTTTCGTTGGCTCTGCCGTTGGTTGCTTTGTTTGGTCTACCGTTGGCTGCTTCGTTGACTCCGTCGTCACAGTTACCACGGGCTTATTCTTTTTTGCCACAACCTTCACTTTTAATTTACACTTTTTCTTCTTGCCTTTTGCCTTTTGTGTTATATACACTTTAGCATTTCCAGCTTTCTTAGCATAAATTTTTCCCTTTTTATTCACTGTCACAATCTTTTTGTTTGAAGACCTGAATTTGAATATCTTCTTTATCTTCTTGGGTGAAACTTTTTTTCCGCGCAACTTTAGCTTTAACTGTAATTTCTTTTTTTCTCGAATCACCAAAACACCTTTGGTCATCTTATTTGTTACAGTAATTCCCTGCTTTTTCTTTTTTGCCTGCGAGAGATTTGGAGCTGCGCCCAAAGTGGTCGTAAGCACAAGAGAAGCAACAAGGAAAAAAACAAAAAGGGTTTTTCTACGTTTTGCATAACACATGATCATCATCCTCCTCTATTGAATATTTTTTTTATTATACTACAACTAACAGCCTAATTCGATGGAAAAATGTATTTTAAATATATGGATAATTGTCATCATTCCATGAGTTATTACATTCTTTTTCTCCATGTTTCTTCATAAAATATACAAACCATTATTCTTACAATTCTTTGGGGATTAAATGAATATTGATACAGTGGATATAAGGATAGTAATTCAATTCTTGTCTCCATGTATGTAAAACCTGGATAATGCCAAGTGTTGCCCCGAGATACATTTTGTTTTCCAATAATTCCAAAAGTGTCTCGGCGGAGCATTTATGAAAAAAGGAACACAAAAGTTTCTGATTAGAACAGACCAAAGAATTTAGTTCGGCAAGTATGGTGACACCAGGAGGAGAAAGGATAAAAATACATCGAAAATCCCCCGGAAGGAATGACATCCAAGGACATTCGCCGTATGAGCGAAGAGGAACTTCCAGACATTGACTATTTTCTAAATAAGTTGACCTTAATGACGATTTTAGAGAAGAATTTTTTTACATCTTTTAAATCCCAAACCATCTATTTGTCATGTCCACATATCTGTGGACTCTTTTCCATTTAGGAAAGCGCCGCATACGGTCTTTCCTATAAAGTAAAGTTACAAAAGACTCCGATTAATAATCAGAGTCTTAGAAAAGAGGCGACTAACGGATTTGAACCGATGATCAGGGAGTTGCAGTCCCATGCCTTACCACTTGGCTAAGTCGCCATATTCTATACATATGTGAGCAATCCACTTCCTATGAATATAATATCACAGGATAATTCCTATTGCAATATGAAGAAATGACCCCTACGGGAATCGAACCCGTGTTACCGCCGTGAAAGGGCGATGTCTTAACCGCTTGACCAAGGGGCCGTATATATTAGATGTCAAACACGACTTAACGCGTCAACATCTAATATAATAGCACAATGGTATTCAGATTGCAAGCGTTTTCGTTATTTCAAATAATTTTTTTTATAAAGTAATCAAAGTTGCCGATGCATAGTATGCCATCCGACGAATCGGATAACTGCTTGGTCCTACGATCACTGCTAATTTCGGGCAGTCACCAACGGCATATTCCCCATTTTTCAATTTGGTTCCGCTCGCAAATACAATCGATTTTAAGTTCTTTACCTTGTATATGCAATTGTAAGGAAGCGATTTAATTCCTTTTTCAAAATACAGTTTTGTCAAATGACTTACACGGTCAAAGGCTTCCGAAGAAACATATTTTACACTGCGAGGCACCGTAAATGATTTTGTAGCCTTCTTCGGTGGATACTTCATTAATCTCGTCATCGGACCATTATAAAGCACACCATCTTTTACCGTAAATCTACCTCCGCCTCCGGTAAACGCTGATAGTTTATCGCATCGGCTAAATGCATTTGCGTTCATTTTTACCAGTCCGGAAGGAATGTGTGCCACCCTGATATTTGTCTCAGAAAATGCATAGTCACCAATTGTTTTCACGGAATCCGCAATATCAATCCGGGACAGTCTCCTACATCCAAAAAAAGCCTCTTTTCCAATTTTTTTGGTTCCCTGCGTAATCCGCACTGTACGTAGTTTTGTCATTCCCTGAAATGCATAATTGCCAATCGCCCCAGCCGAAATGGTAAGATTTCTAAGGTAATTATTATCATTGAAGGAATTCGATCGAATCGTTCTTACGCTTGATGGTACATGGAATGAACGATTGGTCTTATGTAACGGATACTGGATTAGTTTCGTCATGCTCTTATTATACAAAACACCATCTTTTGCACAATAATTTTTGTTGCCTGCCGCCACACGGATTTCCCGCAGACTGGAGCAGTCATTAAACGCATTCGCATTGATTCCCTTTACATTTGCCGGAATATAAATCGTTTTTAAGGAAGTACAGCTTGCAAATACTTTATTTCCAATATAAAGGACATTCTCACCCATCTGAAGATTTTTAATATTAGTACCTGCAAAAGCACTGTTTCCAATAAACTGTACTTTCTTATTCAAATGAATACTTTTCAGACCACTATATTTAAAAGCCCCATCTCCAATCGCATAGACCTTATTGGTAAGATGAATTTTTTTCAGACTCTCACATCCTGCAAAAGATTTTGCTTTAATAAAAGATACCGGTTTTGGAAGTACCACACTTTTAAGATTTGTGCATCCATAAAATGTTTTTTCCGGAATATACTTCATTTTTGCCGGCAGTTTTACCTTTTTTAAACCGGTACAATCCACAAAAACACCTTTTGCAAGCTTTGTCTTTTTCCCTTTAAAGATTACGCTTGCCAGCGAATCACATTTTTCAAATGCATTTTCGTGAACTTTTGTTACGCTTGAAGGAATCGTAATCTTTTTCAGCTCATAATTTTTATAAAAGGCTCTGCTTCCAATTGAAGTAAGCTTATTTCCAAATTTTACATTGGTAAGTTTAAAACATTTGTAAAAGGCATTACTTTGAATCTTCTTAAGAGAAGCCGGCAAATTTATCTTTTGCAATTTTACACAATTATAAAATGCACCTGTCTGTATCTTTTTTACGGATTTACCAAGCGTAACTTCCTGTAGTGACACACAATCCTGGAACATATAATAACTTATCTTGCTAAGTTTTGCCGGGAGTTTAATCTTTTTCAAATTACGGCACTTATGAAATGCCTGTCCCTCAATAACAGTCACTGAATTCGGTATCGAAATGGACTCACAAATATTTTTGCTAAATGCAAATCCCGCAATCTCTGTGACTTTAAAACCACCAAGTTTTTCCGGTACCTGAATATGCCCTTTAACATTCGGCACCTTTTCAATCACTGCTTCCTTTCCATATAAACTGTACTCATACCCATTTTCCTGATACTCTTTTGCACTTGCCGGAAAAACCGAAAAGCAAAACATCAGAAGCAGCAGGGCTGCTGCAAAACAAATTTTTTTCATAACATTTTCTCCTATCCTTTTTTATTCTACTCATATAACGATATTATAGCAGAAAATGTTGCAATTTTCCATTTTTTTTATTTTTTTTGCACTTTTGATTTATGAAATGCCACCAAAAAAATACCAGCCAGCAAAAGTAAAGCAAATGCCATCCATAACACAAGTGTTTTTATTCCCATCCCCACAAATGTATCATAATATCCCTTCAAGTAAATAACAACGATAATCAATGGCAGTACATATGTCATATACCCACGCAGCCAGAGCGGAAATTTCTTTCCTTCTCCCTGATTCACTTCATCGCAGAATGCATGCCATCCCCATCCATTTTTTCTTGTACAAAACAGCACAAATACCAAACCACCCAATGGCAGAATGTTATAAGATACAAGGAAATCCTCTAAGTCCATAATACTTGAGCCAGCCCCCATCGGCTGAAACCATTTCCATATATTATAGCCAAGAACTGCCGGCGTACTAAGCACAGTCATAAGCGGTATATTTACCAAAACCGTCTTTTTACGGCTCCATCCCAACGTATCCATGTAATAGGAAATAATACTTTCAAATACAGCAATTACCGTTGACAACGCCGCAAATGCCATAAATACAAAAAACATTCCTGCCCATATACTGCCTCCCGGCATATTACTAAATACATTCGGCAGCGTCAAAAACAGAAGCGACGGACCGGCCCCCGGTTCTACACCAAACGAAAAACATGCCGGGATAATAATGAATCCTGCCATCAAAGCAACAAAGGTATCGACACACATAATCCGGGTTCCCTCGCCCAATAAGCCACGCTCTTTTCCCAGATAACTACCGAAAATTTCCATATTACCCATACCGACACTAAGGGTAAAAAATGCATGCGACATCGCAGCAAAAATCGTATTTCCAATGCCATTTTCCGCTACGGACGAAAAATCAGGTATCAAATAAAAGGCAACACCTTTCATCGCTCCCGGAGACAGCAGCGAATGAACGGCAAGGATTATCATAATGAGAATCAACACACTCATCATCACTTTTGTTATTTTTTCAATACCATTCTGCAAACCAAGCGCACAGACAAAAAAGGATACAAGAATAGCAAGAACATTCCAAAACATCATCGTCTGTGGCGAAGACTGCATGGTATCAAATGCATTTTGAATAGCACTGCTATCCAGACCATGAAGCTGTCCGGTCAGAGAACGGTAGGCATAATACAAAATCCATCCTGCCACCATCGTATAAAACATCATCAGCATATAAAAGCCAACAATACTCAGCCATTTCATATGATGAAAGCGGCTCCCCTTCTGCTCCAGTTTCTGATATGCCTGTGCCATACTTTTCTGGCTGGCACGTCCAACCGCAAATTCGCAAAGCAGAATCGGCAGTCCCAAAATCACCAAAAATACTAAGTATATTAAAATGAATGCGGCCCCTCCATATTCTCCACAAATATAAGGGAACTTCCATACATTTCCAAGTCCTACCGCACACCCTGCCGATACTAAGATAAATCCTAAGCGACTTCCAAATTTTTCGCGTTCTTTCATTGTTTTTCCTTTCTAAGGTACAGATTGCATTGAAAGACAATTATACCGCAAAAATTAAAAATTTGTCAACTGCACCATGCCGTTATTTGTATCAAATATTTGTTGACAATTTTTTGTTTCCATAATTCAGTAGCAGGAAAACTTTGCGTCTCGTGGGCACTCCCGTTCATTGAGTTCGTAGCGGTATGGGCACTGAAACTACCAGTGCCACATACCGACGTACTCAAACCCACTCGTCACAAAGTTTTCCTGCTACTGAATTATTGGAATCCAAATAAACCGGCATCAAAAATTTGAAGCAAGCCAATTGTTCTAAAATAATTGATCTGTTAAAGTTCTAAAATATACTATTTTTTCACTTTAATCTTTTTTACTTTACTCCATTTACTATAAACCTTTTTTCCACTTTCTATCGTAACGGCTCGTACTCTAATAAAATATGTTTTTCCAATCTTTAATTTAGTCAAAGTTATTTTTGACTTTGTTACTTTCTTTGTTTTCTTATTTTTAAATTTTTTACTTGTATCATATGCAACCTGGTACGCCTTCGCCTTTGTTGTTTTTTTCCATGATATTGCAATTTTTCTTCCCTTCTTATTTTTTATCGATGATATAACAACTTTTTTACGCCTAAAGTTTCCCTGCCGAGCCTGCTTTACAGAAGGTGCTATTGGGGATACTGAATTTTGCGATACTGGCGGCTTTACGATAGGCACTGGTGTTCCCTTTATGACAGGTGATGGACTTGGCGTTGCTACCGGCGTTGGTGTTATAATCACATCTTTAGTCTTTGTAACTCTAATAAGAATTACGGCTATATTACTTAAAACACTTTAGGTTCTTTTTCTATTACTGATATGTATACCATATCTAATATAATTCTCTAATTTCTAACACAATGCCAAACAAAATCATCTTTTCATTTTCAGGCAACCGAAATTTGGATATTTTCCTTTTTCCATTTACACGCACAACGCTGTCATATATGTATCCATTGTAAATATCATTCCCATTAACCATATCAAATTTTCCACGCCATAAAACTTCTTCACCAAAACTAGCACCTAAACACCAATCAGACAATTGAATTTCGACATCTTCATAATTTTCATGTTCATAAAAAATCCTTATACATTCACTTTGATTCCCCCATGTTCCATATCCAATTAAATGTATCCTTACAATCTTGTCACTAGTAATATCAAAACTTTGTTTCTTGCACACCATACATTTACCACAATCTAAAACATCTTTGTGCATTTTCATTAACACCAGTCCTTTGTTGTCATACACGATTGACGGAAAAGGGGTTCTTCTAATAAAATCCTTCGTTTCGTAAAAATGACTCACTGAATTGAAATAACACTTTATAGGCAAATACATCTTTTTTATTACTTTCTCATTTGACAATATTTTCTTATTAATCAATTTATCTTTCAAATCTCCAATAACACACTTTTCGATTTCTAATATCTTTTTCATTCTATTTGTAATTCTTATTCCAACATTATCATAAACATTTGAGATTCTTGCCTTGTACAAAATATTAAGAAGTATTCCCCACTCTGTTATTATTGGTTTGAATATATCTTCTATGTATTCACAAAGCATTATATTTTCACTCTTAAAATATTTTACACATTCAAGAAATTGTATTCTACTCCCATATATTCTTCGAACACTTCTCATAATTGGTATTGCCCAAACATACTCTTGAAAATCAAATTCTTGATTCCAACTACATTCTTTAATATCTTGATTAAAACATTCCATTTTCAAAATTTCTTGATTTGTTTGCTTTCTATTCAAAACATTATTTAGAAAATCAATACAATTCTTACTTTCTTTCTTCGAAAATCGAACCACCTTTGCACTAATAATTCCATTAGCAATATCATTTTTACCAATAAAGACATTTTCTTTTATCGGCATAGTATCTACTGCATAAAACCCATTCTTGCATATTCCAGATATTACTATAACATGATTAACATGTTTTTCTTTATAATTATCTGACCATGGGCAATAGTACGAATCCAACGCAACAATAATCGGCATATTATTTTGAATGCTTTTTCTAATATTTTCAGTAATATTTGTTCCGATTTGCAATTCAAGTTCTTCACAAAAATAGTTAGTCTTCAGGTTATACAATACTGTACTCATTGAAATATCTAAACGCTCTCCAAACAAAGAAAATTCTCTATCATAATTAAATTCCCAAGATGACCAAAACGCCAACTGATATTCTTTAATTTGCCAATTTGCCAACGTCAGCATGCAAGCAATACTACAATCCAATCCAGCAATTGAAATAGGCTCTAAATCAATTATCATCTCCATAAAGTATCCTCACTTTCTCAGTTGTTTTTACAAGCAATATCAATAGGTAGAACATTGTATTGGGAAGGTTTGTACAAAACATGTATCTCTCCGCTATAATACATATTTACAACATCTTCTACTTTTTCTATTGAAACCGCTGGCACCTCATCTGTCGGTGGCATTACATAATAAAAAAAGTCATATCCTCCAAAACGTTGTAATCTATTATGAAATTTAATAAAATCAGATAAATCTTGCATACAAAAACATACTGCTGTCGCTTGATTAGCTCTTATATAATCTATTCGTTTTCCTGTTTCTTTTACACTTTTCTCTTTCCGCTCATATACATGAGCGGAAAAATCAAAAACATAGTATCTTTTTTCTATATAAATATAGTTCAAAACATGTCCCGTTCCATCTGGACGCTGAAACCCCAAATAACCAGTCTGATTATACATTTTATTCAAAAAAAAATTTGCCCATGCAGCAATATCAGAACAGCATCCGAAATTGTCTTGTACTGCTTGAAATCCCTTTTTATGAAATTCCCATCGTTTTCCATTAATTATTCTATACTTATTATCCTCTCTATCCTCAAATTGACTTAATTCAAACAATTGTAAAACTTCATAAAGTGATTTCACTTGATTTCTCTTTTCGTATGGATTCAACCTCACAATTTCTTCAATTTGTCCATGAGTAAGATGTGATTTGCCAAGTATATTAAAAGGCACCCAAAATAAGTTCTTTGATAGTTCAGTACAAAAATATGCATCATTTACTAAATCAAATGTATCAAACATAATCTACGCTCCTTAAACATTGCCAAAATATTTTATACACTCCCTAAATATTTGGTCATCATCTTTTCCCAACTGACATACTGGTATCTGTGTCCTTTCCTCTACTTCTCTCGAAAATATTTCTGCTTCATCTTCTGTAACACTACTTTTCACTCCCCGAACCATATCCCAATCACTCTGATAAGTTAATGGGAAAACGCTTATTGCAATAACTTTACACTTTACTAACCCTTCTATTGTTTGAATTGTCCTTACTATTTCTTCTGATGAATCGTAATAATTTACACACAATATTACCGCATCTGGACACACTCCTAACAAGAAAGCAATTCGATCAAGTGCGTAGTTAGATATGTGATTATAACGCATTGGAATCGTCCCTGCCTGTGAACCTGCAATAATAATATCCGGATCTTCCTTATCCATCTCCGCAATTTGATAATTAACCATTTCAATTGTACTTTCAAGTTTTACGATTTCTTCTGTTCTAAATCCAAATGGATAGATTTCATCCATACCAAAAAGCAATGCTTCCGGCTCACTTCCAAGTTGTTTTACCATGTATCCATTCTCTAAAAATTTTTTCCTAAGTTTGAGTTGTAACGTGAATTTCCCCTGTTTATTGGAAGTTCCAACCACAGCCAAAACTGGTGTTTTAATTTTATACATTTTTCCAAATTTCTGTGGTAATCTAGCATAATTAATATGGGGACAGTAAAAGATATTACTTTTCTCCGAAAATCTCTTGCTAATATCTCCTGCCATATCAGTATCAAAACAGAATAAATTTTTTCCACGTCTTACAACTTCTTGTATAATTTTTTCTCTATTATTTCCTTTTGAAAAGAAATCCAACTCCTGAACATGTCCTAAAACAAACGTATCAAAAGAATTCCATTCACAACTTTCTATGCTTTTAATCGTGTACTCTTTATCTCCTTCCCTACTTTTTATTACCTTCCCTACTTTTCCAAACTTTCCCACATCATACACATCTACAAGTTTGTATTTTAGCAAGTCAAAAAAATCAATCATACTTGCAATCTCTTTACTGTACGGAAATACAACCAGTTTTCCCAAATCATATAACTTTTCATCGTTTTCAATTTGCACATTTTGTTCTAAATGTACTTTACTAATTTCCTTTAATCGATTTAGATAGTCTTTTCTTTTCCAACTGTTTTCATTAAAAGAAATACACTTTGCTGTCACATATCCAGTTGCATAGCTAGCACCTTGAACAACCATATACAGAGAATTGTGCCATGCTACACGCTGATTTCCTCCCTTTGCCACCAAATTAACCAAATCATTTCCTATGAATACAATATCATCATTCCTAACACATTCAAAAGATGCATCAACCCCTATCACCTCTTTAAATGCCGCTGGGTACGAAATTGTTCCCATATTGTCATATGCCGCAATACATACCACCCCTTTCTCGTCCAATTTCTCACATATTCGCTTCAATTTCGTGTTATAATATGTAATTCCAAAACTCATATTAATAATTCGACAATCAATATTTTCATAAATATATTCTAATGCACTTATTACCTTGTTCACATCCGCATTCATTCTTTCTTCAAAAATTTTGAATGACACAATCTTTTTGACATTAGAATTGCTACAAATAATTCCCGCAATTGCTGTTCCGTGTCCTTGCTGTGGATTAACTTTTTTCCGAATCCATAAATCTTTTTTATCATCAAAAATATATTCTTCTATAGTAACATCCTTAAAAATTGGATGTTCCGCATTAACTCCACTATCTAATAAAACCACTGTTTCTCTCATTTTCTTCTCTCCAATTTACAAATAGTATTGTGATTGCAATGTGAATAGTTCCGAATATTTTCCTTTCTTTTCCATCAGTTCCTCGTGTTTTCCCACTTCCACTAGTGTTCCATTGTCAAAAACAAACACTTTGTCACAGAATTTTGTACTTGCCAATCTATGAGATACAAATATAGCACTTCGTCCCTTGGAAATCTCGTGGAATCTTTGATACATCTCATATTCTGCCTTGGGATCTAAAGCAGCTGTCGGCTCATCCAAAATTACAAACGGTGCTTGTTTGGTAATTGCCCTTGCCAAAGCAATTTTTTGTCCTTCTCCACCGGATGGCTCAAATCCACTTTCATCAAATTCTTTATAGACTTGTGTCTGTATACCATTTGACAGCGTTGCCAACCGTTCTGCAAACCCACTTGTTTGCAGATTCTCTATAATCTGTTCATCTTTCATTTGGTCTGTTTTATGCAATGCGACATTTTCCTTTACCGTTTTGGCAAACAGAATATAATCCTGAAAAACCACGCTAAATAATTGACAGTACGATTCATATGAAATATCACGAATATTTCTTCCATTGAGTAAAATTTTCCCTTCTGTCGGCTCGTAGAAACCCAATAACAACTTAATAAAGGTCGTTTTTCCCGCACCATTTTCTCCTACTACAGCAATTTTCTCTCCCTTTTTGATTTTGATACTTAAATTCTTAATAACCTGTTTTTCCTGTCCCGGATAGCAAAAACTCACATTTACAAATTCTATCTCAAATGGTGCGATTTCTATTCTTTCCCCATTTTCTTCCATTTCCGGCAAACTTAGATATTTTTTCAAATAAGTATAATACTGACTATAATTTCGTATTTCCATAATAGTTTCCGTAATGGACGTAACTGATGACGTAAATGAGTTTATGGCATTCAGATACATAGTGAAACTTCCAATACCAAATACTTTATTTATTACCCCATATATGAGATACAGATATGTTATTATCAATTGAATTCCAGAAGCGATATTAGCTACTGTTTTGGTTTTTAGCGTATTGTTATTAATACGGACATAAAAATCTTCTAATACTTTATTTTGTATCCCAATTTGTTCTAACACCCAATGTTTCAATCCATAAATTCTGACTTCTTTTGCAAAACGATATTCTCCACATATAGATTCTTCGTAAGCCAACTTTCTTTCATATTTAGGACGTTCCAAATCCAATTTAATATTCATTTTTTTGACTTTTGCATCTATCCATGCATTTAAACCTATCATGCTGACAAAAACAAGAATGATAATAGGACTTAAGGATACAATTACTCCAACAATTCCACAAAGCACAATAATGTGAGAAATCAAATTAGCTGTTTTATCCAATATTCCACCAAATCCATACCCATCTGCATTCATAAAACGTTCTGCTTTATACCTCAAATCCAAAAAATCCGGTTCTTCCATACAACGCAATTCCACATTCATTAATTTTTCATCAACCATTAAATAAAATTTGTTAGATACTTCCATTTTTTTAATAAAATACCGGGTATGAAAAAAATCAGCCAATTGATTCCCAAAGACCGTCACCGCAATAAGTATAATCACATACACAATAAGGAAATCTATTCGCTGTTCTCCAAAAAGCTCATCTAATAAAATCTTCGGAAAAACGATCAGTAACAATGGCAAAAAAGCTTTGCAAATCGATTCTAAAAGCAAGTATATGATCGAACTTTTCTTACATTTCCAACACAATTTCAACAAATACAAAACTCCATTTATCATTATTTTCACCTTTCCTTCTCTTTATTTCCATACTTCTATAATGCAAAGCAATGGATATTATTTATATTATTCTTAAGACAATATGAGAAATGTGGTTAAAATTAATTTCCAACCACATTTCTCATATTTGTAGTTGCAACGACTACCATTCAATACCACAACGATTGCCATCACACTTGTCTCCACCATATGCGTTAACCAGTTCATTTACATCCTGTTCTTCGCATACTGGCTTCGTTAATTTAATTTCTTCAGACAACATACTTTTCACCTCCTATCTTTTTTATATATAAACAGTGCAATACCGTTACACTATTTACATCAATCAATCTTTTTCATTTCATGGTTAAGCATTTCAATCATCTCAACAAGATCAGAAAACAATACCACTTTTCCAGCTTCTAAAAATTCATCTGGTATACTAATTCCAAATTCATTTTCTATCTCTACTATTAGGGAAACAAATCCCAAAGAATCCACTGTATACTCTTGTATTTCAAAATCATTTTTTACATCATCTTCGTCAACTAATATTCCAATCCTATCAAAACAACTTACAACTCTTTCTTCCATCTAAAGAACCTCCTTATCATAATAATATATATGCTTACTTTTTGCCCTATCTAGTAATTTAATAATGTACCTTATACTGTCTGTCTCGTAACCACAATTTTCTTTCTTGCCAAACTGACTAGACGCTGCACAATACATATTTCTACAAATACTTTTTTGATTACATTCATTACACTTTTCTGGTAAATTACTCTCTGGCAGAACCCATTTAGCTAATTTAGAATACTCCAAATTCATATTTCCACTTTCATCTATAATTCCTATATGATTACATTCATTACCTAATAACATTGTGCATTTATACACTGTCCCATTAGCACCAATCACATAACTATTTCTATATGCCGCATTACATACGCGCATCCTGAGCATTTGAAAATATGCATCCACATTTAAAATGCACTCATGTTTCAGCAACAAATCAAAGGCGTCATCCATAGAATCAATGAATGTTTTTTGCAATTTTTTTGCTCGTTCACCGCCCCAATCTCCTACTGGTCTAAAGTAAAAAGAAAACCGTTTATCATCTCCAAATTCTCCTGCAACCAATCTTAAAAAATCCTCAAATCCATTCATATTCTCTGATGTAATATTTGTTCTTATATCTATGTGCAACTTGGGATCCGCTATATTATCTCTTATATTTCTCAAATTGTTAAGAATGACCTGAAAAGTTCCTGTCCCATTCTTTAATACCCTATATTGATCATGGTACCCTTCCACACCATCTATAGTAATCTGTATATTATATACCTTATTTTCTAAAAGTTTCTTTACATTGTCAGAAGTTAAAAGATATCCATTTGTCGTCATACTCGCCACATATTGCTTTCCCAACTTTCTACACATAGGTATAACTGCCTTTGAAAAATGTTCAATCTCATTAATCCCCAATAAAGGTTCACCTCCGAACCAGTCAATATATATTCTATGATAACTTGATACATTTTTCCGCAAATACTTAATTAATCCCTCGATTACTTCTGGTTCCATATTTCCTCGTTCAAACTTTTCATAACAATATTTACATCTAAAATTGCATTCTTCTGAAACCATTAATGTCAAATATAAATCATTCGAAAATATTTGGTCGGAAAAAGACAATTCTCCTTCCTTTTCCTCGTCCACATCCTCTTCTATCAAAAATCCCAAATTATACAAATATTTAAAAAGTGATGTCTCCACACCTTTTTTCATCTTTTCCAACATTTCAAAATATTCTTCTTGTGAATTAATATTTACTATTCTATTTTTCAAAGCATTAAACAAAAACACTTTACCATTTTCACAGAATACCTTATTATATATAGACTCTTTATACATTTCAATTCACCTCATCTTTACTCAATTTGTTCTCCTTTTAAACTAAAATCCATACTACAAAACCAAAATTTTGTTATGTTTGAATTATACAATTTTTGCACATTAAAACAATACTTTTTACATGAAACGACATTTTTTGTACAATTTTGGTCATTTTTTGATTTGGTTGCCATTACTTTTCCAGTTTCTGCATCAATACACATGGCAACTGCAATAAAGCAGTTAAACAAAGACTAATCACTACACACCCCGCATAATACCCCAAATGAAATGCTACTAATATCAAATAAAAGAGTATCATACTCATTACAAGGAAACGTGTCATTAAACCATATTGTTTTATCTCACTTTCTGATAACCTTCTATTTTCTGAATCAATCGGGCTGTGTACTATAATACTTACTCCAGCAACAACTACCAAAACATGAAAAAACCAACCAATAGTTGTATGTGCTACTACATATAAACACACTCCCAATAATCCTGTGGACACAATCATACATACATAAGCACGCTTAACATGGAAGCCACCAGCAAACTTTCTTATCACCATGAATGGAAAAACTATCAGCACTCCTTCCCAGAACATTTCTATCACCCCGCTGATAATCAAAAAAATTACCAACGGAGTAAAAGAAAGTAGAAAACTATACAATGCATACTCATATAATTCTCTGTCATTAGGTTCGATGGCGTTATGCTTAATAAGCCATCCACTCAACAAACTCACAATTCGATTCATTACTTGCTTTTTCTGAATCTTTCCAAGCTTTTTGGTGCTTTAGGCTGATGCACGATAAAGCAAGATGTTGAATTTGCATCTGCACGCAATACGCCATTAAGTGCTTTTGCCATCAATTTTGCTGGTTTGTTCTTTGAATCTTTCATGAAGATTACCTCCTTTGAGTTTTAAAACAATTTATATTTCTCTCACATATTAACGCATTTTTCCACCAAAATCGACACCTTAGACACGAACGGACGAATATGCAGTCCTTTTGGTTATTTTTGCCTATTTTTCTTATTTTTTTATATATGTTACAGAATAAGATAGATAAAACATTATAAAATATAACTATATACAGAATTGTTCTGTGTCACATTCTTCTTTCAGATTTCATTACTTGTTATGATATTTAAAGAAAGGAGGCATCTACCTTGCAAGAGCAACAATTTATTACTTTAGGAAACCGCATTCGCCTTCGTCGTAAAGAATTAGGACTTTCTCAGAGCAAATTGGCAGAATCTTTGGACATTTCCAACAATCATATGTCTGCCATTGAAAACGGCAGAGAAAAACCTAGTTTAGATAAGTTCATCAACTTATGTGACTTACTAAAAACCACCCCTGATTTTCTCCTTCTAGGTATTACTCATCCAAACAATGTTCCATTAAATATTTCTGACAATCTTCGATTATGCAGTTCTGAAGACATTAAATTAGCAGGAGAGATGGTGGAACTCATGGTTGCAAGAAACCAGCATAATTGGACCAAAGATAAGTTTGAATAATTTTTAACGCTTCTTATCACATCCTCGCTTGTGTACTTGATTTTTCATTTATTTAAGATATAATGAAAGTATACGAAGAAAGGATGTGTTTTTTTGCGGATTTTGATTTGCGATGATGACGATGCTATTGTAACCAAATTAAAAAAATATGTTATCGAATATTTCAAACATAAAAAACTAAAGGTTCCAGAAATCTCTACTTACAACAATGGAGAAGACCTTCTTAATGATTCAGGCGAAAAGAATATTGTTTTTCTTGATGTAGAAATGCCTGGACTTAATGGCATCTACATTGGTCGAGAATTGAAGCAACACGATCGAAACACCATAATTTTTATAGTCACTTCCTTTGCAGAGTATTTGGATGATGCTATGCGTTTCCATGTATTTCGTTATTTATCAAAACCATTGGATAAACAGCGACTGTTTCAAAACATGAATGATGCTCTCCAATTATATAATTCAACAAACACCAAAATCCCATTAGAAACAAAAGATGGTGTCTATACAGTCCGTGCTTCTGATATTGTTTTTATAGAAGCGCGAGGTCGAACTGTGCTCGTACATACAACGCATGGAAAATATACGGTAATCCATAAAATGTCATACTGGATTACCGTCCTTGACATTCCATGCTTTTTTCATTCTCATCGCAGCTTTATTGTTAATTTGCAACATGTAAACGATTTTGACCATTCATTAATTCATCTCCACAACAATGAACATACTGCATATCTTACACGGAGAAAGTATTCTGACTTCAAAGAAGCCTATTTTTTATATATTGAAAGTACGAGGTGATATATAATCATGCTAACACAAATCTGTTATATTATAATCTATATACTTGAAGCCTGTATTCTTTGGCAATATTGCAAAAATCTATTTTCACCTGCTCACACAAGGCAAACACAAATACTTGTCTTGTCTTTTTGTTATCTTTTATTATTTGTAGGTTCATTGCCTCAGAATTTTTGGATTAACTTTTTAGCATTTCTTGTCTTGAATTTTGTATATATGTTCCTTATGTATGAGATTAAATGTCTTACTGCTTTTTTTCATTCCTTTCTCATCACCATGATTATGGTTCTAAGTGAGTTAGGTTTTTTTAGCATTTTCTCTTACTTTATTCCAGATTTTTACAACAACCAAACGTATTTTCAAAATGTAATAACCTTAACAATCCCAAGTAAATTGTTGTATTTTTCTATACTTCAATACATATCACAATACATAAAAAAGAAAAAAACAAGGGAACTCTCCTCCGACAAGAATACCCTTTTTCTGAATATAATCCCTCTACTATCTGGATTTATTGCCCTTGTTCTTGCTACCATCTGCATGCATGTCCACTTATCCTTGTATTTAAATATCATGATAACAATCAGCGTACTTTTACTTCTTGCTATCAATGTATTTCTTGTTTGGTTTCATACAGCGATTCAGGAAAAAAATCAAAAGTTTTTAGAAATGCAGATTCTATTACAAAAAGAATCAGATACCGTAAAATACTTTAATACTCTTCACAAGCAAGATGAGAAACAAAAAATATTGATACACGACATCCGAAAACACCTCTTTTCCATTGCAGAACTGAACGAAAAAAACGAGACACAAAAAGTAGCCGCATACATTAATCAGATTATTCAATCTTCCGATTTGCAAGCTTCTGTCCGTATCTCTGATAACAATTTATTAAACACTATTCTTTTTAAAGTTAAACAGCAATGTACGGAATTCGATATTTCGCTTCACACAGATGTCCGTGCCGGATGCCTTAACTTCCTTTCTGAATATGATTTAACCGCTTTATTCAGCAATCTTTTGGATAATGCTGTTGATGCTACACAAAATATACCTAATTCGTTTATTGAATTAACCATTACCCCTCACAACGTTAACAGTACCGTTATTACTGTGATTAACTCATGTAAAAAGAATCCTTTTACTAGAAACAACTACCATTTAACCTCAACTAAAAAGGACAAACAGAATCACGGCTACGGCATGAAAAGTATTGATCGTGTTGTAAAAAAATATGGTGGCAGTTCTCGTTTCTATTTCAACAAGGAGAATTACACTTTCCATGCCGTCATTATTCTTAAACAAAAAAACTAATCTTTGCTCTTACTTTTGCTTCACATACTTATACCATCTCAATAACCACTTTACCTAACCAGCCTTTCACATCCCATATCTTTGTCGTTGCCATCTGACACCTCACTTTTCTGCCGGCAATATGACTGCTTCCGTAATACGCTTGAGCGCCTGTTCAAACTCAGACACAGCTTCATCATAACGTTTCACATCCATGACATTCAGGACATGAGCTTTCTTTGCAATCTGGTTCAACGAATTTCCGATATGATAAAGTTGACGCATCATCTTGTAGTAATCTGGTGGTAGTGCATCTCTTGGCACTACGCCACGCACCAACTGGCGTAGATATTCTTCCTGCGATAATCCGGAATCTTTCACTAGCTTTTGAAATCGTTCATGCTCTGCATGATTGAACCGGACACCGACACGATAGTTTCGTTTTCGCAATGTGTCCACCTCCTTTGGGGTAGAATGGAAAAAGCCACACGGCATTGCCGTGTGGCTATGTAAGAATGCATACCTAAATATTTATTTTGACAGATTGGAAATTGACTTTATCTGTACTATATCTGTAAATTCTTGCATTGAACTACAATATTGACTCGCATCGTCTGAAATGAGCACGCTAAAGGATAGTATAGGTTCCATAAATAAGAACACCTCTGAAATTAATTTATTCTCTGCATTAGGATGTATCATGAGCAGATGACAATTTAATCCTTTTACTCTCTCCAAACTTCTACTTATTTTCTCAGGTGCAATACACACTCCATAAAATTCCACACTTTTTTTCTTTAATTCCCCTTTAATCGCACACTTAAGATGTTTTTGAATTTCTATTGCACGCAGATCTTTTAAATAATTATCTCCCAATTTATATACGGCATACTCAAAAGCGATTTTTAATGCTTCTAGAAAAAATTGGTTAAAATCAATTTCTATGTCATATTGAATCTCTGGTTGAGAGAAATGACTTGGAGTCTGGTCAATCCTGTCTAAAACATCCTGTATTGTTTTTTCAGAACTTTTCATTCTAGATAGTTTCTTGACTGCCATTTCTTTTGCTTCTTTTTTTGTCGGTGCTACTATCCTTAACTTATTTTCATTTTGTTCAATATACGGAACAATCTTGGGCTGAAATTTATCATTTACTTGAATTCGATGTCCAGCTTTATCCGTTCCTTCTTTAAATGCGTTTGGAACTTTCCCGCTCTGACCTCTTATTCCGAGAGTCTGTCTAATTATTTTAACAAGCATATTGTTCACAAAATAATTGTCAACATATGTTCCTAACCCACTATTACAATCTTTGCAAACATTATAAATTTTCAACCTCTCATTCCCCAGCGCTTCTGGTATAATATGCTCCTCTGTCCAACAATTCTCTTTTTCAAACTCTGCCTCTGTTCTACCACAAAATATACATTTTTTCATGATTCCATATACTATTTGTTTTTTACATTTCATTTCAACTCACCTTCTACCACTTTTGCACTTATTATTTTCTTTGTTTACAAAAACACTTCAATACATACTATCTCTTATGTAATAGTATATAATACAAATTATTCATTTGTATATGTTCCTTTCCTATTTCGAACTCATATGTATAAGTATGATTTTTCGAAAGCTTCCCCTTCGATATTGTTTTTAATGATGTATGTACAGGAAATTTTTTTCCTTTAATTTTTCCAACCTCAAATAGCTGCATTGAAATTATTCCTAAAGACTCTGGATATGTAATTCTCAATTTCACTTCATCTATTTTTTTTGCATAATTCCATGGAAAAAGATAAATCACTTCTTTTCTACTAAAATCAAAACTATCCTTTTGTTGCATAAGCAATTCAATTTGGTCAATCTTCTTTCCATCTTTTATGACACGAGTAGGTATATCCCAATGGCATAAGGAAATACCATTTTCACTGTTAGTTCGATTATCGGACAACAACTCTATGGTTTCTTTTTCATCATTACATGTTACAATTAATTTTTGTTCTTGTATTGTTCCAAAATCAATCCCGGTATATAAATAAAAATCTGTAGTTCTTACATTTGAAACTCGTGTTAAGTTCCATGACACATTTGAATCTATTACTCCATTATTCTCAGTTAATATATACTCTACACATAATTCTTTCACATCATAGCAATTTCTTTTTCTTTCTATATCAGAATATAAAAGAATTTTAGGTGCAATGTTAAATTTATTTTCTGATGCTTCAAAAAAAAGATATCTAACAAATTTGTATTTTTTATAGAAGGTATATCGTTTACTCCAATATATGCAAGAAACCAAACACACTATCATAGCACAAATTAATGAAATATACAAAAGCAAATCGCACTTCTCTTGAATAGCAGTAACCATCATAATAATATTTGACATAAAAATTATTATGCTACTTAATAATTCCATTTTTTCTGTTTGAATTTCCATTTTGTTTTCTCCTTTCCCAAAATGTAACCTCATCGTTTGCAATTCTTTATATGTTTAGAAACGATTGAGACTTATTCCCTAGAACATGTTAATATTATATCATATCCTTTTCATTTTTCAAAATCGAAAATTCAATATGGGGTTAGGCCCCCTAACAAGCGGGTGTGGGTGCGGACACCCACATCCAGTGCTTTTTCTTGGTTTCCTTTGGCTGTATGAAAACAGGCGATCTGACTTCTGCTTGCCCCAAAATAATTTCTACCACTTCCACAAAAGGGATATTCTGTACCTTTATCAGATAATCTAGTGCTGGCCTCCCTCCTATTCCCCTTGACCACCAACACCATTTTCCATTGGAAATCTTCAAACTATCATGCTCTTTTGTGCAATAAACACCCCCTCTTAGGTTTACCAATTGTTCTGGTTTGTAGTTTTTCAACTAGGTGAGTAAATCCATTTTCTTTGCTTCTGCCACTAATTCCGGTTTTCATCGTAACTTCTCTGCTCATAGCATTTACCAAAGAGACTTCTATCCATGCCAACTCAATGTTTCCCGGTATAAGGTCAACACCTTCCTCATGATGTAATATCCCCTCCATACAATTCAAAGGGTCATCACGAATGAAACTCTCCATGTGTGTAGCTAGTGAAACAGGTAACTCATCCGCATTTCCCCACCCTAAGACGGCAATCAAATCGCCCTGCGGATCAGCATCTACTAATAATACCTTCTTTCCTTGATTTACCAAGCCAATCCCCAAGTTGATTGTGGTAGCGGTTTTCCCTGTGCCCCCTTTCTGATTGGCAATGGCAATCACTTTGCAATGTAACATATCGGTTTCTCCCTTCAACGAAAAAAAGCCACTCCAACTAGTGGAATGGCTATGTAAGAACTTATTATTCACCTTTTTGTTCATCCAGCAACTCATAATAGATTTCATATGCAACATCCTGAAAAGCAATAATTATTTCATTCTGCTCCTCTTTCAGTAAGGGTTGAACATATATTTTTCCTTCGTCGTCCATATATGTTTTATCAATTTCAACTCTTAAATCATGTTTCCGAAAACAAATAAGAACCGCAAATTCCTTTGTATCCATCTTATGCTCATATCGATATTTCATTGCAGAAATATAATACCCCTTACTTAAGGATTCTTGAACAAATTCATTTGCTCTAAGTCCATTACCATTAAGAACTGCTTGGCTAATTCCTGTCAAAGTTGAGGAATTCTCCTCATCCTCAAGCATTTCTTCATCCTCATCTTCGTCATCATCAATTTTTCCCCTCTTTACAGTTATTCCTGTAATTGTTTTTAATTGCCAAATCTTAAAACTATATGCAGCAATCCGGTCAAAAAACTCCACCTTATTTTTTGTTGTCAACAGTTCTAGATTAATATGACCTAAATTTAGTTTATTATCTGATTTTGTTACTTTTTCCATAAACTCAATAGCATTTCTTGAATCTATGGAGGACTGTTGTCTTATGTCAATAACAGCTTCATCACTCGATTTTTTTCGTATATTCATTTTTAAATATCTTTTTTCATCCTGCAATAATCTGTTTCTTCCAGGTAATTTTCTTGTATATGAAAATTGAATATATGCACCTTCTTCAGTTTTAACTGGTTTTTCAATATTATACACATCATTTTTAACTGTTTTCAACTTATTCATTTCATCAACTAAAATATCAATAATATCTTCCTGTGTATCCGCCTTATACTTTATATTCATCACAAGTGATTTCTCATAATTTCCACTATTTAGTAACATATCGCGAATCTCTTCCATCTCTCTTGCTCCCAAGAAAATAGTAAACACTTGCTCCGCAAACTCCTCAGCATTACTCGCTGTAAAAATTATTCCTTTTTGTCGTAAATAATATTTTAATGCAGCTGGTTTGATTTTTTTATCCTCTATAAGACGTTTTAACTCTGTACAATCCACATATTCCGTTAACATAGTGTCATCTCCCTTCTGTATCGATTGGTGATAAAGCACGATTATCAATAAAATCAATAGATATCTTTTCTTCATCTTCACTTTTAATAGGTTGCTTTATTTGCTTTAGTACCTTCAAAAAATTTTCTTGTACATATTGAACATCATCTTGTGTTCTTGGATAAAATACAAAGACCATCTCTTCAGCATCTTGAAACTGAAACGCTTTATACATACTCCACATATATTCAAAACTCTCCTTAGTTATTTCATCAAAAGAAATTATTAGTTTTTGCGTGATTGGTAAAAAATATTCTTGTCCATTCTTTTTATGCTTTTGCATCCTAATATTTTGTGCAAAAACATATTTTGAAAACAATTGATTAACGGTAATAAATTCTCCGAGTTCTTTATTTGACCCCTCAATACTCGGATAAACAAACTGAAAATTATCACTGTAATCTTTTAGAATTTTATCTCTTAGTGAATTCCATCTATTGATTTCATTATTTCCAGCAACAAATATGTTTATTGGATTCCGACGATTCGGAACATTCATATGGTGTAAATACGAATTAAACTTTTCTCCATCAAATTTATCATTCGCGTGAACTAATAACATCCCTGTACACAAATTTGTATCCTCTAGATTAATATCTTCCATTTCCTCAGTTGATTGTGTACACTCTATTGTGTTAATCAATTCATTTAACCAAGTATTCATTTTTTCTTGCGTAATGCCTGCCATCTTTCTATTCTTACATTCTACAATAATTCCCTGCTTTCCCCCAAGATATGGATTCCAAAAACTCATTAATAAATCTATACCATGTGTTCTCTTTTTATGAGTTCCTTTTCTTGTGCACTTAATTTCCTTATCACGTGTAAGTTCAGTCCACCCAAAACCAGAAAATAATTTTTCTCCATATCCTTCCAATTTCTCTCCTATTTTTTTCGCCTGTTCACCCATATAATAATCCTCCTAACATATAATCCGTAGTATTTTTTGAATGAGTTCATCTTTATCCTCTTCCAAAAGCTTAGTAATTGAAACTCTACCCGATTTATAAATATTTATTCTTCCTTCTATTCCTTCAATCTTGAAAGATATCTGAACAATATTATCAAGATATTTAGATATAACTTCCTCCGGTGTATCCTGTATCGCTAAGTTCACATTACAATCAACTACAATATTTTTCTCCACTACTATATCTGTCAATTTCATTTTCAATAACTCAATTTCTGACATGACACAAATTTTCTTGGAAATTTTACCTATATCAATAAAATATTCCGTAATTGAATATGCATTTTTCGATAACACTCCAATTAATGTAATAATTCGTTGTGATGTTTGCTTATTTCCAAAAATCAGTAATTTTTCCTCAGATATTTGTATACCAAATTCCGATATATCAATTATTTCTTCTTCTACTTGTTCAAACTCCTTCTTCTGAAAATTGTATCTTTTTTCTCTTCGTATTCTTTTTCTCCAATAAGATGCCTTGAGAAAATTATCATTGTATTCGTGTACAATTATTCCCTGATTATCATTTTCTTCCATTTTCATAAAAGAATCAACTAATCTTATTAAACTATATCCTTTTTGTTGTCTAATTTCATACAATATTATACTGAGCATATATACACCCCTTCCATTCAAACGCATAGAAACATCATATCTCCTACTATATCGGTTTTTTAAAGTCCTACAATACACATTTTATATCCTATTGTTACCAATTATAGCACAAAGGAGATAATAAGTCGATATACATATAATATCAACTATCACCTTACCTTGTTCTTTGTTTTAATCATGACCACCAGCTCAGCTGGTGGTTTCCTCTGCGGCTATAAGCCTGTGGTA
>ERZ824598.593-NODE-593-length-57251-cov-3.383418_pt1 | contig 57251 bp, 42 predicted proteins | sample MGYA00519934_ERZ824598 | MGnify/ENA primary metagenome ERZ824598 (study PRJEB31778, sample SAMEA3449177) | human gut metagenome | biome: human gut; feature: human-associated habitat; material: faeces | place: United Kingdom | collected 2010/2012 ...
TATTCGCCTCCATATTCTTGTTTCGGTAAATTTTAATTTAGAAATTTCAAGTGTGACAATTGCAATTAAGATACTCAGCAAGCAAGTCATAACGATAGCTATAATATGGGAATTTACAACCCAATAACCTATTCTTACGTTTTCAATCGGATTCAAAGCAAGCAATGGTATTATAACTAAAACAGTTGAAATCACCATTGTAAACATACTATTACGGCTAAAAATCGAAACTGCCGTAATAACAGATGTTACTGCTGTTGCAAGCAAAAAGTAACATACGAGATTGAGAACTACCGCATTTATCACGCTAAAGGATGTTTCTTGAACATTTTCAAAAATACAAACTAAGGGTGTATTCAAACTGTTCACACCGTATGTATTTATAAATCTTACAAAATACGGCACATACAGAGCTGTAAATGCTATTAACAAATATATAAACTCCACTACTATTTTTCTAAAAAACAGTTTTGTTTTACCGTTTTTAGTAGTACGAATAAGGTTAATCATTCCATTTTTATATTCGGCTGAAAACACATAAGGAACACCTATCACGAGAACAAGGCAAAGTAAAGCAAAATCGCTCCATTCCCTTGTTTTACTTGAAACAAAACTTTTATAGATGTTTTCATCAATAAATTTTGCATCTATGCCCTTTTTATCTAGTTCAAGGAGTCGATTGTATTGTTCGATTACTCTTTCAAATGCAATCCCTTTGCTGTTTAAAATATTTTCAATCGACTTGGACATAGCCTGTTTTGCATTTTCGGAAAGCTCACTATTTTCAGCAATTTCGCCCATGCGTTGTTGCAAGTTATCAAAATAATTTTGCTGTTTCAAAATATAGTTTTCCTTTTCAGGAGTTATGTCACCCTCAAGATATTCCATATACGCTTTATAGTCAGCATCCGAATTTTCCGAATAAGGGTAACGAACCGTTCCGAACGATGAAATAATTGCAAAAAGCACAAGCAAAACAATCATAACAGCCATTTTATTTTGAATAGTGAATTTAAAAACTTCGCCTTTAAAAATGCCGGTACTGCCGTTTAATGTAAAAAATCTTGATTTAAACTTTTCAAGCAGTCTTGAAAAAATGCCGGCAGTTATCTGTTGATTGCGTTTGCAAAATAATATGCAGGAAAACACCGTACACAAAAGAAATACTGTACCAAAAACGGCAAATGCAATCGGAATCGAAGCTACTGCATTTGAAAAAATATTAAGATTCAGATAACTTCCAAAAAATTCCCCGCCGTCAAGAATATAGAAAATATTAATGTACTTTAAAAGGTTCAAAAAAGAGTTCTGTACAATCAAGGTATAGAGCAAATACTCTGCACCAATTATTACGAGCCCTGTAAGATACATCGTTGCAGAACTTGAAAAGATAATAAATACAAGAGCCAAAAACGATGAAATAACAAAAGTCCCCATTATTTTTGCAAATGCAAACAAAATCAAAAATTGACCTGCTGTAACTGTAAGGGTACAGTTGCGAAACTCGGAAATTGATTGAATATTTACGCTTAAATCGGTACTGCCATACAGGAAAGTGTTTATGATGAAATTGCAAAAAATGAATAATATCGACACAACAGCTGACAGTACAAAAAGCAACATGAATTTTGAAATTATAGTTTTGAATCTGCCGAATTTTGTACATCGTACCAACGAATACAGTCCTTTTTCACGCTCATATTGAAAAAGATAAACGCAAAGCAAAAACACAATGGCGATTATAAAAATATCGGTGAAGCTGTATTCTGTTGTTGCAACAAAAGCATCAGAATTTACAAGGCTTAGCTCAGTGTTTTTTAACCCTGAATAATCGTTTGATGTTTTGTAAAGATTTTTATATGAAAAAGAATTTTTATCGCCAAAAATTGAAGATGACGACTGCACCTTTGCCCTGTCATACATTTTGTCAATAAAATCCGGATAGGAATTTATATACTCAATCTGCTGTGAAATATCATAGAGAAAACTGTTTTTCCAAAAGTTATCTCCGCCTTTTTCACTCATTTCAACAGCCTTTTGATACGCATCCGGATTACTCTTTCGATACTCCTCAAGTTCATATGTGTAATTTTCAATAAGTTCCTCGTTATCAGTCTGTGCAAGATTTTCAAGTCTACTAAAAATTTCATATGCAAGCAGTTCATTGTCAATCTGCTTTTCAGCGTCATTCAAAGACATTGAAGAATAACTATTGAGCATTTTAGCATACTCATTGGAATAAGTGATTCTAATGCTGTTTTCTTCGGTATTTTGCGATGAATATAATAAAAAGCCGTTGATTGCAAGGCAGAGCAATAAAACAACAAAAAATATTTTTTTATTAAGTATCTTTTTCAGTTCATAAATAAAGAGTTTCATAAATTCATCTGTTACTCAAAAGTATAAATTTCATCGGCATTTTCTGTGTTATTTTTATCAATATAATAAAGTGTTTTTTCTTCTTCGTTGTAATCAATAAAACAACTGCTGTCAAAACCTATTTCGGCAGTAAATTCAAACGGCATTTTCTTTAAAGTTGCCTTATAGCTTTTATCACAGAAAATCAACTTATCAGCCTCATTATCATCATTAGCAGCTGAAATTATCAGATTTTCACCGTCATTTGTAAAAGGAGTGTAGTATTGATAACCTGCAATCAAATCAGAACAATCAAGAATTTTCTTTTGATTTTCTCCGTTAAAATCGCACTCATACACCTTACTTCCGTTTGCGAAAATCAGCTTATCATTGAAAATTGTAAACATTGAATTTATATTTACTTCCAACTTTTCACTGAGATTTTCCCATTTATCGGTCTGTAAATCATAGTTTATCAAGTAGCTGTTTTCCTTGGTACCGTCAAGCTTTGTTATCCATAAAAAAAGATGATTGCCGTAGAATCTGGTGTCACATACACTCATACCATTAAGTATATCGTATTTATAGTACGGCAGTAACTCATCTGTGTTTCCTTTACCATCGGCAGAAACCTTGTAAAGTACCATATTACTGCCTTCTGCCGCTCCTTCGTTATCTTTTTTACTTCCGTCAAAATAAATATATCCTCTGTGAATTTTAAAGTCCCAAATTGTATAATCCCTTGTCGAATATAAAACCTCACGATTTGTTCCGTCAGTTGAAATTTTGCAAATTTCATTTAATTCATAAGTTACACCGTCTTTGTCGGTTTTATCCTCGACCGATTGAAAATAAATGCAGTCATTGTAGTAAACAAGACTTCTGAAATATGTATTTAAAAATGCTGTACACTCTTTCTTTTTCTCAAACGAGGTTTCTTTGTCATGCATACAATCACTTCGATTGCACAAAGGTTGACAACTATGCGTTTCCTTATCAATCACATACAAAAATCCGTTATCTGAATTTAAAAAGTAAATGCCCGTATGAGTATCTGCAAAATAGAGCTGACTGCCGTACCTTATAAAATTCTCCTGACTGTCCTGATTAGGAACATATGTATCAGAACTGTCGATACTCATTTTTTGATTACATCCGCACAAAAAAACAAATGAAATCAGAAACAAAAATGCAGTGTATTTTTTAATCATAATTTTCATATAAACACCTCAGAGCCCACCCGCTACATTCGGGTGGGCTCACAAACTTATGCTGTTTTGCCGACTGTAGCAGATACAGTTGTTGCACTATCAAATTGAGAAATACATTTTGAGCCTACTAAAGTATAATAACCGTTTGTAGTAACCGTAAGGCTCTTGTTATTATCAACGCTATCATACGAATTGCACGATAACTTCACATAACTACCGGATTTGTAATATCCATACACCCAAACCTTTATTGAACACGGTCCGCCATTAGTAACACTTCCTTTTCCACTAGTTGTGTTACCGGAATATGAAGCCGTTGATGATACTGTATAACCATTACTCATTTCTGCATATCTTGTACTGGAAGCTGCGCTAGCGCTTATAGCCGCAACTGATGAAAAAGCACATATTGTAGCTAACATTGTTGTTGTTATTTTTCTTATCTTGTGTTTCATAAAGAGTTCCTCCTTTGTTATGTTAAAATATTATTAATATAATTTTCAGTTGAAACAACGATTAAGACATTAAACCATTGGACTTACCTCCTTTCATACTTATTTTAATTGCTAAAATTTTATTTAAATATTAATACTTTAACTGTCATTTAAACACAACATACTGAAATAAGTTTTAAAATTAAATTTATATTCTTAAATCAATTCGCTACTTCTGTAATTTAAAATTAAGCAGTTTCCTATATTTTATGTTTACAATATAGCTTTATAGCTTTGGTATTGTAATTACATTTATTAATCAATTTATCTATCTTGTAAGATAATTTTAACATATCAAATATATAAACGCAATAATTTTTAGATATTATTTGTTACAAAATTTCACAATATATTTTTGTGCAATATGACAGATTTTATTTAAAATAATGCTAATTAATATCGGTACAAGTAGGCCAAATATAAGATATACAAAAGCCCACTGTTGCAAACCATTTGAAAGATAGTAGTACAATCCTATGAATCGGAATTTCCGGAACAACCTGCAAATAATGTTGCTGTCATTGCAAGTGTGAGGAACGCACATAGATTTTTTGTCCGGGCATTGTCGATAAAAGTTTGTAAATTTAAAGAGGATTGAACTTTTTATTGTTCAATCCTCTTTGTTGTTTATTACAGACCGCATATCTTCGGGAATTTCGGCAGTAACCGTAATGTATTCATTTTTTATCGGATGATAAAATTCAAGTCTTGCACAATGAAGTGCCTGCCTTGATATTTTATCAAGCTTTCCGCCGTACAAGTCATCACCCATAAGCGGATGCCCTAAATAAGCCATATGACAGCGAATTTGATGTGTTCTGCCGGTTTCAAGCCACAATTCAAGCAATGTAAAATCTTTTGTTGCAACAAGCGGTTTATAGTGCGTAACTGCTTTCATTCCGTCATCACGGACAATTCGCACCATTTTGGAATCATCACGCAAATCCATTGGCTTATCAACTATACCTTCAATATTTATTTCACCCTCGCATAAAGCGTAATAGACTTTATGCGTTTTATTTTTTACGGCATTGGCTGTAAAACGGTTTTTGGCTATGAGAACAAGCCCTGAGGTATCCTTGTCAAGTCGGTTAATTGCCCGAAATACAAACGGCTTGCCGTTTTGACTGCAATAGTACGAAACAATATTTGCAAGCGTATCGCTTTGGTGCTGCTTTACAGGATGAACAGGCATGGAATGCGGTTTGTTTACCACAAGAAAATGTTCATCCTCATATCTTATATCAAGTGTCCCCTTTGTCGGTTCAATTTCACATTTTTCATCGGGAATTGCAATTGAAACGGTTTTTCCGCTTTGCACACAGTCAATTGTTCTTAAAATTTTCCCGCCCATCAAAATACCGTCTTTTTCTCTTTTCAGTCGTGTTATTATTCTTGCAGAAAGACCGCATTTATCACGCAGAAATCTTTGAGCAAGCATATTGTCACATTCGTCAGGTACGGAAAAATACAGTCTGTCAGACATAAATCATCCTCCAAACAAAAAACAGAATTATCAGCTGAATAATAAATATTATCGGTATGCCGAGCATAAATTTAATGTGTCTTGTTTTGTGTCTGATTAATTGCATTGTAATGTACATTGCAACACTTCCTCCGAGTGCGGAGAGAATCAGCAATGTGCTTTCTCGTACTCTCCATTTGCGGTGAATTGCAAAGTATTTGTCACAGACTGTTACAATAATTGATATCAGGCTGATGATGCAAATGTATATGATGAAAATTTCCATGAGAACTCCAAAGGATGATTTGATTGAAAAACAAAAAGATTGTTCCGATTATTGTATCTGTAATAGCTATGTTAAGCGTTATCTGCATAAGCTCATTTACAAGAGAAAAACCGCCGAAAAAGCAGAATGATATCAACAATATTGCAGCTTTATCATCAAAGGCAACTGCCGACACACCCGAAAGTGATGAAGAAATGCGTGGCGTGTGGGTATCGTATATGGAGCTTTCTATGGAAAATGAAAGCTCAAAAACTCAAAAAGCGTTTGAAGATAAATTTACCGAAACAGCACAAAAATGCCGTGAAAGCGGTTTCAACACGCTTATTGTACAGGTACGCCCCTTTTGTGACGCATTATATAAGTCAAGTTATTTTCCATGGTCACATATTCTCACGGGTACGCAGGGTAAAAATCCTCAATATGACGCACTGCAAATTATGTGTGATATATGCAAAAAAAACAATTTGAAAATTCATGCGTGGATTAATCCATACAGAGTCAGTTCAAATGAAACTCCAAAAAAACTTTCAGACAACAATCCTTACATAAAGAATTCCGAAATAGGTATAAAAACCGATAACGGAATTTTTCTTGATCCGTCAAATGAAACTGCACAACAGCTGATTTGTGACGGTGTAAAGGAAATTGCGGAAAATTATGATGTTGACGGGATACAATTTGACGACTACTTCTACCCTACTGAAGATGAAAGTTTTGATAAAAAGCAGTATGAGGTTTATATTGAAAAATACGGTAAAGAAAACTCTATGAGTCTTGATAATTGGCGAATGCAAAATGTAAATACGCTGATTTGTAAGGTTTACAGAACAATAAAAAGTGTGGATTCGTCAGTTGAGTTTGGCATATCACCGCAAGGCAATATAGGTAACAATGACGGATTGTATGCCGATGTAAAATCGTGGTGTACCTGTAAAGGCTTTGCAGATTACATCTGTCCGCAAATTTACTTTAGCCTTGAAAACCCAGCTCTGACTTTTGAAGATTGCCTTAACAGCTGGACATCTCTTGATTTTGACGAAAATGTAAAACTGTATGTCGGTCTTGGCGGTTATAAGGCAGGTAACGGCGAATATGACGAAGAAACATGGCTTTTAAGTGACAGTATTCTTGCCGATGAATACGATATTTTGCGTAACAACAAATCTGTCAGGGGCTTTATGCTTTACAGCTATAATAGCCTTGAGGATGATACTGCAAAAAAGGAGATTAATAATCTGATTAACGCTTTAAACTAATTCAGCATCGCAGTAGTCATCAAATGATTTTGTGATTTTCACATCAATAATTTTACCGCAAAGACTTGTATCTTCGGAATTAATATGAACAGGCGTGTAGTTCTTTGTGTAACCCTCAAGATAACCGTGACGAAGTCTTTCAACGAGAACAGATTCACAAAGACCAACCTGCTCTTTAAGAAATTCCCTTCTGGTTTCATCGCAGACCTGCTCCATAATTTTGGCTCTCTGCTCTTTGATTTGGGGATCAATTTGATTTGGTGCTTTATCGGCAACAGTGCCTTTACGGCGTGAATACGGGAAGATATGCACCTTTGCAAAGCCGATTGACTTTACAAATTCAAGAGATGCGTTGAAATCTTCCTCTGTTTCACCGGCAAATCCAACCATTACATCGGTTGTCATAGAACTGTTTTCAAAAGCGTTTCTGAGATTTGTAACAATTTCAGCGTATTCTGAACAAATGTAGTGACGGTTCATTGCTTTGAGTGTGTTATCGCAACCGCTCTGCAGTGAAAGATGAAACTGCGGACAGAACTTTGGCTGTGCGGCAAGACGGGCAATCATTTCTTTATCCATTCTTTCGGGTTCGATTGACCCGAGTCTTACACGGTCGATTCCGTCAACGGAACAAGCACATTCTACAGCATCTGCAAGATCAAAATCTTCGTCAAGTCCATAGGCGGAAAGGTTAATACCAACAAGAACAACCTCACGGTAACCGTTTGCGGCAACCTGAATAAGCTCTGCCTTTAAATCTTCGAGAGATTTTGAACGCACTCTGCCCCTTGCATACGGAATAATGCAGTAAGAACAGAACCTGTTGCAACCGTCCTCAATTTTAATGAAAGCTCTTGTATGCTCTCCTAGTGACGATACGGAAAGGTTTTCGTATTTTTCGCCTTTTCCGATATGCTCTGTTATATGAATAAATTTCTGTTTTTCTTCGAGAAACTTGTAAATTGAAGGAACGAGTTCGGCTCTCTTTGCATTGCCGAGTACGATATCGCAATTTGAAAAGTTCTCGCTTTCTTCGGGGAAAGCCTGTGGCATACAGCCGGTAAGAATAACAATTCCGTCAGGATTTTCACGGCGGACACGGTTGAGAATCTTGCGGTTTTTTGCGTCACTTACGGATGTTACCGTACAGCTGTTAACGATTGTTATGTCTGCCCTGTCCCTGTCATCCGAGAGAAGAAATCCGTTCTTCAGCATATCTTCACGCATTGCCTGTGATTCATACTGATTAACCTTGCAGCCGAGTGTAATTATATTAAAATTCATTCACTAACCATCCTTTTTTGGGTAAATAGTTGAAATTGCAAAAATTCATTAATTCGTTGTTGATTTAGACAAAAATTAATGATAAAATATAAACAAGATGAACAATGGAGGTGAGATCTTGTTTTCTGTACCGGTTTCCGTTAAAAATAAAAAAGAAATGATCGATATGTTTGAAACTCTTGCTCACTTTCCGGATACAGTAATGATGCTAAGAAACGGCGATAACACTGTTGATGCTCATTCGTTGATGGGATTTTTTGCAATTGACGAAAAAATTCCGATTGAACTTCTTCTTGAATCAGAACCTGATGATAATCTCAAACAGGCGATTTCTAAATTTGCTTTTGTTAATGCATAAAAATAATATATACATACTGTTAAGCCCTATGACCAAAGTCATAGGGCCTTTTTGTTTGTGCTTTTAGTTATGAATTTTTGTCAACAACATGGAACTTTTTAAGGTTTCCTGTCTTTTCGCTTCTCTTGTCAAGTTCGGCAAGAACATCTTCAAGCGGAATGCCGAGCTTTACCATCATTACAGTAAGATGATAGATAAGGTCTGCAATTTCATAAACAGTTTCGCTGTTATCATCATTTTTTGCCGCAATGATTGTTTCACTGCACTCCTCGCCTACTTTTTTAAGAATCTTGTCAATTCCTTTATCAAGAAGGTAGCAAGTGTATGAACCCTCTTTTGGATTATCTCGTCTGTTTTCTACTGTAGCATAAAGTGCTTCAAGAACTTCTCTGTCGTTCATATTAAAATTCTCCTCATTTTAATTTTTTAAAAAAGCAGGAATGATTTCCCGTGTGGCAGGCTGCACCTGTCTGTTCAACTGTGATGAGCAATGTATCGTCGTCGCAGTCGGCATATATATCAATTACCTTTTGTAAATGACCTGATGTTGCACCCTTGTTCCAAAGCTCCTGACGGCTTCTTGACCAGAACCATGTGTAACCGGTTTCAAAAGTTTTTTGCATACTTTCACGGTTCATATATGCAAGCATAAGTACCTCACCCGTTGACTTTTCCTGAATAATTGCGGGAATAAGTTCGGATTTTACAAAATATTTATCAAGATCCATAATTACCTCAGATTTTATTTGTTACTTCAATCGCATGTTTCAAATCAAGAGAACCTGTGTAGATAGCCTTGCCGCAGATTGCACCGTAGACATTGAGTTCTGCAAGATTTATGATATCCTTGAGAGCTGCAACACCGCCGCTTGCGATAATATTACAGCTGACTTCGTGAGCAAGGTTATCAAGCTGTTTAAGGTTAGGACCTGCAAGAGTACCGTCCTGATCAATGTCTGTGAACACAATAGTCTTTACTCCGACATCTTCCATACGCTTTGCAAGCTCAATGTAGTTGATTTCCGAATTGTCAATCCAACCTTCTGCACGAACCATGCCGTCCTTTGCATCAATGCCAACTACAATTCTCTCACCGTATTCTTTTACTGCATCAATAACAAGCTGCTGGTTTTTAACTGCGGCTGAACCGAGAATAACACGGTTTATTCCTCTTGAAAGATAATATTCAACCGCTTTCATATCACGGATTCCTCCGCCAACCTCAACAGAAAGTCCCGAGGCTTTTGCAACATCCGCAATAAGATCGGCATTAACAAGCTTTGCGTCTTTTGCACCGTCAAGGTCAACCATATGCATCCACTCTGCACCTGCGTCAGCAAAACCCTGAGCGGCAATATACGGGGACTCTGCTACCTTCTGAACGGTTGCATAATCGCCCTTGAAAAGACGGACGCAATTGCCGTCTTTTATGTCAATAGCGGGTAAAATAATCATTATAACACTCCTTTAGTAGAAAGAAGTACATTTGAAGAATTTTGCTTTGCTGCAAGGCGGAGTGCGTGTGCGCAAGCCTTGTACAAAGCCTCTGTGATATGGTGAGAGTTGTCACCGTAAACAGATTTGAGGTGAAGTGTGATTTGTGCGTTAAATGCAAATGCACGCATAAATTCTACTGTCATTGAACAGTCATAGCCGCCGCATCTTTCCTGCGGAAAATCAGCATCGAATACAAGATAAGGTCTGCCGCTGATGTCAACAGATGCAAACGCAAGCGCTTCGTCCATAGGAACATAAAAACTGCCAAATCTCTCAATTGACTCTTTGGTTGAAAGAGCCTCTCCAAATGCTTTGCCAAGAACTATACCTGTGTCTTCAACGGTGTGGTGCTCGTCAACATAGAGATCGCCTTTTACCGAAACCTCAAGTCCGAATCTGCCGTGAGTCGCAAACGAATTGAGCATATGGTCAAAAAAGCCTATGCCTGTATCAATTTTAATATCGCCGCCGTCAAGATTTAGTTTTAGCTTTATGTCGGTTTCCTTCGTTTTACGCTCAACATATGCACTGCGCATATAATCACCTCGATAAATAAGTTTTAATGCAACTTATCAGTTCTTCGTTTTCTTCTTCTGTGCCAACGGAAATTCTGATGTAATCGCCCATAAAACGGATTACAATTGAATTGTCCTTGAGATAGTTCCACAAGTCTTTGCCGAATGATGTTTTAACAAAAACAAAGTTTGCACAACTGTTGTAAACCTTAAAATCATCGGAAAGAGCGGACAACTCCAATAAGTCATTATACAGCTTTTCTCTGTTTCTGACAATTGTTTTTTGTCTGTTTTTGAGATAATCTTTATTTTTATATATTATACTGCCGACAACCTGAGAAAATGTGTTCACATTGTACGGAGATTTTACCGCTTTTACAGCTCTTGAAATTGTTTCATTTGCAACGGCAAAACCGAGTCTGAGTGCCGCTGAGCCTACTGCCTTTGATGCGGTTCTGAAAATAATGAGATTTGAATACTTTTCAACCTCATTTATTAGACTCTGATCCCAGAAATCCATATATGCTTCGTCAAGAATTACAAGTGCATTTACGCTTGTAACAAGTCTGCGTGCATCTTCGGCGGTCATACCCTGCCCTGTCGGATTGCATGGGTTTGAAAAAAGCAGAAGTTTGATATTGTCACGATTTACCTTTTCAATAAGTGCATCCGTATCAATTGAAAGGTCGTCGGATTTGATAAATGTGTCACATTCAACCTCACAGATTGACGAATAGAATTTGTACATTGAAAAATCGGGAGCAACGCAAAGCATCCTGTCCCCTTTTTCCATAAATGCGGCTTCAATCAAAAAGATAAGTTCATCTGAGCCGTTACCTGCGGTTACATATTTTGGATTGATTCCGTAATAATCCGCAAAAGCCGTAACAACCTTTTCCGCAAGCGGATCGGGATAGCGGTTGAAATCAATTGTATCAATTGCATTTTTGATTTCTTCTTTGATGAAATCAGGATAATTTTCGGGACATTCGTTTGCATCAAGTCGAATTTTATATGTACCGCTGATTGGTTCATACGGTTCAAGTTCACGGATTTTTTTGTTTAATTCATAAGACATTGCATAACTTCCATTCTTATTTCATATCAAAACGCACTTTAATTGAATTTGCGTGTGCTGTAAGTCCTTCTGTTTCTGCAAAGCGAACTACATCTTCGGCGTCTTTTCTCAAAGCGTCTTCCGTATAGTAAATAAAGCTTGATTTTTTTACAAAGCTGTCTACCGAAAGAGGTGAGAAAAATCTTGCCGTGCCGCTTGTCGGAAGAACATGATTAGGACCGGCAAAATAGTCGCCCAGAGGCTCGGGACTGTAGTTGCCGAGAAATACAGAGCCGGCATTATCAAGCTTGCCGACATACTCCATTGGGTTTTCACAACAAACCTCAAGATGTTCGGGAGCAAGCTCGTTAGCAAATTCAATCGCCTGTGACATATCACTGCATACAATAACTGCACCGAAATTGTCAACCGATGAGCGGATAATATCTTTTCTTGAAAGAGCGGTCATCTGCTTTTCAAGCTCTGTTTCAGTTTCTTTGGCAAGCTCTTCGCAGTCGGTAAGCAGAATTGCAGATGCAAGCCTGTCATGCTCTGCCTGACTCATAAGGTCTGCGGCAAGAAATTTTGGATTTGCAGACTTATCGGCAATGATGAGTATTTCACTCGGGCCGGCAATCATATCAATGTCAACTGTTCCGTAAAGTAGTTTTTTTGCTGTTGCAACAAAGATGTTGCCGGGTCCTACGATTTTATCAACCTTTGGTACGGATTCTGTACCGTATGCAAGTGCGGCTACTGCCTGTGCACCGCCCATAAGGAAGATTCTGTCAACACCTGCTACCTTTGCGGCGGCAATGATATTCGGATTTGGTGTACCGTCCTTCTGCGGAGGTGTACACATAATAATTTCCTCAACACCTGCAATTTTAGCGGGAACTGCGTTCATAAGAACTGATGAGGGATATGCTGCAGTGCCGCCAGGAACATAGATACCTACTCTTTTAAGACCTCTGATTCTCTGCCCCATCATTACGCCGTTATTCTTTGTTGTGAGCCAGCTTTGCTGAACCTGTCTTTTATGGAAGTCTGCAATATTTGCGGCTGCCTTTTTGATTGTTTCGAGATAATCCTTATCGCATTTTTCAATAAGGCTGTCGATTTCATCGGAAGTAATTTCTACCTTTTCAGGTGCTTTTCCGTCAAATTTAACGGTATACTCCTTTACGGCTTTATCACCGTTTTTTGCAACATTTTCGATGATTTCCGAAACAATCGGAACTACATTTTTATCTGAATTCTGCGCTCTCTTTTTGAGCAAATCAATAAATTCATATTCGTTTTTTCCGTCTGCTACAACAGTTGTAATCATTTTGTGACAGCCTCCAGTTTCTTCTGCAATTCTTCAATTTCAGCCTTGCGCAGTTTAAGACTTGCCGTATTGGCAATAAGTCTTGCTGAAATATCACATACCCATTCAATTACTTCAAGTCCGTTAGCCTTGAGCGTTGAACCTGTTTCTACTATATCTACAATACCGTCTGCAAGACCTACAAGAGGAGCGAGTTCAACCGAGCCCTCAATCTTAATGATTCTTACATCCATATTTTTATCGTCAAAAAATGCCCTGGTTACATTGGGATACTTTGACGCAATTGTCTTTGTTTTGTAACCGCCGTAAAAATCGGAGTCCTTTTTTGTAGCAAGAGCAAAACGGCACTTACCGAATCCTAAGTCGAGAAGTTCATAAAAAGATGAACCGTTTTCAAGAATTGTATCCTTGCCAACGACACCAAGGTCACACACACCGTGCTCAACATATGTAATTACATCTGCGGCTTTCGCAAGCACAACTTCAAAATCATTGTTGCCGATCGGAAGAATAAGCCTTCTTCCCTTGTTTTTTACTTCATCACAATTATATCCGATTTTTTCAAGAAGTTCAATTGTGGTCTTTTCAAGTCTGCCCTTTGTCAGAGCAATTCTTAATGGTTTCATATTTAATCCTTTCCGACAGCTTGATTATATACTTTCAACTTTTGCAATTCCTCTTGATTTTGCAAACTGTTCTGTTTCTTCAAGAGTTTCAAGTACGCTGAACTGTGCATTTATTCCCTTTTCGTTAAGCTCGTCAACATATCTGAGAGCCTTCATTTCATGTCCGTTTTCTGCAAAAACGAGAACATCGGGATTATCTGAATAATTTACATCATCATCGGAAAGATGTTTCATTGTAATTGCGTCTGTATCAATCGCAAAGCCTGCCGCACCCATAGGAGCGTCAAATTCGCTGAGAAGATCGTCATATCTTCCTCCCGAAATAACAGCGTCACCGATTCCGTTAATATACCCTGAAAATACGATTCCCGTATAGTAATCGTTTCTCTGAACAAGTCCGAGGTCGATGATAAGCTTGTTGCCGAGTTCAAGCACGGAAAGTTCTTTATAGATTGAGTGGAGATAATCAAGAGCGTTTTCGGCACCTGTACCTTTGCAGATGTCATATGCCTCATCAAACACTTCTTCACCGCCGAAAAGTGACGGGAGCGAACGGATTGCGGAAACAGTCTTGCAAGGCTTGAGTTTGTCAAGAAGATTGTTAAGCGCCGAGTAGTTTTTACTTTCGATTGATACCCTGATTTTTTCTTTGTAATCGTTATCGATATCGAGTTCTTTTGACAGAGCATTGAATACTTCAGCGTGTCCGAGTTCAATTCTGAAATCATCGGCAACGGCTGAAATGCTTTTTATTGCCGAGGTGAGAATTTCAAGGTCGGCTCTCTTTCCTTTTGCCCCGAGAAGTTCAACACCCATCTGAAGAAATTCGTTTCTTCTTCCTGCAAGTGACGGATTGTTGCGATATACTGCCTGCTTGTAGTAAAGTCGAACAGGAAGTGTATTGTTTTTAAGTCTTGTAGAAACCATTCTTGCAATCGGCAGAGTGGAGTCAGGACGGGCAACAAGAAGTCTGCCTTTGTTATCGGTTGTCTTGAACATTGATTCCTGCGAGATTCCGCTTGACGGAATTGAGAACACATCATAGAATTCAAGAGCAGGAGTTATTACCCGTTTAAATCCGCCTTTGACAAATACCTTTTCAATGCTTGTGCAGATATAATCCATAGCGGAACATTCAGCGAACAGAAAGTCCTTTGTTCCCTCGGGAGTCATTTTTAAATTCTTTTTCATAATTACCTCTCAGCGCTTTAGCGTGTTAATATGGTAATATATTAACACGCTAAACTTGATTTGTCAACACTATTTAGATGAAACGAAAATTTTACGATTATTCATTTGTATTTTCTGAGGATTCGTCTTCATCATTTGTTTTGTTACGGTTGATGAATTTCATAAATTTTTCTCTTTGCTGCATTTCTTTTTCTTCACGAAGTTTTTTCTGCTCTGCAGCAATTTTGGTATAGTTAAGCACCTCAAAATCAAGAGCCTCCTGAGCAATTCTCCCCTTTGAGTCAATTTTGTTTTTAACTCTCTTGCCGACAAGAGCATAGATTACGGCATAGATTGGAGTTCCGAGAATAAGACCGAGCACACCGAACATTCCTCCGCCGACAATTACGCTGAACAGTACCCAGAAGCTTGAAAGACCGACCTGACTGCCGATAATCTTCGGCTTGAAAAGATTGCCGTCAAGCTGCTGAATTATAACTATAATGATTATGAAAATAATCATGTAAATAGGATCAATAAGCAAGAGGATAAAAGCACTCGGAATTGCACCGATGAACGGTCCAAAGAACGGAATAATATTCGTCACACCGATAAGAACCGCAATAAGCGGTGCGTACGGTAATTGACAAATTGACATTGTAATGAATGTGAGAACACCGAGAAAAGCCGCATCAATGATATCGCCAACGAGAAAACGGCCGCATTTTGTATCTGTAATATCGACAATTTCATAAATCTTAGGAAGATACTTTATCGGAATAAAAGCAACAGCAAGCTTTTTTATCTGACGGCAAAGTGTTTCCTTTGCGGCAAGGAAGTAAACTGAAATAACGATTCCGAGCAGGAAGTTATACACACCGTTACACGTAGACATAATTGCGCTGAATACGGCATTTGTAGAGTTGCCGAGAAAACTGGTGATATTGCCTGCCGAAATAAAGTTTGTAATATACTTGAAGAAGTTGTTTATTACTTCACTTGCGTCAATTTCCATACTGAATGTATGGTTAATCCAATGCACTACTGTTTTTGTCATGTCAGAAAGTACGCCTGCATACTGCGGCAGGCTGTTAATAAGACTGAACAGGCTGGCTGCAATCTGCGGAACTACAATTGAGATTATAACAACAAAAATTGCTACTACAATTGCATAGGTTATAATAAGCGCAAGGGGTTTTCTGAAGTTAGCAAGGAATTTTCGCTTTCGCCCCATTCTGCCGAAAACTTTGGAGTAGAAAAATTTGTAAGGATAGTTAAGGATGTAAGCAAAAAGGAACCCGATTGCAAACGGAGTGATTATGCCTGTTATCCAACCGATTGCCGACCACACAACATCCATATTATCTTTTACAAGTAAAAGAAATACTGTAAATGAAATGCAAATCAGCAAAGTTTTTAGCGAAAGCAGTTTTTTCATTTAGACAACTCCTTAAAATAATGACATCTGTGAGCTTTCAGGCAAATCCTTGAGAACTCCGACATCTTTCAGTGTTTCAATAACAGCCTTAGTAACCTTTGTTTTTATCTGCATATCTTCAATTGAAAGATATTCTGTGTGCTTGCCCGTTTCTGCGAGTGAATCTGCGGCAGCACCGCCTACACCGGGTAAGGATGAAAACGGAAGTCTGATTTTCCCGTCCTCTACCTTGAACATTTTAGCCTCGGATTTGTAGATATCAACAGGAAGAAATTCAATTTTTCTTGCCATCATTTCGTTGACAATCTGCAAGGTCTGGAACTCTGCTTCATCCTTGGCTGTTGCTTCGTGAACACTCTGTTTTTGTTTTATGTTGTTCATCTTGTCACGGACAGCCTGATGTCCCTGCATGGCAATTGCACCGTCAAGATTTTCACTTCGTACGGTAAAGTATGCCGCATAATATTCAACGGCCTTGTGAACCTTGTACCAACCGAGTCTGAGCGTTGCAATCATATAGGCTGCGGCATGGGCTTTCGGGAACATATACTTAATTTTCATACATGAATCAATATACCATTCGGGAACATTGTGTTCACGCATAGCCTTGAAGTGTTCTTCCGTAAGAAGTTTTGTTGCGTTACCTTTACGGACAATCTCCATTATTTTGAATGCCATGCCCGGTTCAAGACCTTTGTGCATAAGATAAGTCATAATCGAGTCACGAGTACCGATTACTTCCGAAATTGTACAGGTTCCGTTATGAATAAGTTCCTGAGCGTTTCCGAGCCATACATCGGTACCGTGCGAAAGACCTGCAATCTGCAAAAGGTCGGTAAATGTCTTTGGCTGTGCCTCAATGAGCATTCCTCTTACGAAAGCCGTACCGCATTCAGGAAGGCTGAATGTACCGGTTTTTGAGTCGATATCCTCCTCAGTAACTCCGAGTGCTTTCGGAGAAGTAAACAGCGACATAACCTCGGGATCGCTCATAGAAACTTTCATTACGGGGATACCTGTGTAGAGTTCAAGATAATGATAGATTGTCGGAACATCGTGTCCGAGCTCATCAAGTTTTGTGATTGTATCATGAATTGAATGGAAGTCGAAGTGCGTTGTAATGTTATCTGAGTTAACATCATTTGCAGGATGCTGAACAGGGCAGAAATCGTAAACATCGTTTGTTCTCGGCACAACAACCATACCGCCGGGGTGCTGACCTGTGGTTCTCTTAACACCCGTACAACCGATTGCAAGACGCTTTTCCTCAGCCTTGTGCATTACAAGACCTCGCTCCTGTGCAAACTTCTTAACGAAGCCGAGTGCTGTCTTTTCGGCTACTGTAGAAATTGTTCCAGCTTTGAACACATTATTCTTACCGAAGAGCTCTTCCGTGTAACGGTGAGATTTTGATTGATACTCACCGCTGAAGTTAAGGTCGATATCAGGCACTTTGTCGCCTTTAAAGCCAAGAAATGTTTCAAACGGAATTTCGTGACCGTCCTGATCCATAAGAGTGCCGCATTCGGGACAGTTTTTTGGCGGCATATCAAAGCCTGAGCCGTAACTGCCGTCTGTTATAAACTCACTGTGTTTGCAATTTGGACATACATAGTGCGGACAAAGCGGATTAACCTCCGAAATACCGGACATAGTAGCTACGAAAGAAGAACCTACCGATCCTCGTGAACCGACAAGATATCCGTGTGCTTCACTGTCTGCAACAAGCTTTTGAGCAGTCATATAAAGTACCGAGAATCCGTAGGTTGTGATTGAATTAAGTTCCTTATCAAGTCTTGCCTTTACGATTTCAGGCAATGGATCACCGTATTTCTCTTTTGCTCTTTTCCATGTAATATCAATAAGCTGTTCCTGTGCGCCCTCAATGTTAGGCGGGAATGTACCCTTTGGAATAGGTCTGATATATTCGCACATATCGGCGATTTTATTGGGTTTTTCTACTACATCCTCATAGGCTTTATCCTTGCCGAGCCACTCAAATTCCTTGAGCATTTCAGCAGTTGTTCTGAAATAAAGCGGAGCCTGTTGTTCGGCATCTTTAAAGCCCTGACCTGCCATAAGAATTTTTCTGAATTCGGAATCTGTCGGATCCATAAAGTGGACATCGCAGGTTGCGCATACAGGCTTGCCGAGTTCTTTTGCAAGCTTAATTATTGTACGGTCAATTTCATGAAGTTCGTCAACAGAATTAAATCTGCCGTCACGAATCATAAAGCTGTTGTTGCCTGCAGGCTGAATTTCAAGATAATCATAGAATGACGCAATCTGTTTGAGTTCGCCCCACGGCTTGCCCTCAAGAATTGCCATGTAAAGCTGACCTGCACAACAAGCTGAGCCAATTATGAGTCCTTCTCTGTACTTCACAAGCTCACTTTTGGGAATTCTCGGCTTTTTGTAGAAATAATTAAGATGACTGTAAGAAATAAGTCTGTAAAGATTTTTAAGACCTGTTTTATTCTTTACAAGAATAATCTGATGATAGGTCGGAAGCTTTTTAAAATCTCCGCCTGCTATCTTTGTATTAATGTCGTTTGTTTTTGTTATACCGTAATCATCTGTAAGTCGCTGACAGAGATTTATAAAAATTCTCGCAAGCATTTCGGCATCATCGGTTGCTCTGTGATGATTGAAGTCGCCGAGCCTTAAAAATTTTGCAACCGTATCAAGCTTGCAGTTCTTGATATCTGTGAGAATCGCTCTTGAAATTGCAACCGTGTCGATTGAAGTGTAGTTATATTCCCTGCCCATATCTTCACAGGCTTTTGCTATGAATGATGTGTCAAAGGGAGCATTGTGAGCAACAAGCACATTGTCACCGGCAAATTCAAGAAATGCACCAACCGCATCGCTCTGTGACGGAGCGTCCTTTACCATATCATCGGTAATGCCTGTAAGCTGAGTGATTTTCTGCGGAATCGGCATTTCGGGATTTGCAAAGGTTGAAAAAGTATCGGTGATGACACCGTTTTCAACCTTGACTGCGCCAATTTCGGTAATCTTGTCACGGGCGGCTGAAAGACCTGTTGTTTCTATATCAAAGCAGATGAATGTGCCGTCAAAACCTGTGTCGGCATCACCTTTTACAGACTCTACAAGGTCATCCATAAAGTATGCCTCAACACCATAGATGATTTTAATTTTCTCTTCGTCTTTGTTGATTTTATCTGCAGCTTTCATTGCGTCGGGAAAAGCCTGTGCGACACCGTGGTCAGTAATTGCAACGGCTTTGTGTCCCCACTGATAAGCACGGTTTACAAGGTCACCTGCCGATGTTACGGCATCCATCTGCGACATATTTGTATGCATATGAAGTTCAACACGCTTTTTCTCGGCATTATCAACTACTTTTACTTTTTGAGCCGTACCGATTGAACGGGCATTTACAACAAGTTCGCCTGCATATTTATCGTACTCAACATCACCCTGAACAACGATTGTATCGCCTTTTTTGATATTATCAATTACAGCTGATTCCTTGATTGAATTGAATACTTTAGCTGTTGTTGAGCCTGTATAATCGGTTATGTCGATAGTGAAAATATTTTTGTCACCGCTTTTAGTGACTTTCTTTTCAATATCAAACACATCGCCCCATACCACAATTCTTCCCGAATCACCTGAAATTGAAGAAATGGGAATCATTTTTCCCCTGATTGAACGACCGTATAACGGACGGATTGAGGACTGAATAATCTGCGGTGTTGCAAACTTGCCCTCACGAACTTCAATTTCCACAGTAGTGTTTTCAGCGTGTTTTTCTTCTCTTTTCTCCGCTGTTTCAACCTCTTCCTGATAGAATTCAGCGGCTTTCTGAAGATTTTCTCGGTTGATTTTCTCCTGAGCATCCTGAATAGCGGCTTTGTATTCTTCGCTGTTTTCTTCAACCTCAAAGGTTCCGGTATAATTCACGGAAATGTAAAGATTAAATTCTTCCGAAATGAGCTTTATAAGTGCTTTGTCAAAGCCTTTACTGTCAAGGAGAGTTTTTCCGCCGTTAAGAAGATTTATCGTAAGCGTATTGTTTTCAAACCTAACCTCAGCATTGTTGAGAGTTCCGTTAATACTCGGAATATCTCGCCTTACGGCTGCGTATAGCTGAGGAAAATAATCAGCGGAAAACAACTCTGTCGGAAAATGCGGTTTTATTACAGTATGATACGCAAGTGCCTTGGTAATCAGCTTTTCCGTGTCAAAAAGCGTATTACGCTCAACGAGCCCGTTGAATTTTACTGTTAAAGTAATCAAACGGGCTTGTTTGTTAATATTAAGTTGTGTCAGTTCTCCCTGTGAAATCTTTTGCGGCAGTTTAATGCCAAATTTGGAGTCAAAGACTTCTCCTAATGTTTTCATATATGTCCTTCTGTCATATTACAGCAAATGTATTTTGACTGCTGATAGAGTTATAATTTTTCTACTTCTTCCAAAAGTGCGTCAACGAGTTTATCTTCCGGAACTTTGCGAAGAATTTCGCCTTTTTTGAATACAAGCCCGCAACCGTCACCGCCTGCGATGCCAATATCAGCTTCTCTTGCCTCTCCGGGACCGTTTACAACGCAACCCATTACCGCTACTTTGATATTCTTTTTACAGTTTCTGAGTTTATCTTCAACCTCGTTTGCAATCTTCACAAGGTCAATTCTTGTTCTTCCGCAAGTCGGACATGAAACAAATTGAACTCCGTCTTTCTCAATGTCAAGAGCCCTGAGGATATCATGAGCAGCATAAACTTCCTTTACAGGATCGGCTGTGAGGGAAACTCTGATTGTATCACCGATACCATGGAGGAGCAATGCACCGATTCCGGCAGAAGATTTGATAATACCAATTCTTTCTGTTCCTGCCTCTGTAACACCGAGGTGAAGCGGATAGTCACACCTTTCTGCGGCAAGCTCATAGGCTTTAATCATAGTAGAAACGGTTGAACTTTTCATTGAAAGAACAATATCGTTGAAATCAAATTTTTCAAGAAGTGACGCATGGTACAAGGCGCTGTCGCAAAGTGCCTCGGGTGTGGGATGACCGTATTTTGCAAGAATTTCCTTTTCAAGCGAACCTGAGTTAACACCGATTCTAATCGGAATGCCACGCTGTCGGCAAGCGTCTGCCACCGCCTTTACCCTATCATCTGATCCGATGTTACCCGGATTGATACGGATTTTGTCGATGCCTGCCGCACACGCCTCAAGCGCAAGCTTATAGTCAAAATGGATATCGGCTACAATCGGGACGCTTACAGCCTCTTTGAGGGCAGGAATAAGCTTTACTGCATCTTTATTAGGAATAGCGGCACGAATAATTTCGCAACCGGCCTCTTCAAGCTCTTTTGCCTGTCTTACAGAACCCTCAATATCGGTTGAGGGAATGTTGAGCATTGACTGAACGCTTACTTTAGCACCGCCGCCGATTTTTACATTGCCGGCAGTTACCTGAATTTTACTTCCCATAAGGTTTTCCTCCGTTTGTCTACATTCCGGGGAATGTTCCCGTTACAAGCTGGAACACATCTTTCACCGAAATAATAAGCATAAATGCAAGCAACAGAACAAGACCGACTGTATTTACAATCTGTTCTGCCTTTCTCGGAATCGGCTTTTTGAATATCCATTCAATCAGCAGGAATAAGAATCTTCCGCCGTCAAGCGCCGGGAACGGCAGCATATTTACAATTCCGAGGTTTACCGTAATGAGTATCATTACAAAAAGAATGTTATTGACTGCATCTCCGAAGCCTGTTTGAAGTCCCATTGATGCAACCTGAGTGACAGCTGTAGCAATACCAACAGGGCCTGACATATCGTTGAATGTAAATCTGCCCTGAACAAGCCACACCAGAGATGTCCACACGGTTTTTGCCATTGAACAGGTCTGTGTGAATGTTTCACCGAGGACAGTACCGACATTTTTCTCAATCGGTTCAACGGCAAAGTCAAACGCAACAGTAGGTTTGTTTTCCTTTTCGGCATCTTCATCAGCGTAATAGGTGAAAAACTGTACATTTTCAAGTGTTATTTCTTTGCCGTCACGAACAACTTTTACATCACCCATGAATCTCGGTCTTGATGTAGTTGTGTCTATTTCGGGTGTTTTATACTTTGACATATCATATGATTTGTCAAGTGCATAAATTGACTTGCAAGTTTCGTCAAGAAGTTTTTTAGCCTCGTCTTTGCTTGCAGCCTTATTTATTTTTGAACAACCCTCCGAAAGAGCATTGTAGTATTTTTGAAGTTCATCCTTTGAAAGAGACTCGTCTTTTGCATACTTATTATATACACCGCAAGCGGCAGATGTTGCTCTTTCTTTGTATACCTCAAGTGTATTGCCTTCTACTGTTTCATATGGAAGAGTTGAGATTGCAAACTGCAAATCTCGTGAATTCCAAATCGAATAACCGTTCACTTCAACAATCTTATCCCCTGTTTGTAAACCTGTGTTTGCAGTAAATGCATTGGGTTGAAACTGAGATATTGTAGTTGAACTGTAGCTGTCAGCCTGAACGGTAAAGGCAAACATCATAACAAAACCGAGAAGAATATTCATAACCGCACCTGCGATTATGATAATCATTCTCTTCCAAACTTTTGCGTTATTAAAAGCACCTTTTTCTTCACTGTCTTCATCCTCTCCTTCCATGGCACAGTAACCGCCTATAGGAAAAAGACGAAGCGAGTACCTTGTTTCGCCTTTAACAAAACTGATTATTTTCGGTCCCATTCCAAGTGCAAATTCATTTACCTTTACACCCGAAAGCTTTGCGGTAATAAAATGACCGAATTCGTGAGAAAAAATTATAAGCTCAAAAAGTAATATTCCTATTACTATAAGAGCCGCAACTGTTAAAATTTGCATTAAAATAAATCAACTCCAAAATATTCATTGCCGTTGCAAAGACAGCATTGAAAAATATTACCGCAAATTATAGCTTAGAGAGTACATACTCTCTTGCGAGTTTATCTGCCTTTAACACATCATCAACGCATAAAGGCTCAAAATTGTCTATGTTATCAATTGCACCCATAACAAGGTCACCGATTTCAAGAAAAGTGATTTTACCTTCTCTGAAAAGACGGTTAGCCTCCTCATTAGCACCGTTGGCAATTGCTGTTGCAACGCCTCCGAGTGAAAGAGCTTTTTTACAGGCTCTCAGACATTTGAAAGTATCATAGTCAGGTTCAAAGAAAGTCATTTTGCCGATTTGAGCAAGACTTAATTCACCGACAGGTGACTCATATCTTTCCGGATATGTAATTGCGTACTGTATCGGAATCCTCATATCGGGAAGTCCAAGCTGTGCAATTACGGAATTATCTACATATTCTATGAGAGAATGTATGATACTTTCACGATGAACAACAACATCAATGTTTTCGGGCTGAACATCAAAAAGCCATCTCGCCTCAATGATTTCAAGACCTTTGTTCATCATTGTAGCAGAGTCGATGGTTATTTTTGCACCCATACTCCAATTTGGATGATTGAGAGCCTCATTAACTGTTACACTCTTTAAGTCTTCGACTGTTTTGCCAAAGAACGGGCCGCCGGATGCTGTAAGAATGAGCTTTTTAAGCATTTTCTTTTCAGGCATTCCCTGCAGACATTGGAAGATAGCGGAATGTTCACTGTCAACGGGAAGAAGCTTTACACCGTTCTTCTTTACCGCATCACATACAAGCTTACCGCCTGTTACAAGCGTTTCCTTGTTTGCAAAAGCAATATCTTTTTTAGCGTTTGCTGCTGCAAGTGTGGGCTTTAAGCCTACCATTCCGACAACCGAATTTACAATAAGGTCGGCATTTTCAAGCGTTGCCGCCTCAATAAGTCCGTTCATACCGCTTAAAACACGGGTGTTTGTATCTTTTATATTATCTTTGAATTCTTTGGCTTTTTCTTCGTTAAAAACTACTGCAAGTTCAGGTTTGTATTTTCTTACCTGTTCTTCAAGCAGCTTTATATTTGTTGACGCCGTGAGTGCGGAAACTTTTAAATTAAGTTTATCTGCAACATCAAGCGTCTGAGTTCCGATTGAACCCGTCGATCCGAGAATTGAAAGTGAATTTACCATTTTAGTTTACCCCACTGTTATGAAAGGTATGAATTGATTGATTGCCACAAGAACAGGGGCAGTAAATATTATGCTGTCAAACCTGTCAAGCATTCCGCCGTGACCGGGGAAAATTGAACCGTAGTCCTTGATTCCGTAATTTCTTTTGATAAGCGAAAAGCTTAAATCACCGAGAATTGAAACAGGAGCGTCAATTACACCGAGAAGAATCAATGCCCAGAAATTGATGTTAGCGTCCGGCATAACCAAAAATTTGAACACAAGTCCGATAATTACTGCTGTAAGGTCACAGAAAAGTATTCCGCCGATTGCGCCCTCAACAGTCTTTTTAGGGCTGATTTTCGGGCAAAGTTTGTGCTTGCCGAACGATGCTCCGATAAAAAAGCCGCCTGCGTCTGCCATCCACGGTAATGCAAAAATACATATATAGCAGAAAGTAATTGATACAGATGATGCACAGGCAATCGGTACGGCACTCATTCCAAAAGAAATTAAAAAAGTTCCGAACACTGAATATGCAACATCGGCATAGTTTGTCTTTTCGTGTTTAAAAATCATTACGGCAAAGACTGTCAGTATAAAAGCAAAAATCAAAACATACAGATACTTTGTCGTAACTAAAACCGAAAGCAGAAAAGTAAACAGCATACAAGGTATTGAAAGGTGAAATTTATAAAGCATCTTTCTTGCATGAAGGTACTCACCTGTCATAAATGCCGAGAATGCTCCTATGACTATGCCTACAAATGGGTGCCAAAGTTCCGAAACAAACAGAACGATCAGCAGTATTGGTATTCCTATTACGGCTGTCAGCAGCCGTGGCTTGAGGGATTTCATTTTATATCAACTCTCATCAGACTCCACCGTATCTTCTGTTTCTGGAGGAGTATATTTTTAACGCTTCGTCAAGGTCCGATTTCTGAAAATCAGGCCAAAGCTTGTTCATTATAACAAATTCCGTGTAGGCTGACTGCCACAAAAGGAAATTTGAAATTCTGTATTCACCGCTCGGTCTGATAATAAGATCGGGATCGGGCTGACCTGCGGTATAAAGATAATTTGAAAAAAGATTTTCTGTTATGTCATCGGAAGAAATTTTTCCGTTTCTGACATCTTCGGAAATGTTTCTGACGGCTCTGACAATTTCGTCACGACTGCCGTAGTTCATAGCTATATTGAGAACCATACCGTCGCGGTCTTTTGAACTCTCCTCGTTTTCAATCATAAGCTCACGAAGCTCGTCATTAAAACCCGACTTGTCACCGATGAATTTTACCACAATACTGTCATCCTTAAAATCTTCAAGCGCTTCATTAAGATATGATTTAAAGAGCGACATTAGTGCATCAACTTCCTCCTGCGGTCTTTTCCAGTTTTCGGTTGAAAAAGCATATACGGTAAGGTACTTTATTCCGATATCGGAACAGTATCTTGTTATGGTTCTGAAAGTTTTCGCACCCTGACGGTGACCTGCTTTTCTCGGAAGTCCTCTTTTCTTTGCCCAACGGCCGTTGCCGTCCATAATAATTCCGATATGTGAAGGCAGATTGAGGTCTGTAACCTCAATCTGCTCATCTTTTTTCTTTGAGAAAAAAGCCATATTACATCTCCAAAATTTCTTTCTGCTTTACTGCAGAAACGCTCTCAACTTCTTTGACATACTTATCTGTAAGATCCTGAGCTTTCTTTTCGCCCTGCTTGAGATCGTCCTCTGTAAGCTCGCCGTCCTTCTTCATAGCTTTAAGCTTGTCGATAAGTTCACGGCGGACATTACGAATCTGAATCTTTGTTTCCTCAGCAATCTTCTGAACATCTTTTACGATTTCTTTTCTTCTGTCCTCTGTGAGAGGCGGGAAAATAAGACGAATAATCTTACCGTCATTCTGTGGGTTGATGCCGATATCGGAAGTCTGGATAGCCTTTTCAATCTGTCTTAATACAGACGCATCCCATGGCTGAATGGTAAGAGTTCTTGCCTCTGTAACAGATACTGCGGCAAGCTGGTTTACGGGTGTGGGGGCGCCGTAATAGTCAACCTTTACCTTATCAAGAACTGCGGGATTTGCTCTGCCTGCTCTGATTTCTGAAAATTCCGTGCGCATATGCTCAAGTCGTCTGTCCATACTTTCGCCGGCTTTTTTTAACTGTGTCTGCATATTTATGCCTCCTGTGTAATAATTATTGTTAAAAAGTCAGTAAAAAATTCAAATTAATTGTTGGCTGTTACGATTGTACCGATGTTTTCACCGCATACAGCTTTGTAGATATTTTCGGGATCTTCAATACTGAATACAAGAATCGGAAGATTGTTGTCCTTGCAAAGTGATGCCGCTGTGCTGTCCATAACAGCGAGATCTTTGTTGAGAACATCATGGAAAGAAATTGTATCGTATTTCTTTGCATTCGGGTTTTTCTTGGGATCGCTGTCATATACACCGTCAACCATAGTAGCCTTCATTACGATATCAGCCTCAATTTCTGCCGCACGAAGAGCCGCTGCTGTGTCTGTGCTGAAGAACGGGTTGCCTGTTCCGCAACCGAATACTACTACTCTGCCCTTCTGAAGGTGAAGAACTGCTTTGTTTCTGATGTACGGCTCTGCAATCTGATGCATAGCGATAGCTGTCTGTACACGAACATTAACTCCAAGCTGTTCGAGTGCATCACAAACACCGAGTGCATTGATTGTTGTTGCAAGCATACCCATATGGTCGGCTCTTGTTCTGTCCATTTCGCCTGAGCTTCTGCCACGCCAGAAGTTGCCGCCGCCTACTACGATGCCGACTTCTACGCCTGCGTCAACACATTCTTTAATAGGCTTGCAGATTTTGAGAACAGTTTCAAAATCAATTCCGTGTTTCATTTCGCCTGCAAGTGATTCGCCTGAAAGTTTTAATAATACTCTTTTATATTTTGGTTTCATACATAACACCCCATGGTAATTTATAATTACTAATATAATACAATATCTTGTAGGGTTTGTAAAGGTTTAGTGGCAGTTTTTTGAATAAATAACCGAAAGCTGAATGGTTATGTCATATGAAATGCTAAAAAATTATTAAAAATGACCGTAAATGCACTGTATGTGCTAACTCTTCACCGTAAATCCGTTGACAACAAATCTTGCCATACGATACAATTATATATATGAAAAACAACACCTTTTATTAAGAAAAACAGGTCAAAAAAATAACGCTGAACCTAAAATAAAGTTCAGCGTTTGTGGCGGAGAGAAGGGGATTCGAACCCCTGATACGGTGTTCACCGTATACATGATTTCCAATCATGCTCCTTCGGCCAGCTCGGACATCTCTCCAAACGACCTGTTTATTATATCAAATGAAATCAGAAAAATCAAGTGAGATTTTGAAATATTTTAATTTTATGTGGCGAACTATGAAAAAACTATTTTCTATTGTTTTAATTTTGATAGCTTTATTGCAAATATCTTTAACAAGTGCATTTGCAACCGCAAGCGTAAGTTTTGAAATGCAGAATGCAGATATGAAGCCGAACAGACTGTTCAGCGTTGCACTTTCCGCAAAATCCGGCAATCGACTTTCTGCCGCAACATTTGAATTTACATATGATGCCGATTATATCGAATTCAGAAAGGTTAAAGCAGTGAATAACGGCTCAAAAATTCAAGTCAACAAGAAAAGCGGCAAGGTTAAAGTTGTTTTTCTTAATTCTGAAGGACAAAATATTTCGGGCGGAAGCGATGTCTTAACGCTTGATTTCAAAACAATAAAAGAAGGTACTGCGTATATTGACTACACGGTGAATCAATGTGTTGATTCCGATGTGAACTTTATGGATGTTGGAAGTTGTACTGCATCGTGTATCAGAATATATAAAAATGCGTCGGGAACGGTTAGCGGCGGAAGTTCCTCGTCAAGCAATAAAAACAGCACGCAAGCTACAGGAAAGGGCGGTAAAAGTAAACACCCGACCGAGCCTACAACTGTTAATGCCTCAGATGACGAATATATTGATTACAATCCCATTAAAGATAAGCAAATAAAATTTTTCCTTGCCGGCATGGGCATAACTGCGGGATGCATAGCTATATTAGCTGTTGCATATGCAATCGGTAAAAAAACAGCTCAGAAGAAAGCTGAAAAAGAGAAAAATCACAACGACAATACTCTTGAAAACAAGACTTCCGATGATTGATTCGGGAGTCTTTTACTTTGCCTTTCTTCCCTGCGTGATATCACGCTTTGCAAATTCACGGTTGATTGAGTTTAAAACACGCTTTTTGTCGGCACTCCACATGGGTGCAATGAGCAGTTTTTTATCTCCGTCACCTGTTAAACGGTGAATTACAACATTTTCAGGCAACACTTCAACGCAATCGCAAAGAATATCAATATAAGCCTCCATTGAAAGCACATCAAATTTTCCGCTTTCATAATCATCACATAAGTCAGTGTTTTTTAAAATATGCAACAACTGCAGTTTAATTCCGTCGGTTTTACTGCCTGCATATTTTACAGATTCAAGCATCATTTCTTTAGATTCGTTCGGAAGTCCCAAAATAATGTGTGTAATTACATTGATTCCGATTTTATGAAGATTTTCTGTAGCTGAGTCATAAACGGATAGCGGATACATTCTTCTTATATAATCTGCCGATTTTTCATGAATGGTCTGCAATCCGAGTTCTACCCAGACAGGTTTTATCTTGTTCAGTTTTTCAAGAAGACCTAACACATTATTTCCCAGGCAATCGGGACGGGTTGCGATTGAAAGGGCAACAATGTCGGGTTCTGAAATTGCATCTGTAAATATTTTTTCAAGATATTCAACAGGTGCATAGGTATTTGTGAACGGCTGAAAGTATGCAATAAACTTTTTACAGTCAGATTTCTTTTTTATTCGCAGTTTAGCCTGATCGATTTGTTCGTGAACAGGAAGAAGTGCATCGGAGGCAAATTCTCCGGAGCCTCCCCTGCTGCAAAAAATACAGCCCCTTGTTCCGAGGGTTCCGTCACGATTCGGACAGGTCATATTACCATTCAGCGAAATTTTGTACACCTTTTCACCGAATGTATTTTTGAGATATTTATTAAGGGAGTAGTAATTCATAATAAAACACCTGATAAATTAAAAAGGTCGGCAGAAAAGCCGACCTTTGTGTCTTTCGACATATTAGAGAGGAAATCTATGAAAAGTTCTTGTAAGCATTATCTATGTGAAGTTAAAGTGTTTTTTGTTTATCTTTAACTTACAAGCATATAATAACTGTCTTATGTGACAGAAAATTGAACGCTTGTGTAAAGTAATGTGAAAGTTTAAAAAGATTATGAGAACTTTCTGATATATTCAAGAAACTTTGCATAGAGCTTGTCCTCAAGCTCTTCAAGAGTATCATCTATACCGCCGTTAAAAAACAATTTATTGTGCTTTGAAAGTGAAAGGTATGCACCAATCATACTCTTTCTGACTTCATCCTGCAAATCCTCTCCGAGTTCATTGCCGCAGGAAAGTCCGAGATAGATGTTGCCGTCAACAAGCTGTGACGCAACAGCTGCATTTTTCAATTCAAAAGAATTGAATTTGCCAAGTCCGGTTGCAAACTCACGGAGCGAGAACTCCTCTTCACCTTTCTTGTATTTTTTTTGTTTTTCTGAAATTTCATTTTCACAGACTTCAAGCGAAAAGTTTCCGCCGGTAATATATTCGTGCATATAATCCGGATTTGTAGCAAGGACATTGTAAAGTCGCATTGAGTTCACGGCTGTTTCAAGACAGGAAAATGATGCAAACTGCATATTGCTGTCATTCAGCTTGATGAAACTGTACATATTTTGAAAAACAGATTTGTTGACTACAAGCAAAACAAGTCTTTCGCTCTCACGCACATCTGACAAAAGAGGGCTTGTCAGGTACGACATGGTGAACTTATACGACTTATTTACATATTCACTCAATAAATCCAAAAATCCGTTTAAAAAATCATTTTCTCGTATTGTAAATTCAAACATATATTCACCTATCTAAACAATTCCATATCTGCGTTGTAGAGGTCATTTCTTGTGATGTCGGTATCACAGGAAACCAAAAAACGGTTTTCAAAAGCCGATATAAGCAGATTCGGATTCACATTATCGGAGCTGCCTGCCGACAAAACAACATCAAGTTCTGCAAAGTCGAACTTCTCGGTTACTTCAAAGCTCTTTATGCCCTGTTTTATATCAACGGTTTTTATGCCTTTTTTAGATTTCTTTTCAACTTCAATACTTTCGCTTGTCAGCAGTTCTTTGAGTTGTTCACATACTGTACGGGAGTTTTCACCGTCACAGGAAATCTTGATTGTAAATGATGCAAAAGCAATCTTTCCGGCTTTCATAACGGGTTCCGTTACATCAAACACACGAAGTCCTCTAGGCAGACATCCGTTAAGCCTTGAGATGATTTCTTCAAACGGAAAGCTTTCATCCTCAAGCTTGACATCCATACATTCGTTTACACCCCTGAAGCCAAGCGAAAGCGGCAACGGGAATGTTGCAAACGGATGCGGGTTAAATCCTTCTGTATGCCAGATAGGGATTTTGCTCTTGTGCAATGCACGGAGCATACATCGATTGAGATCAAGGTGCGAAATATAGCGACATTCAAAATCTTTTTTAAACCATATTCTTACGCTTTTCAACACACACACCCTTTCCGTATTTAGCCGCACCGCAGTTGTTGCATTTCAGTCTGCAATGCGGTGTTGTTGTATCTGCGTACGCTTTTTTACATTCTCTGATAAGGAAATCCTTAGTTACACCGTAGTCAATATGATCCCACGGAAGAATTTCGTCAAAACTTCTGCGTCTGTTTGCATAAAATGACGGATCAACACCGCATTCGTCAAAGAGTTCAAGCCACTTTTCAAGGCTGAAACAATCATTCCAGCCGTCAAAATGAAAACCTCTTTCACATGCAAGCTCCATTACCTTACAAAGTTTTCTGTCACCCCTTGCAAATACTGCTTCAAGATAGCTTGTATCGGCATCGTGATAGTTAAACTGAATTTTTCTTGTTGTAATACTGTCCTTGATGTGCTGTTGCTTTTCATGAAGAACAGGGATTGTATCCTGCGGTTCCCATTGAAACGGGGTGAACGGTTTTGGTACAAAAGAGGATGCAGACACGGTTACACGCACCGACTTGCCCTTTGGCTTGTCGGGACATTTGTAATATGCATCAACTACAGACTGACCAAGGCCGGCAATTGCGGCGACATCGTCCATTGTTTCGGTAGGCAGACCAATCATAAAATAGAGTTTTACCGTAGTCCAGCCGCCTGCAAATGCAGTTGTGCAAGTCTGCAAAAGTTCATCTTCACGAACATTTTTATTGATAACATCACGCATACGCTGACTGCCTGCCTCCGGAGCAAAGGTAAGTCCGCTCTTGCGTACGGTTTTAATCTTATTCATAATGTCATCTGTAAAGCCGTCAACACGCAGTGACGGAAGTGAAATGCTGACTTTTTCGTCTTTGCTCCACTCATTCAGCTTGTCAAGCAACGGTACAATCTGACTGTAGTCACTTGAACTGAGTGAAGATAGCGAAACTTCATCGTAACCCGTGTTATCACATAATGCTCTGCATTGTTTATTTATAGTTTCAGGAGATTTTTCACGGACGGGACGGTAAATCATACCCGCCTGACAGAAACGACAGCCTCTTATACAGCCACGGAAAATTTCCTGAACCGCTCTGTCATGAACTATCTCAACGAGCGGAACTACAAAATTATCAGGATAGAACGACTTGTCCATATCAAGCATAATACGCTTGTGGATTTTAGCGGGAGCATCTCCTTTTGGAGTGAATGACTTGATTGTGCCGTCCTCGTTATATGTTACATCATAGAGTGCAGGAACATATACACCCTCAATTTTAGATGAGAGTTCAAGAAACTCCTGTTTTGATTTACCCTCGGCTCTGCACTTTCTGAAAAGTTCAATAACCTCAAGGTCAACCTCTTCACCCTCACCGATGAAGAAAATATCGACAAAATCTGCAATCGGCTCGGGGTTGCAGGCACACGGTCCTCCTGCAACTACTATGTTTTTAAGTTCTTTTCTGTCACAGCTTTTAATCGGCACACCCGAAAGCCTGAGCATATTGAGCATATTTGTAAAGCTGAGTTCATACTGGAGAGTGAAACCGATAAAGTCAAAATCGGACACGGGATCTCCGCTTTCAAGCGCATAAAGCGGAATATTGTGTTTTATCATCTCTTCTTCCATATCAACCCATGGGGCAAAAACTCTTTCGCACCAAATGTACGGCACAGCGTTCATAAGACTGTAAAGAATTTTCATTCCGAGATGGGACATACCTACTTCATAGGTATCGGGAAAGCAGAAGGCAAATCTGAAATCTACTTTCTTTTTATCCTTGATTACTTCGTTGAGTTCACCGCCGACATATCTTCCCGGCTTTTGAACTTTCAGAAGTAATTTTTCAACTTCTTTGCTGACCATAGAAATCCTCCGTCAGTAGTACCTGTTGTTTTTACATAAAAGTGACGCAATGAGATAAGCACACACAAACAACAGCGAAAAATTATATTTTGAATTTAGCAAAACCATAAAGCCGAGTACCACCAGCGGAAAAAGAATTATAACAGCAGTTATATTTATGATTCTTTCGGCTGATTTTTCCGAGAATTTTCTGCACAGAATAACATACATAAGCTGTCCGCCGTCAAGCGACATAACCGGCAGCATATTAAAAAGTCCCGTGCAAAGGTTCGCCATGGTAATCGGCAATAAAAACTCACTATTACATAAGTATAACAGATAAAACAGAATAAAACAAATGAAATTGACTAAAGGTCCGAAAAAAATTATAAAAATGTTCTGACGGGTTGTGTTTAACTGCCTTGAAGAGTTGGTAATCTTGATTTCAAACAGCGAAATTTTGATTTTATCAGGCGGAGATTTGCAAATGAGCATTGCAAAAAGATGACCGCATTCATGAATAAACACAGCCATAATGCAACATAGAAATCCTAAAAATATATTCAGTATCACACATATTGCTCCAAGACAAACGAGTGAATACGAAATCGTAAAATCAATGTTCAGCAGACGAAACTTCATCGCTTGTTGCAGTAAACAGATTTGATAAATCTATTTTATTATCGCCCGTATCAAAAACAACGGATTTTTCAAGGTTTGAATAGTACCATTCCCGTGTTGCGGCATAGACCTCACCGCCGAATAAATTAAGCAAAAAAGCCGCAAGAGCTATAAGGATACAACACACAAGCTGAATTGTTATCACAAGCTGTTTCGGAGAATTTTTCTTTTCATCACTATTTTCAGCCGATAAAGAGTTCACATCCTCCTCATCTGAATCAAGCTCCTCCGATACCTTAGGGTATTCCGAATATGAAACAGATTTCCAGTCATCGTCATATGTAATGGTATTTCTGTTGTCATTATTTTCTGTCAAAAAAATCACCTCAATGCAATATATGCAAAGAGGTGAACAAATTTAACTGCGTCATTCAATCTTTTGGTCAAGGCTTTTGAAATCACCTTTTGTAAGGTTGACAAAAAATGCAATTGCAAGCATTAACGAGAAAAATTCCGCAATCGGGAAAGCATACCATACGGCTGTATAATCAAACACCATAGAAAGCACCCACGCAATCGGAAGAATGAGTACAAGCTGACGACAGAATGACATAATAAGACTGCGAAGTCCCTTTCCGACTGCCTGAAAAAGTGTTGTAAAGATAATGCCGGCAGCTGCAGGAATAAAGCAAAGGCTGATGATTCTGAATGCAGGGACACCGATATCCATAATATCCTGTGTGCCGCCAAACATAGCAATAAGCTGTTCGGGGATTGTCCACATAAGAATTGTGCCGACCGCCATAATAATTACGCCAATGATGATGCCGCGCTTTAAAGCGGAATACATTCTCTTTTTCTTTCTTGCACCGTAGTTATAACCGATAATCGGCATTACGCCCTGATTGAGTCCGAAACAAGGCATAAATACAAAGCTCTGTAATTTATAATAGATACCGAGAACAGTAACGGCAGCCTCAGAAACAGCAAGAATAGCGTTGAGTCCGATAATCATAACGGAACCTATTGACTGCATAATTACAGACGGAAAGCCTACAACATAGATAGATTTCAATGTGGAACCATTCAATTTGAAATGTTTGAACGAAACCTTAACTTCGTTATTCTTAAAGAAAAGAATGCAAAGGCAGAAAACCATACCGCAGAATTGACCGAATACAGTAGCAATTGCCGCACCGAGAACGCCCATTTCAGGGAAAATTCCTATACCGAAAATCAGGAGCGGGTCAAAAATAATATTTACAATTGCACCGAAAAGCTGGGATAACATCGGGAATATCATATTGCCTGTTGCCTGAAGCGTTTTTTCAACCATAATCTGTACAATTGAAAAGAACGAGAAGCAAAGCACAACCGTCAGATACTGGATTCCGTAATTTAGAATAGCCTCATTCTGCGTGTACATTGCCATAAACGGGCGAACCGCAAAAAGTCCGAGCAATAAAAATATTACATAATTAAAAATACAGGTTACAAGACCGTGAGTTGCTCCGTCGTTTGCCTGAACAAAATTTTTCTCACCTAATTTTCTTGAAACAAACGAGTTTACACCGACTGCCGTACCGACTGCAAACGCAATCAAAAGCATTTGCAGAGGATACGCAAGCGAAGTTGCGGTCAGTCCGTCTGCGTCATAGTTGCCGATAAAAATACTGTCAACAACATTATACATTGCCTGAATTGTCATTGAAAAAATTGCAGGCAGACTCATTGTCAGAATGAGCCTTGTCATTGGCATAGTTCCCATTTTATTTTCATGGGGCTTTACTGAATTTTCCATATTTCCCATACTGATTCCTTTCTTATTCGCATACATATAGTTAGTTGATCTTTCGTATCTTCCTGTAAATCCAAAATGCAACAAACATTACAGCCGTACCGAGCAACACACCGAAAAAGTCAATCCACATATCGCTCACCTGTCCCGATCTTCCCTCAACCCCAAGTTGGATTGTTTCGTCAATAAAACAGGTAAACAATCCGATTGAAACAGTGTAGGGTACAAATTTTATCGGTTTGATTCGGTCAAATGAATACGCACATGAACAGAGCAATGCTCCCAGAACGGTATATTCCGTAAAATGAGCAATCTTTCTGATTACGTGGTCCGAAAGATTCGGCTCAATTCCGAATAATTTTAAAATTACTGTGACAAAATCAAGGACGCTTTCACTCTCTTGTGCCGACTCAACTGACGGCATTGAAGAATGAATAAACGCAAATGCAATCACTGACGCGGTCAAAACAAACATAATTATTCTGAATCGCATTGAACAGGAATTCGTTTTCATCAAATCACTCCACAATATATTTTACAGATTATTCAGTCAATGTCAACTTTTGAATAATTATTTATCATAATGTATAAATAAATCAAATTTTAAGGCTTTATTATGGAAGATTTTATCTTGCTCAAATATTGAAAAAAACATTTAAATCTGTTATACTTATCAGGTATTGGCAAAATATAATTTCTAAGGAGCAAATATGTGGTATTTAATAGTATTTTTTATTTCAATGGTTCCGATAGTAGAAATCAGAGGTGCTGTGCCTGTTGCGGTTGCAAATGACTTAAATCTTTTTTGGACATATGTAATCTGCATTTTAGGCAATATGCTCCCTGTTCCGATTATCTACCTCTTTGCAAGAAAGGTTCTTGTTTGGGGTTCTGATAAGAAGTTTATCGGCAAATTCTTTTCTTTCTGTCTTGAAAAAGGCGAAAAAGGCGGCAGAAAACTTGAGGCAAAAGCAGGCAACGGAATGTTTGTTGCACTTATGCTTTTCGTAGGCATCCCTCTTCCCGGCACAGGTGCATGGACAGGAACACTTGCGGCAAGTATTCTTGACCTCGGATTTAAGAAAAGCGTTATAGCCGTTATGTGCGGTGTTGTTATCGCAGGTATTATAATGGGTATCGGTTCGGTACTTGTTGCAAACGGAATCAACTTTATTTTTGCTCCGTAAATAATTTTGGGCAGCACATCGCTGCCCTTATTTTTTGGTGAATTTATAAAATGGAAAAGAAAAATATATATGATGCAATTATAATCGGCGGCGGTGCATCGGGACTTATGTGTGCAATCACAGCAAAGAAACATGACCGTTCAAAAAAAATTGCAATAATCGAAAAAAATGACAGATTAGGCAAAAAGCTGATGTCAACAGGCAACGGCAGATGTAATCTGACAAATCACTGTATATCCCCCGATAAATATGTCGGTTCTTTCAAAAAGCAGAGTAAAAAAATTTTTGAAAGATTCAGCGGTGATAAAATGGCGAATATTTTTAAAAACTTCGGTCTTTTAAGTTTTTACGATAACGAGGGCAGATATTACCCGATAAGCAAACACGCCGCATCTGTTCTGGATGTTCTGCGCTTACAGGTTGAAACACTCGGAATAGATGTTTTCACGGAACAAAATGTCGATTCTATAAAAAAAGTTTCAAACGGTTTTAAAATTTCGTCTGATGACAGCGAAAAAAAGTACGATTTCATATGTAACAAGCTTGTGATTGCAAACGGTTCAAAAGCCGCACCTAAGCTTGGCGGAAACGCAAGTGCAATTGATTATCTTAAAAATTTCGGTCATAAGGTTGTTTCGTTCTCCCCTGCTTTATGCCCTGTTAAGGTTAAAAGCGATGTTCTGAAAACATTAAAAGGTCTGAGAGTTACGGGCAAGGCACAGTTATACGGTGAACATGGTCGATTAATCAAGGAAGAAACAGGCGAAATTCAATTTACCGAGAATTCGTTGTCGGGAATTTGCGTGTTCAATCTTTCATTGTTTGCTAAACCGAACGACAAAATAGTGCTTGATTTATTGCCCGATTATTCGGAAAATGAGCTGATTAAAATAATCAGACAACATATATCATTGTTTTCTGATTTGCCGTGTGAACAGCTTTTGACAGGAATTTTTCAGAAGAGAATCGGACAGGCAATTCTGAAAATCAGCCGAGTTGATTTGTCAAAGATTTGTTCCAAGCTTTCAAAGGACGAAGTATCAGGAATTTGCAAAACAATAAAATCGATGTCATTTACAGTAAGCGGAAAAGAAGATTTTTCACACGCACAATGTGCTTTGGGCGGTGTTTTAGGCAAAGAAATTGATGAAAACACTATGATGAGTAAAATTGTGAAAAATCTTTTTATATGTGGTGAGGCAATTGACCTTTGCGGTGAATGCGGAGGATTTAATCTTCATTTTGCATTTGCCGGAGGAATTATTGCAGGAGAAAATTTATGATCAGAGTGAACAATATACATTTAAGCCTTGACTACGATGATAAATCGGTTCGCAAGGCAGTTGCCCAACAGCTGAGGATTGAAGAAAAATCCATAAAAAGCTGTAAGATTTTTCGCAGATCGGTTGACGCAAGAAAAAAGGACAGTATCTACTTTCTTACAACCGTTGACGCTGAACTTAATATCAACGAGGATAAAGTCTGCAAAAAGTGCGGTAACGCTCAAATTGCAAGAAAGTATGAATATAATCAGATGAAATTTGGCAATGCGCCCTCCCCCATTGTTGTCGGAGCAGGTCCGGCTGGATTGTTTGCGGCACTTATTCTGGCAAGAAGCGGTGCAAATCCAATTCTTATTGAAAGAGGTCGTGATGTTGACAGGCGAACTGCCGATGTAAACAGGTTCTGGACAAGCGGTCAGCTTGACATAACTTCAAATGTTCAGTTTGGCGAAGGAGGTGCGGGAACATTTTCTGACGGCAAACTGAATTCAGGTACAAAAGATATAAGACAACGCAAGGTGCTTGAAGAATTTGTAAGCCACGGCGCACCTGATGAAATTCTCTATAACGCAAAGCCGCATATCGGAACGGATATGCTAAAAGGAACAATAAAAAATATCCGCAACGAGATTATTGAACTCGGCGGAAGGGTTATGTTTGAAACAAAGCTTGTTTCAATGGGTTTTAGTGATAACAAGCTGAAATCTATAACTGTTGAAACCAAAAACGGAGATGAAATTATAGAAACAGACAATGTTATTCTTGCAATCGGTCACAGTGCAAGGGATACTTTTGAGATGCTTTATGATTTAAAGTTGCCGATTGAGGCAAAGCCTTTCTCGGTAGGAGCAAGAATTGAACATCTTCGTCAAAAAGTTGATAAGGCACAATACGGCAGGTTTGCGGGCAATAAAAAACTCGGCTCGGCAAATTATAAGCTTAGTACGCACCTTGATAACGGACGGGGTGTGTATACATTTTGTATGTGTCCGGGAGGCAAGGTCGTCAATGCATCAAGCGAAGAAAACAGACTTTGCACCAATGGTATGAGTGAATTTGCACGAAATGCCGAAAATTCAAATTCAGCGTTGCTTGTAGGAATAAACCCGGATGATTATGAATCCGACCATTCGCTTGCCGGAATGTATTTACAGAGAAAGCTTGAATCAAAAGCATTCGTTGCCGGCGGTGAAAATTATAATGCACCCATACAAAGAGTTGACGATTTTCTTAATAACAGGAAATCCACACATCTCGGTGATGTAAAGCCAAGTATCGGTCCGAATTATGAATTTTCAAATCTGAACGAGATTTTGCCTGAATATGTCTGCACTTCTATGGCTCAGGGCATTGTGAAAATGGGCAGAATGTTACACGGATTTGATGACGGTGACGCTGTCTTGACCGGCGTTGAGAGCAGAAGCTCTTCTCCCGTCAGAATAATGAGAAAAACAGATACACTTGAAAGTGTACTTATTGAAGGACTGTATCCGTGCGGTGAAGGTGCAGGCTATGCTGGCGGAATTATCTCCGCCGCAGTTGACGGCATTAAATGTGCCGAAAAAATTATAGAAAAATCGAATAAAAATTGAATAGATAATTAATGCTGTTTATCACCATACGGTGATGCAAATATTATTCAAGGAGTTTTTGGTATGAAAATTCTAATCACAGGCGGAACAACATTTGTAAGCAGATATGCAGCCGAGCATTTTGTGAGTAAAGGCGAGGAAGTTTTTGTTCTAAACAGAAACAGCAGACCTCAATCACAAGGTGTGCATCTGATTAATTGCGACAGATTGAATCTTGGCAACAAGTTTGCTAACGAACACTTTGATTTAATTCTTGATATCACAGCGTACACTGATGAGCATATAAAGGCTCTTTTAAAGTCAGGTATTTCGTTTGATGATTACATTTTCATCAGTTCAAGTGCGGTTTATCCCGAAACTAATCCCCAGCCGTTTGCCGAAAATCAAACTTGCGGTAAAAATTCTGTCTGGGGCGATTACGGAATTAACAAACTCAATGCAGAAAAATACTTACTTGATACTGTCCAAAATGCGTATATTCTTCGTCCGCCGTATTTTTACGGTATGTATGAAAATTTGTACAGAGAAGCATTTCCCTTTGATTGTGCTATTCTAGACAGAAAATTTTACATTCCTGAAAACGGAGATATGAAATTGCAATTTTTCAATGTGTCAGACCTTTGTAAATTTATTGAGATAATAATAGAAAAGCACCCAAGTAATCATATTTTTAATGTTGGAAACAAAGAAACCGTTACAATAAAAGAATGGGTTGAGCTTTGCTACAAAGTGGCAGGCAGAGAAGTTGAATTTGTAAGCGTGTCGAAAGATATTCCGCAAAGAGATTATTTTTGCTTCTACGATTACGAATATGTGCTTGATGTAAGAAAACAAAATGAATTAATGCCAAATACAGTATCTTTGTATGATGGATTGAAAGAAGAATTTGAATGGTATAAAAATCACCAAGACAGCATTTATAATCGCAAACCGTACATAGAATATATAGATACAAAATTAAAGTAATAAGTAAAAAATTAACAAAAGCAATGTTTCCGAACAAATGGAAACATTGCTTTTTTACCCTCATTACGAAAAAATGTGGGATAGTCAAAAGTAAGTATTGAAAAAGAGCACAGGAAGCTCCAGAATTGTAGTTAGCAAGACAAACAATGGAGGAAGGAAAGCTATGCTCTATTTAGATGATATCAAATCAGCACCGGCAAGTTCGAAGGTTTCAACAACAAGATCGGCTACGGTTACCGTGATGATGACTTCTTCTTTACCTTGATCCGCTATCTATTTCTTCTGTCCGTTCACCATCCCACAAAAAATCGTGATGAACCGTTTATTTTGTATTGTGATTTAAACAAATAACAGTACCGCCCCGACAGTAAAAATCAAAACAGCAAAATGTGCTTGATTGTGCGGGGCGGATCTTAGATAAACTTGTTAAATTTTACTTGGAGTATTTACTCCACTGTCCGTTTGAGTAAATCATATTTACATCGGGGATTTTTAAGTCACCTGTCTGTGCTGAACCGTTATTGAATATAGCATATTCTGCACCATTCGGAAGTTCAAATCTGTATGTGTTATTACCTATACTTTCCATAGCCTTGCCGGGCCAGCTCATATAAGTCGAATCTGTTGAACTCCATGCATAGACATTTACTGTTGACCAGTTTTCCGTATTATTGAAATAAACATAATTCTTTGTCTGAATTGAAGTCGGTTCGGTTGTTGGCTCTGTGACATTCGTTGTAGGCTGGGCGGGTGCAACATTTTCTGTGTAAGTACCGCAGTATGAGTTTTCAACAATAAGCTTAACGATATAAGCCTGAATCATAGTTGCGTCTTTTACAGAAATAACAGAATCCTTGTCTACATCTGCCGCAATGAGAGCCTCATCGCTTAAAGTCGATATGTTAACAATGTATCTTTGAACCTCTGTTGAATCACAGACTGTAAATGTTCCGTTTAAATCAACATCACCGATAAGAATTCTGTTTGAAGGCTCTGTTACCGGCTGAGTTGTAGACGGCTGTGTTGTAGCAGGCTGTGTTGTAGCAGGCTGAGTTGTGGTAGGCTGAGTTGCGATTGTAGTAGGACGGACTGTCGTGGAAGGAGCTGTTGTCGGCTGAGTGGGTTTTACAGTCGAATAGTTCTGCCAAGAACCGTTGCTGTAAATTTTATTACCGTCTGCAATCCTGAGGTCATCTGTCTGACTGTCACCGTTGTTGAAGATTACATATTTTGCACCGTCAGGCACTTCAATATCAAAAATATTATTACCCTTGTCGGTCATTTTCTTGCCCGGCCACGATGTCATTTCTTTATTATCATCACTCCAGAAATATGCATTGACCTTAGACCACTTGGTTGATGAGTTATCATAAGCAACAACCTTTACGGCATTCGGGTCTACCTTTGTATATGTATATGTTTCCGGATCGGATGTTGTCTTGCCGTCGCTTGCTTTTACTGTTACTGTGGTTACAGTATCGTAAGCAAGGTTAGTACCGATTGTAATTTTCTGACCGTTTGTGTAGTTTACAAATGCACCGTCATCAATTGAATACTGAGCATTTTTTGCATTCTTGCAATTGAGCGTAAGTGTGAGCTCATCTGTATTGTAGTTTGTTGAACCCGGAGTTACTGACGCTGAAGGTCCTTCGGGTTCGGCATCATAGACTACTGCAATACCTGATGAACCTATTGTACCTGAAATGGTGCTTGATGTAATTGTAAATGTATTGCCTGAAACAGCATCTGTGTATGTACCCGGTTTTGCGTAACCGCCGCCGTTTTCTACCGATACCTCGCCGCTTCCGCTGCCTTTTACGATAACAGCACCGCCGTCTTTACGGGTAATTACAGAACAACCGTCTGACACGGTGTAGTAATCAGCTTTGCCGTCCATTGCATTATGGAACTTATTGATTTGGGCAACCTCACTGCTGGTGTAATGAGTTGAGCCTTTTTCTCCCATTTTGATACTTTCTTTGTTGGTTGAAGAAGGACGGGAAAAATAAAGAGCAGTAACTTTATTACGGCTTGCCGCAACCGCATAAGCACGGTCAATAACATTCTGACTCATTTCATTTGAAAAGCCCCAATCTTTGTTGTTTGACCATGTATCATGGCTTTCACCCCAATAAAGAAGCTTATCGTTTGAAATGCCTTTTTCACTCCAGTTTCCGCTTGAAGTAGGAGCTTTGCCCGAATTAAACGAATCACGGAGTTCTTTACCGTAGTTACTGTCAGTGACAGAAATATAATCGGTATACTCTTTCATAATGTCTTCATTGCCTGTCGAACGGTCATCGGGACCACCGAGAATTTCGCCGTAGTTATAAAGACCGTACTGTGTTACCGATTTCCAGAAATCGTCGCCCTCGCTCGGAACGCCAATGTGTTTTGCAGCGTCCCAACGAAGTCCGTCAACACCTACCGACTTGAGTTCCTGAACATAGTTGCAGACTTTTTGCTGAACATATGGATTTTCGGTTGCAATGTCCGGCATACCAATCGAGCCGTGTGTTACCTGCCAACGGTTTTTCCAGTCAATACCTCCGCCGAAGGTATGCCAATACTCGGATGGCTTTAAATCGTTGTCTATGTTGTTGTGATCGCCTCTCAAATGGTTAGCGACAACATCGACAATAATCTTAATCCCGTACTTTTCTGCCTCATCACAAAGCGACTGAAGTTCAGCCTTTGTGCCGACACCATTTGTTCCGATACTGAATGAAATTGGCTGATATAACCAATACCAAGTACCTGTTCCGTTTGGCTGTGCCGGAGAAGTCTGTATACTTGTAAATCCGGCTTTTGCAATTTTAGGCAATTCAGCCTTAATATCGTTATAAGTCCAGTCAAAACAATGTAAAATTACACCGTCCTGAATATTATCTTTGAGTTTGTACTTATTAGCCGATACGGTTGGCGAGCTTTCTGCCGCCTGAACACCGAGTGAACCGGATACAAAGGCAGATAGGCTTGCCGACAGGATGCTCACGCTCAATATTGCGCTGAGTATTTTTGATTTTGTTTTCAAATTTTTACACACCTTTCAAATTAATTTCAAAACTCTACTATGTGTCGAATCAGTCGGCTGAAACTAATCAAATTAAATCAATTTCAATAGATTTCAGCATAAAGCAAAGTACAATAAAGAGCAGCATAAATGCAATGCATTTTTTTAATCAATTGCAAATGTGCATAACATTTGTACAAATTGCTAAAGTTCGACAATAATATTAAAGCACCCATAAAAGGTGCCTTAATATGCGACTGTGTCTGTAAGCCGGGTTTTGTCGTGAACAGCCATCTATCTTGGCAGACCGTTACCGAATCTGCTCGATGCCACCTCCTAAGGACACGCCGAGCAAGCGTACAATGTCCTACCACGGTGTTGCTTCAAATAGGGTTTACACGGCAGAGCAGTCTCCTGCCCTCCGGTGAGCTCTTACCTCACCTTTCCATCCTTACCATATAATGGCGGTAATTTTCTGTTGCACTATCCCTGGAGTCGCCTCCGGCGGCCGTTAGCCGTTATTATTGCTCTGTGAAGCCCGGACTTTCCTCGCACAGTACCTTTCGGCAGCTGCTCGCAGCTGTTCAACACACTCGCACATTTATTTTATACCTTTTTTGTACAAAAGTCAAATGAATTTTGTGATTTTTACTTGATATAACGGCTTTTTAGGGGTATAATGAAAGGGAATTAATTATAAGGAGTTACCGATATGGATATCAGAAAAGAATCACTCAAAAAACACTATGAGTGGAACGGTAAGATTGAAGTTGTTTCAAGAGTTCCGATTAACTCGGCTGAAGACCTCTCTCTTGCCTATACTCCGGGTGTTGCAGAACCGTGTCTTGAAATTCAGAAGGACTATGACAAGTCTTTTGAACTCACAAGAAGAAACAACCTTGTTGCCGTTGTAACCGACGGTACAGCTGTTCTCGGTCTTGGTGACATAGGTTCTGAGGCAGGTATGCCTGTTATGGAGGGCAAATGTGCGCTTTTTAAGGAATTCGGCGATGTTGACGCATTTCCTATTTGCGTAAGAAGTAAGGATGTTGACGAAATTGTAAACGCAATTTACCTTATCAGCGGTTCATTCGGCGGAATTAATCTTGAGGATATTGCCGCTCCGAGATGCTTTGAAATTGAAAAGAAGCTCAAAGAGAAGTGCGATATTCCGATTTTCCACGATGACCAGCACGGTACTGCCGTTATTGTTGCCGCAGGTCTTATCAACTCACTCAAGCTTGTTCACAAGAAACTTGACGAAATCAAGGTTGTTATGAACGGTGCAGGTGCGGCAGGTATTGCAATTGCAAAGCACCTCCTTAATATGGGTGTAAAGGACATTACACTTTGCGACAGTAAGGGCATTATCTGCAAGGGTAATCCGAGACTTAACGCTGTTAAACAGGAAATGGCTGAAATTACTAACCTTTCTCACCTTGAGGGCTCGCTTGCAGATGCAATGAAAGGTGCTGATGTATTCCTCGGAATTTCTGCCGCAGGTTGCGTAAGCGAAGAAATGGTTAAGTCAATGGCTAAGGATCCTATTCTTTTTGCTATGGCTAATCCGACTCCCGAGATTATGCCTGACATTGCTAAAAAGGCAGGTGCGGCTGTTGTCGGTACAGGCAGAAGTGACTTTCCTAACCAGATTAATAATGTACTTGCTTTTCCGGGTATTTTCAGAGGTGCTCTCGACTGCCGTGCAAGCGATATTAACGAAGAAATGAAAGTTGCCGCATCTTTTGCAATTGCTTCACTCGTGAGCGATCAAGAACTTAATGCAGATTATATTCTTCCCGAGGCATTTGACAAGAGAATCGGTAAAACTGTTGCTGAGGCTGTTAAGAAGGCTGCTGTTGAGACAGGCGTTGCAAGAATCTGATAAGATTTGCAAATAAATATTTTAAGAGAAAGAAAAAGAGGAAAACAATGAAAAAGACAGTTACTTTATTGGTACTGATTTCAATGCTGTTCTCTACTGTTTTTCTGTTCACCGGATGCGGTGATTCATCGGTTAAGGAAATTAAGACTGCCGATGATATCAAAGGAGCGTCCGTAGGTGTTCAGACAGGTACAACCGGCGATACTTTTGTATCTGACTATGAGGCTGACGGCACCAAGGTTATGCGTTACAGCAAGGGTGCCGACGCTATCGTAGCTCTTACACAGAATAAAATCGACTGTGTTGTAATTGACAGTGAACCGGCAAAGGAATTTGTAAAAGCAAATGCAGGACTAAAAATTCTTGATGAACCTTTTGCGGAAGAGCAGTATGCAATCTGCATTTCAAAGGAAAATCATGAACTCACCGAAAAAATTGACAAAGCTCTTGCAGAGCTTAAAGACGAGGGCGTTCTGGACAAAATCAAAAGCTATTACATAGAGGGTAATACCGATACTGTACCCTACGAATCACCTAAGGATATCAAGTATGACGGTGAACTTCATATGGCTACGAACGCTGCTTTTCCACCGTATGAATATGTTGAAGGCGGTGAAATTGTCGGTCTTGATCCGATGATGGCTACAGCAATCTGTGACAAGCTCGGTAAAAAACTTGTTATTGATGATATGGAATTTGATTCTGTTATCACTGCTGTTCAGACCGGCAAAGACGATTTCGGTATGGCGGGTATGACCGACACACCGGAAAGAAGAAAAAATATCGACTTTTCAACTTCATATGCCAACACAACTCAGGTTATTATCGTAAACGACAGCGCATCGGGCAGTTTGTTCGGCAATCTCGGTGAAAGCTTTAAAAACACATTCATCACAGATAACAGATGGCAGCAGCTTTTAAGCGGTTTGCTTGTAACCCTTGAAATCACATTGTTTGCAGGTATTATCGGTGTTATTATCGGTTTTGTCATTGCTCTTGTAAGAGCTACTCACGATATTCAGCTTGACAAGAGAAAATGCAGGAGCTTCGGTGATTGTGTTCTGAAATTCTTTAATGCGATTTGCAATATCTACATTACTGTTATCAGAGGCACACCTGTTGTAGTTCAGTTGATGATTATGTATTACATTATTCTTGCATCTGTAAGAAACGGTATCTTTGCCGCAATCATTGCATTTGGTATGAACTCTGCCGCTTATGTTGCAGAAATTGTTCGTTCGGGCATTATGGCTGTTGACATCGGTCAGACTGAGGCAAGCCGTTCACTCGGTTTTAACAACAGACAGACAATGACAATGGTCGTTCTTCCGCAGGCAATTAAAAATGTTCTTCCTGCACTCGGCAATGAAATTATTACACTTCTCAAAGAAACTTCGGTTGCAGGTTATGTTGCACTTGCAGATATCACATATATTGGTAATATGATTCGTTCAAGAACTTACGAGGCATTCTTCCCGCTTATTACGGTTGCATTGATTTACCTTGTAATTGTACTTGTGCTTTCGTACATCCTCAGAAGATTTGAAAGGAGATTGAAAAAGAGTGAAAGATAACGCATTAATCTCCGTAAGAGGACTTGAAAAATCATTCGGTAAGAATATTCAGGTTCTTAAAGGTATTGATATTGACATCTTTAAAGGCGATGTAGTTGTTGTTCTCGGTCCGTCAGGCTCGGGTAAATCAACTTTTCTCCGTTGCCTTAACAGACTTGAAGAACCGACAGGCGGTCACATTTTCTTTGAGGGTACCGATATTACGGATCCAAAGGTTAATATAAATGTTCACCGTCAAAAAATGGGAATGGTGTTCCAGCAGTTTAACCTTTTCCCCCACAAGACTGTTATTGACAACCTTACAATGGCTCCTGTCAAGCTTCTTGGAAAGAGCAAAGATGAGGCTAAAAAAGACGCTATGGATCTTTTGGAGCGTGTAGGACTTGCAGAAAAGGCAAACGCATATCCAAACCAGCTTTCAGGCGGTCAGAAACAGCGTATCGCAATTGTAAGAGCGCTTGCGATGAATCCCGATGTTCTCCTCTTTGACGAGCCGACATCTGCACTCGACCCCGAAATGGTCGGCGAAGTTCTTGATGTTATGAAAGAGCTTGCCAAGGCAGGTATGACAATGGTTGTTGTTACTCACGAAATCGGCTTTGCAAAGGAAGTTGCAACCGATGTTGTATTTATTGACGACGGTGTTATCAAAGAAAAGAACAATCCGCAGGAGTTCTTCAATAATCCGCAGGACGACCGTTTAAAGGAATTTTTATCAAAGGTTCTTTAATTTTAAACAAAAATCAGAGGATTTCAGTTTTCGCTGAAATCCTCTTTTTTAATTACTTGAGACCGCCGAGAATTTTGTGTGAAAGTGAATAGTAAGCTTCCTTTCAAGCAATAATGGAAACAGAAAAATTAATGCTTGAAAGGAAGTTTTTTTAACGGCAAAAGCACCGTCAGAAAAGTGAAAGAACGTCGAATGATGAATGTGGCAAAAAGTCGAAAAATTACAGAAACGGCTACTCGAAAAAGACGGTAAAAACGCAGATGGGCGAGCTTGAAATCAAAGTTCCGAGGGATAGAAACGGCGAATACGAACCCAAAATAATCAGCAAATACAACCGCAATGCAGACGGTATGGAAGAGAAAATTCTCTCACTCTATGCCTGCGGAATGAGCCAACGTGATATTTCCGAACAAATTAAAAATCTGTATGATGTAGAAATCTCTCCCGAACTTGTCAGCAAGATAAGTGAGAAGATTATGCCTGATGTGACTGCTTGGCAAAATCGACCTCTTGAAGCAGTATATCCGTTTGTTTTTATGGATGCAATCCATTACAAGGTCAAGGAAAATCATCAGTATATCACGAAGGCTGCATATGTAGTTTTGGGCATCAATCTTGACGGTCAGAAAGATATTCTCGGCATATAGATTGGCGAAAATGAGAGCAGTAAATTTTGGTTGAATGTGTTGAACGGCTCAAAACTCGTGGAATTAAAGATGTATTTCTGTTCTGCGTGAACGAATTAATGGGCTTCAGGCGAGCTATTGCAATTATATATTAAGTGTGATAAAATTTAATTGTAAGCCAATTATGTTTTGTGGTACATAATTTTGGTTGCATATTTTTATTGAGGAGGCAACATGATGAAAAAGGCAGTGAAAAAAATAATCTCTCTATTACTCATTACTATCCTGGTGTTCTCAGCCTTACCAATAACTGTAAGTGCAGCAGAAACATCGACTGATATTCCTGAGTATGTGGATTATCAGGCAGGAAGATATTCTAAACAGTTTAATATGATTTTCGGAGACGGTTCGGATTCTTTTGCAAACACATATTATAAAACTATGAAAAATAACGAATCAGTAATTTCCGGAGTAGCCATATGGGAAGCGGCACATATTGTTACCTCACCCTCATATGCTCTTGATAGTGGTTTAATATCAAAAAAAGATATGTACAAATTAGCAATTTTTGATATGCTTGATATTACGGAATCAAGTACATTTGCATCAAATTTAGCTAATGTTTTGCAAGATGAACGATTGTCATATATTGTATCGGTAACTAAGGCTGTGTGTGATCCACAAGATATAAAAGTCAGTGAACTTAAAAATTTTGAAGTAACAGGAGAGTACATAAATTTTCTTGAAGAGGGCGCAAAAAATGCTAAAGCGTTAGATGTTGCAGGTAATATTCAGAAAATCGTCGATGTATGTGATAATCTGTATGAAGCTGTTAATACTATAGCGACTTACCAAACTATCAGTAATATGAAAAACGGTTATGCTGAAATACTCGAAGCAATAGCGAAAGATGATAAAAATCCTTGGGATCTTAGAGAAGCTGCAAATGATTGTGTAGTTTATACAAATAAAAGTTTTGATACTACACTTTCAAGACTTATCAATAATCCAGAATTATTTACTAATCCTACAATAGAATCAGTACTTAAACTTTCAGTTGATTATCTTTGGGATATAATCACATCAGCAATACCCGGCGGAACAGTTGTGTTGACGGCTGCATCCGGTATGCGGGTTCTGTCAAATGCTGTTTTCAAAATGGATGATACATGTCGCACATATTATGAATTGGAAACAGATGTTAATTTGGAGAATGCCGTAAGACGTGTTATGGATAATTCAAAATATGATTTTACACAAAATAAAAGCAGAGATAATGCTACGTCATACATGCAAGCGGTAAATATGTATAAAAGAGTTGTTTTACAGGGCTATGACTATGTAATAAATATGTTAGAAGTAAAAGCTTCTGCGCCGGCAACTCAATGGTTTGATTGGTTTAATCACGATTATTCCGAATGTATTAAGCTGATTGATGATATTGGAAACAGTAAAGAAACAAAGAAACACCTATATGACCAGTTTGAAGAATGGGTTCTTGATGATTATAACAAACTTTATCAAAGTGATTATAACAAAACTATAAACGCTTTTAATAATCAACAAACATTACATGCATCTTCTGTTTCTCTCTCTCAAATAAAAGAAATACATTCAGGTGACAATGGATATATCTATGATTATATTAAGAAAACCTGCCAGCCTGAAAATTCAACAGAATATAAAAAATGCTTTTTCACCGCAGATAATAAGGATATTTTTACAATAGATAAGCTAGGTTCTTTTGTTGCCGAAGCACCGGGTCAGGTTACACTTACTTATGATGAAGGCGGTGCACTGGAAACCTCAATCACAATTACTATCGGTGAATCATCTGAAGAAGAACCATATGATTATTTAAGTGATTTTGAGTACAGTGTAGATATTAATAAAAGGGTAACTATTACCGGCTATAACGGCACAAGGAGTAACTTGATTATTCCCAGAGAAATTAAAGGATATAGCGTAACAAGTATAGATAACGATGCATTTAGAGGTTGCACAAGCCTTACAAGCATTACAATTCCAAACAGCGTGACGAGCATAGGCTTCTCTGCATTTTTCGGTTGCTCAAATCTTTCAAAGATAGTGATTCCTGATAGCGTAACAGATATTGGTTATGATGCCTTTGATGATACTTCATGGTATAATAATCAACCAAATGGTGTAATTTATGCTGGGCAGGTCGTATATAAGTATAAGGGAGAAATGCCTGAAAATACTGCAATTATTTTAAATGAAGGCACAAAAATCATTAATGGATATGTGTTTCGTGATTGCATGAACCTTACAAGCATAACTATCCCTAACAGTGTAACTGAAATTGGTATTAGTACATTTGAGAATTGCACTAACCTTGAATACATGACAATGCCTAATAGCGTAACATCTATTGGAAGTAGCGCATTTTACGGTTGCTCAAGCCTTACAAGCATAAATATTCCAGGCGATGTTACGAGAATTTGGTCTGATGCATTTGAAGGTTGCTCAAGCCTTACAAGCATAAATATTTCAGACGGTGTTACAGAGATTGATAGTGATGCATTTAAAGGTTGCTCAAGCCTTACAAGTATAACAATTCCAGATAGTGTAACGAGCATTGGGTATGATGCATTTAGATGTTGCTCAAGCCTAAAAAACATAAATATCCCTAACAGTGTTACGAGCATTGGAGACAGTGCATTTTACGGTTGTTCAAGCCTTACAAGTATAAATATCCCCGACGGTGTAACGAGTATCGGTAATTGGACATTTGAAGATTGCTCAAGCCTTACAAGTATAACAATTCCAGATAGTGTAACGAGCATTGGTTTCCGTGCATTTGAAGGTTGCTCAAGCCTTACAAGTATAACAATTCCAGATAGTGTAACAAGTATAGATAACGATGCATTTAGAGGTTGTACAAGCCTTACAAGCATTACAATTCCAAACAGCGTAACGAGCATTGGGGATGGTGCATTTAGATGTTGCTCAAGCCTAACAAGCATAAATATTCCTGACGGTGTTACGAGCATTGGAAGTAGCGCATTTGAAGGTTGCTCAAGCCTAACAAGCATAAATATCCCCGACGGTGTAACGAGTATTGGTAATGGGACATTTGACCATTGCTCAAGCCTTACAAGCATAAATATCCCCGACATTGTTAAGAGCATTGGGGATGGTGCATTTAGATGTTGTTCAAGCCTAACAAGTATAAATATTCCTGATGGTATAACGAGCATTGGGGATGATGCATTTAGATTTTGCTCAAGCCTTACAAGCATAAATATTCCTGATGGTGTAACGAGCATTGGCAACGATGCATTTTCTTATTGTAATAGCCTAACAAGCATAAATATCCCCGACGGTGTAACGAGCATTGGGGATGATGCATTTACCGCTTGTGAAAGTCTTACAAGCATAAATATTCCTGACGGTGTAACGAGTATTGGCAACGATGCGTTTTCCTATTGCTATAATCTTTCAGATGTATTCTATTCAAACAGCGACACTGAGTGGAGCAATATATCGATTGGTTCAGATAACGACTATTTAGCATCAGCTAATATTCATTACAATACATCAAGCGATGATTATTTTGAAACCTCAAGAACAGAAGCTGATTGTACAACTGACGGTGTGATTGAATACAAATGCCCCCACGGTTACACCAAAACAGAAAAAATTCCTGCTTATGGACATAATTTTATTAACGGTATATGTTCCCGTTGCGGAAAAAATGAATTAGAGTGTTTTGAATCTGCTCATCCGTATGAGGATAATTGCGATGAATCTTGGACAATAAATAAACCGGGAGCCAAAAGTGTTTCCATTACATTTTCATCACAGACAGAGGTTGAAGATGGATATGATTATATCAAAATCTATGACGGAAAAAACAACCTGATAGGTTCATATACCGGCACCGCACTTGCATCACAGTGCATTACCGTTACCGGCGATACTGCTATAATAAGATTGACATCAGATTCTTCAAATTCATACTATGGCTTTTCGATTGATAGTATTGACTATGTAGCGGAACCCAATGCATTGAGTGTAGGCGATGTAAACGGTGATGGTGAAATAACTATTTTGGATGCAACCTGCATTCAAAAGTATATTGCTCAGCTTGAAGATTTTACCGATAAGCAAAAAGAAGTTGCTGATGTAAACGGTGATGGGACTATAAGCATTATGGACTCAACACAGATTCAGAAATATATTGTACAATTAATAGATACGCTTGGATAATATGTTACAAGGCACTGTATAAAAAACAGCTTAAAAAATCCGAGATTCACAGAAAAAGTGAGTCTCGGATTACTTTTTGTGTAAAAGTTTATGATTTATGGAAAACTTAGTGAATTTGGCGTCACAGAAGATTGTCGAGCGTTGGACGGTAAGGTGTTGAAATTGAACCGGCTTTCAATAATGTTTGAGAGGTAAATTTCTGTTTAATTTGCCTCTCAGAATAGAATTTCCTGTCCACTCATGTTATTCACGCTTAGGCGTGCAATAACATTGGGCGGACAGGAATAAACGCAAACACGGAGCAAACAAAACAGTCTGATTGCAATGCAATCCACAACTGATTTATTGCTTGAAGGATTATTATTTACACAAAATTTTATGGAGTGCCAATTACTTATTTATTTGATTACCGTAAATATATTCTTTGGCTTTTGATATGAGTATTGATTTTTTGTTTGGAACATTTGCATCTACTACAAGCATTAGCAGATAATCGAGAATATTTCCGACATCTCTTCCCTCTTTTACGCCAAGGTTTAAAACATCTTTACCGTTGATATCAAGCTGACTCAGCTTAAAACATTCGTTATCTTTGATTATTTCATTAAGATGTGTTTTTGCCGTTTCAAGATATCCGAGCTTTTCTTCTCGCTGATATTCAGACTGTGCAGATATATCGGCATATTCAACCTCTAACAACTGCTTTGTAAGGTCTGTACCGAGTACATTCATAACCTTTTTCATAAGCTTTTTACTGCCGTTAAAACGGACATCATGATATTCAATAAGCAGAAGAGTTTTGTTAATAAAATCAGACGGTAATCTTAGTCTGTGCAGAATTCTGTCTGCTATTTTTTTACTTTCAAGCTGATGTCCCTGAAAATGCGATTGACCGCTGTTGTCAGTAGTTTTAAGAGAAGGCTTGCCGATGTCATGCAGAAGCATTGTCATACGAAGTATGGGATTCGGCTCAATTGTGCCGAGTGCAGTCAGGGTATGTTGCCACAAATCATACGAATGATGAATGTTGTTCTGATTGAAATTGAACATAACCGTAATTTCAGGGATAATTACAGCAATAGTTTCTCGGTAAGCGTCAAGAATTTTTACGGCATTCTTACCGCAGATAAGCTTTAGAAATTCCGAAATCACACGCTCTGTTGCAATGTTTTTTAGCAAATCTGCATTTTTAAATATAGACTTTGATGTGTTCTCTTCAATTGAAAATCCGTAAACAGAGGCAAAGCGTAACGCCCGCAAGATTCGCAGAGCATCCTCGTTAAAGCGTGTATCGGGATTCCCGACACAACGGATAATTTTATCTTTAAGATCATTTTTACCGCCGTATGGATCGACAAGACCGTATTCGGCGTTATATGCCATTGCATTTACCGTAAAGTCACGGCGTTGCAAATCTTCGTTTATGTTTCGTGTAAAGCTTACGCTGTCCGGATGACGGTTATCGGAATAATCACCGTCAATACGGTAGGTTGTGATTTCATAGACTTCACCGCCGCATACAACGGAAATTGTGCCGTGTTTGATACCTGTATCAAAAGTATGATAAGACTCAAAGCATTTTTTTGTCTGCTCGGGCAAAGCATTTGTGCAAATATCTGTATCATGCGGAGTCAAACCGAGAAGATAATCACGAACACAACCGCCTACTATAAAAGCCTCATAGCCTTGATTATTCAGTTGTCTGATTAATTTTTCAGCGTTTTTGTTTATTTGCATTTCTTTTTGCAGTCAGTTTAAGATGACTTTCCTTTTTGAATTTTTCTATATAGTGCTGTGCTATATTGTAGAATATATTAAATACAACAAATGTGCCTACAGCAAAGATTACAAGCAATATGATGTTTTCAAATGTAAGCGGTGCAAGTGAGAACAATCCGCCGAAGAAGATTGAACCGATTATTATTCCTGCGGAACATCCGATGACCATAACGGCTCTGAGCGGATTGAACGGGATTGATAATCTGATTACAAGCAGCATACATGAAAATGCAGTAAGATATACGCAGAGAGTTGAAAACTGTGCCTGCGGCATATCCGTCATATACTTTAAAATTGCGAGTAATATTGTATCTGCCGAAATACAAAAAGCTGTTGGGAGTGATCTTGCTATTATATTTACGGTGAAATTACCTTTTACTATATCTTTATTCGGTTGAAGTGCGAGAACAAATGAAGGCAATCCAACCGTTAATGCACCGACAAGCGTAAGCTGTATCGGTTCAAAGGGATATCCTGTGCGGAAGAATATGAAGAAAATTGAGAGTATAACCGAATAAATCGTCTTTACAAGATAGAGTGCAGAGCTTCGTTCAAGGTTATTGATTGTTCGTCTGCCCTCTGCCACAACGCTCGGCATTGCGCCAAAGTCATTATTGACAAGTACAAGCTGTGACACATTTCGTGCGGCATCACTGCCCGATGCCATAGCTACGGAGCAATCCGCCTCTTTGAGTGCGAGAACATCATTTACTCCGTCACCTGTCATAGCAACCGAATGTCCGTGCTTTTTAAGGGCAACCACAAGCTTTTTCTTTTGAGCCGGAGTTACTCTGCCAAACACATTACAACGCTCTGCCGCATCTTCAAGCTCTTTATCTGTTGTCACGGTTGACATATCGATTGCATTTTCTGCACCCTCAATTCCTGTGTCAAGCGCAATATTTTTAACAGTTTTAACGCTGTCGCCTGAAATTACCTTTAAGGTGACACCCTGTTCCTTAAAATATTTTACCGTTTCATTTACATTATCACGAAGTTTATCCTTGATAAGAATGAGTGCAAGCGGTTTTAAATCATCAGGCAATGAGTCTTTGTTCGGTTCACTATCGCTTTCGGCAAGAACAAGGATTCTGACGGTTTGATTTATCTTTTCAATCTCAGAATACACCTCGGAATACTTTTCTCTGCTTTTTAAAATGCATTCAGTCGCACCGACTATGTAGGTCTTGCCGTTTTCAAATGTACCGCCCGACCATTTTGTTTCGGAGGAAAAATCGCAGAATTTACTGCACTCATACGGTGAAACGGAATCCGAATAGTCGCGCAGTGCATACAAAGTTGCATTCAGTTCATCGGACGCTTTTACAATTGAAGAAAGTGCTTTCTTGATTTTATTTTCATCAGCCCCAAACGGAATGACACCTGTTACCGTCATTTCGTCTGTTGTAAGCGTTCCAGTTTTATCAAGACAAAGCACATCAACTCTTGCAAGTGTTTCAATGCAATACATCTCTTGTACAAGAACCTTTTTAGATGAAAGCCTGATAATTGATACTGCAAGAACAGAGCTTGTAAGAAGAATCATTCCCTTTGGAATCATACCGACAAGCGACGCAACAGTGCTGATTACAGCAGACTGCAATGTTGCATCGGGCAGGGTAAATTGTCGAATAAAAAATGCAATGCCAATCGGAAAAAGTACAAATGTACAGATTTTGATAATGAAATTGAATGACTCCATAATCTGAGAATTTACTTTTTTAATATATTTGGCTTCGTTATTTATCTTTGCGGCATAGCAATCGGCTCCGACCTTTACAGCCTGAGCATAGCATTTTCCTGCCGCAATAAAACTGCCTGAAAGAAGTTCATCTCCGACATTTTTTTCAATGAGATTTGATTCTCCTGTAAGCAAACTTTCGTTGACTCTGCAGTTGCCGTCGCATACAATGCAGTCGGCAGGAATCTGGCTTCCTCTTGAAAGCACAAGAATATCGTCAAGAACAATCTCATCTTTACTTATTTCTGCAATTTTACCGTTTCTGAGAACATTGATTTTTTTCTCAGACAAAATAGTCAGCTTGTCAACGCTTATTTTGGAACGAATTTCCTGAACTATACCTATAATTATATTTGCGATAACAACACCGATAAAAAGCATATTCTTGTGTGAACCCACAAAAATCAATGCCGCAAGCAAAATTACATTTATAAGATTGAAAAGCGTAAAAATGTTATCACAAAATATTCTTTTGATTGATTTGGTTTTAATATTAGTTGAAATATTTACCTTTCCTTCATCTATACGCTTTTGAACTTCGGAATCGGTAAGACCGACAAGGTTAGAATTTGTGTTTTCCATATATACCTCATAATAAGAAAATGATATAATTTCAGAAAATAATTTACAATGCACGGCTGTTTATCGCCTTTTCGGAAAATCCTCTGCCAGTAACATTTTTAATATTTTCATCAACGCACTAATCTATATTATAAATGCAAATCATAATAAAGGCAACGGAAAGAAGGTGAATTTTTTGCGAAAATTTAAAGAAATTATATCAGTTGCCCTGATTTTCACATTATTATTTACTGTTTCGACTTTTTCGCCTTATGCCACTGATGATAAAAATGAGGTTTACATTGGCGGTGAGGCTTTCGGAGTTAAATTTTATGCTAACGGAGCAATGATAATCAAGCTTGAAAGCTACTACGACGGTGAAAAATATGTTTGCCCCGCAAAAGACGGCGGACTTAAAGTAAACGATATTATAAAGAAAGTAAATAATACAAAAATCAGCACAAATGAAGAATTAAAGTCTGAAATTGAAAAATCAAACGGCAATGAAATTACTGTTGAAATTGATAGAAACGGCAAAACCGAAAACAAAACCGTTTTGCCGATTAAAAATACCGTGGGAGTATATCTCCTCGGTGCGTGGGTTCGTGACAGCTGTGCAGGCATCGGAACTATGACCTATTATGATGACAGCAATAATTATTTTGCCGCACTCGGTCATGGAATATGCGACTGTGACACAGCTGCTTTGTTACCGTTAAAATCGGGAGAAGCGGTTCGGGCTGAAATCAGCGGCATTGAAAAAAGC
>ERZ824598.619-NODE-619-length-54886-cov-23.502125_pt1 | contig 54886 bp, 64 predicted proteins | sample MGYA00519934_ERZ824598 | MGnify/ENA primary metagenome ERZ824598 (study PRJEB31778, sample SAMEA3449177) | human gut metagenome | biome: human gut; feature: human-associated habitat; material: faeces | place: United Kingdom | collected 2010/2012 ...
AGCCAATCCTAAGGTTACAATATTATTATATACGAACGGAATTTACTTTTTCAATGATTTTGTTTCTACTATTCATAGCGGAATTTACTTTTTCAATTAACATAATTGTGAAATAAGAAAAAAATTACTTGCTTTTTTGTTTTACCTAGTGTATAATGAAAAGGCATTAAGTAAATAGGACTATAGCCAAGCGGTAAGGCAAGGGACTTTGACTCCCTCACGCGCTGGTTCGAATCCAGCTAGTCCTGCCAGTTTTTAAAAATTAAGTCACTAGAAATAGTGATTTTTTTGTTTTATAGCTAATTATATTTTTCTTGACATGGAAAATTTTTATGTTATAATGTAATCGTTCACAAAGTGAACAAAAAGGAGAAGGCATGATGCTTGAAGAGGAAATGCTAAGATCATATATTAACATGTCAGCCAACATTAAGGAAAATAGATTATTAAGTGATTTATCATTTAATGAAATAATGGTTATGAATCTTATAGTTGAAGAAGAAATGTCATTCAAAGAACTTCAAAATAGATTAAATATACTAAAATCTCAGTTGAATCGTATTATTAATGATTTGAAAAATAAGAGCTTAATTGAAACTTATATTCCTTTAGATGACAAAAGAAAGCTTATGATTAAAAAAGGCAGTAATATTGCTTTGTACTTTAAGGAACATGAAAAAATGTTAAAGCTTATGTCTCTTGTAAAAAAAGAATTAGGAGAAAATGATTTTAAAAAATTAATAGAATTATTAAATAAAACAACAAGTGTAATAAAAGGAGTAGAAAATGATTAGAATTATAACTGATTCAGCTTCAGATATTTCTCAATCTGAGGCTAAAAAATTAGGAATTACGGTAATTCCTTTAAAGGTTAGGTTTAATAATATTGAATATATAGATGATGTGACAATTACAAATGAGGAGTTTTTTAACCGTCTAGTTGAGTCAGATGAACTTCCTAAAACAAGTCAATTAACACCATTTGACTATACTAATGCTTTTGATATGGTTGATAAAAATGATAAAGCAATTGTGATTTGCTTATCTGGTAATTTATCTGGTACATATAATAGTGCTCTTTTGGCTGCAAGTGATTATCCAAATATCTATGTTGTTGATAGTAAAAATGTGACAATTGGTCAAAGATTATTAGTTTTAAGGGCATTAGAGCTTATAAAAGAATATAATGACATAGAAAAAATACTTAATATTTTAGAATCAGAAAAGGAAAATATTAGGCTTGTAGCTTTATTAGATACTTTAGAGTATTTAAAAAAAGGTGGTAGGATTTCTGCTACAACAGCTATAGTTGGAGGGTTGTTAAACATTAAGCCTGTTCTTGCAATTGAAGATGGTAAGATAGTATCAATTGGAAAGGCTCGTGGTTCTAAAAATGGAAATAATAAATTAAGAGAAAAGATTGAACAATATCATGGCATTGATTATAAAAAGCCTTATGCAGTAGCTTATTCTGGTCTTGATGATTCGTTGCTTGAAAAATATATATCTGATTCAAAGGATTTATGTGATAAGGATTTACCTAAGATATTAATTGGTAGTGTAATAGGAACGCATATAGGACCTGGTGCTATTGCGGTGGCTTTTTTTAGCAATGGAGATGATTTAGATGCAAAATAATAGAACTGCACAAATTGTCTATAGAACAATTTACATTACTTTAGGTTTTATAGGAATTATTGGCAGCTTTGGTTACTTTAATAGAAGCTTTAATCAAAATTTTTATTTAATGTATACTAATTTAAGTAATTATTTTTGTATTGGTATTACGCTATATTTATTAATAGGAAATATTAGAAAACAAGATGAAAACAAAATATCGAATTCAATATCGATTATTCGCTTTGTATCAGTAATTATGATTCTTGTAACCTTCTTTGTATATAATATTTTACTTGCAAAAGAAAAAACAATAAGCGACTATTTTTTTAGTATATCAAATCTAATTATGCATGTAATTCTTCCTTTAATGTTTATGGTGGATTGGATATTGTTTAATAATCATAACAAGACTAAATGGTATTATCCGTTCTTATCAACGATTCTTCCTTTAATTTATGTAGCGTTTATTTTAATAAGAGCATTAATTTTAGGAAATTCTTATAGTGGGACTTTGTATCCTTATTTCTTTTTAAATGTAGAACGTCTTGGTTTTGGCGGTGTAGCATTATGGGTTATTATACTTGTTGTTATTTTCATAGCTCTTGGTTATATTTTATTCATGTTTGATCGTTTCCAAATGATAAAAGGTAAATTAAAGAAAAGTGAAAAATAACAAAAAAAATAGCTAAAAATAGAGTTTTAAGGCAGGAAACCGCTTTCTTTTTAAGAAACTCTAGTATTCTTTTAAGCTTTATGCTAATATATTAATGTATTTATTATTAATTATTTTTATATAAAATTTCTTGTATAATAGCTTTAATGTGGTAAGCAAGTTTCTACCCCATAACCGTAAATTTTGGGACTACGAGATTAAATAGAATTTTTAATTCTTTTTTGTTTACTCATAAAGCAAGAGGTGTATTATGTGTAAGCAATATTTATTAAAACCTAATATTTTTAACCTTTATTATATGGGAAAACCACGTAAAAGCGGTGACTTTTTTGTCGCTGCTTTTTTTCATTTTTAGGAGGAAAAAGAAAATGGTTGGAATAATCATGGGCTCAAAAAGCGATTATGAAGTAATGCAGGATGCAGTTAAAGTTCTAGATGAATTTGGTATTGAATATGAGGTAAAGGTTGTATCAGCTCATAGAACGCCCGAATTATTATATCAATATGCAAAGGAAGCACCAGAAAGAGGAATAGAGGTAATTATAGCTGGTGCTGGAGGTGCGGCACATCTTCCAGGAATGGTAGCTGCAGTTACACATCTTCCGGTTATTGGGGTTCCTGTTAAATCTAAAGCTTTAAATGGCCTTGATTCTTTAATGTCAATTGTTCAAATGCCTGGTGGTGTACCGGTTGGTACAATGGCTATCAATGGTGCTAAAAATGCGGCCTTATATTGCACCTCGATTTTAGCCTTACATGATGAGAATATAAAGAAAAAGTATTTAGCGTTTAGAGATAAACAAACAAAGGATGTGCTTGAAATTGAACTCTAAGATAGTTGGAATAATTGGTGGGGGACAGCTTGGAATGATGCTTGCTATGGCTATAAAAAAGCTTGGTGGTAAGGTTATTGGCCTTGATCCTAATCCTAAATGCTCTATTACACATGTTTGTGATTCCTTTATTTGTGCATCATATGATGATGAGACTTCCCTTAGAAAGCTATGTGAGGAGTCAGATGTTGTAACCTATGAATTTGAAAATATTAAGGGTAGCCATCTTAAAATGCTCAATGATGAATTTAATATTAAGCAGGGAATTAAAAGCTTAATTGATAGTCAAGATCGTTTAATAGAAAAAAATACAGCTAATAAGTATGGACTAAAGACGGCTAAATATTATAAATGTGATAATGAAGCTGATTTAAAAGAGGCTGTTAAAAATTTAGGATTTCCTTGTATTTATAAAACAAGAACGGAAGGCTATGATGGTCATGGTCAGGTTATTTTAAAGAGCGAGGCGGATTTAGAGCTTGTAAGGCCTTATTTTAATACGAAGGGTATTGTTGAGGAGTTTATAAAATTTGATTATGAAGCGTCAGTTATTATGATTGGAGAAGGAAATAATATCGTTTCTCTTCCTGTTGGACACAACATTCATAAGGAAGGAATTCTTGATATATGTGAGGTCCCCTTTAATGATATTAATAATATTGGACCTAAGATGGTTGAGGCTTCTAAAAAATTTATGAAGGAAGCTGGCTATAAAGGAATTTTATGTATTGAATATTTTGTATCGGGTAATGAGTTTTATTTCAATGAAATGGCTCCTCGTCCTCATAATAGCGGGCATTATTCGATTGAAGCTCTAGATCATAGTCAATATGATTTATTTGCTAGATATCTTTTGGATTTACCTTATGAAGAGCCTAAAATCATGCATAAGTCTATTATGAAAAATATTTTAGGACGTGATTTAATTAACGTTGATTATTATTTAAAATATCCTAAAAGCTATCTTCATATGTATTTTAAAGAAGAAGCTCGTGCGAAAAGAAAAATGGGACACATTACTTTTTTAGATATGGATTTAGATACATTTATGGCAATTGAGAAAGGAATGGAATAAAATGAATTATCGTGTGTATGTTGAAAAAAAGCCTGGCTTTGAGGTTGAATCAAAAAGTATGCTTAAGAATTTGAATACTAATCTTGAGCTTAATTTGACGGGATTAAGGATTATTAATACCTATGATTTGTTTGGCTTTAGTGAATCATTATTAAAGAAAGCATTATATAAGGTTTTTGGTGAGATTGTAACAGATCATGTTTCCTTAGAGCTTGATTTAGAGGGCTGTGATTATATTGCGATTGAATATTTACCAGGTCAATTTGATCAAAGAGCTGACGCGGCTGTGAGCTGCTGTCATTTAATTAATCCTAAGGCGCATATTAAGATTTCTTCTTCAAAAATTATTATTATTGAAGGAGCCTCTTTAGATGATATTCAAAAAATAAAGCATTATTTAATTAATCCCGTTGAATCAAGAGAAAAGGATTTAAGCATTTTAGCTTATAATGATGAGACAAAGCCTCTTCCTGTTAAGGAAATTTCAAACTTTTTAAATTACAATGAAGAGGATGCAAAATCACTTATTTCAACAATGGGACTTGCGATGAGTGTAGCTGACTTAAAATGTGTTATTGATTATTTCAAAAGCAAGGGACGTAATCCTAATGAAACAGAAATTAGAATTATTGATACTTACTGGTCAGATCATTGTCGTCATACTACCTTTAATACTGTTTTAGATAAAATTGAATTTGAAGATTCTTTTATAAGCCCATCTTTGAAAAAGGCTTATGAATTATACCTTGAAATGAAACATACCTTAAAGCGTGACTTAAAGCCTACTACTTTAATGGATATGGCATGTATTGGTGCTCGTTTTCTTAAAAAGAAGGGCTATCTTAAGGATTTAGAAGAGTCAACTGAGAATAATGCTTGTTCTATTTTTGTTGACGTTTTAGAAGATGGAAAAAAGGAAAAATGGTTATTACAATTTAAAAATGAAACCCATAATCATCCAACCGAAATTGAACCATTTGGTGGAGCTTCAACCTGCTTAGGTGGTGCTATTCGTGACCCGCTTTCAGGAAGAAGCTATGTATATCAAGCAATGCGTGTAACAGGTGCTGGTGATATTTATAAAGAGGTTAAGGATACAATAAAGGGTAAGCTTCCTCAACGTGTTATTTCCCAACAAGCAGCGGCTGGTTATTCAAGCTATGGTAATCAAATTGGTCTTGCAACAACTCATGTTAAAGAAATTTACCATGAAGGTTACACTGCTAAGCGTATGGAAGTTGGTGCCGTTGTTGGTGCCGTTAAATATGAAAATATTATAAGACAGGAGCCAAGCGTTGGTGATGTTATTATTATGTTTGGTGGACGTACAGGACGTGATGGTATTGGAGGCGCTACAGGCTCATCTAAGGAGCATAATCAAAAATCAATTGAAACCTGCTCAAGTGAGGTTCAAAAGGGTAATGCTCCTGAGGAACGTAAGATTGAAAGATTATTTGCTCGTCCTGAAGTAACTAAGATTGTAAAAAAATCTAACGACTTTGGTGCTGGTGGAGTATCTGTTGCTATTGGTGAGCTTGCTCCTTCATTAGATATTTATCTTGATCGGGTTCCTGTTAAATATAAAGGTCTAAATCCAACTGAGCTTGCTATATCAGAATCACAGGAGCGTATGGCTGTTTGTATTTCTAAGGAGAATATTTCTAAATTTATGGAGTATTGTCATGAAGAAAATCTAGAAGCTACCTACGTTGCGGATGTAACTGATACAGGTATGATGAATATGTATTATAATGGCCATCTTGAGGCATCACTAGATAGAACATTTATTGATAGTGCAGGTGCTACTCATCATGCAGAGGTTATTGTAGAAAAGGTAGAAGAGAAGAATCCTTTTAAACAAACTTATAATTCAAATTTACATGATAGCTTCCTTAATAATTTATCATCTTATAATGTTTTAAGTCAAAAGGGTCTAGTTGAAATGTTTGATTCTACGATTGGTGCGTCAACCATTTTAATGCCTTATGGAGGAAAGTATCAATTATCAGAAACACAGGTTTCATGTCAAAAGCTTCCAACTAGAGGTGTGACAAATACTTCATCAATGATGGCATTCGGTTATAATCCTAATATTGCAAGCTTTAGTCCCTATCATGGAGCTCAATATGCGGTAGTAGAGGCAGTAAGTAAGCTTGTAGCTGCAGGTGCTTCAATAAAAAATGTTCGTTTTTCTTATCAAGAATATTTTAAGAAAATGACTGATGCTAAATCTTTTGGTCTTCCTTTTGCGGCCCTACTTGGTGCTATTAAAGCCCAAAATGCTTTATGTATGCCATCTATTGGTGGAAAAGATTCTATGTCAGGTACATATCTTGATAAAAATGTACCTCCTACACTTGTAGCCTTTGGTATTACAACCCTAGATGCTAAGGATGTTATTTCAACTGATTTTAAAAAGGAAGGTCATTATCTATATTTAATTAATCCTGGCTATGATAGTAATTATGAGCCTAATTATGAAAATCTAATTGAACTTTATAATAAGCTACATAAGGATATTAAAAATAAGAATGTTGTATCAGCTTATGCTTTAGGCTTTGGTGGTTTAGGTGAGGCATTAGCTAAAATGAGCTTTGGTAATAAGGTTGGCTTTGAGGTTTTAGTTGATGAGGAAAGCTTATTTGATTTAAATTATGGCGCTATTTTAGTAGAGGCTAAAAATCCTTTAGCTTATGCTGAATGCTTAGGTCGTACCTCAAGCATTTATAAAATAAATGATGAAGAGTTTACTTATGAGGAAATGGTTAAGGCTAATTTTACTAAATTTGGGGAGATTTATCCTGCTATATCAGGTGTGAAGGGAACCCTTCCGCTTCCTCTTAAACGAAGAAAAAGAACCTTTATTTATGAAGGTGAAGCCCATATGCCTGTTGTGTATGCTCCGGCTTTTCCTGGTACAAATTGTGATTTCGATACATTAAAAGCCTTTAGGTTAAGAGGGGCTAAAACCATAAGTTCAGTATTTAAGAATTTAACAGAAGAAGATGTAACAAGTTCAATTGAAGAAATGGCTTCTTTAATTGATAAGGCTGATATCTTTGTTTTATCAGGAGGCTTTAGTGCTGGTGATGAGCCTGATGGTTCCGCTAAATTTATCGCTAATGTTTTAACATCACCTGCTATAAAAGCATCTATTGCAAATTTATTAAAACGTAAGGGTTTAATTTTAGGTATTTGTAATGGCTTCCAAGCTCTTGTTAAATCAGGACTTTTACCAGACGCAAAGCTTGGTGCTTTAACCCAAAATTCACCTACCTTATTTAGAAATGATATTAACCGTCACGTTTCACAAATGGTAAAAACGCGTGTTTCTTCTAATCGTTCTCCTTGGCTTTCTTCATTCAAGCTAGGGGATGAATTTACGATTCCTGTATCACATGGTGAGGGTAAATTTGTTGTTGGTGATGAGCAGGCTTTAAAGTTATTTGAAAATGGTCAGGTTGCCTTCCAATATGTTGATTATGATGGTGCCCCTACAATGACATCACCAATGAATCCTAATGGTTCATCTTATGCAATTGAGGGTATTATTTCCAAATCAGGCTTGATTCTTGGTAAGATGGGACATACTGAAAGATATAATGAAAATTTATATAAAAATATCAATGGTAATAAGAATCAGGATATATTTACAAATGCGATTAATTATTTCTTAAAAAAATAGTCTAAAGTGATAATAATATACTTATAAGCTGACGGGAGATAAGAATATGAAAAAGAAGAAAATGATAGCAATCTTTATAACGATGGAATGTATATATATATATCGCTGCTATTAACTGGGTGTGTATTGTTGCTAAGAAGTTGTAATCCAAATAAAAATTTTGAAAGACGATTAGTAATAAATGGCGATTTTGTTTATGCAAAATTTGGGGATGAAGCTTCAATAATGGGCATAAGTGAAGAAGGAAAAAAGAAAGATACCTTAGTTTTTCAAACTAAATTTGATGACTACAGGGTAACATCAATTGGTGCACAAATTATTAATCATAGATATTTAGATAATCTTGATATAACTAATCCTAATGTTTATTTTTGTAATGTATATTTTAATGCTGGAGTTTATATTAATTATGAAGGCTCAAGAAACATTTATATTCCTTCTAATTATGATGACTATTTTCCAAGGGAAAAAACATATTATGCAAATGTTTTTTTAAGCTATGATTTATATAAATTTTTCCTTAAATATGAAACTGATTGGTATGATATAGACAAGGTTTATTGTGCAAATGTTATGTATTATAGTAGTGAATATGATTATCAAAGTGATTATTGTTTCTTTGTAGATGATGTAGATGGTGAAACAATAAGTGTTATACCACCAGATCCTTGTAGAGAAGGGTATAAATTTATGGGATGGTATAAGGAAAAAGAAAGAATAAATAAATGGGATTTTGAAAATGACGTTGTACCAAAAAAGAAATATGATGAGAATGGGAAATATATTTATATGGAAGATGATAAATATACAGGAACAATCTTATATGCTAAGTGGGAGGAAATATAGAATATTTTTAAATAAATTGTGATTTGATAAAGGAAGAGTAGCTATAGGTAATCTAAAAGTACAAAAATAAAAATGGAGATATAACTACAATGGAAAAAAGAGAACTTCTATATGAAGGAAAATCTAAACAAGTTTATAAAACTGATGATCCTAATAAAATTATTATTCATTATAAGGATGATACTACCGCTTTTAATGGTATTAAAAAGGCAATAATTGCAAATAAAGGTGTTTTAAATAATGCTATTTCCTCTCTTATTTATGAAAGATTAAATAAAGCAGGAATACCAACCCATTTCATTAAAAAACTAAATGATAGGGAAGAACTATGTAAAAAAGTAAATATTATCCCGCTTGAGGTTGTTGTAAGAAATGTTATTGCTGGGTCAATGGCCAAGCGTTTAAATATTGAAGAAGGAACAATTCCTTCTAATGTTATAAGAGAAATTGATTATAAAAATGATGCTTTAGGTGATCCTCTAATTAATGATGATCATGCGGTTTCCTTAGGCATATGTAGCTATGATGATTTAAAGAAGATTTATGAATTAACGGATAGGATTAATAATGAATTAAAAAAGATGTTTGATTCGGTTGATGTTATATTAGTTGATTATAAAATTGAATTTGGCTTTGATTGTGATGGTAATATTGTTCTTTCAGATGAAATATCACCTGACAGTGCAAGATTATGGGATAAGAAATCTCTAGCTAAGCTTGATAAGGATAGGTTTAGAAGAGATCTTGGTAAGGTTGTAGAAGCCTATGAAGAGATATTAAAGCGTTTAGAGAAAATTGCTTAATAAGGAGGCAATATAATGGATAACATGGAAGCGTTTAGGGGGCTTCATGAGGAATGTGGGGTTTTTGGTGTATATGGAATACATAATGCAAGTGAGCTTTGTTACTACGGACTTCACTCTTTGCAGCATAGAGGGCAAGAGGGCTGCGGTATTGTAGCTGTCAGTGATGACACACATGAGCTTAAGCGTATTAAGGGGGAAGGATTAGTATCAGAAATATTTAATAATACTAATTTATGTACGCTTAAGGGAAGTATGGCAATCGGTCATGTAAGATATGCTACAACGGGTGGATGTGGAATTGAAAATGTTCAACCATTTCTATTTCGACACCATACTGGTGATTTTGCCCTTGCTCATAATGGAAATCTTGTGAATTCAAATGAGCTTAGAAAGTTTTTGGAGGAAAGAGGAAGTATGTTTCAATCAACCTCTGATTCCGAAATTCTTGCCCATTTAATAAAAAAGGATAGTGCCTCATCAAAAAGAATAGAGGCGATATTACAGGCTTTAAATATGCTTGAAGGAGCATTTGCCTTTGTTATTCTAACTAAAGATAGACTATATTGTGTAAGAGATAAATATGGCTTGAGGCCTCTTTCAATTGGCGTATTAAATGGTGGCTATGTTGTGGCATCAGAAACTTGTGCTCTTGATATTTGTGGAGCCACCTTCTTAAGAGATGTAAATCCCGGTGAGGTTGTTGTGATTGATGATTCTGGTCTTCATTCGTATGATTATTCTAAATATAAGCATCGTAATATGTGTGCTATGGAATATATTTATTTTTCAAGACCTGATAGTGATATTGAAGGGATTAATGTTCATGCCTTTAGAAAAGAATCCGGTAAGGTTTTATATAAGGAAGCTCCTGTTGATGCAGATATTGTTATAGGTGTTCCTGATTCAAGTCTTTCTGCTGCTATTGGTTATGCAGAGGCTTCGCATATTCCTTATGAAATTGGTTTGGTTAAAAATAAATATGTAGGAAGAACCTTTATTCAGCCTAGTCAAGAAATGCGTGAAAAGGCCGTTAGAATGAAGCTTAGTCCGGTACCATCAATTGTAAAAGGTAAAAGAATTGTTTTAATTGATGATTCGATTGTACGTGGTACGACAAGTAAAAAAATTATAAAACAGCTTCGTGATGCGGGAGCTTTAGAGATTCATGTTAGAATTGCATCTCCCCAAATAACGCATCCATGCTTCTATGGTGTTGATATTTCAACCTATGATGAGTTAATTTCTGCTCATCATAGTGTTGAGGAAGTAAGAGAAATAATAGGAGCGGATTCACTGGCATTTATTTCTGAGCATGCTTTATTTGAAGTAGCTAAAAGAAATGAATTATGCACAGCTTGTTTTACAGGTAAATACCCAACAGCACTTTACTCAAGTGTTTGGGAAGCTAATAAGGATCATAAGTTTTAGGAGGATAAATATATGGGTTCAAAAGCGTATGGAAGTTCAGGTGTAGATTTAGAGGCTGGTTATGAGGCTGTAAGAAGATATAAGAAGCATGTTAAGAGTACTAATCGTCTTGGCTGTGTTTCTAACATTGGTTCATTTGGTGGAATGTTTGATTTATCACTATTAAATTATAAGGAGCCAATGCTTGTTTCAGGTACAGATGGTGTTGGTACTAAGCTTAAGCTTGCCTTTTTAATGGATAAGCATGATACTATTGGTATTGATGCTGTTGCGATGTGTGTTAATGATGTTTTAGCTCAAGGAGCTGAGCCATTATATTTCCTTGATTATGTTGCAGTAGGACATGCTATACCACAGCGTCTTGAGCAAATTGTTAAGGGTGTTGCAGATGGATGCATTCAAGCGGGCTGTGCACTAATTGGTGGTGAAACAGCTGAGATGCCAGGAATGTATCAGGATGGCGAATATGATATTGCCGGCTTTACTACGGGTGTTGTTGAAAAGTCAAAGCTAATTGATGGTTCTAAGGTTAGCGTTGGTGATGTCTTGGTTGGTATTGAGTCAAGTGGAGTTCATTCAAATGGCTTTTCTCTTGTAAGAAAGATAATTTCTGATAATAATTTAGATTTATTTAAAAAATATGAAGAACTTGATGAAACTAAAACCTTAGGTGAGGTTTTACTTACACCAACTAATATTTATTGTAAAGAGGTCTTAGACGTAATTAGAAATGTTGATGTTCATGGAGTTGCTCATATAACTGGTGGTGGCTTTGATGAAAATATTCCACGTATTTTACATGAAGGACAAGGAATTTTAATTAATGAGGGTTCATGGCCAATTTTACCAGTATTTAAATTCTTAGAACATTATGGTAAGGTAGCTCATCGTGAGATGTTTAATATTTATAATATGGGTATCGGTCTTGTTTTAGCTTTAGATGAGAAAGATGCTTCAAAGGCAATTTCTATTTTAGAATCTCATGGACGTAAGGCTTATAAGATTGGCGTTGTTTCTGCTAAAGAAGGAGTCGAAATTAAATAATGAGGCTGGCTGTATTTGCATCAGGTTCAGGAACTAATTTTGAAGCGATTGTTAAATCTTGCCTTAAAGGCGAGATTTCTTGTCAGGTGGAAATTTTAATTTGTGATAAAAAGGATGCTTATGTTTTAACAAGAGCTAAAAATTTAAAAATAAGAACCTTTGTTTTTGACCCTCATAGTTATAAAAAAAGAAGTGATTATGAAAAAGAAATTGTTAAAATTTTGCGTGATCTTAAAATTGATTTAATTTGTCTTGCTGGGTATATGCGTATTGTAGGTAATACCTTGCTTGATGCATATAAGGATAGGATTATTAATATTCATCCGGCTTTACTCCCATCATTTAAGGGAGCCCATGGAATTGAAGATGCCTTTAGCTATGGTGTTAAGGTGTTTGGGGTTACGGTTCATTATGTAACAAAAGAGCTAGATGGAGGACCTATTATTGCTCAAAGGGGCTTTGAGTACTATGGGGATAGTATTGAAGAGGTAGAAGCTAAAATTCATGAGATTGAACATGAGCTATATCCTTTTGCAATTAATAGAATTATTAAGGAGAACTAAAAAATGAAAGCTTTAATCAGTGTATCAAATAAAACAGGCGTAGTAGAATTTGCGCGTAATTTAATTTCCCTTGGGTTTGAGGTAATTTCAACAAGTGGAACAATGAAATGTCTTCGTGAGGCTGGACTTCCTATAACTAATATTTCTGATGTGACAGGATTTCCGGAAATTTGCGATGGTAGAGTAAAAACTCTTCATCCTGCAGTTCATGGTGCTTTACTTGCAAGAAGAGATAACAAAGAGCATCTAAAGGCTTTAAGTGATAATCATATTGAATTAATTGATCTTGTGTGTGTTAATTTATATCCCTTTAAGGAAACAATTGCTAAAGAGGGTGTTACAATGGAGGATGCTATTGAAAATATTGATATTGGTGGACCTTCAATGTTAAGAAGTGCAGCTAAGAATTATGCATCAGTAACGGTTGTATGTGATCCTTCGGATTATGATAATATTATTAATGAGATTAAAGAAAATGGCAATACGCTACTTGATACGAGACTAAAGCTTAGTGCTAAGGCCTATACACATACCGCATCATATGATATGGCAATTTCGGATTTTATGAGAGAAAATGCTTCTCTTTCACCGGTGCTACATATTGAAGCGCCTTTATGCCAAACCTTAAGATATGGTGAAAATCCTCATCAAGCGGCTAACTTTTATAGTTTAAATCCTGGAAGCTATAGCCTAGCAAATGCTACAAAGCTTCAGGGTAAGGAACTATCATATAATAATATTCAGGATGCTAATGCCGCTTTGATGATTGTTCGTGAATTTGATCCATCTATTCCTTTTGCAGTAGGTCTAAAGCATATGAACCCTTGTGGTGCGGCTATTGGTTCGGATTTGGTTGATGCATGGACTAAAGCCTATAATGCTGATCCGGTTTCTATTTATGGAGGAATCGTCGCAACTAATCAGGTGATTGATAAGAAAGCTGCTAAGCTTATGAAATATACAATTCCTCAAAATGGTGAAGAAAAAGCTCCCCTTTTCTTGGAGGTTATTTTAGCTCCTAAATTCACCGATGAAGCAAAAGTTGAATTTTCAAAGCGTAAAAATGTAAGATTAATTGAATATAAGCTTGGTCCTACCACTCCATCTAAGCAATATGTGAGTGTAAATGGTGGTATTCTTGAACAGGATAGTGATATTAAGATGGTTAAGGTAGATGATTCGATGACTGTAACCTTGAGGCATCCTACACCTGTAGAGTTAAGCGATATGCAATTTGGACTTAAGATTGTAAAGCATGTAAAGTCAAATGCAATTGTTGTAGTTAAGGATGGTGTAACCCTAGGTGTTGGCGCAGGTCAAATGAATCGTGTTGGTTCAGCTAAGCTTGCCCTTGAAGAGGCACGTGCTAAGGGTTATACAAAAGAATTAGTTTTAGCTTCTGATGGCTTCCTACCATTTGGAGACACAGTTTCATATGCTAAAGAATTTGGTGTGACTGCGATTGTTCAGCCTGGTGGCTCTATTCGTGACGAAGAGTCAATTAACGTGGCTAATGAAAATGGAATGTGCATGCTATTTACAGGTATGCGTCATTTTAAGCATTAATTATGAAGGTATTAATTGTTGGTGCTGGCGGTAGATGTCACGCTATTGCCTTAGCACTTAGTAAATCTAAGTATGTAAGTGAAATATATTGTGCTCCTGGAAATGCTGGAATAGCTCAAATAGCAACACTTGTTCCGATTAAGGAAACAGATGTTGAGGCTTTAAAGGCGTTTGCAATTAAGCAAAAAATTGATTTAACTGTTGTTGGTCCGGAAATGGCTTTAGCTGCCGGAATTGTAGATGAATTTAATGCTGCAGGCTTAAAAATATTTGGTCCGACTAAAAAGGCAGCAGAAATAGAAACATCAAAATCCTATGCTAAAGATTTGATGAAAAAATACCATATTCCTACTGCTTCCTATGAGGTTTTTACTGATTATGAAAAGGCAATTAATTATGTTAGGGGACATAGCCTGCCAATTGTTTTAAAATATGATGGACTTGCAGCAGGAAAGGGTGTTGTAATAGCTACAACCTTAGAAGAGGCTGAAGAAACCCTAAAGGATATGTTAATCGATGAAGAATTTGGAAGTTCATCCGTAGTAATTGAAGATTATCTTGAGGGTCCGGAGTTTTCTTTTATGTGCTTTGTTTCAAATGATAAGGTTTATCCTATGGAGGTAAGCCAAGATCATAAGCGTGCGTATGATAATGATTTAGGTCCAAATACGGGGGGTATGGGGGCTTATAGTGGTGTACCAATTATTAACGATTCAGACAAAGAATATGCTCTTAAGCATATAATGGAGCCTACAGCTTTAGCTTTAATGGCTGAAGGTCGTCCGTTTAAGGGTGTATTATATGGGGGCCTTATGAAGACTAAGGATGGTATTAAAGTGATTGAATTTAATGCTCGCTTTGGAGATCCTGAAACGGAAGTTGTTCTTCCTAAATTAAAAAATGATTTATTTGAGGTTTTTTGTGATATAATAGATGGAAATAAGGTCGAGCTTACATTTGATCCTATGTACTATCTTGGTGTTGTCCTTGCAAGCAAGGGCTATCCTTCATCTTATGAAAAGGGCTTTTTAATTGAAGGCCTTAATGATGTTAATGGTATTATTTATCATATGGGAACTAAAGAAGATGGTGGCAAATACTACACTAATGGTGGTAGAGTATTAATTGTTGTGGCTAAAGGTAAAACTTTGCTTGAGGCCCAACAAAATGCTAATTTAGAGGTAAGTAAGATTAAATGTAATAATCTATATCATAGAACTGATATTGGACATCGATCACTTTAGGAGGAAATTATGGCAAGAATTATTAGTGGCAAAGAGCTATCACTTAGTATTAAAGAAAAAATGAAGGAGGAGATCCTTTATTATAAAAGGGTTTATGAGCGTTTGCCTCATCTTGTCGTCGTTCTTGTTGGTGATGATCCAGCATCAAAATCTTATGTTAAGGGTAAGGAGCAGGCTTCCCTTGAGATTGGAATTGAAAATACAACTATTTGTTTACCGGATGATATAACAGAAGAATCACTTTTAGCTAAAATTGATGAGCTTAACAATGATGATACTGTTGATGGTATTTTAGTACAACTTCCCCTTCCGTTACATATTAACAAGGAGCATGTTATTGAACGAATAAGACTGGATAAGGATGTTGATGGCTTTCATCCTTTAAATGTCGCTGCCTTGTGGCAAAAAAGAGAAGGTATGATACCTTGTACACCAAGAGGAATTATTAGTCTTCTTAATTCCGCAAACATTCCTCTTGCTGGTAAAAATGCCGTTATAATGGGAAGATCAGATATTGTAGGGCTTCCAATTTCTAAGCTTCTTTTAGATCAAAATGCGACTGTGACAATTGTGCATTCTCGTACAGAAAATGTTAAGGAAATTACAAGAAAGGCCGATATATTAATTGTCGCAATTGGTAAACCCAAATATGTTACAGCTGATTTTATTAAGGATGGTGCAGTTGTAATTGATGTTGGTGTAAATAGAGACCCTCAAACACATAAGCTATGTGGTGATTGTGATTTTTCATCATGTGAGCCTAAAGCATCCTTTATTACAAAGGTGCCTGGTGGTGTGGGTCCTATGACAATTTGTTGCTTAATGCAAAATACACTTGAAGCATATTTACATCATATGGAGGAAAAATAAAATGATTGAACGCTATAGTCGTAAATGTATGAGAGATATTTGGACGGAAGAGTCTAAATTTAATGCCTATTTGAAGGTAGAACTTAAAAATGCTGAGGCTTGGTCAGAGCTTGGTGTGGTTCCTAAGGAGGATCTTCCTAAGCTTGATAAGGCATCATTTACTATTTCAAGAATAAAAGAAATTGAAGCACAAACTAAGCATGACGTAGTAGCCTTTACTAGAACTATATCAGAATCACTGGGAGAAGAAAGAAAGTGGATTCACTATGGTCTTACTTCAACGGATGTTGTTGATACAGCAAATGCGATTTTAATTAAAGAGGCTAATAAAATATTACGCAAGGATATCTTAGATATTATGGCTGTCTTAAAGAAAAGAGCCTTAGAATTTAAAAATACACCTTGTATTGGAAGAACCCATGGTATTCATGCCGATATTACATCATTTGGTCTTAAATGGGCCTTATGGTATTCTGATATGCAAAGAATGCTTAAGCGTTTTGATGATGTTGTAGCAGAAATTGAAGTTGGTAAATTATCAGGCGCAGTTGGGAACTTTTGTAATATTCCACCATTTATTGAAGAATATGTTTGTAAGGCACTTGATATTTCATATGCTCCTATTTCAACACAAGTTATTCAGCGTGACCGCCATGCTCACTATATGGCTGTTTTAGCTCTTATTGCATCTGAGCTTGAAAAGATGGCCCTAGAGGTTAGAAATCTTCAAAGAACCGAAGTTCATGAAGCCGAAGAGGCTTTTAGTAAGGGACAAAAGGGTTCAAGTGCTATGCCTCATAAGCGTAATCCCATTTCTTCTGAAAATATCTGTGGATGTTCTAGAGTTATGCGTGGGTATATGCTTACATTTTATGAAAATATTGCATTGTGGCATGAAAGAGATATTTCTCATTCTTCAACAGAAAGAATTATTTTACCAGATGCGACTTGCTTATTAGATTATATGTTAAATCGTTTTAAAGGAATTTTAGAAAATTTGGTTGTATATCCTGAAAAGATGCTTAAAGATATTTATATGACTAATAAGGTTATTTTTGCTCAAAGAGTACTTTATGCTTTAATTTCTAAGGGCCTTGTACGTGAGGAGGCTTATGATACAGTACAGCCAATTGCGATGGAGGCCTATAACAATAATATTGATTACCAAGAGCTTCTTAAGAAAAGTGAGGCTGTTTTAAAGCATTTAACTAAGGAAGAAATTGATGCATGCTTTACTCTTGATTATTATTTTAAAGAGGTTGGATATATTTATAAGAGGTTAGGATTGGAGGATTAATAATATGTCTAAATTTGATGATATTCGCATTGGCTTAACTTTTGATGATGTACTTTTAGTACCTCAAAAGTCTAATGTTTTACCTTCTGAGGTTTCATTAAAAACCCATTTAACAAAGAATATTGAGCTTAATATCCCAATTGTATCTGCAGCGATGGATACTGTTACGGAATCAGAGCTTGCGATTGCTCTTGCACGTGAGGGGGGACTTGGCTTTATTCATAAGAATATGTCAATTGAAGAACAAGCTCGTGAGGTTGATTTAGTTAAGCGTAATGAAGCGGGTATGATTATTAATCCCGTTACGATGACTAAGGATAAAACAACAAAGGACGCCTTCGAAATTATGTCAATGTATCATGTTTCAGGTCTTCCTATTGTTGATGAAAAGGGTGTACTTGTTGGTATTTTAACTGCTCGTGATTTAAAATATCTTACACCTGATGATACTAAAATATCAGAAGTTATGACGCATGAGCATTTAATTACGGCTCCTGAGGGTACAACGCTTGAAGAGGCTCGTCAAATTTTGTGGAATCATCGTATTGAAAAGCTTCCTATTGTTGATGATAAAAATCATTTAGTAGGACTAATTACAACTAAGGATATTGATAATGCTAAAAATTATCCTAATGCATGTAAGGATGAAAAGGGTCGTTTACGTTGTGGAGCTGCAGTTGGTATTGGTGCTGATATGATGGAGCGTGTTGATGCACTCGTGGCTTCTGGTGTTGATATTATTACGATTGATTCAGCCCATGGACATTCAGAAAATGTTATTAATGCGGTTAAAAAGATAAGAGCTAAATATCCTACTTTAAATTTAGTTGCAGGAAATATTGTAACAAAGGAAGCTGCTAAGGAGTTAATTGATGCAGGTGTTGATACTGTTAAGGTTGGTATTGGACCTGGTTCTATTTGTACAACTCGTGTAGTAGCTGGTGTTGGTGTACCTCAAATTACGGCGGTAAATGATGTTTATGAATATGCTAAAGAGCGTGGATGCTGTGTTATAGCTGATGGTGGTATTAAGCTTTCTGGTGATGTTGTTAAGGCACTTGCGGCGGGAGGAGATTGTGTAATGCTTGGTTCCTTACTTGCAGGTTGCTCTGAAGCACCAGGTGAGGAGATAATATTTAATGGCCGTCGTTTTAAGTCATACGTTGGTATGGGCTCTCTTGCTGCAATGAAGCGTGGTTCAGCTGATAGATATTTCCAAAAGAAGGATACAGTTGCTAAAAAGCTTGTACCAGAAGGTATTGAAGGAAGAGTAGCCTTTAAAGGCCCTGTTGCAGATACAGTTTATCAGCTATGTGGTGGTATTCGTTCTGGTATGGGATATTGCGGAGCTAAGGATATTCCAACCTTAAAGGAAGTTGCTAAATTTATTCGAATTACAAATGCGGGTCTTCTTGAGTCACATCCTCACGATGTTGAAATTACAGTAGAAGCACCAAATTATTCTAAGTAGGAGTTTTTATGACTGATAAGATTATTGTTTTAGATTTTGGATCTCAATATAATCAATTAATTGCCCGTCGTATTAGAGAAATGGGTGTGTATAGTGCTCTTTTACCTCATACGATTAAAGCCTCAGAAATTAAAGCAATGGAAGGGATAAAAGGAATTGTTTTTTCAGGTGGGCCTAAATCTGTTTATGATGATGATGCATTTAAAGTGGATGAAGAAATTTTTAATTTAGGTCTTCCTATTTTAGGAATTTGTTATGGTATGCAGCTTACAGCTAAGTATTTTAAGGGTGAAATTTTAAGTAGTCCTAAGCGTGAATATGGTAAGATGAATATTCTAATTGAAGATAAATCATTATTATTTAAGGATTTATATGATGAAGAAGAGGTTTGGATGAGTCATGGTGATCATGTTGCTAAAATTCCTCAAGGCTTTAAGCTTCTTGCTAAATCACAAAATGGTCTTGTAGCTTCCATTGCCAATGAAGAAAAGAAGATTTATTGTGTTCAGTTCCATCCTGAGGTAAGACATACAGTTAATGGTAATAAAATGCTTCATAACTTTGTTTTTGAAATTTGTCATGCTAATAATAATTGGTCAATGAAAAATTATCTTGATATGCAGATTGAACAAATTAGAAAAACAGTTAAAGATAAAAAAGTATTATGCGGTCTTTCAGGTGGAGTTGATTCAACTGTTGTAGCAGTTTTACTTCATAAGGCAATTGGCCATAATTTAACTTGCATGTTTATTGACCATGGGCTTTTAAGACAAAATGAAGGCGATGAGGTAATGGCTGCCTGCAAGAAATTTGATATGAATGTTATTCGTATCAATGCTAAGGAGCGTTTTTTATCGAAGCTTCAGGGGGTTACGGATCCTGAAAAGAAGCGTAAAATTATTGGTAATGAATTTGTATATTGCTTCGATGAGGAATCACGTAAGCTTGGTGATTTTGATTTTCTTGCTCAAGGTACATTATATACAGATGTTATTGAGTCAGGTACTGCTACCGCTCAAACAATTAAATCTCACCATAATGTTGGTGGACTTCCAAAGGATATGAAGTTTAAGCTTATTGAGCCACTTAATGTTTTATTTAAGGATGAGGTTAGAGCTTTAGGTCTCGAAATGGGACTTCCTTATGAAATTGTGTGGCGTCAACCATTCCCAGGTCCTGGACTTGCAATTAGAATTATAGGCGATATAACAGAAGAAAAACTTGAAATAGTCCGTAAAAGTGATGCAATCTTAAGAGAGGAAATAGCATCTGCAGGGCTTGATAAGGAAATTTGGCAATACTTTACCGCTTTAACTAATATGAAGAGTGTAGGAGTAATGGGAGATGGAAGAACTTATAATTATGCAATTGCAATACGTGCAGTTACATCAATTGATGGAATGACAGCTGATTGGGCTCGTATTCCTTATGATGTTTTAGATAAGATTTCAAGAAGAATTGTAAATGAAGTAGCAGGAGTTAATAGAGTACTACTTGACTGTACATCTAAACCACCTGCTACAATTGAATTTGAATAAAAGAATATTATTTTGGTTTAATATTTAAAAAATGGCTTAGCCAAGACATTAATTAGTGTTTATTGGCTAAGCTTTTTTGTTTTATAGATTATAGAAAGAGTATTAGATTAAATTCTAGTTCCCCTCAATATTGTCTGCTATTGAGCAATTTATTGAGACTGATTTTAAATCTTCATCATTTAAATCAATGTATCGTTGTGTCATACGTAAAGAAGAATGTCCTAAAAGCTTTCTAACAATTTCTGGATTTACATTATTTTTGATTAAATTTGTTCCAAAATAGTGTCTTAGTCTATGTGGTGATATTGATGTTATTCCTAATTTATTTCTTATTTTACTAAAATTTTTAGTAATTGTAGTAGGTGGTATGGGCTTTAATGGGTTTTGACTAGGAAATAAATATTTTGATTTTAATTTTTTATTAGTTTCAATAAATTTAGAAATAAGAGATTTAGTTTTATTACCAAAATAAACTTTTATTTCGTTATTTTCTTTAGTGTGCGATGGTATTATTGATTGTTCATTAAGATCGATATCAGAAATTAGAAGATTTGCGATTGAGCTTCGCCTTAAACCAGTATCAATTAAAATGTAAAAAATAACTTGATATTTTAATGAAGCTTTTGTATCAATGTAATTTTTAAATTTTAAAAGTTCTTCTTTAGTTGGTATTGTAATTTTTGCTTGTTTAAATTTTATGTTTGATATTGTAATATGACTTTCGGTAATTAAATTTTCTTTTATCAAAAAGTTTAGCATAATTTTAATAGTACCTAGCATTTTATTTATAGTGATATTTTTAACTCCCTCATTTTTTTTGATTGTGATTAATTTATTTACAAAATCATTATTAAGGTCTTTAGTTGATTTTATATTGTACATTTTGAAATATGGTCTTAAGCAATTAAATTCAATTTTATAATATTTAAGAGTTTCAATAGAATTTTTGATTTGATTATTTAGAAAATAAGAGATTGCTTCATTTAAATCCATTTCTTTATTTTCTGTAATTGTTGGTGTTTCTTGATTTCCTAAAATTAAATTTAGTAAGTCTTTAGCTGAAATATTTTCATTCATAATTAAAATCTCCTTTGTATTAATATATTTCAAAAAAATATTATACTCATATATATGTCTTACGTATGATTTTATAAAAAAACTAGAAAAAATCTTTTAAATCTTTTCTAGTTTAATGGTAAATTTTGTATATGGTTATGGTTAAAATAAATTTTAATTATGAAATGGTTAATTATATATTTTAAAAATAAAAATTGATTGTAGGTGATTTAAATGCGTAGTTTTATTGTTGTAATAAGGGTTTCTGGTTATGGTAAGTGTAAACATAAAGTGTCATTTGGTAATTTTTCTGATTATGGTTATTTTAAGATTGAAGAAGAAGCATATCAAGATTGTATTCGTTGTGATAAACTTGAAGAAAAAATAAAAAATGGTACTTTAAGTCAAGATGAATATAAGGGTATGAAATATAATTCTTATAATCTTGCAAAATATTATTTTGATGATTTGAAAAAGAAATATGGTGATTCTTTTGAATATGAATGTTATTTCTATATTCGTATACTTCGCATTGATTTAGTTAATTCTTTAAATTATTTTATGCCTTGTTATTTTGAGGGGGTAATTAGAAGTGATATTCCAAAAAGTAAAACTGATTATTTTAGTAATGAAGAAAAAGAATATATTAAAACTCATTGTAAAATGATTTGTATTCATTAATGATTTTCGATTCATCATCTTTTAAAAATCCAGTTAAAAGACTATGACAATTATCATAGTTTGAAAATTTACTTAGTTTTTTATTAATTGCGTTAGATGTATCGAAAAAATCTGTATTACAGAAAAGTATAATAAAATCTTTGCTATTTTTAGTTATAGTTATTTTTGTGATTTTATCATTGCTTGTAAAATTTATAATTATTTCTGGATTGTAAATTAAGTGATAAGCTAATGAATCTGTTATTCTGCAAAGCTTAGTTAAGATTGTTAAATAATTTTTAGTATCATCATTAAATTTTGAAGTTTCTGTAAATGATGAATTTAATTTTGTAAGTAAATTTTTAGTGTTATTTATGATGATTTCTTTCTTTTTAACACTAAAAGTAGATTCAAACTTGTTTAGATGTAAGAAATTGTAGATTTCTTTTAAATGTTTATATTTACAATGTAATAAAATTTTATCTTCATTATAATAATTTGATTGGTTCTTGAAGTCTTTGTATTTGATATTAAGATGTTCAATGAAATAGTTTAATTTTTTATCTGAATAAATATTCATAAATGGTTATTTCCTTTCTATGATTAAAGTATTAGCTTTAGACAAGCTTTTAAATGAGAAGTAGCTAATTGAGCAATTAATAAATAAAAATGTGTTGTGAGGTGTTTAAAATGAAAAATAATTGTTTTTATAGATATGTTTATTCTTGTATTGGTACGGCTAGAAGTAGAAAGCTTATTAAATTTTCTAAAACTAAGGAAATTGGTGAATTTCATTTTGAGATTGAATTTGAAAAAGAATTTCCAAGATTGTTATCTGATAAGATTTACGCTAATGCTAATTTTTATGCTGAAAAATCTCTTTTAGAAGATTATTTGATGAATAAATATGGTAGAGATTTAAAATTTGAATATTCGGCAGATTTAATAGTTTATAGATGTATTTCTGATAATGGCTATGATGATGTAGTTCTTGAACATAATTTTCAAGGTTTAATTTAAGAAGTCTTTTAAAGTTTCTAGCGTTCTATTTATTGTTTCATCTATATTATCAAAATAAATCATTCCTACTATTGTTCCGTTTGTGACTTTGCATAAATATTTACAATATGAATTTAATTGATTTTGCTTGATTTCTTTTTTAGTTTCATAATTTCTATCTGGTTTTAAATGACTATATTCAATGACGAAAATACCTTTGTTAGTTTCAATTAATGTATCAATTCTTCCATTTGCAATTAAAGCTTCAAAACTAATTGTTAAATTTTTTGATTCAATATTATGTATTTGACTTAATAATTCATAAGTATGTTTCATATTTAAAAACCAAGTTGATTTTTCTGATTCATTGCTATGAAAGAATTTAAATTTGTAAATGATTTTTAATATTTTTTTGAAAGTATAGTCTAATGGTCCATATGTTAAATTTTGTAAATTATAATGATAATAAAAATCCTTTAATTGTTGATATGACATTTCTGCTAAACAATTTTTAGTTTTCTTTAGCTTTAATTCGTTAACTAGATATTCATATTCTGGGTTAAAGCGTTTAGTTTTTTTGAACATATTAATTATTCTCCTTATTGGTATTATTGATTTCTTCTAGATCCTTAAATACTAAGTCATCAAGTGATATTCCTAAAGTATCGTGAATTTGAATTAAAGTGTCGATTGAGGGTATTGATGTTCTACTTGTTATGCTTTTTAATGTATCGATTTTTATACCGGTTATTTCCCCGAAGTGTTTTTGTGTTCCGTTTTTCTTAACAAGATATTTAATGTTTTTCTTTGAATAATTCATATTAAAACTTCCTTTCAAAAAAAAGATAAAAAATATTAAAAAGTGTATTGCATTACACAATCCGTTGTGCTATAATTTAGTCGTAAGGTGTAATAGATTACATTTACAATATAGAAAAAATGGTTAAATATGAATCATCATAAATAACCAGATTTTCTAATAATAAAAAGAATAGGCTTTATGATCGATTTTTACAATCATTGATTCCATATCTATAATATTACTCACACTTTTATTATAATATGGTTTCAGTGGTTTGTCAAAGGTTTGATTATTTGTAAGTCCTATAATCAAGCTCTTTGACAAATACATATATTAATACGTTGTTGATAACGTTGACTAATTGTGATGATTAGAGTTAATTATGTCATAATTAGTATTCTTAATTAAAAGGCTTCTCAGAAGTTTTTTATTGGGGTGCTTGCTTCTGATTCCATAATGATTATCTTAATTCTGCTTTCTCTTTTTCAGAATTAAAATTTATACCTCCTTTAAATTAGATTTTTGCAAATTACTATACATATATAAGATGAGGCTTATTTTTTATGATTCGTTTGTTTACTCATCTTTCTGAGTTTTGAAGCCTCTTAATTAAGAATACTAACGTTGTAATAAAAACATTTACAACGAAAAATAAAGAGAATCTGCACTCTAAAAATAGCAGATGAAGTAGTCTAGTTAGGCTAGACAAGGGGTTGCTCCCTTATAACTCTGAAATAGAGAAAAGAATTCGTTTATCAAGCTTGTCAGAATAATAAATACAGCTGTAATAAGTGATTTTAAACGATTAGCCTTATAAAAGGTGAAAAGCTTGTTTGATTAACATTAATATATAAATAACGATTGAGCTTTATTTTAATAATGCTCTTTTTGTTTTTATAAATCGGTTGTTGAATCAATCTGAAGATTCAATGTTTTATTTCTTTCAATTAAAAGATCTTATGTTTTGTTTAAATGGTTTTGTTTTATGAAAAGAAATCAAAAGTTAAATTTTTAAAAATGAAAGGTTAAAATGGTATTTAAAAATGGCAAAGAGATATTCTGGTTTAAGTTTACAACAAACTTATGAAAATTATAAGAGATATGTTAAACATAGAATGAAGAAAGTTGAACATTATGATGAAAAAGGACTTCCTATTATGGAAGATGGTGAAATTAAAGCTACTTATGTAAAATTTGGCAAAAGAGATATTGCTAATATGAAAGCTTGGATTGAAGCTTATGAATGTGTAACTAAACATAAAGGCCTTGGTGGTCACGATTTAGAAGAGTCTGTTGAATTTTGTCGTAAGGCTATTAAAAAGGGCGGTTGGGATTCTGGTTATGGTAATCCTAGAGCTGTTACTAAAAAAATGAAATATTTAGTTTCTATTTATGATGAAATACAAAATGGTGTTGTTCAAGAAAAAAGTTATGACGCAGATGTTTTTGAAGATTCTTTATCTGATTCTACTTATAAACAACCAAAAATGTTAATGCCTCCAAAAAATCGAGGATATTTTTAATTAAATATTGAATTAGTTAAGAGATAGTATTTAATGATTATCTCTTAATTTTTATTTTTTAGTGAAAGGAAAAATGTTTATGAAAAATAAGTATAGAGATAAATTAGCTTGTCTAATTCTTGATTTAAATGAACGATATCATTTAGATGATACAACTAATATTAAGTTTGCACTTCAACAAGCTAATAGTGGATATAAAATTGTTTTAGTTGGTAATAAGACTGGTTCTATAAGAGAAATAACTTTTGGATTTACAACTCCTAAAGAATGTTATGATAAATTTAATAAAGATTTAAGTATGTATGGTAGAGAAGAATTAGAACGTACAATATTTAGATATAATGGAAGATTGTAGGTGAAAAAATGTTAAGAGCAAATAGTAAAATTGTTCGTCAGAAAATTCGTCAGTTGATAATTGACAATTATAATGATAAGGCTACTGATGTTGATAATTGGTATGATTATAAAGTTGGTGCTGATTTTAATTATATTTGTAAATGGATTTTACAAAATTTTATAGTTGCTGAATTTGGCTTTACTAATGAAGACATTAAAAAAAGATTACGTTATTTTAAGTCTTATGGTCAAGCTTTCCATGAATGGTGTAGTGGACTTCCTAGTGCATTTAATACAGATGATTGGTATCTTGGTTGCGATAGTGCTATTAATTTTTTGGGTGATATACTTGAAGAAACAGAGTACGAAAGAAATCAATATGATGAAATGGACGCTTTAGAGATGATAGACGCTTTAATTTATAATGAGCTTATTAAAGGTTGTCCGTTAACAGAAGCAATTGAATTTACTGTTGAATCTCATAAAAACAGAAGATATTAATTGAAAGGTTTTATTTAATGAAGTATAATAAACTTGGTAAAGTTAATAAAGAGTCTGCTTATGAAGATGAATATGGTAATTATTTGTATGAAGATACTAGAAATGGTAAATTGTATGTTAAAGTGAAAAGACGTGCTTTAGCCGTTATTGGTGATAATGGTTGTCAAAAATATATTGTCAATCAATATTTATTTCCTTTAGATATATTTGTTAAAGTTGGATATGGTAATATTCATTTAAATGCAACTGGATTTACTTTTTTAGATTCTATTAATAAGTACCAGATTGATGATGAGTCTAAGTTATCTATTTATCGTAAAGTTGATGTTGATTATGATAAAAATGATAATGTAAGGGGTGTTCATTATCATAATGAAACTCCTAAAATTGAATATTATGATAAAGATAATAAACCAGTATATGAAGTAAGACACGATAAATTTCATAGACTTGATAATGAAACAAAAGTTTTATTAAAAAAGATGAGGAAATTAAGAAGAAAAAGGAAAATATAAAATGAAAGAGGTGCTATTAAGATGAATGCTCTTAGTCAATATTATTATGATGAATTAAAGGGTGTATATGACTATTTAAAAGATAATGAAATAGATGAAGATGATTATTATGGTCTTGAATATGCTTTGCCTAATGATGATAAGGCTAGAAAACTTACGAAGATTATTCCATATTGGTTGGGATATGAGAATGGCAAGTATCTTATTGGTACTTCTGAAGAAGAATATTCTTTTGATTCTTTTGATGATTTGTTTTTTAATTTTGTGTTGGAAGACGGAAAAAAATTTACTGATGAAAATTTAGATATTCAATTTGTTATGTAAAATTATAATTTAATATTAAATAAAAGGTTGCTTATATAAGTAGCCTTTTTATTTTGATTTAATGAGGTGTTTTATGCAAGGTTTAAGGAATTATAGGAAAGTAGATTATTCACAAGCTTTAAGCTATGATTTTAGTAGATTATGTACTCGAATTGTTAAAGATAATCTTGATTTGAATTTGTTTAAAAAGTATGGATTTATTACAAGTAAAACAATTAATGTTACTAATGATGTAGTAGTTGTTAGAGTCTTTGGAAAAAATACAAATGTTATTACTTTTAGATTTGAAAATCGTTGTGGTGTAAAACCTACATTTGATATTAATGTATCTCGTGTAAATGAAGAATTATTAGAATCATTGCTAATGAGTATTAATAGTATTAGATCATGTGTTGATGAGTATTTTACTTTTTAATAAAGTTTGATAATTAATTTTGTTAATGTTTGTTTAAAAAAAATCAAACATAAATTAAATGAAAGGAAATTAAAATAAATGAGTGAGCTTTGGTATGGTGAAAATAGTAAAAATTCACAAAATGCTTATGTTATTAGTCAATTAACGATTAATAAGTTAGCTAAAGAATTAGAAGCTGTTGTTGATACAGAAGTAATTGACGGAGTTACAAAGAATGTTGTATCTGATAAACAAGGTCTAGTTCTGTGTGCAAGTGATAGTCCACTTGCTATTTATTATTTTTTAAATGGTATGTTATCTGTAAAAGGTAATAAGTAATTAGGTAATTTATTTATCTAAAATTAATTAATAATAAAAAAAATAAAATTAAAGAAAGGTGCTAATGAAGAAGAAGTAGTTAGAAAAAAGGTATTAAAATTATTATGGAAAATTTACAAAATACAAAAATTGAAAAGAATGTTGAAGTAAAGGAAGCTAAAGAAGTAAAAGATGTTAAGACTTCTGATACTAAGGAAGTTGCAAAAGAAAAGCGACTTGAAGATATGCTTGATGAGTCACAATTATTGATTCAAGATGATGAGTTTAAGTCTACTATTGCTTATAAAAAGTTGTCTGAGTTAACTGATGAAGATAAGAAGAAGTTTGCTAAAGGTATTTTAAAAGCTGAAATTAAGAAAACTAAGGATAAGAAATCATCTTATGTTCATTTAAGTTTAATGCTTGCTGATAATGTTGTACTTCAAGATAGTTTAACAACAGAAAAATCATTGATTTTAAAAGAGTTACGTCCAGAAATTATAGGTGCTAAAACAGAAGTATTAGTTAAGTTGGTTTCAATGCTTCCGGTTAAAAATAAGAAAGAAAATCCTATTACTGGTGAAATATCTTATCCAAGAGCATATACTTGTGTAGCTCCTATTTGTGAGGGTGTTGTATTTAATGGTGGTTATTCAACAGATCGTTTTAATAACAATAAGAAGACTAGTAAAGCTTATTTAAGAAATGATACTATTATTCTTATTAAGATTCATAATGCTAAACACCCAGAATCAAAAGTTCAATTCTATGATATTGGTGAAGTTGGTGAAGATGAAGACTCATCTGTTTCTACAATTTAATTAAAAAAATGTTTTGTAAATTGAGATAGCTCTTAAAAGGGGTTATCTCTTTTTTGCTATATAAAAAATAAATTAAAATTAAATGAAATGAGGAAAAAGACAATTATTAGATGAATTAATACCTATTATTCAACCAAAATTAAATGGTCATAATAGATATTATGAGCCTTTTGTTGGTGGTGGTTCGGTTGCTTTTGCACTTGAATATAATAATACAATAATTAATGATTTAAATTCTGAGCTTATTAATGTGTATAAAGCAATAAAAGAAAAACCAAGCTTACTTACTTACTTACTTACTATTCACGAAGATAAACATTATTCTGATTCTAATTATTATTATGATGTTAGACAATTAGATAGATTAAAAGATTATAAAATATTACCAGATGTTGTAAAAGCTTCAAGAATTATTTATTTAAATAAGACTTGTTTTAATGGTTTGTATAGAGTTAATTCTAAAGGTTTTTTTAATGTGCCTAAGGGTAAGCAACTATCTAAAGTTGATATTGCAATGAAAGATAAAATTAATAATTTAAGTAATTATTTAAATAGTAATAATGTTGTAATAAGAAATGAAGATTTTAGAAAATGTATTAGTGATTGTAGAAGTGGTGATGTTATTTATTTTGATCCACCTTATGACTATGAAAATAGTGGATTTACTTCTTATGTTAAAGACGGATTTAATAAAAAAGATTTGCTAGATTTAAAAAAAAATTGTGATGAATTAATTGAAAAAGGTTGTTTTGTTGTGATTAGCAATAATGATACAGAATATGTTAGACAATTATTTTCTGATAGTAAATATACGATTAAAGAAGTTTTAGCAAAAAGAAGTATTAATAGTAATGGTAAAAAAAGATCTAATGCTAAAGAGGTAATAATTTATGGTGATGAAAAATAATGTATCTGTTGAAGATTTAAATAAGAATTTTGAAATTGTTGAAAGTATTCTTACTTCTAGTTGGTCTTATGCTTTAGTACCTTTATTATATCAAACACTTTATTTTAAAGATAAATTAGAAGAGATAGCTAATGATGATAGTGTACCTTTACAAGTTCAATTTGCGAGTTTAGTCAAAACTAAAATTTCTCGTACTTTTATTGATGAATTGAGTATGTATAATTACAGAGTTTTTATAAAAGAATGTTTAGAAATTTTATATAAAAAAATTGTTCAAGGTCAATGTGATATGCTTGATGTAATTGATGTTAAAAATAAAGCTATAATATTTTTTATACCTTTAGAAATGGCAGAAAATAAAATAATTTTTGGTATTTATATTTTAGAACGTGAAAAATATTTAAAACTTTATCAAGATAGAAAAAAAGGAGTGATGTGAAATGCTAGTCAAAAAAATAGATAAAAGACTTGAGGCAGATATTGTAGAATCTGTAAGAATTCAAAGTAGAAATCCAGTATTTAAGAAGTTTTATGAAAGGAAAGCTAATGCTATTGAGGTGTTAAATGCTTTATTAGTGGGTGACGCTTATTCAAGTAATATTACTTTAAAATATGTTTATACTGGTTATGATGAATTTGTGGTATTGTTAACTAATGATATGAGAATTTATAAAAATAAAGTAACTTGTGTAAGTGGTGATTCAGTGCCTACAATGATAAAAGAAGTAATGCGAGATTTATTTCCAGATTTTTAATTAAGGTGGTGAATATTAATGAGAAATTTACAATTTAAGGGTTGGCAAAGAGTTTCAAAAGCTTATTTTCAAAAAGCATATTTAAATGGTGAAAAAGTTTGTGTTGCTCCTTGTAATGTAAATCTTGATTCGCCTTGGTATGGTGGACAAGCTTTTATGCCTCGCTTATATAATGATTTTGTTATGGAATATTATCATTATGGTTCTTTCTATCATTCTTCAAAGTTAAACAAAATAGATTTAAATAATTATGTTTTAAGTGAAATAGAAAAATGGTTAAACGAAGTTAAGCATTTTAATTGTAATCGTGAATTAGGAATGTATTTAGCTTATTATGTTGCAAGGTAATTTATATGAAAGGCTATTTTGTTTGTGGCTTTAAGAAATCTAATTTTTTACTTGAAGATATTAGAAGCGAGATGTATAAGTATAATATTAGATTTGCATTAATAACAGATAATTTAGATTATCAATTACATATAACGAATCCAGATGAAGAAGTAATTAAAAAAGTATGTGGAATAGTTCGTAAGGTATGTGATAATGTAAATTCTTATTATTATGCTTATTTGCTATCTTCTGATATGAAATTTTATAATGATTTAACTAGTTATTTTTTTAGTAATAATGAATTAATTAATATGAATATTGAGTCTAATAGTACGACTTATACAGATAAAGATTTTATTAGAATATTTGAATTATCTGATTCATATTCATTTAAAACATTAGGTAGTAGGTATGGTGGTTCTTTGTTATGAGAAAAAAGTATAAGAAGAAAGGTAAGCTAAAAAAGTTTTATTATTTTTTGTATAAAGCTTTAAATTTGGCAGAAATTGTTATGGCAATCATTTGGATCGTATTTATTGTTCAAGATTGCATGAATGATATTTATAATCCTTTTGATATTGCTTTTGTAAGTATTGTAATATTGTTATTTATATTAAAACATATAAGGTGGTAATTATGAAAGGTAATAAGATATTTTATATTGGTGGTGTTTAATATGGGGTTTCCGGTTTTTAAAGAAACTGATTTTTTTGTTATGAATCATACTAAAAATAGTGATAAGAAGAAAAAGAAATGTGGTAAACCTAGATATTATGTAAGAATTGCTTGTTCTAATGGTAAAATTTGCTGTGCTAAGATAATGTCATATACAACTGAAAAGGTTGAAAATAATCTTAGGTTGCCTTTAAGTGATTTTTGTAATAATAGTCGATTTAATTCTAATTCTTCGATTGATAAGACTTTATTTACTATGGTTGATTCTAATTATATTAATGATGTTAAAACCTATTGTGATGGTCTTTCTTTTACTAATAGAGAGAGTAAAATTATTTTTGATTTTTTAATGGAATCTGATATAAATAAAGATAGGTTTGAAAAATTTTGTATTGATAATAAATGTTCTAAACTTGATTTTAAGATTAAAATGAAGTAGAATATTGATAGGTGGAATAATCGCCTTTGGCACTATACCAAAAAATACGGGTAATCGGCTTTATGGATATATAGGTTTCTTTTGTAAAGCTATGAGGTTATGAGATGGTTTTCTAATTATTCTAGTAAGATTCTTAAAGGAAGTCGATTTTGATTTCCTTTTTGTTTTATATGTTTTATTTTTAATGATTGTTTAGTTGCAATCATTTTTTTATTTTTTGTTTGTTTATTTTTTAATTATTTAATAAAAAAGGATTGGTGATTTTATGAAAAATAAACATTTATTAAAAGTTTTTTCTGTGGGAGCTTTGTCAAGTTTATTGGTAACTCCATTAGTTTTAAATGGTGCAAGTGATAGTGTTCAAGAAGAAGTTATTACTGAATGTGCTGAGGATAATTATAGAAGTATAAAAAGAAGTGCTGTATCTGATGATACTTATTCGTTGGAATCTGCTTCGACTTGGGCTAATGCTACATATGCTAAAGATAATGATGATGGAAAATATTGGCTTCATGGTTCTGCTAGTGAACATAGTGCTGAAGCGGATTCGAGTACTGATTTAATTAGAATTGCTTTTAAAGTTAAAAATGGTGTCGATTATACTTTAAAATTAAGTTGGGGCTTTTATAATATTGAGGAAAATTCTGGAATTACTGTGTGTGGTGTTCCAAATATTACTGGTAGTTCTGATACGTGGAGTCAAGCTAAACTTGCTTCTAAAACTAAAGGTGGATTTCAAACTGAATTTTTTGGTGATGAAATGGGTGATACAGAAATATATCATTTTACTGGTGGTTCTTCTGGTGTGTATTTTTTAGTAATTAATGCTGATTTATATGATGGGTTTACTTTTCATTTAATGACAGAATTAACTCAAGATGATGTTATTGATACACAAGAACCAGTAGTTACGGCTTCTAAGTATGCTATTAGTTTACCAGTTAAAACTTCAACTCGTCTAACTAAAGAATATTTGTTAAATCAAAAAATATTTAAAGTAACAGATGACACTGACGGAGATATTACAAATAACTTAATAATTAAATCTGGTAATATTAATTATGATAAAACTGGTACGTATCCATTAGTATTAAGCTGGACTGATAAGGCTGGTAATGAATCAACATTAACATTTAATGTATTGATTGGTGATTTTGAAAAACCTTCATATAGTATTAAACAATCAACAATGTATGTTGAATGTCCTAGTAAATTAAGTGAAGCCGATTTACTTAATAATGTCACATTTAGTGATAATTATGATTCAAGTATCTCTAAAACTATTGTAACTAATAATTATAAACAAAATACTAATTGTGGCACTTATAGTGTAACTATTAGGGGTACTGATACAAGTGATAATTATACTGACGCTACATTTAATGTGTGCGTAAGAGATACAATTTCTCCTACGATTACTGGTATTACTAATAATCAAGTAATTATGTCTGCTAATGTTAGAGTAAGTGATTCTGGTTCTGGAATTAAATCTGTAACTATTGATGATAAATCTGTTATATTGGCTGACGGAGAATTTGTTTTTAATGCTTCAAGTTATGCTGATGGAACACATATATTAAAGGCTACTGATAATCAAGGAAATGGCAAAATAATTAAGTTTATTTCTGATAAGTCTGCACCTACAATTACTGGTATTAATAGTTCTACAAGATTAAATAAATCTGTAACTATTACACTTGCTGATACTTATTCTAATATTGTATCGTTTAAGTTAAATGGTACTTTAATTGAAGTAAATGCTAAGACAAAGGAAATTACTTTAGGTGCTGATAATCTTGTTCAAGGCACTAATAAGATTACAGAATTAAAAGATTCATTAGGAAATGTTGCTAGTGATTTAACATTTATTTATGATACAATTGCCCCAGTAATTACACCTAACGTTTCTGGTGGTGGTTCAATTAAATCTGGTGAGTATATTACATCTGAACAAGTTAAAGCTCAATTTACTGCTACTGATGAAGTTGACGGAAGTTGTGCAATAAGTATTGTATCATCAACAATTGAAAATAAAGTAGGTAAGTATGTTGTTGTATTAAGGTCTGTTGATAAGACTGGAAATGCAACAGAAATTAGTGTTAATGTTGAGCGTCTTGATATTACAGCACCAGTTATTTTTATTAAATCTTCTGATGATATAACAATTATGAAAGTTGCTTCTGGTACAGAGATTACTTATAAGAATTTATTAAATATCTTTATGTATTTATACCAAGATAAAATAAATGCTCAAGATTGCTCTGTTGAGGTATTATCTGATGGATTTGTTGCTAATGGTACTGAATCACAAGTAGTTCGTTATATGGTAACTAATAATGTTACTGGTGATACTACAATGTATAGCCTTGATTATCAATCTTATGTAATGGCTTCTGATGATAAGAAAGATGATAATAAGACTGATGATGATAAAAAAGATGATACTAATAAGGATAATAATAAAGATGATACTAAAGCAGAAAATTGGTTTGTAAGAGTCTTCAAGGGTATTGGTAATTTCTTTAAAAAGATTTGGAATTTTATAACTGGTCTTTTTGGTGGAAATAAAGATACTGATGTTAAGACAACTGATAAGGTTGAATCATCTGTAACAACTCCAGAGGTTACAACTGATCCAGATATTACAACTGATGATAATAATAATGAGGCAGAATATATTGTTTGGTAATATTTGTTTGTGGTGAGCTTTTTTGCTCACCACTTTTTTTCTTATTTTTTTTAATTATTTAATAAAAAAGGATTGGTGATTTAATGAAAAATAAACTTTTATTAAAAATTTTATCTATGGGAGCTTTATCAAGTTTATTGGTAATTCCGTTAGTATTAAATGGTGTAAGCGATAGTGTTCAAGAAGAAGCTATTGTTCAAAATTTAGAGGATAATCAAAGAATTGTAAAAAGAAGTGCTGTATCTGATGATACTTATTCTTTGGAATCTGCTTCTACTTGGGCTAATGCTACGTATGCTAAAGAAGATGATGGAAAATATTGGCTTTCTGGTGGTGCTTTCAATCATAGTTCTGAATCTGATTCTAGTACTGATTTAATTAGAATTCGTTTTAATGTTAAAAATGGTGTAGGTTATACTTTAAAGTTAGGTTGGGGTATTAATCATCCTGATGAAGATTGTGGTATTACATTGTGTGGTGTTCCTAATATTTATGGTAGTTCTTGCACGTGGTCTCAAGCTAAGCTTGAATCTGAGCAAAATGGTGGATTTCAAACTGAATTTTGTGGCGATTCAACTGACAATGAAACATATCACTTTACTGGCACTGCTACTGGTGTATATTATTTAGTAATAAATGCTGATTTATATGATGATTTTTCTTTTTTTCTTAAGACAGAATTAATTCAAGATGACGATAATGATGATGATAAAGAATATTGGTATGATTGGATATTAAATTTGTTGAATAAGATTGTTGAGTTTTTTAAAAGGCTTTTTAGTGGTGGCTCTGGTGGTACAACTGGGACGACTACAACAACTACAACTTCTAAAAAAGGTGTGTGATTTTTATGATTAAAAAATTATTTGGTATATGTACTACATTAGTTCCTTTAGCTTTAATGACTGGTAATGTAGCATTGGCTGATACTGGCTCTTATAGATTTACAGATACTTCAAGTATTAGAGATGATATTACACAATTAGGGCTTGATTATCAAGACTATAAATTGATAAGTGATAAGAATTATGATAAGACAGATGTAATTGCTTTAAGCGAGTCTTATATTGATAGTGGTAATACTAAACAGATAGTTAACTATGTGTATGTTTATAATCCGTATTCTATTAAAGAAGATGTTACGAGTTTTGTTTTGAAATATAATGAATCAAGTATAACACAAAAAGTAGATTCTTATACTAAAGATTATTTTCTTAATATTGTTAAATACAAAGTTGATTTTAAAATGCCAACTTATAGTGATTTAAAGAGAAGATATGATATATCATCTTTAATTTTTAGTAATGGAAGTAGTTGTAAAATTGATTTTGGTTGTGTTTATAATCAAGATGGAAGTAATGTTAAGTTAGATTATGATTCATACATATTTATAACTGGAAAAGATTTATTTGATTATTGTCCTACACCATTTAAAAATGCTTATAATCTTACTGATTTGGCTAGATATTCTGATGTTTTTGAAAATGGCTATTCTTGTATTTTGAATTCTAATGATAAAAGTGAATATTTAAAAATATCTGAAAATTTTCATTGGGTTTATTTTGGTTCAAAAGATTTATTTGTTCCAGAATTTGTTTATTTAAATTTTGATACTAATAAAAAAATTGATGTAATTAATGAAATTGATTTATCTTATAAGTTATATAAGGGTAAGGATAAAGATTCGATGTGGAATGGTTGTAGTTTTATAAAATGTATTCAAGAAATTGACGCTAATGATATAAATAATGTTACTCGTGAATTGGTTAATGATTATTCGTCTAATTATTTAACACTAAAAAATGAAAATAATACTTTTTTTAGAAAAAGTGAATATAGTGATTCTTGGTCTGATTCGGATGTTTCTTTAAGTAATTTTGTGATTCCGGCTAAAAATAGGTTGAGTAATTGGTCTGATAGTAATTTTTATAATTTGCTTTCTTCTAATGCTATGAAAAATAGTGATAAAAAATATACTGCTAGACAATCTTTTGAAAATAGACAAGTTTCGGTTTTAGTTGATATTTTACCTATTTATTATTCTGATTCTTATGTTTATAAGTATGTTATTGAGGATTTATCTGTAATGCGTATTAATTATACAACAGATATGAAAGTAGTAAATGCTCGTTGTAATAGTGGTGCTTTAATTTCATCTGTAAATGCTAATGATCTACCAAAAGTTAGTTTTTGGGATCGATTAATTGCTTGGTTTAATGATAATTTTCCGTACTCATTATTAATAATTGGTGGAGCTATAATTGGACTTCCTATTATTATTTCCATTGTAATATCATTATTTACAAGTGGAAGTTCTGCTTTATTATCTGGTATTGCTAAGGGCATTTCTAAGTTAGTTACATCATTAATAAAAGGACTAGTTAAATTATTGGTTGGTATTATTTCATTACCATTTAAATTTTTAGGTGCTTTATTTAGTTCTAAAAAAAGTAATAGCAATAATAATAAGTCTTCTAAAAAGAAGTAGAAAGGTGGTTGTTTTATGAATACGTTAGTTGATATATTTAAGAAAGTGGGAGCTTTGTTGATGGCTCTTATTTATTTTATTTTGTTTGTTTTTATGCTTGGTATTGATTTTTGTACGTTTGGTTTTTTAAAGATTATTACTTGGCTGATCTGTAATTTGTTTAAGCCTTTTTGTAAAATTCAAGAAAACTTATTTAACTTTTTTAATTCACATACGACTTATAATTTGTGGATTTTAGGTTGGGTTACATCTGCGATTGGCTTATGGTATATGATTGTTCGCTTTGTACATTGGCTTAATGATAAGTTAAATAAGTTATTTAGTTCTTGTTATGATAAGTTTAAGGATTTATCTGCAAACATAGGTCAAAAGGGTTTAGAAAAGATTCAGTTTAATTCAACAACAGAAAATCATTCTGAAGAAGAATAGGGGTGATTAAATGAAAGGAAATTGGTATTGGTGGCTAACTATTTCTTTTTTCCTTGTCGACGTTATTATATGGATTTTTTTCTTTTGGCTTTATAGAAAATATAAACAAGATGATAATTCGCTTGATGTTTATCAAGAACGCTATGAAGAATCTTTAGATGTGCTTCAAAATTCATTCGGTAATAATATTTCTATTATTGCTCCTATAAGAAAAGGTAAAAATGTATTATTCAATCAATTTATGTACGCTTTAGAATCTGGATTTAAAGATAAAATTGAAAAGGAAATATCTGATTTTGAGACTGATTTTTATTGGATAAATTTAGTTTTATTAAAGCGTACTATTGATTCTAGATTTCGTGAGATTATAAAGAATACTTATGATGAGGATTTTTTTCCAGACGGATATATTTCTGTTCAAGATAGATTAGAGCTTACAGATTATGTGATGATGTTATGTTGTCAAGGTGATGGAATTTTTAATGATTTTATCAACAACATATCTATTAAGAAAAGATTTTATACTTACGTTGATGATATTTATATTCTAAATTATAGAGGGTTTAATGTGGTTTCAAGGACTTCTGTATATTCTTGGGTAAATAATCGTTTTAGTAAGATTCTTGATGATGATACAATTCAGATTAAATGCGTAAAAGATACTCATAATTTTTATCTTGAACGTTATATGATTGTCTTTGAAGATGAAAAATCCCTTGAAAGGGGTATGCAATATTCTTTTAATAACGATCTAAAGGATAAGGGGGTTAAAGAGCTTAAATGCATTTTTGGCAATGCTTTTGGTTCGACTTCTTATTGGTTTACTCTTAAGCAACTTGCAAAAGATGATGTTTCTAACGAAAGAAATTTATCTACTAATAATATTCTTATTAAAGATACTCGAACGATTGGTGTATTAGGTAATTTATTGGTATATTATCGTAAGAAAAAATGTAAGCTTGATAGCGTTTATAGAAAAAAATATGAACGTAAGAAAAAATATGATTTATATGGTAAATTTGAGGAAAAATATGTCACTTATAATGATTGGATAAATGAGCCGTCCTCAGAATATCGTAAAATGAAATATTTTTATAAACGTATTGAAGATTTTATTAATTCTTTAGGATATCTTCAAACTACATTTCTCGATTATACAAACAGAATTGATATGGTAGGTGTAACAGAAAATGAGGCTTTTTGTAAAGAATATATAATAACATTTCCTTTATATGTCTGTTGGGGTGTTCACGATACAAACGAATGGTCATGTGTTGTAGATGAGCTTAATAGTATGTCAAAAACTTGTGCTATGGCTATGCAATATAATGGCTTTTATAAAAATAGTGAAATTAAAAAATCTCAGCTTAAATTTTTGTATGAGCGTTCAGAAGCTAAAAAAGAAGAAAAATCTTCTGACGAGCCTATAAAAAAGAAAAAAGTTGAAAAGAAGAAAAATGATGATAATGTAATAACTATTGATGATTTAAATGTTCGGTTTTAAAGGGGTGATATGATGATATTAGGCTTTTGGAATGGTGTTGAAAGTGTTTTTAAATGGTGTGTTGCTTTTTGTAAGGAATATGGGCTTTTGATAATCGTTGTAGGACTTTTTGTATATGGTACTGGCTTTTTAATAACGCTTGTAAAAGGTGTTTATGATAATCATAAGGAGCTTGTTGCATTAATAACGGAACGTGAAAATTCGGCACAGATGTTTCAATCTGCTTGTGTAAATGATTATGATTCTAAACAAAAAATGGAGTCTAAGAGGTCTAATTCTTCTTCAAGTGATGAAAAAGTAAATTTATCTGATGATAAGATGAAAATTGATTCTAGGGGTGATTCTGTTAAAATTGAGGGTAACTCTACGATCAGTATTGATTCTTCATCTCAGAAAGATAGATTGATAGAATAGAGGTGGCTATAATGGGTTTAATAATATTAACGTGTATTATTGTTGCACAACTTACAATATTTTTGTATGTTTTGTTAGACGCTTTATTCTTGTTCTTAGGTTCTTTGTTTGACAAAGATGAAAATTAAAAATAAATTAGTGTAGATATGCACAAAAAATTAAATTAAAATGTATGTTTTAGGTATTTGCTTTGTGGACGGCTTGCCGTCCAGTGTATATAGTTGTAAATAAGGAAGCGTGGACTTGTTCCACGCTTCCTTATTTATACTTGTCAATATATATACACTATTTGAAACATTTTATCTGAAATATTAAGAAAGGTACAAAATATGAATCAATTATCTAATATTGAAATGAATAAATTAATGCACTATTTTTTTATTGGTTATGAATATAAATTAAATGTTGAAAAGAAAAAACTATTATTAGATATTTTTAAAAGAAAATCTTATGTAAAAATTAAAGATATGAAAAATTATGTTGAAGTTTCAACATTTGAAAAATCAATATCTCATAGAAAAAAAGATAGTGAGTTTTATGATGAAATTAAAAATTTAAAAACTGATGAGGTTTATCCTAAAGGTTGGTTTAATGAGTTATCAAGTAATTGTCAAAGATTTTTAAATTCTGTTTTTAGAAAAAAATGGTTTGACGACACAAATGAGCTTGTTAGAAATCATAAAGGAACATTTAATAATATAGAAGTTGAGATTGATGATGATGTAGAAGTTAATAATAATAAATTAAGTGATAATTGGTTTAATTTGGTTTCTGATAGATTTGATAAATTTAGTGATTATGTAAAAGAAAATTTTAAAGAAGATTTGTACTTTGATTCTAATGGTGATTTAAAAGAAGAATTTAAAAATTCGTTAGCTTATGAAAATGCGGCAATTTGTGATTATGATAAAAATTTAGAAATGATTGTATATTGTATTAAAGAAAAAAGATTCGATTTGTTAGATATTAAAAATGATGAAATAGTTTTAAAAGATGATGTTTATGAAAAATATGTAATTAATGGTGAAAATATACCTTTAACAACTCACGATAAAATGAAGATGTCTTTAAAAAGAACGATTGATAAATTTAATGAATATGCTTTTTGTAATGCAGATAAATTTAAATATTTTGTGACTTTAACATTTGCTCAAAATGAAAATAATGAAAATAATATTTTAAATGTTGTAAATGAAAGGTGTAATAGAGAAATAAAAATTAAGTATGTTGATGATGTGTGCGATTATGATTGTTGTATTAAAGCTTTATATATGTTTACTCAAAAAATAAAAGTATCTTTAAAAAGATATAATGAAAAAAATGGTACTTTGTATGAGTTAAGTTATATTGGTGTTCCAGAATATCAAAAAAATGGTGCTATACATTATCATTTTTTATTTGGTGATTTACCAGATGAATTTTTATATAACGTTGCTAATTGGCTTGATTATGACTACGTTAATAAAAAGAAAAAGAATGGTCTAGGTATTAAATATTGGACTTATGGTAAATCTGATGTTGATGTAATTCGTGATAAAGCAAGAGTAACTAGTTATGTATCTAAGTATATGATGAAAAGCTTATATGAGCTTGATGAAACAGAATATTTAGATAGATTAAATAAAAAACGTTATTTTGTATCTCATAATTTAGAGGAAGCAGAAATTAAATATACTTCAAGTTTTAAAGAATCTGATCTAGATATTTATTCATCTTATCAAAAAGAAGTATTAAATACTTTTAATGATTCTATGATTAAGAAGACTATTTATCAAGTAAAGCCTTTAAATGAAAATGATGTATTAAATAACAAAGAAGAATTAATTAATTAGAAAGGTTTGGTTTAATAATATGAATGGTTTAAATTTATTTAGAAGTGTTTATACACAGATTTTAAAATGTTGCAAGAATACGGAGCTTGCTATGGCTTATAGTTGTGATTTGATTTTACAACTTCAAGATAGTGGCTATAATGTTGGACGTATTGCTAATATTAAGATTGATGAAAGTTATGATTATTCAAGAGTATGTCACTTAACAATTAGATATAATGGCAGAGATGAATTTATTGAAACTTGTTTAAGTAAAAATCGTGTGACTGAGTCTTTAGGTTGTGCTAATTCTGCTAGAAATGAAAGCTGGTAATAAATAATGAATAATGATATTGTTATTTCTACTTGTATTTTGCCTTATTTAAACAAAGATTTAAATGAAAAAAATAAGAAGAATTGGTATATTTTAGGTAAATTTGGTACAAAGAAAGTTGTTATTGATTATAGCTTTCTTGTCTTTTTTAAAAATTGTGATGCTAGGTGGTATGATTTTGATGAGTTTAATTATGAATGTCCTTTTGAATATGGTTATACATTTGTCCTGACTAAACCATTTAAAATGTCTAGTGATGAATTTCTTGAAATTTTAAATTCTTTATTATCTCAACTTCATTATTCTGATTTTGGTTATGAGAGGATTACTTCTAAAGATTATGCAATATATATTTCTGATCCTTTTATGAGATATATTGAGACTTTTATTAAAAACTAAGATAAATGAAAGGTGGTAATTTTTAATGGATATGGAAGTTTTTTTGAAAAAGTATTATTTTATGTATAAGTATCATAAACAGAAAAATAATTTAGATTGCAATTGCATTTGTTTAGAAATTTATAAATGTGATTGTTTTATTTTTTATAATGATGATTATGTAAAGGTTTATCAAGGCTCGAAGCTTTTATTTCAAGGTGATTATGAAAAGTTTATGCTAGCTTGCTTTGATAATGTATTTGGTTGGTTTGATTTTAAAATTGCTCCAGTTCAGAGAATCCCTCATGGTGAATTCGTTCAAAAGAAGTTTGGCTCTTCTAAGTATTATACTCGAGGCAATTATGATAGAAGTTCTAAGAAATTTGAATTACAAGATTATTATGATATTAATAGGTATGTTTATGTTAAATCTGGTACTTTGCTTTATTATGATTTTGTTTTCTAATTATGAGCTTGAAAGCTTTGATTATATTTTATGAAGTAAGTTTATGAGTAAAGTTAAAAATTTGCATATTTTAAAAGGCACTGACGGAGATGTTTTAAATGGTGTTCCTAAAGGTAAGATTAATAAAAAACCTAGATTTTATATTGAAGTTTGTTCTTTGAATGGATATGTTATTGTTAGTAAGATAATAAGTAATGGTGATAAAGATAAGATAAAGTTATCTAATAAATATTTTAGAGGTTTTAGAAAAGATTTAGGTGAAGTTTTAGACGATAAATCTAATATTGCTTCTAAGAAATTTATTAATTCATCTGTTGATAAGACTTTATATTATTTGAAAAATGGTGAATATTTAAGCAAAAAAATATTTAAAGATATTGACATATATTTTGATAAAAAAGATAGTGTTGTTATTTTACAATTTTTATTATCTAATGATGATAATAGAAAACATTTTATTGATTTTATTATTAATAATGGTACTGATGAGGAAATAAAATTTTATATGAATTATTTAAAATGATTTTAATTGATTTTTTAATAGTGAAATAGTATAATTTGTTACGGGGATATACCCCCCTTGTGTTATATGCAAAATATACGGATTGGTGGCTGAGGGTAAACAAAATATAACTTTGCTCGGTTACGACCATGTAAGAAAATAATTGTCGGTATATAGGCAGATATTTATGCAACTATTTATTTAGTTGCTTTTTTTTATTTTAGGTTTAAAGTTTAAATACTTTAAGCCTTTTTTGCTTTTTAAAAGAAAAGGTGGTTTTATTATGGGTATTGCCGTTAGTGATTATAATAAAAATGGAAAGTATTATTTTACAATAAATCAGATAAATAATAAATTGATTCAACAATATAAATTACCAGTTAAGGTTGAATATCTTAAATGGTTTTGTGTGAATCATTGCTATTATCATTCTTTAAAGACTGGTGGTATGGGTAAATTTAAAATGGCTAAATGTTATGAAATATCTGAGGTAATTCAAAATTTAAGATATAAAAATTTTTATATTCCTCGAAGTTGATGTGAGGTGATATTATGAATTTGAAAAAAAGATATTATGAATATGCTAAGAATCATACAGAAGAAGAATTATGGCAATTATTTAATGAAGATTTAAAAAATAATGTTAATGGTGGTTCTGATTATTTTTCTTGTGATGATTATGCTAATTTAATTAAAAAGGTTTATTGTAAAAATGTTGTTTTATCTGATAGTCAGATGATGAGAATTAGTTTAGATGTTATTAAATATGCTATTTTTTATCAAGACAAAGTTAATGATAGAAGCTTTTATTTTTCTCATAAACAAAATGTAATAATGACGTATGTTTTTTTGGTTTTGTGTAGAAATAGTGGTATTGATAAATTTTTGATGAAAGATAATCAACTTAATAAGCTTGCTAATGATTCAAAATTTCAATTTCTTGCTAGAAAATTTTTTGATTATAGTATTCCTTTAGATAAGTTAGAAATATATTTTTCTGAAAATTTATAATGATGATTTTTAATATTATTTATAAAAAATTTAAAAAAATTAATTTTTTTTTGAAAAGTCAAACGTATGATATATGTGTGAGTATAATAATATCGAAAAAAGAAGAGAGGTATTATTATGGCAACAAAAAAAATTAGATCTAAGTATACTAAGTCGGAAATGACTTGTATAACAATGTTTTATTTATTAAAAGATAAAAAATTACATACATCTACGTTTGTTGATAAATTTGAATTGAATGATAAACAAAAAATGTATAAAATAATTACTATTATTAAAAATGCTTTGGCTGATTTTTGTGTTGGGTATTATATTAAAAATGATAGAAGTACAGCTACTTATTATTTAGCTTCAATTGATGATGACGGATAATGTTTATTTTTTGATATAATAATATTATAAGAGTATATAAATAAATGCTAAAAGTTAATGTGTATAATTCGACTGTACATCAAGAAGTCCTGGAAAAACGCTTAAATATAGTAAGGAACACATTATTTGTGAGGCCTTAAATGTATACGAAGGTGTTAATGAAATAAGAGAGGTTAAACTTCTTAAAAATGGATTTGAGGATGTAGTTAAAATTGAATCTAATGATGACGCTACATTTGATTATGTTTTCCATCTTGAAAATGATATTACATTAGAGCTTAATGATGATTTTATATCAAGTGATTTAGGCTTTAAGGAAAACGGTTATCAATATGTTAAAAATGTTATGCATTATGATAAAGTTTGTGACAATATTGTTTTAAATGCTAAGCTTCATGACTTAAAGATTAGTCTTGATATTGATTTAAAGGATCATGAGCTTTTTGTAGGTAAAACAATGGATAATCCAGTTAATAAGGAAAGAACGACCTTAATCCTTCGAGGTAAGGGTAAAAATATAAATTATAAAATGGTATTAAGGATTGGTGATAAAAATGAGTGATGTTAAGCATTATTTTATTGGTAAGGAAATTGAAGCTAGAGATTGTGATCCTGGTGTTACAAGAAAAATTTTAGCACATAGTGATAATTTAATGGTATGTGAGCTTCATTTTAAGAAAGGTGCAATTGGAAAGCTTCATGAGCATTTCCATGAACAATGTACGTATATTATTTCTGGTAAATTTGAATTTAATATTGGTGGCGAAAAGAAGATAATTGGTCCTGGGGATTCGACTTATAAGGAGCCTCATATTGTTCATGGGGCAGTATGCTTAGAAGAAGGTGTACTTCTTGATATATTTACACCTGCAAGAAAAGATTTTTTGAAAACGGAGGGAAAATAAAATGAAAAAAATTGCAATTGTAACTGGTGGAACTGGTGGTATTGGTTCAGCTATTTGTAAAGAATTAGGAACAAACGGATACAAAGTAATCGTTAATGGTATTGATGATGTAGCAGCTTCTAAATTAATGGATGAACTACATGAACTTAATGTTGAGGCAGAATATCTTCATTTTGATGTTACAAATGAGGATGAGGTTAATAAGAATGTTAAGTATGTTGGTGAAAAATATGGCCATATAGACGCTCTTATTAATAATGCAGGTGGTCTTGGCGGACGTTCTCGTTTTGAGACGATGACAACAGAGTTTTACCGTAATGTATTAGCTTTAAATCTTGATAGTGCCTTTTATATGTCAAGAGCTTGTATTCCATATTTAAAGAAGGGTGAAAATCCATCAATTATTAATTTCTCATCTAACGCTGGTTGGAATGCTGGTGGACCTGGTGCAGGTATCTATGGTACTGCTAAGGGTGCTATTGTTTTACTTACAAGAGCATTAGCTAAAGATTTGGCAGTTGATAATATTAGGTGTAATGCCGTATCTCCTGGTACAATTGATACACCATTCCATGATAATATTAAGAAAACTAATCCAGCTTTATTTGAGTCATGGAAAAATAACATTTTAATGAAGCGTTTTGGTCGTCCTGAGGAGGTAGCTTCTGTTGTTGGCTTTTTAGTAAGCGAAAAGGCATCATTTATTACAGGTGAGGTTGTTCAAATTAATGGAGGTCAAGATTTACTTTAATGGATTATTTTAATAGTGCAGTTAAATATGATCCAGTAAATTATTATATTTTATTTACCAAAGAAGAGCTTATGACCATTAAGCATAGGCTCTCTTTGGAGGAAATTTCAAAACTTAAAAATGATTTGAAATGTCTAGATATTGACTATCAAGCTCTCAAACGTTCAATTGTATCAAAAAAAAGACCTCCTAATGTTAAAAGAAATGATTATGTTTCACTTGCAACCTATTATTGGCCCAATCCAGAAACTTTTAATGGACTTCCTTACATTCTTAAGGATGGAATGTCTAATCCAGAAGGTAAGGAATATGATAAGGATGATTTAAGAGAATTAGCTTTTATTGTCTATTATAAAGTCTTACTTTATTATTTAACAGATGAAGTATCCTATTATGATGATATAAGAAAAAATATCTATTATTATATTCTTGATAAAAAAACAGGTATGAATCCTAATATGGATCATGCCCAAATGATTAAAGGTAAATGTCTTGGAAGAGGAATAGGAATGATCGATTTTACGGCTAATTTTTCCTATGCTATTTATATGCTTAAATTGCTCAAAGATGATAATAAGATTGACAATGATTTTAATAATGACTTAAGTGACTGGCTTAGACGCTTTATGAATTGGTATAAGTACAGTCCTATTGCAATGGAGGAATTAAGAAGTGCAAATAATCATGGAATATTTTATGATTTTGGACTTGCGATTATTTCGGATTTCTTAGGTGTTAGTAAGGAAATTGTTCCTTTATCTTATTCAATGATTGAACGTATGAATAAAGAAATTGAGCCTGATGGAAAAATGCCACTTGAACAAGCTAGAACGAAATCAAAGTGTTATTCATTAATGGCAGCTAAGGGGTTATATGATTTTTCCTTAATCTCAAGAAAATATAGTTTTGATCTTTATGAATCTAAAGCATGGTCCAATAATAGATGTCAGAAGGATATTAAGACAGTTATAAATTTTTTGATTAATGGCTTAGTTTTAAAAACAGAACCATGGCCGTATAAGCAAATCATTGAATTTGATGAGACGACATTATTACCTTTAATTCATGAGGCGGTAAAAGTACTTGATTATAATTATATTGAATTAAGATTGCATTTAAATTTAGATAAGATTAAATTTAAGATGCTTTTAAAATTAATGGATATATTGGAGCATTATCATGAATAGAACGATTGAAAGAGCCTACGATATGCTAAATATTGTTGCTAGAAGCAAGGATGGTTTATCTTTGGTTGATATTATAAATGAAATGAATATTCCTAAGAGCAGCGCTTTTGATATTTTGCATAGTTTGGTTTCTTTAAGAATGATTGAGCCTAGTCGCTTTAATGATAAAAAATATGTTTTAGGAATTAATACTTACTCCTTAGGAATTAAATATAGTCAAAATAAATCATTAATTGATGTTTGTAGCAAGTATGTAAATGAGCTTGCGGATAAACTTAAGCGTACTGCCTTCGTAGGACTTTTAGATGGAACGGATATTATTTATATTTATAAATATATGGGTACAGGTGCAAAGCTTGCAACCTGTATGGTTGGTACTAAGCATGAAGCTTATGCAACTGCTTTAGGTAAAGCATATATGGGTTTATTAGATGATAAGATGCAAAACGACTTAATTAATAGTATTGATTTTAAAAAGAAGACATCTCGTACAATCGATAATGCAATTACCTTAAAGAAGGAACTTCAAGATGTAAGAGTAAGGGGCTATTCAATTGATAATAAGGAAACTGAGGAACTTATGATTTGTTATGGTGCACCTATTTTTGATTTTACAAATAATGTTATTGCCGCTATATCATTTTCCGATATGAAAAGTCCTTCTATGTCAGATGATGAAATTGGTAAAGAAATTAGGAATTGTGCCTTAAAAATATCTAAGGAATTAGGTTATCAAGCACAAAAGTATTGGCTGGAGGTATAGTATGATTATTAATGATACAATAAATTTACATAATGTAGGTCAAACTAAATCATATAAAGGTGGCCTAATGCTATTAAGATATCCATCAAATGTGATATCTAAAATGGGGTATGGTCCTAATATAAAAGGCAAGACAAAGGCTTTATATCCAGCAATGGTGGAAATCCAAGTTAGTACATTATCTAGTTATGTTGAAATTTCTTTAATGTCAATTGAAAGTGATGCACAAGTTATTTGTTATATTAATAATTTCAGCGTTGGTATTGCAAATATCAGAAAAGGAAAAATCGAAAGAATTCGTTTTGAACTTCATAAACGCCAAATGGAATATCTTCATAGTCTTGGTGATAAACCTGTTTTGTGGCGTTTTATTATGCCTTCTTATACAAGAATATCATTTTATGAAATTGTAGCGCAAAATAAGCTTAATAAGCTTTGTGATAATGAATCTTATATTTTATATGGTAGTTCTATTTCTCAAGGAGTGGGAGCACTTAATGGTGCAAGCTCTTATGCATTTTGTCTTCAAGAAAATCTTCATATATCAATTTTGAATAAGGCTTTATCCGGATCATGCTTATTAGAGCCTGATGTTGTTAATTATTTGGCATACTTAAATGCAAAAGGATATATTTTAGAGCTTGGATGTAATGCTAGAGGTGTAATGGATGATATTGAGTTTGCTAAAAGATTAGATTATATGCTTGATCTATTAACAACCCTAAAACCTAATTGTCCAATTGTTATTGTTAATATCTTAGAAATGCTTGAAAATATTTATAAAAAAAATAGTATTGTAAGTGAATTTGCTCAAAAAGATGTTTTATTTATAAAACAGATAAAACGTCTTGTGAAAAAATATAATGAAATAGGTCATATTTATTTAATTAGTGGTAGTAAGTTAGCTACAACGTTAGATTGCTTAAGTCAAGATTTATTACATCCTTCAAATAAGGGGCATGAAATGATTGCCTTAGGTATTTCTAAAGTAATTAAAAAATATAATTTATGTTGATAAATACATATATTAGTGATATAAAATATATGAGATTGCAATGCAATCCTAAAACTCCTTTCGTATAATAATGTTTCTAAGCAATTCTATTATACATAAAGGAGTTCTTTTTTTATTTTAAAAAGAGAAGATAGGGGGACACATTCCCCCTAATCCCCTTTGAAATATCTACACTTATTAATTTAAAGATTAACCTACACTTCATAGTTTATAGTCTATACCCACTACACCTTAAAATTTAGTATAGCTTTAAATGTAAAATAAAAGCTGCTACATATGTAACAGCTTCTTTAATTATTTAATTAATCCGCTTTCCTTAAGAAGTATTTCTACATCAGTTCCCTTTGTTTTCTTAAGAACAGTCTTAAGCAACATCTTTTCTTTAAATGATAATGGACATTCCGTAATTGGCTTTTTATCTACAGCGTAGTAACAAGCTCTTAAAAGCTCACGAACATCATATTTACTTCCCCAAACCTCAGGTACAGCTCGATCAACATTAAGAAGTGTATATACAGCTTCCATACCAGTTCGAATTGAATACTCAGTTGTAAAGATTGTATCTCTTGGTGTTTCTGCAAATTGACCAACAAAGGCGAAGTTAACTGCTCCCTTAGGAACTACAAGAGGACGATCTGATTCCTTTCTTGGTTGGAAGAAAGCATTAATATATGGCATATAGCAAGTAGTAGTATTACATCTATTTGTTGCATAATCCTTAATATTCTTAGGATCAACACCAATATGATATAACCATTCCTCACAAACCTCTTCACCAGTACATTCCTTCATAGCCTTTTTAACATAATTACCAGGCTTATTAGTGTTTAAAGAATATACCCATACAAGGATACTACCAGGCTTTTGGGCTTTAAATTGAGGTTGACGATTAATTGTCCAAGATAAATACCAATTTTGGGTACTATCCTTAACAGTAACAATACCACCAGTTGTAACTTTACCACTGCGAGGATCACGCTTACAAATGTTCATAATATGTCTAATGATTTCTTCATCAGAAGTTTCAACAGTAGCACTCATCCAGTTTGTAGCATTAACATCAGAGCAGAACTTCATTGGGTTACCAAATTCACCATTAAGAGCTTGCTTAGCAATATTCTTCCATAAATCCCATGATTCACCACAACCATTTTTAATAGCACTTAAATCAGGTACTTCATTTTGGCTTCCGTAACAAGAAGTATCGGTGCAGCAACCATTAGTAATAATTACTAAATCATTTTCAGTTAAATTAAATTCACCAGGTTTACCATCTTTAATATATTCAATCTTCTTAGCTACCTTTTTATTAGGCTTGTTGTCAATAATAACATTTCTAACATTATAACCAAATTCAACCTTAACACCATGAGCTTCAAGGTATTTTACAAGTGGAAGAATCATAGATTCATATTGATTATATTTAGTAAATCTTAAAGCTGAAAAATCAGGTAATCCATCAATATGGTGAACATAACGACATAAATAACGCTTCATTTCAAGAGCAGAAGACCATCTTTGGAAGGCAAACATTGTCTGCCAATATAACCAGAAGTTAGTACTCCAGAATGAATCAGGAAGAACATCAGAAATCTTTTTATCCTCAAGATCTGCCTCTGGTGTCATAAATAGCTTAGAAAGTGCTAAAGCTGATTTTTTATCAAGCTTAAATTGTTTATCAGTATGAGCATCCTCACCACGGTTAATAGATGCGCGACATAAAGAATAGTTAGGATCTTCCTTGTTTAACCAATAATATTCATCAAGGACAGAAATGCCCTTTGTTTCAATTGATGGTACATCACGGTACATATCCCACATACATTCAAAGTGATTATCCATTTCACGACCACCACGCATGTAGAATCCTTTAGTAATATCCTTTCTACCATCGCAAGAACCACCGGCAAGCTCAAGCTTTTCAAGAATATGAATGTTTTCACCCTTCATTTGTCCATCACGAACAAGATAGAAAGCAGCTGAAAGTCCTGCAAGACCAGTACCAATAATATATGCAGATTTATTATCTACTCCTTGAGGCTTTAAAGGATGTGCAAAAGCCTCATAAGTTCCTGAACCATAATACATAATTAATTACCTCCATTTATTTTTTACAATTATATTTTATCCTTTTTTTAAAAAAATAAAATTGTCAAAAAAAGCTGTTTGTTTAAATTTTGAACAAAATTAAAAAAATGTCTAAATATAAAAATGATTAGTTAAAAAATTTTATTATATTATATCGGTTAACCGATATAATAATGATGGAAATGATATGATGAAATTGGATGATATTTTGAACGAAAAAGGGGACACAATTTATAGACTAAGTAAAATAAGTGGTATTTCTAAAACAAAATTATTTGATATTTTTTCTGGTAAAAGTAACATTTTGGATTGTAGACTTAGAGTAGTATCAAAATTATCTAAGATATTAGGTATGTCTATTGAAGAAATTATTAGTTTAGAGCCTATATACAATCCTATGTATGAGGATAATATTCCCAATTTTTTAAAAAAGATATTTTGTTTTTGAAAAATAAAAAGGATCCATTGTTAGATTGTTATATAGATGAAGCTAATATAGTATCAATGTTTGCTTAGTGGAAAATTTAATATCTAAAGATCAAGCTGATTATTTAAAAAATAAGTATTTGAAATAGTTTACTATAAATTGGACAATAAAGTTTGAAAAAAATAATCTTTGGTTATAAATGCTAAGAGTAATCTATTTTTAAAGTATAAAGTTGACAAAAAATTAATCATTAAATGAAGTGAATTGACTGGTAGCTTATATAGCTGTTAGTTTTTTATATAATTAAATACGTATGTTAATTAGTTGAAAAAAGGGCATATCTGTTGTAGACTTATTTCAGGTGGTTTTTATGATAAAGGTAGATTTAATAACGGGCTTTTTGGGTGCAGGTAAAACTACATTTTTGCATTATTACGTTAACTATTTAAAAAGACAAAATTTAAGCGTTTGTATTTTAGAAAATGATTATGGTGCTATTAATGTAGATATGATGTTACTAAGAGATTTAGAAGATGATAAATGTAGTCTTGAAATGGTATCAGGATCTGGCGATGCTTGTTGTCACCAAAGAAGATTTAAAACAAAGCTTATTGCCATGGGCATGCAAAAATATGATCGGGTTATTATTGAACCATCAGGTGTTTTTGACACGGATGAATTTTTTGACACTCTTTGTGAAGATCCTTTATCATCTTGGTATGAAATAGGTAATATATTTACAATTGTTGATGCGAAGCTTAATATTTTTGATAACGAAATGAAATATATACTTGCAAGTGAGCTTGCTTGCTGCGGTAAGGCTATTATCAGTAAAATTTCTTGCAATACAAATTTAAATTTATTAAAAAATAATTTAAATGATGCACTAAATTACATTGGTGATAGTGATAAGATAGATGATAGAATATTTGCTAAAGATTTTAATAATATAACTGATGATGATTTTAAAATGCTAATGTCATCAGGCTATAGAAATGCTTCTTATGTTAAAAGACAAATAAAAGGATATTCATCTTTATTCTTTATGAATAAGCATTTTAGCAAAATAAAACTTGAAAAAATATGTTCTTTAGTATTTAATAATAATTATGGAAATGTAATAAGGGTAAAAGGCTTTTATTTGAATAATGATGAGTGGTATCTTTTTAATGCTACAAAAGAAGAAATTACAAAAGAGAAAATTGATTTAGGACAGGATGTAGTAATAATAATTGGATCTTCCTTGAATGAAGAAGAAATTAATAAGCTAGTTAATAGCATTTAGGCTGGTGATATTATGAATGAGGAATTTTTAAATATAATTGAGCAATATAAAGTAAATAAGGATTTGATTGATAAAATTAGAATTTATATTTTAAATCATCTTTATATGACTGATGATATAACACAATATGTAACTCTTTTTAGTGATACAGCTAAGTTAATTGGTGATGATGTAGGATATGCCTTGTCAAGAGGAATGCTTTTTTGGGTATATCATGGGCGTGATATTGAACTTGCTCATAAATATAATCAGGAATCTTTAGCTTTATATCACAAAATAAATGATTATAGTAATAAAATTGGATATTTAAGTATTTTAAATAATGAATTTATTTATAATAACTATACAGGAACTCTTCATGAAAGCTATAAGATAATGTGTGAGGCTATGCAAATAGCTGAGGAAAATAAAAATATCAATTATTATTTTGTATATTCCATAAATGGGATTTACCTCCTTTTAGATTTAGGCTTATATGATAAGGCTTTAGAAATAATAAATAAGCTAGAAGCTAATAATCTTTATCTATCAGATTCGGATAAGGCTATTATGAAAACTCTTCATATTAAAATTAATTGGTACATGCGTAACAAGGATATTTGCTTAAAAGTAGTAAAAGAGCTTAAGGAGTATAATGAAGCAAAACATGTGCTAGCTGATTATATCATTAATGCATATATGATAGAGGTATTGCTTATAAATAACAATGAAGAGGAAGCTGCACAATATGTTAATGATTTGATTTGTCAGATTAAGGATAAATCTACCTTATCAGATGGTATTGATTTAGGCGAAGCGTACTTAGCTTTAGGAAGATATTATTTAGCAATAAATAATACTAAAGAGGCATTTAAGTATTATAAGCTAATATATCCTAACTATAATAATTTACTTGGTACTAAGCTAAATGCTTTAAATGAAGCCTTAGGTGTTTTTTTTCCTTATGATAAAACTCTTTATTATGAAGCTTTAGAAGCTAAAGAAAAGCTTCTTGATGAAATTAATCAAACATTAGTTGTTGTGACTAAGCAGGATAAAAAAATATATGATGAATTTTCGGATTTTAGATATAAGTTTTTATTTCAAAAGATGCAACAGCTTGCAGCATTTATTAAGGATATTAATAATTTAGAAGATTCGAATGCGTTAGAGAAATTAATAAAGGACAATTTAAGTCAAATTTTAGGGGCTAGTTTTGTAGAACTTGAAATTGCTGATGAAAATTTTAAGTATAAGGGGCTGAATCTTGAGCAGATTGATGATTTAAAAATATTTAATCTTAATGAACTAAAAGAAGATTTAAAGGATAGCTGTGATTCTTTGGCATGTATTAAAATAAATGAAATTAATCTGAATTGCTATCTTTATATTTTAATTGGTCTTAAGGCGATGGATGCTCTTGAACAAAAGGAAATACTTTATATGCTTTCTCTTGTAAAAGAGGTTTTATCACCGGTATTATTACAATTTGAACGCTATAATGAAGCGATGTCTAATTATAGACATGATCAGCTTACGCATGTTTATAATAGATATGGTCTTGATTATATTATTAAAGAACAATTTAATCATGCCAATATGCTATACCTATTGATGATAGATATTGATAATTTTAAACATATAAATGATACCTATGGTCATGAAGCTGGAGACGATATCTTAATTAAGGTCGCAGGTGCTTTAAATAATTGCTTGGGAAATAAGAATGTCGCAAGAATAGGTGGAGAGGAATTTATTGGTCTTATTCCATCAAATAATAAAGATATTAAAGATAAGCTTGATGATATTATGAATAATGTAAGAAGTATTAAAATTCAAAATGAAATCATTTCAATATCTATTGGTGTAAGTAAAATGCTATCACCAAATTATTTTAAAGAAGCTAAATTAGAGGCTGATAGAAAACTTTATGTTGCCAAAAATAGTGGGAAAAATAAATATATTTTATAAAGATTACAGGACTATGTTTTTTTTGAAATTTTTATTTATTGTAAATGTATAACATGTCACGATTAAAATTAATTGGAGTGTAAAGCTCCAATTTTTTTACAAATAAAAAAGATAGTTATAAGCTTTAAAGTATGATAAAATAATAATGTAATAGGTAAAGGAATGGTACAATGTCTTTATATTTAAATAAAAATAATGATAAA
>ERZ824598.625-NODE-625-length-54644-cov-24.693730_pt1 | contig 54644 bp, 38 predicted proteins | sample MGYA00519934_ERZ824598 | MGnify/ENA primary metagenome ERZ824598 (study PRJEB31778, sample SAMEA3449177) | human gut metagenome | biome: human gut; feature: human-associated habitat; material: faeces | place: United Kingdom | collected 2010/2012 ...
TTTCGCTAAACATAATCTTTCGAGTTTTAAGTTTAGCACGAAGGTATGCGAAAGAGACATGCTAGTCAATACGCCAATTTTGGAAGCTTACCGATAGAGGTAGCAAAACCGTATTCCTGTTTCAATTCCATAAGGTACGATTAAAAGGTCATAATCGACTTCCGGAATAGGTCTGTCATATATTGTTTCAATTCCATAAGGTACGATTAAAAGCCGGCTGCAGAACCTGAAACATCGTTCCTTATCGACCGTTTCAATTCCATAAGGTACGATTAAAAGCTGCTGAACAACTTGCTAAATATATTCAATCCCTGTTTCAATTCCATAAGGTACGATTAAAAGAGCAAGCTGTTGAGCAGTAACATAAGGAAGCTCACGTTTCAATTCCATAAGGTACGATTAAAAGATGGGTGCTTCTGCGCAAGAAAAGGCTCAGATGTGTTTCAATTCCATAAGGTACGATTAAAAGACCATCAAAAAACCAAAGATACTTCCCACAATGCGTTTCAATTCCATAAGGTACGATTAAAAGCGAACCATCTGCTCGTTAATAGTCTGCTTTATCTGCGTTTCAATTCCATAAGGTACGATTAAAAGGATTGAAACTGTTTACACAACAGATTATTATTTCGTTTCAATTCCATAAGGTACGATTAAAAGGGCATGGATTATAGCCGCAACACTGGGCGGATGCGGTTTCAATTCCATAAGGTACGATTAAAAGCACCCTAACTCTTTATAGCTTCCGCAAGTTGTAGTTGTTTCAATTCCATAAGGTACGATTAAAAGAATATCCGACTTTTCCCTCTAAAGATGCGTTTCTGTTTCAATTCCATAAGGTACGATTAAAAGATGTTAATAAGCGCGGCCTTTGGCCGCCTACCTTCGTTTCAATTCCATAAGGTACGATTAAAAGCACTCAGATAATATAAAAATGAGTAACTTTATCCGTTTCAATTCCATAAGGTACGATTAAAAGACCAGCAAAGCCGGACATATCAGCAGTCTGCATCGGTTTCAATTCCATAAGGTACGATTAAAAGACAACATTCCACAACCAATATCCACTCCGATATGATGTTTCAATTCCATAAGGTACGATTAAAAGTGAGAAGAGATAATTACAAAAATAAGGAATAATAGTTTCAATTCCATAAGGTACGATTAAAAGAGTGTCTTGATGAACAACTCCGGATTATCCAAAATGTTTCAATTCCATAAGGTACGATTAAAAGGTAAAAGAGGTTATTATATGTTAGGAGTTTTAGTTGTTTCAATTCCATAAGGTACGATTAAAAGCGTTTAGGAGAAAGGTCTCGCTCTTCCTTTGCCCACTGTTTCAATTCCATAAGGTACGATTAAAAGGTGTTCAGGACGAAAACGGTGAGTGGCACTCAGGTTGTTTCAATTCCATAAGGTACGATTAAAAGGCCTTTGCACCTACCTTAACAGCAAGGTCTTCGATAGTTTCAATTCCATAAGGTACGATTAAAAGGATGCGCTACCAGCGTCGGCTGGAGCTTTTACTCGTTTCAATTCCATAAGGTACGATTAAAAGCATCGACTCAAAATTGTCCCCGTAACGACGTATTCGTTTCAATTCCATAAGGTACGATTAAAAGCAATATTGACCGTTCTCTGTACGTTCCTTTAATATTGTTTCAATTCCATAAGGTACGATTAAAAGGTGCCGTTCCTATGTTACGATAGAAATCCCTGTACACAGTTTCAATTCCATAAGGTACGATTAAAAGAAAGGTTTCAAGTTGCCTGACCATAGGGTTATATTCCTTGTTTCAATTCCATAAGGTACGATTAAAAGAAAAGAAGATTCTTCGTGTTGCTCTTTCTGGAAGGTTTCAATTCCATAAGGTACGATTAAAAGTACTTAAATCACTTAAACAAATTTCAGGAATAATTGTTTCAATTCCATAAGGTACGATTAAAAGTCTTCATTATAATTTATAAAAAACACTGAAAATAAATCTATTACACAATGCAAATATAATAAAAACACGATAAAAAGATGTCGATGTCCAATTATATAAAATCCATTAGGTATCGACATCTTTATAAATATCTGTGTATCAATAAGTCAAAGAGCTATTGAATTAATGATATTTCTACAAAGACGAAAAAAGAAATACATCGACAGACTGACTTCAAAGAAAAATGTCTATATCAGCACGTTCTTTCCCCACAATTTGTTTATTCATTGTATGTTGGGAAGAACCACTAAATATAATTATACTATCCTCATCCTTTTTCATAAAGGTATCACACGTCATCAACAATTCTTTCAAACGAGCTTCTGAGATTTCTCCTTCAAACACAGAATTTTGAATCCAATTCAAGTACCTCCGACACAATTTCAACATCTTCCCGACTCTTCGCTCTCCAAAATCATAGACCAAAATAACATACATATTACCAGTACATTTTAAAAGGTTTATATTCTTCTATAGCCAACAAATGTTTAGCTAATTTGTAACATTCCAATTTAACCAAGTGCCTATAACTTACAGAACGTTTTAAGGATCTGTGCTGAATCGTCTCTTGCAGACGGTCTTCCAAAGCTTTTACAAAAAGCTTCTTTCCCAATGAATTAAGCAAACATTTATTCAACTTACGGTCAAAATGTTTTTCTTGTATTTCTTTCCGGTTCAGTACTTTAAAAATGACCCGATCCACCAAAATAGGTTTAAAAATCTCAGCAATATCCAGCGCCAAAGAATAACGACGTTCACCCGGTTTATGCAGATAACTGATAGTAGGATTCAACTGAGTCTGATGAATGGCTCGCAAACAAATCGTGTAACATACCATATTACCGAATGAAATCAATGCATTTACTTCATTTTGTGGAGGACGTTTGGTACGGTTTCCCATCTCAAAATCATTCAGAATTAGATTAAATGCAGCATAATAATATTGCCTTATCTGACCTTCTATACCCATTAATTCTTCTGTATTACTAGTCTGAGGTATTTGAGAAGAAAGCTTTTTCATCAAATCAATCAACTCCTCCATATCCTTTCCTCTCCGATTATAGTATTGAAGGTTCTTAATCATATTATAAGCAGCTCCCTCAATAAACTTCTGCGCAATACACATTCTTTTCTTTAAATTCTGATAATAAGAAGTCTGAGCTAACAGCATTCTGCCGGAAAGCAGGCCGTCCCTCGGCATAAATGAACCTGTGTAGTTCTCATAATAATCAAAGAAATGAACTGCTATGTCTTTTTGGCCCAAGAAATTAAATAATGAACTATTGGCACGCAGTGAACCAAACACATAAAACTCACTGATATCTTCCACTGGCAAATAACGAGGCTGAGAAATAATAGTCATATCCTCTCCTTCTTCCGCACAAGGAGTAAACTTCAATGTATTGTCTTTTCTCTCCAGAATACCGGGATTAAACAAATAAAAAGTCTTTTTCATTCTTCCACCTCCTTACTGTAGCAAAACTCAAAATAACTGCAATTACGACACAAAGATTTCTGAATCAGCGATGGGCAATTCTCATCTGAAATGATTTTCCCTATATCCTTTTTCATCACTTCTATCTTTTCTCGATCAAAATCGCTCAGAATAACCGGTTGAGTTTTTCTTAAAACTGGATATTCTAGTAAACCGATCACTCCTTCTATTCCATTTTGTTCAAATACATAAAGGTAATACTTTACTTGCCATTCATGGGCTTTCTCTACCTTGTTCGATTTTTTGATTTCATGAATCACTTTATTCTTGGTATCATAATAATCAACCTTTATTCCATCTAACTCTATTTCTTCATATTTTTCAGAGCGCTGTGGATAAGAAGCCTCATGAATCAGTTTACCCTCAAAGACCAAGTCAGAGGTATGCTCAAAATTAATGCCATTTGCAAACAGCCAAAGTTTGCGTTTGCATACTTGATAATAATTAAAGTGTGTACCAGTAATTTGCATGTTTGTTCAATAAAGAGATGTATCAATGGCTCTATTCCAAAGCCATTGATACATCTCAATTTTATATTTGATGTTCATAATCAAATGCCATCATCTTATCCATAAGAGATTTTTTAGCATTATCCAAAGCCTCGGCAGATTCCGATTCTGTTATAATGTAGCTGGCACAAGGCAAAGTAACGTATAATTCAGCACCCGCATTCTCATCCACTATCGGTTTAGCCTTTGGCTTTTCACCATCATCAATCAATTTCGCACGGATAGCAGAAGCTATTGTATTTGCATTATCACTTATAGCAACAGCTAACGTTTCCATCAAACTGAATGTACGAGCCTGATTGGAAGTGATTCTCCAATTTATCAAGGCATCCGCTAATGCAGGGATTACTTTCTCACGTTCATCCCTAGGCAAAACCAAACACTTTCCAAAGACATTCAGACTTTCTACCCAGCCTTTCTCTTTTAAAAAAACAATCATTTCTTTTGTAATCTCCGGTTCGTGCTGGTTTGTAGATACACAAAATAATGTCCGCAAATCAATTGCAATATCATAAACAAAAAGTCCTGTCGTTCTTTTATTATCTGGAATCCAGGTTCTCCGGGATAAAGAGCGGTTATTTTCATTTAAGAAATCTTCAATCTCTTCTTCTGTCAATAATTTATTAGTTCCTGCCATTCGAACTTTAACTGGATGATAGTCCGGTCTATCACTTCTATCAAAAGTAATATTTTCTTTTTCAACCCCAGCCAATAAAGGATGCAAAGGCCTCATAGCAGATATAGACAAAGGACTCCTACGTTTCAAAACGCTATTCTCCCTTGCTTGTTCTGATTCTTTTTTATCACTTTTCCCAGAAGTAGTCTTAGCACGCATCCATCCTCCTAAAAGCTGATCTATATAAGTTGGATTGCATGGAGACCAAGGTTCTTTATTTTCTAATTCGTTGTTCGCTGTGATATTGTAATTAAACGTAATAGGAGCTACCGGAACATTCAAATTATCTGTTAATACTTGAATTACAGATCTTTTAACTTGCTGTCCACTCGAAAAAGCCAACAATCTATTAAATTGCGTATCAAAATAAGTCTTTTGACCATCTTCAACACAAAAGACCGTATGTTCTGCATGTTTTAATGCACGTAAATAAATGTAAGGACTCATAATTATTTCTTTTTTGTATTGGTAAATGTTGCGTAATGAAATCTGATTAAAGTAAGAAAATAGGGAACGTTGTCAGAAGGCATAGTATTAACGATAGAGGCCATTTCTTTCATTTTTTCCATGTTCTCCACATCCCCAATAATATCAACCATACTTTTCATAAAATTCATCTTGTTGTTTACTTCCAACACCGTCTTTACTTTGTTTGCATTTACAGTCTTAGCCCTATTACCACTTGAACTGTATTTATAAAGCTCAGATGCAAATTCTTGAGCCTTGTCCCATAAATCTTGATTGTTTAACATTGCCATAATCCAACTTTGATATACATTAAAACTTATTATTTGTTCTTCTTTATTCGACAATTTGGGCATTTTACCTTTTTCTATGTAATCTCTTAGTCCTTTGGGTTCCATTGCACGAAGCCCAATCACCCCTTGCTGACATGCTTTAACAAATCCCAGAGCTGTACCCCAGAGCTTTTCTGCTTTATGACCAGATTCCATTCCAAAAAAACGCTGATATAATTTTACAGGACTTGCAATTTGAGATAAATCGAAAGGAATAAAACCTATTGTTGTATTTGTTTGGCCATAACTATATATATATCCCATCATTTGCTTATTAGGACATTTTTGAGCTATTCCAATTAGTATTCTAGTCCACGAAACTGTATCTATAGAAAACTCATCATTCTTTATAGTATATGGATTAAAACCGGACATATTATCAACCTCATTAAAGAAACGACTATATCTATGAGCTAACCATTGTCCATTCCAAGTCATAATCTTATTACCAGGAAGTTTTTCTATACTATCAATGGCCTTTCTATATAACTTCCACCCTTCATATACATCTAGGAGGATGTTGACATTATAAAAAAATATAGATATTCCTCCTTGCACTCCAACTCCCAATGCTGAACCAAACCATGAATAATATACATCCTCCTTAGAAGTTGGAAAAAATAAATTGGATATTTGGCCAGAGGTAGTCGCATATTCTTTTTCTTCTGAAGCGGGATAGCCAATAGCAATACTTGCATCCACATTCCCACTATTTATTTTCTCAATAAAATTATTAAGTTTTTCTTTTCTTTCATTACTTGTCAGTGTCTCTACCTTTTGTCCTTTTTTCATCTGTACAAAAGGAGAATTTTGTACCCAATACAAATACTTACTGCTATCAAAAAACAATGGGTAAAAGATTTCCAAAAAAAACTGCTCCGCACTATACGAAGTAGTATACCTCGCATTGTATGCTTCTAAAAATATTTTACCAATTATAGATGTTACCATATTTACAACATTTCAAACTGTTTATAATACTCAGGTTTGGCATAAGCCAAATCCAATCCCATACTTTCAGTATAACTTTTATCCGGCACTACAAATGGATATGTTCCCATCTTTACGACTTGTAAACGATTAAATCCTACAGATTTAAAACTCATGGGTATCTCCATTTTAATTCGTTCATTACTGTTTCCTTCTTTATATGATTCTACATCCGATTCCAAAATACAAGATACAGAGTTGATATTCAGCACCTCCAACAAAGCTGATTTAGCACAGTGACATAACTTCTTAAGCCTCCATTGATTATCTTTAAAAACAACGCCTGAATAATCAATATTCATAAAACGGGCATCAGGATAGACCTCATCCAACATCTGTTGAACCTTGTTTTCTTCCAAAACAGCATTATTAGGCAAAACTGCATAACTTCTCCGAAGAACCTCTTCATCGTATGGCAGTGCGTCATTTCCTGTATAAGGTGCTATCACATAAATAGGTTTATAATGTCCTATCGTTTCACGGCTACGTTTCCTGTTTATCCGACCAAATCGCTGAATCAACGCATCAATTGGAGCACATTCTGTTATCATCATGTCAAAACTGATGTCAAGACTAACTTCAACAACTTGAGTTGATACCACTATACAGGCTTCTTTGCTAACATTATAACGATTCTTCAAACTATCTTCCAAATACTGACGGTCTATCCTTCTGAAATGACTATGAATTAGCATAATAGGAATGTCCGGATAATCCGCCTGGAGCGACAGATAAACAGCCTGTGCCCTCTTAACCTGATTACATACCACAAGAATCTTATTATTATCGATAAGGGCTCTTTCCATTGCTGGACGAACATCTTCAAACCCACTTATTTTATGAATTTCATGCCTGTTAAACTCATTCAACTTATCGGAAGAAAGAAATACTTCATATACATTTGATTTTCCACCAAGTATTTCTAATATCCGATTATACAAGACCCGAGGCATCGTAGCAGTTCCCACATGTATCCTGCACTCAACATTCACCAGTATTTCAATAATTTTCAGCACAATAGCTTGTATTTCACTGGAATATGTATGTATTTCATCCAATATAACATCACATCCATACAAATCAGCCAGCATTGCCTCATATCCTTTCACTCCATATACAATAGAAGCCATCTGATGAGGAGTCATCACTTTTATGGAAGCTCCAATATGCCTTTGCATAATACGTTCCTCCCATTTCCCTTGTTCCAATTTCAGATTAGAAGCTGCATGCAAAAGATAAATTTGTGCATCCGTATCCTTTAAATCCAATTTCAGGCGGTCATACATAGCATTAATAGATGCCTGAAAAGGCAAAGTATAAAACACACGTCTCTTGCATCTTCTTAACAAGAAATCTGTCTTTCCGGCTCCTGTCGGTGCTGTAACAAGTGTATGTTTACGTACATCATCAGCCTTACATAAAGACAAAGGATACAAACTGTTTTGCCTACAATAAAAAGACAAATCCGGCAAGATAAACAATTTGCCAATTTCATCTTTTGTTTTATCACCCAAAGCCGATGCCAGATAATCAGCACCCATTAGGACACCCTTCCATACAGAAAAACCTAAACCAATTTTTTCACAGTAGGATATCGCATAATTGTAATTATCTTTTGCTTCATCTAACGTAATCTCATGAACGGCTAAACCTAATGAAGACAATATACCTAAAGCATCAGGAGCCCATGAAACAAAGTCTTTGGAATGAATGCCAAAACAATCTTCCATATCTTCTAAATCCAGCAATCCTAGTTCATGTATGTCTCTATAAATAGACTTATGATGTGCCGCTATCATTTCGACAACAACACTTCTTTCCTCTTCTTTCAGAATTGAAAGAAAAAACAAAGATGCAATCTCATGGCGGAAAATAAAGTCATAAGGACGTACATATCCATGTTTCAATGTCTTCTGAAAAACACTACTAGCCTTGCCTATATCATGTAATATGGCTCCTTTTCTTGCCAAAGAAGCATCAAGCCCGATATTGTACGCAATCGCTTCAGCAGATTCTGCAACTAGAAGCAAATGTTCTGACAAAGGAATCAAACCATTATCTTCATGCTTAGCTAATATGTAATCATATCTATTCCCCATAAAATTACAATATAGATTGGCCGTCTATCTCCAGCCAACCGTACATAGGTGAATTATCAAACCGATTGTATCCAACCATAAAAGATTGTTCTGACTTGCCAAACCGCATTTCAAATCCCTTAATGGAATTAAAACTGCTTTCATCCATCCCTTCAATCATAGAATCCGGAAGGAGTATATCTTCATTACGACACAAACAGACATGTTGCTTGCTTGCTATTAATGCTTCATCATAATCCTCAAACGCCAAATACAGTATAGGGTCAATCATAATTCCTCGATTCAAGACAGCCCTTTCCCGTATTTTTTTCTTGCCATTGAATCCCCTTGTTTGAGTCTGTTCTTTCTGCACATCAATGAATGAATAAGATAATCGATAACGTTTTATTTTAGTTATCACCCCATTTTGAGTGAGAGTTTCAGGAAAGAGTTTCTTTTCGATACCTTCTAATGTTGATGGAGATAAAAATTGTTGACTATAAGTTAATCCGTCACGAACAGCTGTCCATGGTTTTATAAAACCAAACTTACCTGTATATTTGACAACGTAATACATGATATAACGATTTTCAAGTTAATATATTGCTCCAAATCCAATGCCAGTAGAGTTACCTATTCCAACATTCCAAGCAAAAGCTTTTGTTTCAGGCTTCCCTTTTATATAGATAGGACATAAGCTTGCCTTGTTTCTTATATTGTGATAATTGATGTACTTAATTTTTTTCTTCTCATAATCTAAATCAAAATAAATATTCAAAGTTTCATCAACTGGCAATCCGGCAATCTCCATCTTATGTATCAATGTTTTTTTCATTAGTTCGCTAGACAAAGAATCTTCAAATGTGTAATGTTTTGCTTTTCCAGACTCATCTTCAGTACGTTTAATGAAAATAGGACTCCCTAAATAAAATAAGTTACGTGACATCAAATTCGGAGTCTCTTCTATCGAAATATCCACGACTTTCATCCCTGCAAACATTTCTGGATTCTTTAAAATCGATGCTATAATCTGTTTTATCCTTGTCTCCTCATAAAAACTAATGAACCAAGAGGCACCATTAGGAAAATCCAAACCATTCTCTTTCTTTACTCCATGATGTAACCATGAAAATGAATATAAAGAAATAGAGTCATGCTCATTATTTACTCCCAACCATTTATGCAATACGCCAACTAAATATTTCTGATAATCAAAAGACACAATTTCATCATTCTGTGATGTGTTTAAATAAATTCTCATAGCACTGTTATTTGTAAAATAATCTACGACGCAAGATATAAAGAATATTTAGCTACCACAAATATTTTTTATTTTTCCAAGAACAAATTTCTCTAATCAGTCTATTCTCATTGAAAATCCAGAAACTTACAATCCATCCGGATTTTTCATTTCAGTTATTTGGAATTATTATTTACCAGATTTTCACCTCCCAGCAGAGGTTTCATCTACCATATATCAAGATTTCTATAACCGTAAGAAGAGAAACAAAATAAGAAAAGAGGAAATCAAGATCTGTGCGATTACTGATTTCCTCTTTTTCCGTGATTCCGCTGCGATTCGAACGCAGGACCCACGCCTTAGAAGGGCGTTGCTCTATCCAGCTGAGCTACGGAACCATCCTTGTAATTTGTAAAGCTTTCAGTGATTCCGCTGCGATTCGAACGCAGGACCCACGCCTTAGAAGGGCGTTGCTCTATCCAGCTGAGCTACGGAACCATCCTTAATTGCGGTGCAAAAGTATGCTTTTATTTTGAATTACACAAATTTTTCCAGGGTTTTATACGATTATCAGGTACATTTATTCAACTCCGGCTACTCGTCCGACCCTACCAGTTTCCGGCTAAATTCTAATATCCAGTATTTTGTGAAATTCCACCGGCAATTACATCTCCTTGCGGAATAGGAAGCAACAACCTATAGTCTTCTACTCCGTACACCTCTTTCGCGAATCCTGTCCTTTTCAAAAAGGCAAAGTTCACGTCACAATAAAGCGACAGTTGCAACCGGGCGCTCTTAATTTTATCCAAAACCGTAGTTCCTGACAATGGGATTCCCTTTGCTGCGACAATCTTGTTCAACTGGCTTTCTGCATCCGACGTGCTGCCGTTTTTACAAAGACATTCTGCATATGACAACAGTACATCCGTATACGTCATAAGAGGAACAAGAGAAGGAATTCCTAACGAAATGTTGCTACGTGTCATCACGTCATTCCGAACTGCCAGTATGGTTTCTGTTCCACTCCCATTGTTATATAAATCCGTGATCGTTTCTTTCTGGTTGTAATTGGAAGAGTCCAACATATAAAAACCACCGGATATAACCTTGGCAAGGAGCGGTTCTGCCTGCCGATAATTACCTTGATACATATAAATATCTGCCAGAAGTATACGGGCCACATCTTTGGAAACAAAGAAAAAGTCATTGGCATCTCCCAACGATTCATTCTTCTTTTCCTCCAGGTTATCCATTGCCCCTTGCAGCTCCTTAATCAAACGGGAAAATATCTCCGACTGAGGAGTCTTGGAAATACTGGAACCACCTGCTACCCCAAAATCAGTACTGTCTACATAAGGTACATCCCCCCATGCCACAACCATGTAATAATAATACAAAGCATTCCATACATCAAAGTTACTCTGATATACTCCCAATTGCTTCGCTTCTGCTTCCTTAAACATCAGGTTCATCCTATTGGCACGATAAAAAGAGTTCCAGATGTCACTTATAATCGTCGCATCCGGACTTATATATTGAGGAACTAAATTTGCCTCTTTGTTATAATGATAATATTGTTCCATCAACGACCACTGCGAAAAAGCTTTTGCAAGTTCTAAAGCAAAGCTGGCTACCACCGTCTTGCCACTTTCTCCCAACTTAGGCAGAGGCATATCGGGGTTTCCTTCCTGGGCAATCTTCACCTCTCCTACTTCATTCCCCATACAGTCGTATACTTTCACAGAAGCTTCTTTAGAAGTTCGAGAATTTAGAGGACTCACATTGATGGTAAGCACATTATTCTCCAGCGACTTCTCAAGAGAGACAGAAGCATCTACCAAGCCCTCATAAATATCCGTAGAAAAATAATCCTCCGAAATGAGAGGCGGATACGACTCGTCATCCTCTGAAATCAGCGGTTCCAAATAAACTGGTACAGGAGAGGTAATCTTTATCGTATAATTGCCACCCTGGTTCGGTACCTGAAGTTCCGTGGTTTCCAGTGTAACCGTCTGCCCTTCTTGTAAGGTCTCGTTTCCGGCCACTCCGTCATTATCCCAGTCAAAGAAGTAAGCCAGTTCCTTCACTTCTACCGACAGGCCTATTTCCTCATAGCGGTCAATAACATGGTTGCGAACAGCCGACAACTGCCCGGCCAATGCATTCCGGTCTTCTTTCATCTGCTGCCGAGTTGACTCTGTAAATGCACCGTTATCTCCAAATTCTTTACACAGCTTGGCCAAATACTCCGTCAAAGCAGCTTCACTTCTATCTACAATCAATAAAGATGATATAGCAATCAGGGCAGCTGATTCATCTGTACCTCCAATGATGGAAAATGAAGAGGCATCCTTATCTTCATATCTCTGGAGCCCGAAAGCCGTAAACAATTCTTTTTGTGCTTGCGTATTGGCTTCTTTAAAACTCATACCTCCTTCCACCAGCCTCTGTACACGCTGGTATTTCAGATGAGTCAGCACATTGACATTGACCGTGGTCTTATCTGACAAATCAACCAATGCACGCAGGCTTAAGGTACCTGAAGAAAGCTCTCCTTCTACTTCATTAAAGAAATATCCGTTGGCTGTAAGTTCTGCATAAGGAGCTTCAAACAATTTGGAACCAAAAGAGAAATTTCCCATATCGTCTTGAATGGTAGAGGAATAGAAATCACCTCTTACCTGAAGCTTGGAATCCATGGGCTGGATGGTAATGGCCGACCCACTCACAAAAGGTCCTTTTTCTACCTTCCCCGAAACATTATACGTATGAGGTTCAAACGATTCTCCCTTTTCCGAGTCTTTCCCACACGAAGAAAATAAAACGGAGAAAGCTACCAGTCCTCCGATGTATAGCCTTAATTTCATAATAAAAAGTTTTTGGTATCTCATTTCTAAATTCTGCCGGACAACCAGGTTACCTCACCCGGTTATCGGATATAAAGATAATTACATTTGTTAATATATACCAACATTTTAAGCACTTTTCACTAAAGCAGACATTCCCCTATCTCTCTTTTCCAAAGGCCGTCACATAAAATGAGAAACGTACTACAACTTTTTACGTTTCCGCACGCAAGCCATAGGTTTTCCGGTGCAGAACCCTACGTTTTCCGGACGGGAAACATACAGTTCCGTACCGGAAAACATAGAAAGTTTCCAGGCATTTTCAGCATACCGCAGAAAGATTTCCGGATATACGTACCACAGTTCTCCCCTCACTAATCGGCCGTTTCCTGCGGTTTTTCCGCGAAAATTCCGTAAGTTTGTGTAACGAAAACCCTAAAAACGACATCACACATGGAACAGCATCCCCAGCTTTTAGTCTACAAGGCTTCTGCCGGCTCCGGCAAGACCTTTACACTGGCGGTACATTATATAAGACAACTGATTGAAGACCCGTATGCCTACCGCAGGATTCTGGCGGTGACATTCACCAACAAGGCGACGGCGGAAATGAAGGAGCGTATCCTGGAACAGCTCTACGGCATCGCTACGGCCGACGAAGGTTCGGAGGGCTACCTGAAGGAGATTCAGAAAACATCAACCAAATCGGTTGAGGAAATCCGGGAATCGGCACGCGAAGCATTACGGCACATCATTCATGACTACAGCCGTTTCCGCATCGAGACCATCGACTCGTTTTTCCAATCGGTGATGCGCAACCTGGCGCGGGAACTGGAATTAGGGGCCAACTTGTCTATCGAGCTGAACAATACAGAGGTCCTGAGCGATGCGGTAGATGCCATGATTGAGAAGCTGGACCGGCGCTCACCGGTGCTCTACTGGCTGCTGGAGTACATCGAGGAACGTATCGTGAACGACCGCCGCTGGGATGTGTCGAAGGACATCAAGGGGTTCGGACAGAATATTTTCGACGAGAGCTACATCGAAAAGGGAGAAGGACTGCGCCGGAAACTGGCCGACCCGAACTTTATTCCTTCCTACCGGGATGAGCTGAAAAGTATCCGCGAAGAGGTACTGGAATTCATGAAGGGATTCAGCGAACAGTTTACGGGCTTGCTCGAAATGCACGGACTGACTCCGGCAGACCTGAAGAACGGCTCACGGGGCATCGGCAGTTATTTCAACAAGCTGGCCAACGGGAAACTAAGCGATGACATCCGTAATGCCACCGTGGAGAAGTGCCTGGAGAGCGAGGAAAACTGGACGACCAAAACGTCGGCCCACCGCGATGAAATCCGTTCGCTGGCGGCTTCGGAACTGATACCCTTATTAGCGGAAGCGGAAAACCGTCGTCCGCAGAACAACTTGCTACTCAACTCGTGCGACCTTTCGCTGCGTTACCTGAATAACCTGCGTTTGCTGGCACACATTGACGAGGAGGTACGCTTGCAGAACCAAACACATAACCGTTTTCTGCTGTCGGATACCAATGCCTTGCTCCATAGCTTAATCAGGGAGGGAGATGCCTCGTTTGTCTACGAGAAAATCGGTACCACCATCGATACGGTGATGATTGACGAGTTTCAGGATACCTCACGCATGCAGTGGGAGAACTTTCATCTGCTGTTGCAGGAAAGTCTGGCACAGAAGGAAGGCAGCCTCATCGTAGGCGACATCAAGCAAAGCATCTACCGCTGGCGAAGCGGCGACTGGAAAATCCTGGCGGGACTGGGCAATGACCGGAGTTTCCGCATCAAGGAATGTACGCTCGACACAAACTGGCGAAGTGAGGCACGCATCATCCGCTTCAACAACGAGTTTTTCACGGCGGCCTGCCAGACACTGAACCGGCGCTATCAGGAGGAACAGGGCATGCCTTGTGCCCAACTGGAACAGGCGTACAGCGACGTGCGGCAGCGTTGTGCCAAGAAGGAGGAGAAGGGCTTCGTAAAGGTGACCTTCCTACAAGACTCCAAGGAGCGGCCTTACACGGAAGCGACCTTGGAACAGCTGGCCAAGGAAGTGGAACGCCTTACGGCAGAGGGTATCCGCCTCAACGAGATGGCCATTCTGGTGCGAAAGAACCGGAGTATCCCCGACATTGCCGCTTACTTCGACGAACATACCCCCTACCGCATCGTATCCGACGAGGCGTTCCGGCTGAGTGCATCGCTGGCAGTGAGCATGCTCATCGACGGACTGCGGTATCTTTCTTCACCCGACGACCGCATCGCACTGGCGCGCCTGGCGGTAGCTTATCAGCAAGGGGTATTGCGCAAGGACATCAGTCTCAACACGGTGCTGCTCGACAACCCGTCCCGTTACCTTCCGGCAGCCTTCCAATTGCAGGCAAACGAACTCCGCTTCATGCCGCTGTACGAACTGTTAGAGAAGTTGTTCGTGCTGTTCGACATGCAGCTTATCGAGAAGCAGGATGCGTATCTCTGTGCCTTCTATGATGCGGTGACGGAATACATGCAGAACAACTCGTCGGAGCTGACAGCTTTCATCCGTTTCTGGGATGAGAAGCTGAACGCGAAGACCATCCCTTCGGGCGAGATTGACGGCATCCGCATCTTGTCCATCCATAAGTCGAAGGGACTGGAGTATCACACGGTGCTGCTGCCATTCTGCGACTGGAAGATGGAGAACGAAACGAACAATCACCTGATATGGTGCAGCGTGGCAGGTACGGGAAAGGAAACCGACATTCCGCCGTTCAACCGTCTGGACATCGTACCGGTGAACTATTCCGGTGCCATGGCGGAATCGGTCTATCACAACGATTACCTGGAAGAGAAATTACAGCTCTGGGTGGACAACCTGAATCTGCTTTACGTGGCGTTTACACGTGCCTGCAAGAACCTGATTATTTTCACAAAGGCGGGACAGAAGGGCACGGTTTCAGAACTGTTGTACGACAGTCTGCCCCTCATGCAGGAAGTGGCACTGCCGCTGGCACAGGAGAATCCGGAAGACGATGCAGTGGGCGAATACGGTGAGCTCTGCACGGCGCACGATGAGAAGAAGGCAGGCAAATCCAACCGGCTGTCATCGCCCCGCGAAGGAGTGCCCGTGAAGATGGAAAGCATCGAGACGCACATCGAATTCAAGCAGTCGAACCGTTCGGCCGACTTCATTCAGGGTGACGACACAGAGGACAATCGCGGACAGTACATCCGTCAGGGGCAGTTGCTGCACCAGGTGTTTGCCCACATCGAAAAGGCGGACGACCTTCCTTCGGCACTGGAACGACTGAGTTTCGAAGGGGTGTTCGAATCGGAGGAACAGAAGCAGCAGATTCAGGGACTGGCACACTGGGCCTTGCAGCATCCTGCCGTGAAGGACTGGTTCAGCGGTACGTGGGAGCTTTACAACGAGTGTTCCATTGTCTACACCGACGAGCTGGGACAGATGCAGACACGCCGCCCCGACCGCGTGATGCGGAAAGAAGGACAGGTGGTCGTGGTGGACTTCAAGTTCGGAAAGAAGAACGAGGCTTACCGCACACAGGTGCAGGAGTACATGGACTTGCTCACGCAGATGGGCTACACCCACATCCGGGGATTCCTCTGGTACGTGTTTGCCAATGAGCTGGAAGAAGTGACGCTTCCGGCCTGAGTTTATTTTTTCACAACGATATTTCGACAATGCAATATATGGAAACTTTTTTGAAGCAGGTGGCCGCCGATTTGTACCGGAAGATGAACGGAGACTTCACGAAGGTGGCTGTGGTTTTCCCTAACAAGCGTGCCAGCCTCTTTTTCAATGAATATTTGGCACAGGAATCCGACCGCCCGGTATGGTCGCCGGCCTACGTGAGCATCAGTGAGCTATTCCGCCAGTCGTCGCAATGGGTGACTGGCGATTCCATCAAATTAGTGTGCGACCTCTACAAGGTGTTCCGTGCAATAACGGGCAGCAAGGAAAGTCTGGACGAATTCTACTTCTGGGGCGAGATGCTCATCAGCGACTTTGACGATGCTGACAAGAACATGGCCGACACCAAGGCGCTGTTCAGCAACTTGAAGGACCTGAACAAGCTGACGGGTGAATATGACTTCCTGGAAGAAGGACAGAAGGAAGCGTTGAGCCAGTTCTTCCGTAACTTCTCCATCGAGCAGGTCACGGAACTGAAACGGCGTTTCATCTCATTGTGGGACGTGCTGGGCGACATCTATACGCAATATAAAGAACTGCTCCGCGAGCAGGGCATCGCCTACGAAGGAATGCTCTACCGCGAGGTGACGGAGACCATGGACGTGCAGCAGTTTCCCTACGACAAATATGTGTTCGTAGGATTCAACGTGCTGAATAAGGTGGAACAAACCCTGTTCAGCAAGTTGCACGAAGCAGGAAAGGCCCTGTTCTACTGGGACTACGATACCTTCTACCTGAACAAGCATCCGCACGAGGCAGGCGAGTTTATCCGCCGCAACCTGAAGAATTTCCCCTCGGAATTGCCGCCTTCCCTGTTCGACCACCTGAACCATCCGAAAGAAATTACCTTCATCGAATCGCCTACGGAGAACGGACAGGCACGCTACCTGCCGCAATGGATTCGGGAGAACCTGACGGAGGACGAAAAGGAAACGGCCGTGGTGCTCTGCAACGAGGCCATGCTGCAACCTGTGCTTCACTCACTACCGGACAACGTGCGCCACATCAACATCACCATGGGTTTCCCGCTCTCGCAGACACCGGCCTACAGCTTCGTAAAGACGTTGCTGGAACTGCACATTGCGGGCTACAATTCCCGCAGCGGACGCTACCAGTTTGCCGAAGTCATCAGCGTGCTGAAGCATCCGTACACGCAACTGCTTTCCGGAGAAGCCGCTCCGCTGGAAAAGGAACTGACGGAGAAGAACCGCTTCTATCCCCTGCCCTCGGAACTGGAACGGGACGAGGCCTTGTCGCTGCTGTTCAAGCCGTGCAACCACAACCTGGAGCTGTGCAAGCGGCTGGCCGACATCTTGAAGCAGGTGGCACAACTGTATCGCAAGCAGGCAGCTTCCACCAGCGACGCCCTCGACCAGCTCTATCGCGAAGCCTTGTTCAAAAGCTTCACCATGGTCAACCGCTTCCATGCCCTGCTTGAAAGCAAGGACCTGGAGGTACAACCTGTCACCTTCCACCGCCTGCTGGTACGCGTCATGTCGACAGCCAGCATTCCTTTCCACGGAGAGCCAGCCATCGGTATGCAGGTGATGGGGGTACTGGAAACGCGTAACCTGGATTTCCGCCACGTCATTCTGCTGTCGGTCAACGAAGGCCAGTTGCCCAAGGCAGGGGGTGATGCTTCGTTCATCCCCTATAACCTGCGCAAGGCGTTCGGCATGACGACCATCGACCACAAGATTGCAGTCTATGCCTACTATTTCTACCGTCTGCTGCAACGGGCAGAGAAGGCTACGTTACTCTACAACACGGTGAGCGACGGCATGAACCGGGGAGAGATGTCGCGCTTCATGCTTCAGCTGCTGATTGAGTGGGGCTATCCCGTACAGCGGAAACAACTGGAGGCAGAGCAGTCGCCCATTGCTTCCTCACCCATCTGTATCCCCAAGTCGCCCGACATCATGAAACGGATGCAGAGCGTGTTCGACGTGCGGGTAAATCCGAAAGCCCTTCTTTCCCCGTCAGCCCTGAACTGCTACCTGGACTGTCCGCTGAAGTTCTACTATAAGTACGTAGCAGGACTGGCAGCTCCCGAAGAAGTAAGCGCCGAAATCGACTCGGCTAAATTCGGAAGCATCTTCCACTACGCTGCCGAACACATCTACAAAGAACTCACGGCACACGGAAAAGTCATCAACAAAGACACCCTGGAAGCTCTGCTCCAGGAAGAAGTGAAACTACAGAATTACGTGGACAACGGATTCAAGGAACTGTTCTTCCATCTCCCTGCTGACGAGCGTCCGGAATACAACGGGGTACAACTCATCAATTCCGCCGTAATTCTGCGCTACATCCAGCAGCTGCTTCGCAACGACCTGCGCCACGCTCCCTTTACCTTCGTAGGCTCCGAACAACGGGTCATGGAGGACGTAGAGATACAGACGCCTAAGGGAGCCATCCGCTCGCGTATGGGAGGAATCATCGACCGCATGGACAGCAAGGACAACGTGCTCCGCATTGTGGACTACAAAACGGGAGGCAAGGCCGACACCCCGCCCAGCGTAGAATCGTTGTTCACGCCTGGCCCCAAACGTTCCAATTACGTGTTACAGACTTTCCTGTACGCCGCCATCGTATGCCGGAAACTGCGTGAACGGAATGATGACCGGAAGGTAGCTCCTGCCCTGCTCTACATTCACCGGGCTGCGGCAGAAGATTACTCGCCCGTCGTCCAGCTCAAGGAATCGTATAACAAAACCACCCCCGTGGAAGACTTTTCATTGCTGGAAGAAGAGTTCAGAACCCGCCTACAGGCACTTCTGGAAGAGATTTTCAATCCCGACTTGAGTTTCAGTCAGACGGAAGAAGAAGACCGGTGCACTTATTGTGATTTCAAGGAAATATGTAAACGATAGAAACAGAATCAAAACAAGTGTTAAAAACACATTTTTCTCTGAACAATCCAAGTGAGCCGGATGTTATAAAGATGTTTTTCATAGTAATAGATAAGAACAGTATTGGTATTTGTGAAAATATCAGCTGTAAGGACAAAAGCGTTTGTTCTTTAAAAAATAAGAGAGGCTGCATTTCCCCGGCAGCCTCTCTTAATTTTTTATCCTCTACACAAATGTTTTTTTATTCCTGATAATCATAGTACCACCAGTAGGTATCACCGAATTCGCGACGCATACGGTTGCGTTCTTCCAGCGGAGAACCTTCTTTCTGCTGCAAGGTCTGGTAAGCCTTGAAACGATCTAAAGTCAGACTGTCTGCACGCGAAGATACGGTATCATTCCGCTGGACATGATACATTACCAATGCTTCCCGATAATAACGCGGCAAGGTATCTTCCGGCAAATAGAAATCGGGAACGGCCTGTGCAAAGCTATCCAGTTTCTTTTCAAGCAGCAAAGCAGAAAGGTAATAATCCAGCGACGTATATTTTCCCGTTCCCTTGTAGCAGATGTTCCGCAGGAATACCATGCGGTCTTCTCCCGTATATGGACGTGCTCCCAGCAGGTAATAAATGGAATCATTCGTATAACGGAGCGTGTGCAGGGAATCCGTTTCAAAGAACAATCCGTCGGAACGGTAATATTGCGGATAAGCAAACAACTTGTCGCCCATCTTTCCCAAGTGCGACAAGGCCACAGCACGATAGGCCGTCAGCGTACGGCTGGCCTCCAATGATTTTTCTCCTACGCGTAACACCTTGTCATACTCCCCGGCTCGCAGATAATGTTCCGCCTCCAGCTCATGATGAAACTGCCGGTTGGTACTGCCCACACACACTGTCAGCAGACACAACCCTAGCAAGATTGCCAGGTTACTGTTGACCAGCCCCCAGAGACTTCCTTCGTGATTCAACTGTACGCGGAAAACTCCACGCAGCCAGTAGCCAATTTCCACGAACAGCAATACCAGTAAAGGCAACAGCCAGGTCCACGGAGTATGGTAGTCGGAGATATACACTCCACGCCCTACATCCGTCAGGGCACAAAGTACCAGAAAGGACGGCACATACGCCAGGGCACGCACCCTTCCCTTCAGTCCCAGCAGACTGTTTACCCCCCAGCGCAGCAACAGCAAAATCAGCGTAATGACCAGCGCACTGGCCATCGGAGCAAAGGTAGTCTTTCCATGTGCCAGCGAGAAATGAAGGGCTTCCAGCACATCGCGCTGGAACACATAAAGATATACAAAACTAAACAGAGAAAAAAGAAGACCGCATACAGCAATCATGATGCGTGCAGTCTTCTTATAAAATGCATTTGTGTAATCACTCATACAATATCAATTCAATCTTTCACTCGTTTTAATACAACTGCAGAACGGGCCGGCACATACAGTTTCAGCCATTCTTTCTTGTCTTTTGCATAAAGCGGGTCGGCACAGGTGAAGTGGCGGAGACTGTCGTCTGAGAAGCCGAATCCACCAAACTGCTTGTTGTCTGTGTTCAGAACCACATCGTAGGCACCTCTCGGTACGAGGAAGCCATAATCGGTAAACGAACGGGTCGGGTTGAAGTTGAACACAAACACCAAATCCTTGCGGCGGTATGCCAGAATCTGGTCACCATCGTTATGCCATACCTCGATGACATCCGATTTCTGGATGTTCTTCACGCTGCGAATCAGCTTGACCATTGCCTCATCGAAGTCGCCCAAGTAATGATAGCACAAATCCGGATTATCAACCAGGTTCCACTGACGGCGTGCATACTTGTATGACCATCCGTTGCCTTCGCGCGGGAAGTCAATCCATTCCGGATGACCGAACTCATTACCCATGAAGTTCAGGTAACCTCCGTTGATGGTAGAAGCCGTGAGCAGACGAATCATCTTGTGCAGGGCAATGCCTCGTTCCACCACTCCATTCTCGTCGCCAATCTTGAAGTGCCAGTACATGTCGGCATCAATCAGGCGGAAGATGATGGTCTTGTCGCCCACCAGTGCCTGGTCGTGGCTTTCGCAGTAAGAGATGGTCTTTTCATCCTTGCGGCGGTTAGTCACTTCCCAGAACAGGCTGGACGGTTTCCAGTCCTCATCGCGACGTTCCTTGATAATCTTAATCCAATAGTCAGGAATGTTCATGGCCATGCGGTAATCGAAGCCGTAACCTCCGTCTTCGAACGGAGCAGCCAGTCCCGGCATACCCGATACTTCCTCGGCAATGGTAATGGCCTTCGGATTCACTTCATGAATCAACCGATTGGCCAGCGTCAGGTAGCAGATGGCATTGTCATCCTGATGACCGTTGAAGTAGTCACCATAGTTGCAGAAGGCCTCACCCAGTCCGTGGCTGTAATAAAGCATAGAAGTCACCCCATCGAAACGGAAACCGTCGAAATGGAACTCTTCCAACCAGTACTTACAATTAGACAACAGGAAGTGAATCACCTCGTTCTTGCCATAGTCAAAGCAGAGCGAATCCCATGCCGGATGTTCACGACGTCCGCCCTGATAGAAATACTGGCAAGGATCACCGGCAAAGTTGCCCAATCCTTCCACCTCGTTCTTCACGGCGTGTGAGTGTACGATATCCATAATCACGGCAATGTTCATCTGGTGTGCCGTGTCGATAAGCTGTTTCAGTTCTTCCGGTGTACCGAAGCGTGAAGAAGGAGCAAAGAAGCTAGACACATGATAGCCGAAACTTCCGTAATAAGGATGTTCCTGAATAGCCATAATCTGAATACAGTTGTATCCGTCCTTCGCAATTCGCGGCAGTACATTCTCACGGAATTCATTGTACGTACCAACCTTTTCCGCATCCTGTCCCATACCGATATGGCATTCGTAAATCATCAGCGGAGCCACATTAGGCGTAAAGGTCTTTTTCTTGAACTTATACGGTTTCTCCGGATTCCATACCTGTGCACTAAAAATCTTGGTCTGTTCATCCTGCACAACGCGGGTAGCCCATGCCGGAATACGTTCGCCGCATCCGCCTTCCCAGTACACTTTCAGCTTGTACAAGTCACCGTGCTTCATGGCCTTTTCCGGCAGATTGATTTCCCAGTTACCCGTCTTGCGCACACGTTTCATGCGGAAAGCCGGTTTCTCCTGCCAGTCGTTGAAATCGCCCACCAGGTAGATTTCCGTCGCATTCGGTGCCCATTCACGGAAGGTCCATCCCTTGTCTGTGCGGTGCAAACCGAAATACATGTGTCCGGTAGCAAAATCCGACAACGTCTTCTTTCCTACCAGTTCCTTTTCTTTTTCCACCACATGCTGATGACGACCGTTGATAGCATCGGCGTATGGTTCCAGCCACGGATCATTCTTTATGATATTCAATACCTTGTCCATAGTATTAGTAATTAGAAATTATTTGACACGTACTTTTACAATCACTTTTCTCACTCCGTCGGGAGTTACGCCCGGTGCATGTGCATCTTCCGGGAAGAAAATAGCAAACATACCCGGCTTTACGGTCAGGTAGTCAGTAGCCAGTCCTTCATAGAAAGTAATATCTTTTTCTGCATTGTAAGCAGCCTCAGGCAAATCCGTACGCGGCATATAGCCCATTACTTCCACCCCCGACAATGGAATCTGGATGTCGATGAAATCATTGTGTGTTTCCAGACGCGCTTCTTCCTTTGTCTTCGGACGTGCATCTGCAAAATTCACCATCAGTTCACCTTCCTTCAGCACTACCTTCCCCACTTCATGTGCCTGCAAGTCAGTTGCCTTCAAAAAAGCTACAGCCTCTGCAAACAAAGGATTCAGTGACACATATTTTTCCAGATTTTCCAATTTGTCAATAACCATATTCTTTCAATTTTAAATCGTTAATATTTTATTCAAACTCATCTATCGTTTCATTTGTAAAATCGGCAAAGCGTTTCAGCTGGCGAAACACGTCGATAATCCGTTCCATAAAGTCCGGACGGGAAAAGAACTCATCTTCCACCCGGCAGGCCACCGTAAAGTCCTTGCAACGGATGTACTGCGGATAAGAAAAATCCTTCGGAAACCCCTTGGGCACCGTCTTCAGATGCGACTCGCCCACCACCGGGAAATACTGCTTGAAAGCCGGATCTTCCACGATGGCACGATACTCATCAATGCGGCCGCACACCGACTGACGCACTGCCCGCAACATATCGGCAGGCATGCACCAGCTTCCTCCGGCCAGCATACAGTTGCCCGGTTCCAGATGAAGATAATAACCACAGTGATTGGATTTCTTTCCCCTTGCATTGATATACCCTCCGATGTGGGTCTTATAAGGAGACTTGTCGGAAGAAAAACGGACATCCCGGTAGATGCGATACGTGCAGTCACGCGGAAGGACGTGCGCCACACTTTCATCCCATGGCGAAAGGCGGGCAATCACCCCTGCCAGCAACTCCTCGAAGTCTGCCTGCACACTCAAATATTCCGCTTTATGTTCCTGAAACCACTCCCGGTTGTTGTTTGCCGCCAGTACTTTCAGGAAATCCAATATGCCCGGTATATCCATATTCTTTACTTTTGAGTCACACAAACTTACGAAATTAATTCTTATCTCTCGAATAAAACGATATTTTTTTACATTATCCCAGCAGATTCAACAGAAAATCGTGTACCTTTCCGTTGGAAGCCACCACTTCGCGGCCAGAATAGCATGAATCACCACCGGAAAAATCGGTCACCCTTCCTCCGGCATTCTGTACCAGCAGGATACCTGCCGCCACATCCCACGGACAAGTGAAAGCTTCGGCACGCGCTTCAAAACGCCCGTCGGCCACGTAACACATCTCGGCAGCCGCCGCACCGACCACCCGAATGCCTGCCACATGCCCGTAGCAGCCTTCTATCAGGCGGTTGAATACCGGCTTGTAAGCCTCCGTTTCGTACGGAAGACCGAAAGCCATAAAAGCCTCATCGGGTACAGCTACCTGCGACACCCGAATCTGTCGGTCATTACAATAAGCAGGCGCCCCCTTGTAAGTCCAGAAACACTCGTCGCGGCACACTTCATAAACCACCCCCAGCAAGATTTCCTCACGGTTACGCAAGGCAATGCTCACACAATAAGGTGCATGGTTATGAATGAAGTTGGTCGTACCGTCCAGCGGGTCAACCAGCCAGCAATACTCCTCGTCAGTGTAAGTTCCACTCCCCTCTTCTGCAATAAAACCTGCCTCGGGAAGCAACTCCCGCAGACAGGCAACTATTCTTCGTTCCGATTCCTTGTCGACATACGACACATAATCGTGTGCGTGCTTCTTCTCAATCCGCTCACGGCTGAACTTCTTCCGCTCCTCACGGATAAAAGCCCCCGTAGCTACAGCCAGTTCACGCACCTTCAAAGTCAGTTCGGATAATTCCATCATTATTTTTTCTCCTCCAATAAACGTCCGTATCTGAAAGTCCCTTTCCGGACAATATTTCCGTTGGCATCCATCTCTACGAATGGACCGTCCTTCTTTCCCTGCTTGAAGAAGCCCTCAAAGCGAGTGCCGTCCTTTTCAATCAGCACACCCTTTCCTTCTTCCTTTCCACGTACAAAGGAACCGGTATAGACAGAACCGTCAGCCATGTGAAGCACACCTTCTCCCTCGGCCATGTTGTTCTTCCACTGACCTTCGTATTCATCACCGTTGGCCCACTTGTATTTTCCGGTACCCGAGCGCTGGTTCTTCGACCATTGCCCGTCGTACACCGCTCCGTTGGCCCAGGTGAACGTGCCTTGTCCCTCCTGCTGTCCGTTCAGGAAATGACCTACGTATTTGTCACCGTTCGGATACGTATAGATACCCCTTCCCGTGCGTTCACCGTTGGCATAATCGCCCTCATAGCGTTCGCCGTTCTGGAAATAATAGATACCCTTTCCGTCCTGCACATCATCCTTCCAGTCGCCCACGTACTTGTCGCCGTTAGTATAGTAGAAAGTACCCTTTCCGTGACGCATACCGTCCTTCCAGTCGCCTTCATACTTCGACTTATCCTCCCACACCATGGTGCCCTTCCCGTTCTTCAGGTCGTTCTTCCATTCGCCAGTGTAGACCGCTCCGCCTTTCCAGGTATAAGTACCCTGTCCGTTGCGCTTGTCATGATGCCAGGTACCGGTATATAAGTCCCCGTTATAATAGGTCATCGTACCCTCACCCTCCTGGTAGTCAGTATACCACATCCCGTCGTAACGGTTGTTGTTCATGAAATAATACGTTCCCTTGCCGTGCTGCTGGTCCTCGAACCACTCTCCCACGTACTTTTCTCCGTCGCTGAAAGTGTAAGTACCTTCGCCCTGGCGTTTCCCCTTCACGTATTCACCTTCGTACACGTCGCCATTGCGGAACACCGTCTTTCCCTTTCCGTTCGGGCGGCGTCCTTTCAGTTCACCGGTATATTCCGAACCATCCTTAAACTGGTAGTATCCCAATGACAACTGGGCCGAAGCCGATACCGAGCTGAATGCCAGCAAGGCAAATAAAAATAATGTATGTTTGTTCTTTCTCACGTTCTTAGTCTCTTTTTTTAATTCCGCTCAAAAATAGTCTTTTTACTTTTGCACGAGCCGGAAGGTTTATACTTTTTTACCTGCCACTACCTCTATTAAGTTTTCTTTGCAGAAATAGCGCTGAGCCAGCGAAAGCAGTTCGTCGGACGTCACCTCACGGATGGCAGCCAGCGACGCATCAAAAAAGTCGGGCTTCAATCCGGCCGTTTCGATGAATATCCAGGCATCCGAAAGCGAGAATGCCCCCTCGTACGAACGACACATATCGCCCAGCATATAGTTGCGCACCATCTCCAGTTCTTCTGCCGGCACCTTGTCCTGACGCAGACGGTCCATTTCATGATACACTTCCGTGATGACAGACTCCATATATTCATTGGCCGCCTCCGTACTCACCACCAGCAGACTCGTGCCCGGATAAGACACCAGTCCGGCCCCGATGCCGTAGGTATATCCCTTATCCTCACGGATGTTCGACATCAGACGACTGCCGAAATACCCTCCGAACAGCGTAACCAGCACACGCAGTTTCAGGTAATCAGGATGCTTGCGGTCGAGCGAAAAACCACCCATGCGGAGCGAACTCTGCAAGGCATCCTCCTTCTCCACGTGAACCCGTTTACGGGCATCCTTCACAATGTCCCACGTACGTTCCACCTTCTCTGCCGTACAACTTCCCCAGGGCGCTTCTCCCCAGTGACGTTCGATACAGCGCACCACCTCGGGCGTTACCTTACCCGACACGTACATGGAGCAGTTGCCCGAATGATAATGGCGGTGATAGAAATCCTTCAGCGCCTCCACCTGAATGCGTTCATAATCCTCCAGTTCGGCATAGCGTCCCAACGGATGCGAAGTACCGAAGAGCGAACGGTTCAGCTGCTTGCGAGCCAGTACGTCCACCCGCTGGTTGTTCACCAGAAACTGCTGGCGGTTGATGTCGCAGATAATGCGGAACTGCTCTTCCGGAAACACAGACTCCTTCACCAGTCCGGCCACAATCTCCATGGTGCGGTCAAGGTGTTTCGTCAGTGTATACAACGTTACAAATCCACAGTTCACAGAAGAAGACAGGTCGAGCCACGCCCCGTAATAATCCAGCCGTTCGGCAATCTCGCCCGACGTCATGCGCACCGTTCCCTCACGCAGCATACGGTTGGTAAACACGGCCTGAAGCGGCTGCGACTGGTCGAGCTGTCCGCTACGCACCAGCAGGTCGAAACGAATCACGTCCTCGTTTCCAGCCGAAAGCACATACAGCGGCATGCCGTTCTTCATACGGTGCAACTCCGGCTGCAAGATGGAAAAATGCTCCAGCTGACGGATGGCAGGCGCCACACTACGGTCGAGCTGCGTCATAGTGCCTCCTGCTGATTACGCAGAAACTCTTCGGCCCGTGCCAGATCCTGCGGCGTGTCAATACCAATGGTCTCTACTTCGCTGATGCCCACCTTGATGGAATAACCGTTCTCCAGCCAGCGCAACTGCTCCAGCGATTCGGCCAGTTCGAGCGACGACTGCGGAAGGGATGTAATCTCCTTCAGCACCGGCGCGCGGTAGGCATAAAGTCCGATATGTTTGTAATACGTATGTCCGGCCAGCCACTCCTTCTTGTCGCGGTTACGCTGGTAAGGAATGATGGAACGGCTGAAATAGAGTGCCTTCATCTCCTTGTTCACCACCACCTTGGGCGAGTTCACGTTTTCCAGCGCATCAAATCCGTCGGCAGGCGTAAACGGTTTCACAAGTGTGGCAATCTGTGTAGACGCATCGTCAAAGCAAGCCTTCACGGCTTCCAGCTGCGAACGCTGGATAAACGGTTCGTCACCCTGAATGTTCACCACCACGTCATAGCCGCTGCCTACCTTGCAGTAAGCCTCGTAGCAACGGTCGGTACCGCTCTTATGGTCGACCGACGTCATTACTACCTTTCCACCGAAAGCCTTTACAGCCGCTTCGATGCGTTCGTCGTCGGTAGCCACGTAAGCTTCGTCCAGCACACCGGCCACTTGTTCATAAACTCTTTGTATCACGGGTTTGCCTCCAAGTAGTGCCAAAGGTTTGGCGGGGAAGCGTGTAGATGCATATCTTGCAGGAATAATTCCAATAAATTTCATGGTTATTGTATTTGGGTTATGCTTCGCAAATGTACGAATAAAAAGTGACAAACAGAAAAATGTCACCAAGTTATCGGCTGAGAAACGTTTTTGCAAGAAGGCTTAAAAGGGATAATATACCATGCTTTCCGATAATCGAACTATCCAATTTTTTCGAATAGTTCGATTATCGGAAAGCATTCTCCCTAAACCAGTCTATAAACAGACGTAACTTCCGTATTTATCACATATCTGACTTCTAGTTTGTTGATACTGTATTATCATATCTATATTAAGTTACATTCTTTAGATATAGATTTCTATATCAATATCCTGGTGTATCAGAAAAAGGCAATGCTATACGATTTTAGAATCTTTAGAATACACAACAGTAAATTCTTTACATTTTCTTTTCCCCTGTTGCAAAGCTCCTAATGAGAATTTATTATAAGGCTCAAATATATCCAAACCTCTTCCAAGGGTTATAATCCAGCCTGTATCTGTTTTTATACAGCGATCATGAAAGTCCCTGAACTCGTATGTGAAATCAATTCCGATATTAGTTAAATCATCTTTTATGTCTTCCAAATCGTCAATAAGAGCTGGTACTTTCTCTTCCTCTTCCCATGTCTGTAAATGAATTTTAAGCCCCTCTACCGGACGTGTTTCCGTTAGCATCGATATAAACTCTGTCAAATTTTTCAGTTGCCAGAAAGTACGGATAAACGGATCTTCAATTATAATTGTTTTGGCATCATTCAAATATTCCGCAAACAGAGATTTATAAGAAACACCAGTCTGTCCTAACCTAAATGAGAGACGTTTTTCCATTAGTTTATGGATACGCTGTTTTTTTGACTTTTCCTCACAATTGTCTTGTTTTTCTATATTTTCTTCATCATTGTCTTTAACAGGTATATTTTGACAACATTCTGAGTTATTGATACGTTCAAGCGTTTCAATGAATATTTCCTGACCATTTTTCAGGTTTACATACTTGAATATTGCGGGCTCTGCTTTAAATGTTTCGTCTATGATATAAAGCTGATCTTTTACACGTTTACGGCATTCTGCTGCAAAATCAATTATTTCAAAAGCTTCTTCTTGTGTCATGTTTCCGTCAGGATATAGTAGTTTTACCATACCCGAGAATGTCTTTCTGATAGCAAGATGGTCGCGTTCTGATAGGGAACTGTCAAATTTAGCATAACTTTGCAACAATGAAGTCAAATCCTTGTTTCTCAGTTCATGTAATACTGCTGCTATATAGTCTGTTATAAGTCCATAACCTTTTGAGAAACTTTCTTTTTTCAACATTCTGACTTCCCATCCCGGATTATAAAGATGAATACGGTCGAGGAATGCACCTTTGATAAAAGATGTAGGAATAGATTCAAACAGATGCGATGATTTCAGCATATATGGAACCGTATGTTTCGTGTTGCCTACAAATACCATTGATGCACTTGCCTCGTGAGTGGCTTTACCTCGGTTGAATGACTTGTTGGCGAGATAGTTTTGCATAGTATCTATTAATACAGCATCTACATTCCTGCCTTTCTGTTGTTCAAACTCATCCCACGCTACCAAATCCCAATAGCCTACCAGACCAAGAATTTCACGATTTCCACTCATCTTGACAAAAAGTCTGGCACTTGTTACGTCACCACCACTCACCAGAACACCGTATGGTGACATTTCCTGAAAGATATGTGATTTACCTGTCCCTTTAGGACCAAGCTCCATAAAGTTGAAGTTGTTCTCAACAAATGGCAACAAGCGGGATAATGTTATGAATTTTTCCCGTCTGTTAAGTGTATCAGGATTTAAGCCAACTGTATGGATAAGAAAATCAATCCATTCATCAGTTGTAAAATACTGTCTTTGTTCAATATAATCATGAATATCAATATTTGATATTTGAATAGGCTTCAACATTTGAATATCCCAACGTACTCTAATGTCTTCTCCACTGATATATCCTATAGTCACTATACACCATACACCATTACCAGATAACAGCTTGGGATTTTCTTTAACATATTGTGAACTTACCGGTACACCAGTCAATCCCAGATTAGCAAAAGAAGCCTGATATTCATCTAATTTTTCATTCAGAATTACGTTTACTTTGTCAATGATACGGTATTTTCCCAAATCATGGATTTTTCCTTTCACAGCTTCTGCATCGGCACGATGAACATAGTTGTTCTGAATAACTTCCTTTACTTTTTCCAGTCCCATACGAATAGCTTCTTCGTCATCACTTGCACAATATTGTCCCAAGAGATATTCAAGTACAAATGTAGGTACAGGAAGACCTCCTTTAACAAGAAATGCCAAATCCTTGCGAACTACCTTGCCAATGAAGGAATTCATTATTTTCTGTTGTAAAGTCATATCTTTCTAAATCAAAAATCCTGTTCAATAATTGTATTATTCTTAACGCTTTCCTTTACCAATGGATTAAGGAAAGAGTCATCATTCTTATCATAGATGCGTAATTGCAAGAGATTAGAATGAATAGAAGCATTGAGAACCAGTTCAACATCGAAAATACGGTTAGCTGGATTTACATTGTCAGTGCTTGATAATTTTATTTCTTTAAATGCCGTAACAGGTCTGTCATTATCATAAACAGCACATATAATAGTACGTTCCTGCATTTCCATAGAGACAGCTTCACTTTGTATAATCTGAAATTTCAGACGACTGGAAACCATCCTCAAATCTCTCGATATAAGTGTAACTCCAACTTTTCCTGTTTTGTCAACTCGCTTTTGCCTGCTCCTTATAACCGGTATAATCATTTCCTGCAAAGATGCTCCTCCATGTGTGAATGAATAACCACCACCTGGAGCATTGAAGCGGTTTGTTCCTGAAGGTACAGCCACAATCATATTGCCATCCATTTCCGAAACATCTCTGAGATAGAATTTATCTACATTAGTAATACTATCCTTTGAAGAAGTCAGATAATAGCGTGTTTTACGTTCAATATTTTCTTCTGTAACGCACTGCTTATCTTTTTCCTCAAAATCCATATCATTGTAGAGAAAACCATGATCGGAGGTAAGAACCACACTGGTAACATTTACACTTGCATGAAGTGATTTTATCAGTTTGCTTAATTGTGAAACAGCTGTAGTACAAGCACGTGTCAGTTCGTAAGCTCCTGCATCATGGCCATCGCGGTCGATAGTATTATGGAATATGTATATAAGTGGACGTTTGCATAAATCCCTTTTCTCGTCCAGAGTTTTCTTTTCCCAATCTGCATAATCAATACACAAAGCACCCTCCACGTAATTATTCAGATGTTCGCTCCTTTGCTCATTAGTCCGCAACACCTTTCCGTCCACGGCCATTTCTGAGTCTTGGAATGACAATACACGGTGCGGCAGTAATGCTGTTTTGGTATATTTAGTTTCAGTAGGCAACATAGCTATTGCATAATCCATCTGTGCAATATGCTTTTCCTTTGCCAACTCATTATATAAATCTACTGCGACCTCATACCTTAACGCATCACTTACAATAAAAACCTGTTTAACATTGGCTTTTCTCTCATTTGAATAGATATCCTGTTGCCTTTTTGTTCCAAACAAACTTTGACGTCCGCCTTTCTCAAGCCAGCATTTACTCCATTCCCGATTGATAGTATTACAGAAGTTTGCATAATCCACATCCAACAACTGTTTTACTTTTGTAACCAAACCCGAATGACAGAATTCGGTCGGTAAATTAGTAAAGATTTCCAGACTCTTTCTGTAATAATTATCCAGCAGATAATACGAACTCATATAGTTGGAAACATACTCTTCAGGACTATCCAATACGTATGTGGATATATTTCTGTATATCTGATAAAAATCAGCAAGTATGGAAGCATAATCAATCATAGGAATAAGGAGTTCATTTCCTTCCTGTTTCATACGCAATTCCTGCATTCTTTCTCTAATACATTCAGCATCTCCCGTGGTTACAGTTTCCAATGCACGATTTATAATTTGAATACACAGGTCATCAGGCATATAGAAATATAATGCGTCAATTCCATATACTTTTACAATTTCCTCAACCTTGATGTCTGCCGAAAGGAAATTCAGAGCCTCTATAAATTTATCTCTTTTTGCTTTGGGCTGGTTTAATCCATAGCTGAGCAGTTTGTTGATATAATCCAACTGTATGGCATTATGGATTTTGTATTTCTTGTAATTGTCAGCATTTTCTACCGCCAAGGACTGTGTGATTGCATTATACATCATTGATTCAGCCACACATTTCATCTTGTGAGTGGAATTGGGATCATACGTCACGTTGAATATTTTATGCAGTTCTCTGTCCAAAGCATCTTTCGCATCTTTATTCTTATTCAGAGCTGTATAAAATGAGTTCTCTTTCTTTTCCTCGCCAGGCAGTGACAAAGTAAAAAGTCTGATGACAATATCTTCCCATTCCATCAATTTACTTTCCGACAGATATCCGGTAATAAATCCTCTGTTTGCAATATTTATGCTAAAAGTTTCCGGAGTATAATAGTCATGAAGTATCTTATCAAACTTCTGAAGCTGCAGTTCTCCGATATGACGCTGGATATATGCTCCAAATTCATTTACATTCAAACGATGTTGCTGCAAGAAAGCTTCATAACTTTCTGCCTTATATTCCATATTTGCAGCCAGCACATCCATCAACGGGAATGTACCGGCATCAGCAGGTGATATAAAGTCGAACAAAAGAATGGTCTTTAACTCCTTCCATTCATTTTCCAATGCATATTTTGTTTTGAACCAGCCACCATCGAAAGCAACGGCATGATAGCCTTCTTTCCATTCAGCATTTGTCAGTTCTGCTTTTATCAATGGATTGAAGACAAACAATACCCGAAGTCCGGGATTTGAATCAAAATATCTGTATATATTATCTTGTACGCTCATTTTCCAGTATTATTGAATATATTTCAAAACTTCCTTTTATATCTTTGAGCCGGATGATTAGGCATAGCATGTTCTCTTTCCAAAAGTCCTTTATTCACCATCACTGGAATAATTTCTCCTTTCAGGTATTGTGTACTACGCCCTATTTCAATGGCTATTTCCTCTACTGATTTCCAAGTTTCGGTACTATTCTGTATTATTCCAAATAATTCTTTCTGACTACATCTCTTTTTAATTCGTTTAGTTGTAGTCTTAATATTATTACCGTCAGAACTATTAAGATTATCGCTAGAACTATTAAGATTATCGCTAGAACTATTAAGATTACTACCGTCAGAACTATTAAGGTTATCACTAGAACTATTAAGATTACTACTATCAGAACTATTAAGATTATCACTAGAACTATTAAGATTACTATCTTTATTCAAATGATATGTAGTACCTCTTCCTATACCGTCAGAAACAAGATAACCTTCAGAACACAATTCTTTCAGCATTTTTGTTATATCATATTTATGCATATTAAGCGTATATCTTAAACGCTCATTTGATACAACTCCTTCAGTCAAGGCAATTACTAACGTCAAGACCTTATTATGTTCCATACAAAGCACATGTTTTCCCAATATGCTTGTCAGTTCTTCTTTAATCTTATTATCCAATATTGAAATAAGAGGTAATGTCAGAATTACTTTGTCCGGTCTGTTCTTTTCTTCAAGATTTGGAGAATTCAAATTCGAATCTCTCCAGCCGGATATTATTTTGTCTGCACCACTTCCCGCTTTTTCTGCTTTACCGAACATCATGAACATCTTTTGTAAAGCTAAGTTTCTGCAAACGCTGTCTCCACCATCATAAAACTGTTGCTTTGATACTAACAAGCAACCCGGATTAGAAAACACTAGCTCGTTTTTACTTCTTGTAATTACAGTTGATGCATTAACAGAGTAGTCTGCATGAATAAGTGTATTGATTAATGCTTCCCTGACAGCTACATGAGCAGGAGTTTCATCCTTCCTTGTATCACCTTCCAAATGAAATGGAAGTGGTAATATTTCCTGTAGTTTGGGTAATACTCTTTTGTAGAATTGAAAAAGGTTTGCTTCCCATGTTCCATCCGGATAAATACGGTCCAACCATCTTGTTGAGGAAGTATCTTCTCCTAATTCTCTATAATCCAGAAAGAAATTTGGAGCACAAGCTTCATCCGTTATAGCATCCGTTTTTCCAAACATCAATAACCCGGCTAAAGTAAATCCCTCTTTCCCTGTCTGTCTGTCAACTTTATATCCACCCAATTTTTTCAGCAAAGAAATATCATCCAATGCCAGCCACGCGTGACCAGGCTTTGCCAAATCAAACAATCTTCTGTATTGTTCAAGAGAAGCTTTGTCTATATCCTCAAAAGTATAGTTGTCCAATATCCGTGAATCTGCAGAAACAGCCACATTGGCATCTGCATACATACGACGTACCTCTTGTTCTGTACATTTGAAGTCACCCTCGTGATTACGTTTATAAGTTCCATTATATGGGTTTGGAGTATGATAAATCGGACGTTGGTCTCTTGTAGCACGTGGAATATAGAATAAAATTACTTTATGTCCGTCGAATTCCGCATCAACCACATCATCATTACTAAGAAGGTTTAAGTTAACAATGTCCTTATTATTGACACCACTCCAAAACTCTTTTTTATATTTTTCAATCAACTCATCAGTCAGGCTGTCAATATAAAATTCTCCTTTCTTTTCTTTGACACCAAGAACAATCGTACCTCCGTCAGTATTGGCAAAAGAAGAATAGGTTTCCCAAAAGGATCTGGGAAAACCACCGGCTGCAGATTTGAACTCAATTTCTACAGACTCTTTCTTTTCCATCAACTCTTCAACAAACGATGATATATCAAGATAATCGTATTTTTTCATACTCCAAAAGCACTTTTCTATTATACTATTTCAGTTTAACCACCACATCTTCAAACTTGGCATAATTAACCACCACACCATCATCCAAGTCAAAATCTATCTGTTTGTCGGCTATGAGATGGAGACGGTCGTGATATTCCCTACATTCTTCCAAGTCTTTCTGAAGCTTTGTCATATCTTTTCGTTCTTTCGTAGAAAGTGTAGCAGCTCTTGATTCCATTTCTGCGATACGGGTTCCCAAATATTCTATATGAGGAAGCAGGTACTTGTTTCTTATCTGCTCTACAGTATAAGGATTCATGCGGTGCATATAGGTGATACATTGAAATGCGCCTTTCTTTGAAGCAAACAACCAATAGATAGGTCTTCTCTGATAACGGGAAAGATGGTCTTTCCAGAAATCTTTCACAAAGTAAGTATCAATATCCTTACCGAGTGCAGCTTCTATGAAATTTAGATTTTCGGTCAATGTATCTTCACCCAATGCTACTTTCAGAAATTCTCTGAAGCGCTCACCCGCATTATCGGTAAATACGGTGTCACGAGCCATTAAAGGGATGATAGCATCGTCATCTATAGTGAAGTTTCTGCCATTATAAGAATATGTACAGACATCATCATCAGTAGGATTAGGGTGTGCTATATGTAATCCCGGCTTGTCCAGACGGTAACGTCCCATCATGCAGCCCACGGCATAACTGATAAACTGCTTGACAACTACATCCGGTTGGAACTCAATATGATTATCACCTACTTTAATTTCACCTTGCTGCAATATGGTGACTTCATCAAGAGGAACATCAGGTGTCAGTTCATCCTGTAAGCCATAGATTTCAATAAACTGACGGTTCAGTTCTTCTTCATTGGCATGGAGCTGCATAAAGCGTTCTTCCCAGTCTGTAGTATAAAGATTATATAGTGATTCTATCTTATAACTCTTTCTGGTTTCTCCTTCTGCTATTTCTTTATTGATATAACTGAGAAGTGGGTTTTCTTCAAAATCCCATGAGGTTTCGTGAGAGTCCCAGTCTTGTTTGGATATGGCGATGTTTTGTTGAACTATATTAGAAAAATTTCCAGTATTTACTTCTAAATAAGGTAATTTCTTAAAATCACCAATTTGAAAGTGCATTGTTGGATTTAATATTTTTGCAATTTTTGCAATAAAAGATGTATTTAATACCCCCAATAAATTTAATTCATTTGGAGCATCAAAACAACTCATACCGCAAACATCAAATATGAATCCTTTGGGATATACTTTAAATGAATTTGAATTAGATGATATATCAGACCAGCTAATACTAGGCTTAAAATAAAAGCTAGGATTTCTAATTACAGCACCTTTAAATGATTTTATTTCTTCACCATCATTTGCCCAATTTACTATGTGAGTTTGATTTCCATACCATCTTCTTTGATCTCCTCCTTTGTTATAAGGGAACCATTTTCTTTTTGTTTCCAAAGCCTCTTCAGCAGAGCTACAACCAAATCCAACCTTTTTAAGATTGACCTCAAACCATAGTCTGACAAATCTCGCATTGTCTGCTGTTTGCAAGCCAACACAGGGCTTAGCAACAGCAGACAATGCGAGATTTCCCGCGAAGCGGGAAAAAATTTTTTCACTCACCCAATACCCAATCGGGCTACCTGGTATCTTCTCAAAATTCTGTTGAGAAACACCTGAATAATATATTTTCGCACCATTCTCTGAATATACGATATCCTCAACGTCTTTATTATAATCCGTAAAGTAATAACGGAATTCATGATTATCCAAAGTCTTTTCAAATAGCAATTGGAGATGCTTTTGGTCAAACTCTTGAAATGTACGTTCTATTAGTCGGAAATATGTACCATATGCTTCAGGATTTTTTGTATTTGATATAACTGCTGAAGAAGCTCCAAAGTCTGCACCAAATACCCCTCTACTAAGATGAAGTAAGGAATCTATGGCATTATTTCTGATAATGTTTTTACGCAAATCTTCAAATGTACTTAAAAACATCCATGATGGAGGAATAATGAAAGCATATTTGCCGTTCTTAACCAGATGTTCCGGCATCAGTTCAACAAATACTGTTGCTAAATCACTTTTCCCATCTGCATAATTTTTCTTTACATATTCAGATAGTTTAGCATTCATATTGCCACTACCCATATACGGAGGATTCATCACCAATGCCGCATACTTATCCGTCAAGGCAAGAATTATATCAAAGGCAGAAAGTAACATCTTTATCTTGTTATTATCTGTTCCTATTTCTTTCCACTCACGACTGCGCATAGCGATTGCAGTACGTGTAGCTTCAGACAACTCAAATTTCATAATAGAACCTAAGTTGTCTGCCTGTTCCATCAGAGCAAGCGCATCAAGTGTTTCAGTAATCAGCTCCTTATTTGCACCGGCAAAAAACTCTGTAAGAAGTTCTGCGACACCACCCTCAGCATTTAAGCGGCGCACTTTGGAGGCTATACCCATATCCAATACTCTTGGGAGGCAATGAGCATCCAAAAAAGAGTTGTCCTTCTGACAGGCTTTAATCAGCAAGGCAAACATAGCCAGCTGCTTGGCACGTGTATCCAAATCCACTCCAAGAAGATTGAAACGGAATATATCTTCAATTGCTTTTCTACGGTTATAGCCTTCTTCTATATAGATAGAATAGAGCAAATCGAAAGCCTCATTCAGTATATGACCTGAACCGCAACCTAAATCGGCTACAGACAGACTGTGTATATCATCGTAATGGAATACTGCTTCCGCAGGTGTCGGTTCGGCAGGTTCTACCAGATACTTCATCTGCTCCTTAATATCCATAGCATACGGATTATTATCCAGGTAGATACGTCCCACCGTATTCTGAACCATATACTTCACAATCCAGTTGGGAGTAAATATCTGAGTAGCAGCCGGAATATCGTCAGCCTCTGCTTTCTTCTTATTCTTGAATGAAGCAAATACTTCGTCCTTCTTTTCGGATATATAGAACTGATATAGCCATCCTATCAGTTCACTTTGTCTGTAATCATCTTCTGTAATAAACTCTGTATGGTTGAGCATATCCACAAAACCACCTTCGGCAAGTATATTTACTGGCAGAAGAAGTTCTGTGTAATCGTCCATACTGCCAAAACAAGCAGACAGTATAGGATTCCGGTGGCAGTAATTTATGATAAGCAATGTGAACTGTTCTGTTATCAATGCGTCATTGTCCAACAATTCCATCAGGTAAGCACGGTCTGATTCCGACATCGGTGCATAGATGCCACGACGTGCATCTGCCACAATACGAGGCAGACGCAGTGATGCACTTTGATATTCCAAAACCGGTTCGGTAAAACCGTTTTTCACCATGATGCGGATAGCCACAAACCTGTTGAACCAGGTGTAGGCTGCTTCTTCCTTTACTTCCTTAATTCCTTTCTCTATAATGCGTTCCCTCAATGACATCCATTTATCGTAAAATGTCATATCAGTAATCACTTTGCCCATAAAGACAATATGGTCTGTTCCCTTAACGGGCATTTTCTCTTCGGCAATATATCCCTGTTTGTCAAATCCCAACAGTCCTAATTTGTTTTCAATACCCTCCAACAAAACCTTTCTGGCTTCTTGGGCAAACTTCTTTATCTGGCTTGTTTCCATACATTTCTTCTTTTACAGAATAATCAATTCTTCACCTTTGGATATGTGATCCATAAGTTGTTGCTTCAATGTCTGCAGATAAGTATCTACATCCTGTTCGCTACAGATTTTATGCACCGTACGTGTACTTAATTTTACCTGTCTTACAGGTTTTGTGGCAGGCTGTGAAGGCTCTTCCTTTCCCGGAACAGTTTTAGGCTTTGCGGATGCAGCCTGTGCCATAATCTTTGCAGCTTCCTGTTCATAGAAGGCAGCCGTATCCAGATTATTCTTCAAGGCAAGGATATTGTCAGGCTGTGATTTCTGTATGATAACGGCATCTGCCTGTATTCCATATTGTACCTCATTGTTTTCAGCTAACTTGAAAAGAGTTTCCACAGTCTTTGTATATTCTACCTTTATCTTGCTACGAAGCTCTTTTTTAAGTTCCTCAAGTTTGAAACGAAGTTCATCTCTAAGTTTCTTGTAATAAGGCATATTATCTATTGGCCACTCATCTGTAAGGATAGTACGCATAGACTGAATACTTTCGTCACATCCGGTTAACTCACCGAAGTTCAATTCGTTTTCCTTTACGAAGGTTACAAACTCCTTGTAACGGTCTATCTGGTCATGATGAAACTCCCTCACCTGTTTGCATTTATCCATCTGCTCCGAAGCCGGTATTCTGTCTGACGTTATTCTTTTGAGAAACATCTCCACATCTCTTATTCCCATCCATTCACTTACCATCTTTTGCCATTTCTCTATTACGACGGCAAAAGGATATGTGCGGATTGAAGAGTAAATATCCGACAAAATAATCTGCTGCTTTTCAAGAGTATCCTTACATTTAGTATGAATCTCATTTACGTCCAAGTCAGGATTTATAGCTTCGCTTATACCGAATATATCTTTCCAACTGCTTATAAAATCATTGACAATCTCCTGCGAAATTTTCTGGGCTGCACGAATCGTAAATTTCTGCTGATCTTTCATCAGATTATTGGCTATAATCTGTTTTTCCACATGAGGATTATTGTTATATACAAATTCACGAACGCGGCGACGCACCAGCTCATCCAATATATATAGCGTGCATACTTCATTCCATCCGTATGGAGCTGCTGCATATCGCAAAACTAAATCTTTCACATTCATTTCCGGGAAACTCCTTGAAAGATAATTGTCAACCTGAAGCTCAGCCTCTGTCATCGGGTACAGTTTGTAATGTTCCTGACTGACAGGGGAGAGAATGGTACGTTTCAACTCTTCGGACGAAGATGTGATGCCTTTTACCAAAGAAGCGTATGGATACACATTTGCCAGATGTTTTTCCATTGCTTTTCTATAACGTTCCTGACCTTTCAAAGAACCAAGTTCGGCAACAGATAAAGTGGAAGAACCGATAACGATTTTACATTTATCAAACATTTCGCGGAAAGGCTTTTCTATTTTTGAAGTATATAAATCCTTTGCGCGGTTTTTGAATTCTTCGTGTGTCTTGCCACGAAGTTCAGTATTAGCCTTATTGTTTCTCATATAGGTCTGAACCTGACAATACCAGTAGAAATCATTCTTCAACTGTTTCATGTCTTTATACAGGTCTGCCATGAAAAAGGCCATCACCTTAGATGTATTGCCGAAAGCATACTGTTCTGCTGTATCACAATCGGCATCCATTACAAACTCAATATTTATATCCGCATTGTTTGTAAGGAAATTCTTGCCCATAATGCTTGCACCTACAGAAAACTTGCCTGTAAAGTATGATTCCCTCGGCTGGGGATTGATATATGTACTGAAAATTTCCTTCAGTTCCTCAGCCATAGTATTGTTGTCAATAGTCTGGCTCTTGATAAGCTGTGCTACTTCGGTCTCATCTTCACTATAAAAACAGTACGAAACCGGAACTCCGGGTTTTGACTCTTCTGTACGGATTATATTATTGTCACACAGATAGTCCAATACCTTTTTAACTTTTTCTTTCAGAGCCAGCTTCTGTGCATCTACATCGCTCATAAGCAGACAGGTAATATTATCAACTGTAGCCGGGAAAAGCAGCTTGTCTGTCTGCGAAAGATTACATATCATAAACAGGATATTGACAATACGCTGACCGAAAGCCTTGTCTTCATAACTATCTATCATCTTGTTGGCATTATGAATAGCCTTCTGTCCTTTGGCTACCAAAGCCCCTTTGAACATCGGTCCAAAGAACTGATCAAAAGAAATAAAGTTTCCTACTTCCAGTTCTTTAGTCTGTCTTGCTGTACTGTGAGTTACCTTTATGATGGAACGTTCATTACCCTTTACTTCTTTCTCTACAAAGCCAAGATTTACAAAAGAGTTGAAAACCTGCATAATCAGTCTGAACTGATAGGGAACAAACGGATAGTAGTCAATGAATTCCTCTTTGTTTTCGAAAGATTTGTATGAGTTTGGAAGCTGGAACTGAGCAGAGATGGCGTTACGTTTCTGTTCGTAAAGTTTGCCCAATTCTATTCCAGCAGTACCGTTTTTGTCTAAAATACGTTTTTGTGTGATAAACTCAGGCTTGGTTCCGGTAAGAGATACTTTTACCTCAAATCGTCCCATGATTTTACCATAATCTTCACTGGTTTCATTTATCTGACAGCTCTGCAGGATTTCTTGAAGATCCTGCTGAGCAGTAGCTGTTATCCAGACTTTATCATCACAAGTCTCGTGAAGTCGTGTTACGATTTCCTGTAACTGGAGCAACAGTCCTTTACGACTGTCAATGAACTGACTTACTTCATCAACAAGGAAAATGAGTCTGTATTTTTCTTCCTGTTTGTTCAGGTATGATTTCAGCTCATTGCAGAATGTCTCCACACTGACATGAGTATCATCTTTGGCTATACGTTCCCTGATAATATCCGTTGACAGTGTAGGAACCAGCTCTTTTCCTACTTCAAGGATATAATCCAACTCATTGATAGCAAGGTCGGCAGCATCAATGCTCCAGTCGAATCCATCTTCCAGCATTCTTTCTTTAAATGCTTCAAACTGCCCCTTCTCGTCAAGAACCTTTTCAAAATGCTGAGCCAGTGCTAAATTGAATTTATTGTATCCACGGAATGAATTGAATTCACTCCAGAAAACATCAAGGAATACCTGCTTTTCATTACCTCGCACATTATGAACTGTACCTATATTAAAAAGTATGGTATCTACTTTGGCAGATTTCAACCACAAGGCCACATCTCTCATCTCGCTGATAGAAACCTCTGATTTACTTTCCGGTTGTTTTAACGGATCGGCTTCTTCTACCGCCTTTCCCAGTCTTCCCAATGCAAAATCACGATGCTCCGGATGCATACAATATCCAAGGTATTTCAGGAAATGTGACTTACCAGAGCCAAAATAACCGTTTATCCAGATACCATTATGACTGAATTTATGACTCTGGATAGCTGATAATATTTTAAAAAGTCCGTTTATGATTTCGTCAGTGAAGACATACTCTTCTATTTCTGTCTTGACGGTTTTTGCAGAAAAGTCGCTGGCTGACACAGCAGGATTGACCGGACGCTCTATGTCTTTGAGGTATATATCTTTAAGTTTCATATTAGTCGTTGATTAATAAAATGGCACGATAGGTATGTTCATCATCTATTCTGTTGAACAGACGGAAGGTATTTCCTTCTTTTTCACCCGGATAAAACACTATGATTTTATACTTGTTGCTCTTGTTGTACTGTTCATAACTTGCAAGAAGACTACTGGTACGCATATATGGATACATTGAGCCTATACCATATAAAAAAACGTATGGACGCAGTTTGTCGTCTTCAATATTAATATGCTTAATTATTCGGTTATGCAGATACTCGTAAAACTGTGGAGAGTTTGCCTTATTAGTTAAAGTTCTCGTTACAGCTTCATGGTCTGTTTCATCCTTCTCGAGCATATATTTCAGATAGGAAGGATGCTTCTTACCAAAAGACTGATTGTCAAGAAATATACAAAACTCCTTAAATAAATCAATTGTCAAAACATCTACATAGTTTACAGGACGTAATAGTTGAGCTTTGAATTCTTCAATCCGGCATCGCATTTTATACTCATCTTCCGGAGGATACTGAAAGATATAGAAATTATAGAAAATATCATTTTCAGTATTCTTGAAGTCTTCGCTACACAGAAGATTATATAATTCAGGAATTGTCATAGTCCTCATAATGCAACCTGCTTTATACGGTTAATCTCATACTGCTGAAGCAGGCAGGCATCCAAGAACCACGCTTCACCAAGTTTCAGATAAAAAGCAAATTCTTCATCACTCAAATATATTGGGGAGAGAGTTTCTGACATATCTTTTACAAAACCAGCCTTCTTTAGAAAAGACAAAAAAGAACTTGCTACTTTCCCTTTCGTCTTTTCGCTCCAACCGCATACAAATTCATCATTAGCGGCAATCTCGTTAATTTCTACCAACACATCCTGTTTTGTTATACTTTGATGTACTGAGTTCCATTTCTTTAGAACAAGATTTAAATGTAAATCATAAAACAACTTGTAGCATTTCAGATTTACAAAATACATGGCTACTATCTTAGCTTCTTTTGAAAATCCCTGATAGGATTTCCAAAAGTACATCGGAACTGCCTTATATCTTTTTACAAATTCGGCAACAGCTCTTTTTCTAGTCTGTTCTGTCCGCATCATTAAATAATTATTATCTATAATCTCTTGCTTTAACAATGCTTCTGAATCATCAGACATTAATAGCGGCAACACATTTGTCATTTCTTCCCACATAAATCCGCAGCCGGTCATAGCTGCAGAATATGGACTATTTATTTTATTGCTCATATCCTTCATTCATTACAGCTATTAAGAAGGTCTTTTATATTTACCTTCAAGACTTCTGCTATTTTTTTTAATGTATGTAAATCTGGTTGTGATGTGTTAGTACACCATTTAGAGACGGTTGCAGGGTTTTTCCCTAATTGTTCCGCCAACCATTTACTCGTTCTTTTTTGTTCAACCAGCACAACTTTGATTCTATTTAAGTCAGACATCTCTATTAATTTTTATTGCTTTGAACGCAAATATATTAATTATATTTTATTTCTCACTATTGTTTAGACTAAATGCTTATTCAGCATGATTCAATTTGAAAATTTCAGATAGAAACCGGTTCAAAACAAAACGCCTTTGCGTTTTAGATCAAACGCAAGTACGTTTTAAGTAAAACGCAAGGGCGTTTCATCTTAAACGTAAGGGCGTTTTAGTCCAAACACAAAGGCGTTTTTCAGAGGATTTTTACACCTCTGAAAATCAATCAATTACATTTTCTTAAATTTTACGGATAACCCAGTATCCTCCCACTACCTGCAAGAGCATTCCGGGAATACCGATGCGGAAATCCTGCAAGGCGGTGAACAAGCTGCCGGAAAGTGCCCACTCACCCAGCGTACCAGCCAGCTGATAGAACAGCACCACGGCCAGCAGCAACGCAAGGTGACTTTCTGAAAGCGGGCTGCCACCAAACCGGCACCTACAGCCAACAGCACGGATTTCAGCAGGATGGCAGGCAGCACGGCAGGTGCAGGCATGCCGAACCACCATGAGTTGAGCAACGGTGAGAGTACGGCCGTCAGCAGTCCGGCCTTCCAGCCATATTTATAGGCGCCTACCAGTGTGAAGAAATAAATGGGCAGCCAGGTGACTCCTCCCTGCGGCACCAGGTGAAAAAGCTGGGGCAGGACAATGTTTCCGGCCACAAACAGCAGGGCGGTGACGTAGGTCTTCACGCGACTGTATCCCAATGTGTAAAGTTTTACGGTTGTTTCCATGTGTATTCGTTATTTTTCTGAGATTGTTTTTTCTTTTTCTCCGGCTTCCCTCATGCGGCGTACAAAGTCTTCAATCACGGGATAGAGTTCCACGGGATTGTCCGACACGTCGCAAAGGGTTTCCAGCGGACACCGTCCTGTGCGGGTGCGGTTAATGATGCAGGGTACTTCTTCGGCATAGGCCACCTCTACCCCTCCCTTCCGGAGCAAGGCGAGTGCAGGGGTGCTGACTACCCGGGTCCATACGCGGGACACGCCGCCCAATACCATCAGGGCTGCCGCTCCCTTTCCGATGACTTTATCGGCCAGCCAGGCTCCTTTCAGGAAGGCGCGGTCTGTGGCATACAAGTCGTACAGATCGGCCACGCCCCGACGGGAGAACGTGCGGGTTTCTTCGCCCTGACGCACCACGCAGGAATAGTTTCCTTCGTTCAGCAAGCGTATCAGTTCGTCCATCACAGTGTTTCCTGTTTCAGTTGTTCCACGTAGGCATCAATGCGGTGAAGCTCCTTCGGAATGTCGATGGACTGCGGGCAGTGCGGATTACATTGTCCGCAACCGATACAGTGACTGGCCTGACGGAGTTTCGGCACGCTGCGGTCGTAACCTACCAGGAAGGCACGGCGGGCCTTTGCGTAGTTCTCGTCCATGCGGTCTTTCGGCATGTTGCCCTCGTTCACGCACTTGTTGTAATGTACCAGCACGCCGGGGATGTCGATGCCATACGGGCAGGGCATGCAGTATTTACAGTCGTTGCAGGGCACGGTGGGATATTTCTGCATCAGGTCGGCCGTATCGAGTAGGAACTGGTTTTCCTCGTCGGTAAGCGGCACCAGCGGAGAATACGTGCGGAGGTTATCTTGCAGATGCTCCATGTAGGTCATGCCACTGAGTACGGTAAGCACCTTTTCCGGTGTACCGGCAAAGCGGAAGGCCCACGATGCCACACTGCCTTCGGGATTGCGTTCTTTCAGGCGGCTGAAGATGTGGTCGGGAATGTTCGACAGGCGTCCGCCCAACAGCGGTTCCATCACCACTACCGGAATGTTCTTGCTGCTCACCTGCTCGTACAGGTAGTCGGCATTCACGTTACGTCCCGATGCATGCTGCCAGTCGGAATAGTTCAACTGAATCTGCACGAAGTCCCAGTGCACCTGGTCGTGCATGGCCAGTGCCCGGTCGAATTCCTCTTTTGTACCGTGGAACGACCAACCCAGGCGGCGGATACGTCCGGCTTCGCGCTCCTTGAGCAGGAAGTCGAGCAGACCGTTGTCAAGGAAACGGCCCTGCAAGCCGCTTTTTCCGGGAGCACCCAGCATGTGCAGCAGGTAATAGTCGATGTAGTCCACCTGCAGGTTCTTCAGCGAGTTGTGGTACATCTTTACTCCGAAATCATAGTCGGAATTGGAGAAGTTCGACATTTTGGTGGCCACGAAGAACTTGTCGCGCGGATGACGCTTCAAGGCGATACCCGTCGACTTTTCCGACCAGCCCTGCACATAGACCGGGGCCGTGTCGAAATAGTTCACGCCATGTTCGATGGCATAATCCACCAGCCGGTTCACTTCTTCCTGGTCGATGACATTGCCGTCGCCTCCCGGTGCCGGAAGTGTAGGCCAGCGCATGCAACCATAACCCAGCAGCGAAACCTTATCCTCATTGGGAAGAAACTGGCGGTAGGTCATCTTGCCGACGGGCACTTCCGTAGTGCTGTCTCCGGCTTTTTTCTTGTCGGGCGTACAGCCGTAGAAAGCCGCTGTGGCTCCCACCGTACTGATGCCGACTATTTTAAGAAAATCTCTTCGATTCATCTGTTTTTTCTCGTCCATTCTCTTTGTATATATAAAAAGGTAAGACAATCCGATTAAAGTACACGATGGCGTTCATGTCCTTCCACGTAAATAGCACTCAGCGGACGGGCCGGACAAAGGTTCTCACAAGCTCCGCAACCGATGCAGCGTTCCTCGTTCACTGCCGGAATCTTCAGCGAATCGGGATTCGACGGGTCGGACGGGACCATGGTGATGGCGTTCACCGGACAATGGCGGGCGCAGTTGCCGCACTCCTGCTTGTCAGTAAGCGGAATACACAAATCCTTTATCCATACGGCATGGCCTATCTGGATAGAAGACTTCTCTGCCTTGTCAATTTTCAGGATGGCTCCGGCGGGACATACTTCGGAACAGCGCGTACACTCCGGACGGCAGTAGCCGCGTTCGTACGACATGTAAGGCTGCATGAAAGTATCCAGCGAATGAGAAGGACGGAGCACTTCGTTCGGACAAGCCGACACGCACAGCTGGCAGGCCGTGCAATGCGACTGCAGATGGCGAAGTCCGCGTGCGCCCGGAGGCACAATCGGAGTTTGGCGTACCGGCTCTTTCTTGTCCACGATGTCGGCCAGTCCGCCGTCCATCTTGATGGCTTCGGCCTTCTTGGCTACCTGTGCTTTCAGTACCGAACCGGCCAGCAGCAAGGAACCGGCCAGGAACTCGCGTCGTCCGGCGGTACGGTCGGCTGTTTCCGGTGCCGGAGTTTCTGCCTTTTCGGCTTTCTTTCCGTAGGCAAACCGATAGCCGATGGCTCCCTTATGACATTTGTCCAGACAGTCCATGCAAGCCACACAACGGCTGCCGTCTATCGCATGGTTCTTCACATCGATGCAGGCAGCCTTGCAATTGCGGGCACAAAGCGTACAGCCGTTGCATTTCTCCTTGTCAATCGTGATGCGGAACAAGGCAAAGCGGGAGAAGAATCCCAGCACGGTGCCCACCGGACAGATGGTATTACAATAGGTACGTCCGTTGCGTGCCGCCAGTACCACCACCAGTACCAGCATGACCGCTGCCACTATCAGCACCGGCAGACTCTTGAGCCAGACATCCACCGAATAGAAGGCATAGCTGTCCATGCGTTCGGCCATAGAAGCCAGCAGGTTGTTTCCCCACATCCACAAAGGCTGCAGGAAACTGTGTGCCGCACGGCCGTACACGGCATACGGGTCAAGCAAGGCTACCAGGGCATGCACACCCAACAGCATCGCCAGCACGAACACTGCCAGCACACCGTAGCGCAGCCAGCTTTTCGGCTTGGAATACGTGTAGGGCATCTTCTTGCGTCCCCGGCCCAGACGGGCCACCACGTCCTGAAACACGCCCAGCGGACAAATGACCGAACAGTACACTCTGCCCGCTATGAGCGTGAGCAATATCAAACACACGATTACTCCGGCGTTCAGCGCCAACAGAGCCGGAAGAAACTGTATCTTCGCCATCCAGCCGAGCCATGCATGAAGCACACCCGTGAAATCGACGAACAACAGTGTCACGAATACCAGGCATAGCATCCCCAGCGTGAGCCTGAGTTTTCTCAACATATTCACAGTAAAAGCAATTTTAGTTAGTTATTATATTCTTTCTATCACGTTTTCGTGGTAAATCCTCACAAAAATAAAAGGAATTGTGTTTCGAAGAGTCTTTTTGCGCAGTTTTTTGCCCCAAACAGTATAAATATTCGATTAACTTACGCATAAAGGGCCTTTTTGCAGCATTTATGCAGAAAAAATGTCATAAATATTGATTATCTGAATTACAAATTCTAATTTTGCTCCACTATTACCTAACAAAAGAACAGCAGTTACAACATGACATACGCATTTATTACGGCAGCCGAAGCCGCTGCCACCATTCATCATGGGGATACCGTCGGCATCGGCGGTTTTTCATCGGTAGGTACACCGAAAGCCGTGCCGGAAGCACTGGCTGCCTACGCAGAAGCACAGCATGCACAGGGGAAAGAATTCAAGGTAGGCCTTATCACGGGCGGTGCCACGGGCTGTCAGGTGGACAGCGCACTGGTCAAGGCGCACGCTGTATCGTTCCGTACGCCTTTCCAGTCGAACAAGGACATGCGCGAATCCATCAACCAGCACGAGGTGCAGTACTTTGACCTCCATCTGTCGCAAATCGGACAGGACGTACGCTACGGTTTTCTGGGGAAAATCCATGTGGCCATCGTAGAAGCTTCCGACCTGACGGACGACGGAGAAATCATCCTGAGCACTTCCGTCGGTATCTCGCCCACCCTGCTCCAGGTGGCCGAACGGGTTATCATCGAGCTGAATGAAGCGCATACGGGAAAACTTACCGGCATGCACGACATCTATATTCCGGCCAACCCGCCTTACCGGACAGAGATTCCGGTGTATCACGTGAACGACCGCGCCGGACACATCAGCGTGAAAATCGACCCGAAAAAGATTACGGGAGTGGTACGCACGAATGCCCGCGACCACATCGCGGCCTTTACACCGCAAAATGAAACAACCCTGCAAATCGGACATAACGTGGCTGCCTTCCTGCTGCGCGAATGGAAGAACGGGGCTATCCCCAAGGAGTTCCTTCCCCTGCAGTCGGGTGTGGGCAACATTGCCAATGCGGTACTGGGTGCGCTGGGTGACGACCCGAACCTTCCGGCTTTCTCCATGTTTACGGAGGTGATACAGAACTCTGTTATCGACCTGATGATGAAAGACCGTATCCGCTTTGCTGCCGGCAGTTCGCTCACCTTGTCGGAAGACCGTCTGGACACGATGTACGAGCACATCGACACCTTCCGCGAACGCATCCTGCTGCGCCCGCAAGAAATCACCAACCACCCGGAGATGATTCGCCGCCTGGGTATCATTGCGGTAAACACGGCCCTTGAAGCAGACATTTTCGGCAACGTGAACAGCACGCATGTATCGGGCAGCAAGATAATGAATGGAATTGGAGGCTCGGGAGATTTTGCCAGAAACGCATATTTGTCTATCTTTACCACCCCGTCGGTGGCCAAGGACGGACTGATTTCGTCCATCGTGCCCCAAGTATCCCACGTGGACAGTACGGAACACGACGTACGTATCCTCGTGACGGAACAGGGCGTGGCCGACTTGCGTGGCAAATCGCCTTCGCAACGTGCCCGCTGCATCATTGAAAACTGCGCGCATCCGGACTACAAGCAACTGCTGTGGGACTACCTGAAACTTTCGGAAGGAAAGTCCTGCCACACGCCGATGTCGCTGCGCAACGCCTTCAAGATGCATATAGCGTACGCCGAGACGGGTGACATGCGAAACACCCAATTTGAATCATAAGAATGGAAAAATTCGACATACACATCCTGGGATGCGGTTCAGCCCTGCCCACTACCCGCCATCAGGCGACCTCGCAGGTGCTCAACATCCGCGAGAAACTATTCATGATTGACTGCGGCGAAGGCACACAGGTGCAGCTCCGCCGCGCCAAGCTGAAGTTCAGCCGGCTGAACCACATCTTCATCTCTCACCTCCACGGCGACCATTGCTTCGGACTCATGGGACTGATTTCCACGTTCGGCATGCTGGAACGCACCGCCGACCTGCACATTCACGCCCATGCCGACCTGCAACGACTGCTGGAACCCCAACTGGAGTTTTTCTGCAAGGGGATGCCCTATCAGGTGGTGTTCCACCCCTTCAACCCGGGCGAACGTGCCGTGATTTACGACGACCGTTCCGTCAGCGTGGAAACCATCCCCCTGCGCCATCGCCTGCCTACCTGCGGCTTCCTCTTTCGCGAGAAGCCGATGCCCAACCATATCCGGCGCGACATGATTGATTTCTACGGCATCCCCATCTGCATGATGAACCGCATCAAGAACGGCGAGGACTACACACTGGAAGACGGCAGGGTGATTCCCAACTCAGAACTGACCACTCCCTCCGACCCTCCCCGCGCGTATGCCTATTGCTCGGATACGGTCTACCTGCCCCGCATCGCAGCACAAGTGGCTGGAGTGGATTTGCTGTTCCATGAAGCTACCTTTACCGAAAGCGAAGCCGTCCGCGCCAAACAGACCCTGCACTCCACCGCCGCACAGGCTGCCCGGATTGCCAAGGACGCGCAGGTGAAACGTCTGCTCATCGGTCACTTCTCTGCCCGCTACGAAGACGAGAAGGCCCTGCTCGAAGAAGCCCAAGTTATCTTCCCCGACACACTGGCCGCCGACGAGGGACTGAAAATCTCACTCTGAGAAGTTAAAGAAAACTAACCCTATTAAACCGAACCAACGGATTGTCGTCTTACCCAACAATGATGAACCCGCACACGCCATGAACAATTATAACGAAAAAGAAACCATACTGATGCTTCAGGACCCGTCGACCCAGCGGAAAGCGTTCGAACGGATTGTGAAGGCCTACAGCGAACAGCTGTACTGGCAGATACGACGCATGGTGGTTTCGCACGACGATGCCAACGACTTGTTGCAGAACACGTTCATCAAGGCCTGGACCAACCTGGACTATTTCCGGGGAGATGCCAAGCTTTCCACGTGGCTCTATCGCATCGCCTTCAACGAATGCCTGAACTTCCTGAACAAGCAGCGCGCCGAAAACCAGCTGTCCATCGACGATGCCGATGCCGCCCTGGTAAACAAGCTGGAAAGCGACCCTTACTTTAACGGCGACGAAACGCAACGGCTTTTTCAGAAGGCCATCCTGCAACTGCCCGAGAAACAGCGCATCATTTTCAACCTGAAATATTTCCAGGAAATGAAATACGAAGACATGTCGGAAATCTTAGGCACCAGCGCAGGCGCACTGAAGGCATCTTACCATCATGCCGTCAAAAAAATAGAAGATTTTTTTCACCAGCATGATTAAACCTTTTTTACAAATTCGAATCTAACTTCCAAAGGAGGCAACAATATGAAAAAGGAAGAAACTGACTTATTAAAGAGATGTGGAACCGAGAACCCGTTCACAGTGCCTGAAGGTTACTTTGCTAACTTTACGGAACAGCTGATGGACAAGCTTCCGGAACGAGAAGTACAGCCTGCACCTCAGCTCACGCTGTGGGCACGCGTCAAACCTTGGGTGTACATGGCTGCCATGTTCTGCGGTCTGATGCTCAGCGTACGGATGTTCGTGGGTGAAAAAGAAACACAATCGCCTGCCGCCGGCACTATGGGTGACATGGAATTTTCAGAAGTACCCGATGAATACATCGACCCCATTGTCGACCAGACCATGATGGACGACTATACTCTATACGAGTATCTCACTGATGCAGATACGGAAATTTATAAATAAACCAACCATGATAAAAAGAACTTTTTATGCCCTGACTCTCCTGCTCATCTTGTGTGTGAGCAGCATTCAGGCACAGAATACCAAATTCAGCAAAGAAGAATTCCGCAACCGCCAGAAAGAGTTTTTCATTCAGCAGGCGGGACTGAGCAACGACGAAGCACAAAAATTCTTCCCTCTCTATTTTGAACTGCAAGACAAAAAACAGGCGTACAACAAGGAGGCGTGGCAGAAACTGCGTCAAGGCAAGAATCCCAATACCACGGAAACAGAATATGGCAAGATTGTAGAGGATGTGATTCAGGCACGCATTGCGACCGACGAACTGGAACTGGAATATGTGCGGAAATACAAACAATTCCTTCCGGCCAAGAAAATCTATCTGCTGCAAAAAGCGGAAATGCGTTTCCACCGGGAACTGCTAAAGGGCTTTAAGCACTGCCAGAAAGGTCCGGGAAAGAAAAAATAAAGAATACGGATAGATTTTTTCTTCCAAAAATTTGGAAAACAAAATTCTTTGCGTACCTTTGCACCGCCTTTGAAAAACAAGGCAACTCTCAAGAAGAGTTTTGGAGAGGTGGCAGAGTGGTCGATTGCGGCGGTCTTGAAAACCGTTGTACTGCGAGGTACCCGGGGTTCGAATCCCTGTCTCTCCGCTGAAACCTAAGAAATTAAAGATAAGTCCCGTAAAATCAATGTTTTACGGGACTTTTTCTTTTTACCCGATGGCAACCGAAAAACACACAACGCTGTATTTACAGAACCGGAAATGCCGAAGTCATAAAGATTCTTTAAAGAAAAGCTTACTCTTTATTTTGATTTTACCCGCTTTATCGTTTCTTTTGCAACCAAAAACATTCAATTCGTTGACACATGAAAAAACTACTATTTTGCTGCACTGTATTTTTGTCATTAGGAACACAGCCTTTCTTCGCTCAGAAAGCCGTCGTTGAGAAGATTATTGAAATCGGACACCAGGATAATCAGGCCACACACCAGCTGGATATACTGACCAACCGTTTTGGCGGACGTCCCATCGGATCGGATGCGTATGAGAATGCGGCCGAATGGATGGTACACGAATACAAAAAGTGGGGGCTGGACGCTCATCTGGAAGAAGCCGGCGAACTCTCTGTAGGTTTTAATCGCGGGCCTTGGTTTGGAAAATTGTTGAGCCACGACCATGGAATGACCCTCCATTTCGCGACTCCTTCGTATACTTCCGGAACGAAAGGGGTACAGCGCGGCCATGTTTTGATGGAGCCTCGTACCGACCAGGAATTCGAACGCATCAAACTCAAGTTAAAAGGAGCCTGGGTACTGATTTCCGGCACAAACAACGGCTGGCCCATCGACCGGACGGCACAGGCTGATTCTATTCGTCAGGCTATCAAACAGGAAAATAAGGAAATCGACCAGAAGAATGCCGAACTCCGAAAAAGAAACAGAGAGAAAGGTGAAAACAACAAGATGATTCCTTATAAGGAATTCCCGGCACTTTACTACCATGAGATGGTTGAAGCCGGTGCCTTAGGATTCATTCAGTCATCAGAGGTACCCATCCGCGCGCTCTATGACCGGAAGATGATTGACAGCATGACGTTCGACAATCTGCCGGAAGTTCCTGACATCAAGCTCGACCGGCATCAATTCGACATCATTGCTCAGATGGTAAAAGAACGGCGGGAAGACTTCCTGCTGGAGTTCGATATCCGCAATCATTTCAAACTCGGACCGATTAAATACCACAACGTAGTGGCATCGATACGGGGCAGCAAGTACCCGGACGAGCAAGTCATCGTCTGCGGACACTTAGATGCCTTTGATACGGGTACAGGAGGCATCGACTGTGGCACAGGGATTGCTCCCATGATGGAAGCTGCCCGTATGCTGGCATTGTCGGAAGCCAAACCCAAGAGAACAATCCTCTTCATCGCCTTTGCCGGGGAAGAGTTCGGCCTGTTAGGCTCGAAAGCTTATTGCAAGAAACATCAGCAGGAGTTGCCGAAGATTGTCAACGTATTCAACCGTGACGGTGGGCCGGAACCTCCCATCGGAATAGCGGTCTCGCAAGCAATGTATGATGATTTCGTCAAGATAACCCAACCCATCCAGAAGATTCGGGCAGACATTCCGTTTAAAGTAACCGTACGTCCGCCCCGTAAACTACCGAAGGTGGCGGGTGGCACCGACTCGGAAGTATTTGCCACGTATGGTGTCCCGACATACGGATTTACCACAAAAGATGTCAAAGGATATAATTTCAATTATGGGGAAATCTGGCATACGGAACGTGATTTGTTCACCAAGAACATCCCGGAATACCTGGAGCATACGGCAACTGTCACTGCCATCACCGCTTTAGGTGTAGCCAACCTCGACAAGCCTCTGCCGCGGGAAGGAGTTTATGAAGAAAATTGAAGATTGGAATGACAGTAGATGCGCAGCAAGCTGCGCATCTATTTTTTTATGACCGACAGCCTATTTCCACACTGTATATTCAGGATGGTTTCTCTTCGGATTCGTCCTGTCTTTTCAGGTGCTCATTCAACAGGCGACAAATGTCCTCTCCCTTCATGCTCAGATTAGAGACATAAATACTTTCAATGGCTCCTGAGACCAGGAAATTAAAGGTCATCAGTTTTTTGACTATGCCGGAAGTGGTTTTGGATTTCATCTTCTTCAAAAAATGTGTGCGTTTGTAGTCAATGGCTATTTGCTTGGAGCTACTTATTTTTATCAGCCGGAACCTCTGTACATCTGCAAAATAAATGGTGTAACGCGCTGCTTTCCATTGCACATATTGCTCCACCCTGTCTTCATAAATGACTAAATACGGTATGCGCTTGACGGCATTGTAAAGAGTGGTGACAGCCAACCACAATCCGCCTCCTCCAAAAAATATCACACCCAACCAGCCCCCTATGATTTTATTCACCAATCGACAAGACTCGTCAGTTATCATATAGATTCCACCTACCGTAAAAAGCATGCAGCCTAGTATCAGCCACAGGTTTTTCCAGCAACTTTGGTATATTTTTATCTCTGCTTCCATCATTTTTATTTTATACGTTATCGACAAGCATTTAATGCTTTCCTCTAAAGATAGAGAGTTATTCGATTTTCAGCAAATCTGCACTGAATTTTCCATTCTTCTTTTTGAGAGATTTTGCCGTACAGTATGAGCCGCTCTTCAAAAGAATACAGTTCCACGCAAACAGGGCTGCCGCATTTCAAGACGGCTGCGGAAACGATTCCTAAAAAACATAAAAAACAGACACATATTTTGTCTTTCATCCGCCTTTCCTTATACAATAGTTCGTTAAAAATTAGCCCAGCCTAAGCGGCTCTGGCAGTAAATAAAAT
>ERZ824598.650-NODE-650-length-53557-cov-32.805428_pt1 | contig 53557 bp, 63 predicted proteins | sample MGYA00519934_ERZ824598 | MGnify/ENA primary metagenome ERZ824598 (study PRJEB31778, sample SAMEA3449177) | human gut metagenome | biome: human gut; feature: human-associated habitat; material: faeces | place: United Kingdom | collected 2010/2012 ...
CTTTGGACATTGGTTTTTACAACGGTATTGTATAGTGAAGCAGAGGAAAAACAAAACATGTTTCAGAGAGGAGAAACGATTATGAGAATTAAGAGTATGATGAAGGGTATGCTTGCTGTTGTAATGGCAATGTCTATGGCAGCATGCTCCGGAGCACCTGCAGCAGACTAGACTTCTTCTGAGTCACCGTCACCGGCACAGACAGAAAGTACAGCAGCAACAGAGCAGGAAACAATTGTAACAGAAGTATCTGCAGAAACACAGACGCAAGAAGAAACAGCAAAAGCACCGAAATATGTTTTCTGTTTATTGGTGATGGTATGAGCTATCCCCAGTTTCAGGCAGCATCTGACTATCTTGGAGCAATAGCAGATGAAGATTATGTCAAGGCACTTCCGAGCAATAGCTATGAAGACCGTGGAGGAGCAGTACTGGACGGCCCGGAAGCAGGATACAAGGTTACCTATACACAGGCTGATGCAGAAGCGGTTACGGATGAAGATGGAAGGGTTATTCTGATGGATGAGCATCTGGCAGATTCCGACGCTATGGATTATGATATGGATCGTGCAGATGGAGAATGGGCATTATCTGACTATGTACAAAAGGGTATTGAAGTATTGGATAATGACATCGGATTCTTTATGATGTGTGAAGGTGGAAAGATTGACTGGGCATGTCATGCAAATGATGCCGGCGCAAAGGATAAAACAGAAGATCTTCATAAAATGATAAAGGAGTATAAGTTTGATGAACAAGAATAAGTTTGCGATTACACCACCTATGGGCTGGAACAGCTATGATTATTATGACACTACGGTGAATGAGGAACAGGTAAAAAAGAATGCATAGTATATGGCTATGCATTTGAAGGAATTCGGATACGAGTATATTGTTGCGGACATTGACTGAACTTTAGAAGACTGAATAAAGCAGAAGAGACATTTATTCATAGAAAGTATAAGCCAAGATACGATGAAGGATGTATTTTTATGAGTAGACCCTTGTATGCGGAAGACTAAGACCATTACTTCGGTAGTGGTCTTTTCTGCAAATAGGGCATAGGAGGATCCATACCAAAATTAATCTTGCGCTGCAACTACCTCAAGAATTCCCCACTAGCGCACCTAGCCAATTACATCAACTACATTGGCACTCGTGATGGTGTGGAGAAGGTAAGCAGCACGACGGTCTTGCTGCCAGCTACTGCTAAACAGAAGGAACTGATTGCAGATACTCTGACCAAAATCCCAGATGCCAAGCGGATGCATGAGTATCATGACTATGTTCAGAGACTAACCATGGAAAATGCATCGGAGTTTATCACGCAGGCATGTTTAAACAGTTTGAAGAAAATATAACAGATGGAAGATTAACGGTACCTTCTGATGGAAGGACTTATCGTTTACGAGAAGCAATATTACTATCTAAGCGATTGGGAAGACCTTTGTCGCAGGATGAAATGAAAAAAATTGAAGTGTGAAGTGATATCCCAGATACCTCCTGCGTTTAAAAAACGAGGAGGTATCGTTTGTAAAGAACGGTAATGACTTTGGAAAATGTATCTAAATTACCCTATAGTCAAATGTAGAGACGGTAGTACTGCTTTCCCACAAAAAGCCAGACGGCATATCAACGTAAAAGTTGAGTTTGGCAAGGGTGAGGGAAAAGTTCCACTTGATAATATTGCTAAAAGAGCGGAAGGCTACAAGCCCAAAGAACGAGTGACCTACAAAATGATAAAGGAGTACATAGAAGCTAAATATGGCTTCAAAGTACATACCGCATATATCGCAGAGGTAAAGAGAGATTTAGGCTTGCCAATGTATGATGCTCCTAATGCGGTAGAAGAATTGAAACAGCCGAGGAAGCATCCGACAGCGGAGAAAGTGGAAGCCATAAAGGATGCGTTGAAGCATTTTGAAATAATCTAAATATATATATCTGATACCATTTTATAGCCGTTTGTTCAAGCTTTGAGCAGGCGGTTATTTGGCTATCTGGATTTTTAGAACTATCGAAAAAGAAGAAAAGATTGTATAATATATGTGGAGCAAGTGAAAATGTGTAAAAAAGCTATCTTTATATTATAGAGGAGAATATAGAGTAAATATGGGATTTTCAAAAAATGATTTTGAAAAAGTAGATTTGCGGATTAAAAAAATAACAGAACAGACTGTTGAGCAAATAGAAATAGATTCAGAATTACCTCCAACAATAGAGCAATTAGAAGATAATAATAGAACCTACTCTATCATGGCAGCCATACTATTTATTGATATTCGTAAGTCAACATACTTAACGGAAAATAGCCAAGCAAAAAGTATGGTTAAAATATATCGCTCATTTATGAGAATGGCAGTTGATTGTGTTAGAAAAAATGGAGGAGTTACAAGACAATTTCTGGGTGACAGAATTATGGGTGTATTTATTGACTCTGCTGATGAAAACGGGAATATCGTGGACCGTGCAGCAGATAAAGCAATTAATGCGGCAAGAAGTTTACAGACTGTGATTGATTATAGCTTGAATAAATATTTGAAAACTAATGTTAATGTCTTATGACGTAGATAAAAGTTCGGAAAGAATGGATGAAATTTTAAATGCAAGTGACAATGATTACTGTGATAAAGACAGCATATCAGTGACTGGAAAAAGAAAAAAACGAATCCCAAAGCAGACTGTCTGTTATCCATATGTGACGCATTGGATATTACACCGGAACAGCTTTTAACCGGAAAAGGAATTGATCCGGAGTATAAAGATGCAGATATGGATTATGAAGTTACCAGGTCGGATATTAAGATATTAAAGCAGATTCACAGTCTTGGGGACGAACAGTATAAAAGACTGATGGCATATATGAAGGCATTGCAGAAACTGGAGCAAATATCATTGTGGAGCATCCAGTAAGGATGCAGGGAAGAAACTTTGTGCCATCAATCAGATTACAGAGACAGCAATCATTCATCCGGTAATAGACAGATTACTTTCATTGCCGGATAAACAGATATAATTAGTGGTCATGCTCTGACCGAAAAATGATGTTATGAGGTGGTAAGAATGTCTAAAGAAAAGATAAAAGTGTATCTTTACACCCGTGTTTCCACAACTATGCAGATAGATGGATATTCTCTAGATGCACAGAAAACAAAAATGAAAGCCTTTTGTGATTATAATGAGTATGAAATTGCCGGTGAGTATAAAGTGGTTCTAAAAGAAAGAGATGCATGGAGTGATTTAGCAAATTTTATTGGAGAAATGGTAGCAAAGTATGCGGAAGCAATGGACTTGGACAATTTGCAAGATCCGGATCGTTATCTTCTTGTGAAAAGAATAAAACAGTTGCATGTCGAATTTTATAAATCGAAGAATATAGAAAAATTCAGAAATACAAAAATCTCTATTGAAAGAAAAGTTGCGGCATGATATCATAACCGTAATGACGGATATATAAATATATAAATACGGATACATACGAAATGTTGATGGAGGAACAATCATGATTATCAGTGAAAGAGTTTTTAACGTGATGGAGCAGAAGAACATAACGCAGTTGGAACTCTCAAGAAGAACTGGAATTGCAACGAGTAACATCAGTGACTGGAAAAAGAAAAAGACAAATCCAAAAGCGGATTGTTTGCTTTCAATATGTGATGCATTAGATATTACTCCTGAACAGCTTTTAACGGGGAAGGGAATTGACTCGGAATATAAAGATGCAGATATGGATTATGAAGTTACTAGGTCAGATATTAAAATTTTAAAACAGATACATAGTCTGGGTGATGAGCAGTATAAAAGACTGATGGCATATATGAAGGCCTTGCAGAAGCTGGAAGCAATGGAGAGTATTGTGGAGGAACAGAACTAGTAGTTAATACTAATAGGATGATAAGCCAGAATAGGGGGATGCAATGAAAAGCATTATGTTTAAGACAAAAATATTTCATGAGGTGAAAATGTATCTTCTTGTATCGGATGTTACAAAGATGATGGAGATATCGGAGAAAGCATTTTGCAAGAAATATTCTGATAAGATTGTTGAGATCCCTGGTTGTAGGAAATGTATCGCAGAAACTGATTTTAATTTATTGATTTCAGATGACAAAGAACTTTTCAAGAAAATGGGTATGTTAGAAGTAACAAAGGTTGAAACACTGAGAAGTGAGATTGCGAGTATCATAAGCTTTCAGCCACTTAAATTCATGATGGCAAAAGAATATTTGAATATGATGAAGATAAAAACTGGATGCAAATCCGAGCAACAATATGTGGAGAAATATGAAATCCCGAAAGAATTTGATGAAGCATTACAGCGTTTTATGAATAGTCATCATGATAATAGTTACTATAAGTCAATGATTAACTATCTTAAGAATAAAGAATGTTTCGATTTAGATAAAATTCGGGAATTAGGATTGGATATTCAGTATTTGTCATCGATAACATCCGATGGATCCATGACTTTGGAAGTATTTGTAGTTGGAAAAGGAATATTTTATAGTGTTCTTGAAGATGATGAGGGTGAGCAATGGAACGAAATCCATATTGATGAGATGGGAAATATAAAGCTTCCTTACTTTTCTTATTATTCAGATCGAGTAGAAGAACGTATAATTAATCTCTCACATACTGAGGTGGATAGAGATTTTTCAAAATATAACACGGTAGAAAATATTCAGTGGTGCATACAAAACTTGAATATGAAGGGGATAGAAGATTATGAATTTGATGTTTTAGGTTATCATTCAGATGCTATAGACTTAAGAATTCATACAGATTTACTTGTAAAAATGATAGTCCCGAATGCAATTGATACTATTTTTACAGATCAAATTATTGATTTGGAGAAATTAGTCTGGATAACAGATGTAAGTGATATGAGAGTGTTTGCGCAGGATATATGAATTTAAACGTATCGAATCCGACCTGTTTAGAAGCTAAGCAGGATTGAATGTACTTATAATAATGTGGCTGCCATTTGCTACTTCGCTAAAACAAACTATAGAAACAATGTCAGTGAAAGGAATATACATGGAAGAAGATAAAAAAGAAGAAATAAAAATTGTCAAAGTAACAGAGGAATTAATTAAGGCCAAAACCTATGAAGTAAGAGGTTATAAGGTAATGCTTGATTTTGATTTGGCTAAAATATATGGTTATTCAACCAAAGCTTTTAATCAACAGGTCAAAAATAACAGTGAACGTTTCGCATCAGATTTTGCATTTAAACTTACCAAGGAAGAGGTTAACAACTTGAGGTCAAAAAAATTGACCTCAAGTTGGGGCGGTTCAAGATATTTGCCTAATGCTTTTACGGAACAAGGTATATACATGCTTATGACGATACTTAAAGGTGACCTTGCAGTTAAGCAGAGTATTGACCTCGTGAGAACATTCAAAAAAATGAAAGATTACATATTAGAAAACAGAGAATTGATAGGGCAGCGCGAACTACTTCAGCTAAGTATGGAGACTGCCAATAACAGAATTGAAATTAGCAAGATAAATTCAGATATGATATCTATTGAAAAGCAAATCTCCGATGTTGTGGAGGGATTGAAGGATGTTGTAACAAAATCTGAGCTTGCTGATATGATGAATAGCTTCATTTCAGATGATGATGAAAAGTGGCTCATGTATAATGCGAAGTTTAGTAGCGCTGATGAAGTATATGCGTCAATTTATAGACAGGCAAAGGTCTCGATATATGTCGTTGATAATTATATTGGATTAAGAACACTGGTTCATCTAAAGAATTCTCAGTCAGGAGTATCTATTATTCTTTTTAGTGACAATGTTGGAAATAATAAGCTTCATAATATAGAATTTACTGATTTCTGCAAAGAGTATCCCAATGTAAAAATTTCCATGCAGAAAACTGGTGAGATATTCCATGATCGATTTATAGTATTGGATTATGGAACTGCTGATGAAAGAGTATTCTTATGCGGTGCATCTTCCAAAGATGCCGGTGCAAGAATAACAAGTATTGTTGAGGATTATGGAACAAAAAAATATGCGTCGGTTATGGCAACATTATTGCAGAATCCGCCGTTAGTATTACCCAAATAGGAGTGACTTGGTTGAAAAAGAAAGTAAAATGTTATATATACACCCGTGTCTCTACAGCTATGCAAATACATGGCTAGGATAGATGATATGAAGGAGATACCGCATTTAATCTGCGGTAAAACTGCCGTAGGTGGGAACTATAATTTGACGCGTGACAGCATAGCAGTCAAAATAAAAAAGTCCGCCGGTGCGTTAAAGCATCGACGGACTTTTGCTTTGCTATTTTGCCAAAGTAAAAATCAAACAATTACAGAGTCTGATGCACCTCGCGGATCACAGCATCAGCAAGCTCCGGAGCTTTAGCGGGATCAATGTCATCCGGGAATTCCGCATCAATGGTGGAGGCAGCCGGGCGATAGTTCAGGCGAAGGGCATTTGCCTGAATATAATCTGTTGCCTTGTTGTAAGTATCCTCTGTAACACCGTTTAAAGTAATTGTATATAATTTTGCCATAATCTATCATCCTTTCTTTTACGTTGTGGTTAATGGAAACAGTTCCTTGTTTCTGTATATAGTATATCTCTTTTCCTGAAAAAAGAAAATGGAATAAAGTAACAAATATAATAATAGGAATCATTACTATGTTTGTGAAATAGTCACATATTACAATAATGAGACATTTGTCAACTGTGTTTTGCTCCGCAAAAATGATAAAATGAACCATCAAAAAGCAGTTTGCAAAGGAGGAAAACAAAGGAAAAATGGAAGACAAAGATAAGAAGAAAAATGTGAAAAAAATAATCGTGTATGCAGTGCTTTTAGTACTTATTATGGGAATCGCGCTGGGAACCGGACAGATTCAGACAGAGGAATTGGGGAGGATATTTACGGTCAATGCAGTTGCAGTCTGTAAATTATTGCTTTTGATCTTCGGGGTATTGTTCTTAAAAAGTCTGATCGTATGGATCCTGGGGCTGATCAAACCGGCGAATCACAGAGCCAGGTCTGTGCTCTCTCTGTTATCCAGTCTGACAAAATATATTGCGTTTCTGGTGATCCTGTGCGCAGGACTGACGATCCTCGGAGTTAACATGACTACCATCATTGCCAGTGTCGGAGTATTGGCTCTGATCGTCGGCTTCAGCGCGGAGAGTCTGATCGCGGATGTGGTGACAGGAACTTTTATGCTGCTGGAGAATCAGTATAATGTGGGAGACATCGTGGAGGTGAACGGTTTCCGTGGAACTGTGACGAGCATCGGCATCCGCACCACCTGTATCACGGATACCGGTGACAATGTGAAGATCATCAATAATTCCGAAATGAAAAATATCCTGAACCGCTCCGACAATTATTCCAAGGCTGTCTGCGATATCAGCATCCCTTATGAAACGGATCTTGAAAAGCTGGAAAGTGAACTGCCGAAACTCCTTGAGTCGATCTACAAAGCACATGAAGATACTATGAAAAAAGTTCCTGTGTACGTGGGAGTGCAGGCATTGCAGGATTCCGGAATATTGCTCCGGTTCGTAGTGGAAGTCTCGGAGAAAAATATCTATTCCGGCATGCGTATTCTGAATCACGATCTGCTGCTGGGCTTCCGGAAGCTGGGCGTGGAGTGCCCTTTCCCGCAGCTGGATGTACATAACAAATAATGGGTGGATCCGGTAATAAAAGAGAAAATGAAGATCAAAGAAGATCATAAAGATCATAGGAATAATAAAATGCAGAAACAGGAAAACAATATACTACCGGAATACCAGACACTCCCGCCGGATTCCATAGCCCAGGAATATCCGCCGTTGCCGGACGAATATCTGCAGAGTAAACAACCTGTGGAAAAAGGGGTATCGGAACGCAGTGAAAGCCGGAAGCGAAAAGCAATGCGCATACTCTGTATGCTGACGGCTTGTGTACTGCTTGGCTGCAGCGTGTATGGAACTGAGGCAGATCAGACGAAAATACCGGCACAGACAACGGAGGAGGTGCAGGTACCTGATGAAAACGGAGAGAATCGGGACGGCAGGGAAAATGACCATGTACAGTCCGCGACAACAGAGCCGGAAACAGATGTCGCAATAGCAGAAACGTCAGAACCTGTCGACGGACAATATCCTCTGGAAGGCGGCATCTTATATTACAAGATCTATAATGAGACGCACCTGGCCAATCCCACTGCTGATGCCTGGGAGAGAATCCTGGAAGAAGGAGAAATCTCCATAGAACAGCTTCTTGCCGGAGAAGTGATCACTCTGCCGCAGCCGGAGATACCGGAAGGCTTTGCATTCCTGGGATGGGTGGCACATTTTTCAGGCGAGAAGGATACCTATCCGAAGTGGGGTCTGCTTACGGAAAGCTTTTCCGCAGAGGATGCAGCCAGGATCAAACCGGATGAGGAAGGCAATCGCAGTGTGGATATTCACGCGGTGTGGGACTCGCAGGATCCTGCTGCATGGCAGATGATAATGGTATTGGATGCTAATGGAGGAACGATTGCAGGACAACCATCGCAGACGTATAATGCACTGACACCGAAATATTCCGGCGGAACAGTGTATTTGTGTGGATATCCGACTCCTGAACGGGAAGGGTATCATTTCGCAGGCTGGTATCTCGCAACGGATGAGGGAGACATACGGGTGGAGACCCTGCCTGCATCCCGCTTTTTTGCACAAAAAGGCGGAGAACCGGATTATAACGTTCCGTTGGAACTGCACTTGATGGCAGGTTGGGAGAAAACCGAAGAAAAGGGGAACTAAAGGTTGTTTTTCTGTGTGGGAAAAATTATAATAGGACTAACGGATCACACACAGAAAGAGGACCCCAAAATGGAAGAACAGGAAGAACAGGGAAAAAAAGAAAGCACAGTGCTCCCGGAACCTCCGGAGATTACGGTGAAAAATCCCAGGATCGGCAAAGTACGTAAGCTGGAAGAGGAAGTAAAACGTCAGAATGAGTTGGAGCAGCTTCGGACCAGGCGCATCCGTAAGGAGCAGGAATATATTGAGCAGATGAGCAAGGCGGTGGAAGACCATCTGCGCAACACCAGAGAGGAGCAGCGGTATAACGAAGAGTTTGAACGCCTGATCCGCAAGGATGTCTACCAGATGCACGGCATCAGTGAGGACAAGCTGCAGGGAATGACGGAATACCGCTATGCCCTGTATCGGGGAACAGCGTTCGGCATGTTTTTTCTGTCGCTGATCTTGACCGGAATCTGTGGATATCTTCATGGCTTCGGCTCGGAATTATGTATTTTCATGGCTTTTTATACAGCCATCGAGGGAACGCTGCTGAACAATGGGAAGAGACAGCATGCAATATTGGATGTCCTGACGAGGATTCTGTATCTGCTCTTGTTCCCGGCGATGCTGATCGTGTTTGTGTGCTATGAACTGGGATTTACAGAGTATGCCCTTATCGTACCGGCGCTTACGATAGCCGGAGTGGTGCTTCTGCTGTTGGGAGCGGTGTCCTATTTCCTGTATGACCCTTACCGACTGGATCGTAAGAATCATAAAAAGGCCAATCGTTACATCCGCGATATCGAAAAGGCTGCCATCAAGGAAGTGGAACTGGAAGAAAAAGCACTGGCGAAGCAGGCGAAAAAGCAGGAAAAGCTGGAATTAAAGGAAGAAGCCAGACAGAAGCGTGCAGCGAAGAGAAGAGAATGGAAAAAGCGGACAAAGGAAGTATTTTCCGGCTGGAAAGAGAGTATCCGCGAAAAGCTTCCGAAGAAAAAGCAGGAGCCGCCGGAAATTCTTGAGGATACTAAGACATCAACAGCGGCAGATCCCATGGGAGATACAGAGACTTCTGAACAGACAGAACAGACGGATGCTGTGGAGATGACGGTGACAGAAGAGGAACAGACAGAGAAGTCCGTGGATACAGAAGGCAGTGGGACAACGAGCATGGAGGAAACGTAATGGCATATTATCTGATTGATTTCGAAAATGTAAAAAGCCGTGGCATGGAAGGCGTGGAGCTTTTGACGGAGGAAGATACTGTCTGTATTTTCTACAGCGATAATGCTGACAGCATGACCTTTGACCTGCATCGGAAATTAAATGAGACGAAGGCAAACATCATTTACCACAAAGTAGCGGTGGGTACCAAGAATGCACTGGATTTCCAGCTGGCAACCTATCTGGGATATCTGATCTGCGGGCAGCAGAACGAGGGGATACACCCCAATTATTTTATCGTGACCAAGGACAACGGCTTCACTAGCCTTATGGTGTACTGGAAGGCGCAGGGAGTTCCTGTGCGGATCATCCGTACTCTCTTATGGGGGAAGAATTCTGTGGCAGAGCAGAATCTCCTGACAGAAGAGGAACAGGAGACAGAAACAGCCGTTACCGCTGCAGAGGATGTGACAGAGCAGCCGCAGCCCACACAGCCAGAGCCGGCGGAAGAGACCAAAGAGCCCATGCAGCCGAAGACTGAGAGAGCGGATGCACCCGAGGAGCCCGCACAGCCGGAGCCGGTGAAAGAGACCCAAGAACCCGTACAGCCGGAGCCTGAGAAGGCGGATGCACCCGAGGAACCCGCACAGCCGGAGCCTGAGACGGTGGACGAGTCTGCACAACCCGTGAAGAAGCCTTCAAGGAAAAAGAGCAACGCGAGAAAGAAGAGTACTGCAAAGACAGATGATAAGACCGCGGAAAAGAAATCTGCAGAGAAGAAGCCTACTGAGAAGAAACCCGCAGAAAAGAAGCCTGCAGAGAAGAAGTCCGCGGAAGAACCGGATGAACTGACTTTAGCCGTGGAAAAAGTCCTTACAGATCAGACCATCGTCCCGCAGGTGGTAAAATTCATCCGCCAGTACAAGACCAAGCAGGGTATCAACAATGCCTTGAATAAGGAGTTCAAGGACAGCAAGCGCACCAGTGAGATTTATTCTGCCATCAAACCCCTGATTGCCGACAAAAAGGGAAAATGATAAAAAAGATCAAGAAAATGTGAAAAGAAAGTTATTGACAATATAAAAGCAGAGTGGTATTGTTGCTATCGAACAGAAAGTGAAATTCGATGAACAGAACAAGATCTGCATACGGAAGCATTTCAGAGAGCCGTCGGCTGGTGTGAGACGGTATGTGAGTATGACAGACTATCCTCTGTGAGAAGTGCACTGAAGATTTTAAGTAGGTGTCACCGGTATTCTACCGTTATTTAGAAGCCTGTTGGAAATGAGATATTTGTATTTCATGGAGATGGGAACAAGAGGTCATGTGATAAAACATGGCAAGCAAAGTGGTAACGCGGAGAGCTTAGAGCTTTTCGTCTTTGGGTGCTTAAGGGCACCGGAGACGGAAGGCTTTTTTGTTTTACGGGCAATCAGAATTTTTCTTTCTGTCACGACAAAATAACAAGACATAAGAAAGAAGGAAACAAAAATGAACAGTTTGGTAATCATTCTGATCGCAATGGCAGTGCTGGTAGCAGGCTATGTCTTCTACGGAAGATGGCTTGCAAAAAAGTGGGGAATCGATGAGAAGGCGAAGACGCCTGCATTTACCCATGAAGACGGAGAGGACTTCGTGCCTTCCTCCAAATTCACCGTATTTTCTCATCAGTTTTCCTCTATCGCAGGGGCAGGCCCTGTGACGGGTCCCATCCTCGCATCGGTATTCGGATGGGTGCCTGTGCTTCTGTGGCTTCTGATCGGCGGCTTGTTCTTCGGTGCGGTGCAGGACTTCGGTGCTCTGTATGCTTCTGTGAAGAACGAAGGAAAATCTATGGGAATGATCATTGAAAAATACATCGGTAAGACCGGCAGAAAATTGTTCATGCTGTTCTGCTGGCTGTTCACTCTGTTAGTTATCGCAGCCTTTACTGATATGGTGGCAGGTACTTTCGTAGGTACCGGACTGGAAGATGCAGGTGTGGCATATGCTAACGGCAGTGCAGCATCCATCTCCATGTTGTTCATCCTGGTTGCTGTGATCTTCGGTCTGATCCAGAAAAAGGTTGGAAAAATGAACGAGTGGGTTAAGGCAGTCGTAGCCATCGGTCTGCTGGTAGTGATGTTTGCGGTAGGCATGAAGCTTCCGATCTATGCTTCCAAGACCACATGGATCTACATCATCATGGCATACCTGTTCCTGGCATCCGTAATGCCCATGTGGCTTCTGATGCAGCCCAGAGATTACATGACCACCTTTATGTTACTGGGCATGATCATCGGCGCTGTACTCGGTGTGGTCGTAGCACATCCCGATATGGAGCTGAATGCATTTAACGGTTTTCAGGTGGGCAACAGCAGCTTGTTCCCGACCCTGTTTGTCACGATCGCCTGCGGTGCGGTATCCGGATTCCACAGCCTGGTATCCTCCGGTACTTCCTCCAAGACCATCAGCAATGAAAAAGATATGCCCATGGTAGGCTACGGTGCCATGATCGTAGAGAGCCTGCTTGGTGTGGTAGCACTGGTAGTAGTCGGAGCAGTAGCTGTGAATGGTACGAAACCCGATGGCACACCTTTCTCCATTTTCTCCTCCGGCGTTGCAGGATTCCTGGAGAAAATGGGTGTTCCCGTAACCGTGGCAACCGTATTCATGACCATGTGTGTATCCGCACTGGCACTGACTTCCCTGGATTCCGTAGCAAGAATCGGACGGATGTCCTTCCAGGAGCTGTTCTTAGGGGATACCACAGACACTGCAAAGATGACTCCCATGCAGAAGGTTCTGACCAATAAATATTTTGCAACCGTGATCACCCTGTTCTTCGGCTATCTGCTGACTCTGGGCGGATACAACAATGTATGGCCGCTGTTCGGTTCTGCAAACCAGCTGTTGGCTGCACTGGTACTGATCGCATTGGCAGTGTTCTTAAAAACTACCGGCCGTACCGGCTGGACGCTGTACTTCCCTATGGGAATGATGTTAGTCGTAACCTTCACTGCATTGATCCAGAAGACGATCGCGTTGGTGAAAAATGTGGCTTCCGGACAGGCAACCTTCCTGGTAGACGGTTTACAGCTGATCGTTGCCGTGCTGCTTATGGTACTTGGCGTTATGGTCGCTTACAGCTGCATCCGCAAGCTGTTCGGTGCCGGGAAAAATTCAGACAAAGAGGCAGCGTAATACAGCAGAAAAATAGCAGATAAATATAGCAGAAAAATATAGAAAAGAAATATGGCATACAAAGAAAAGATATGCTAGAATAGGGAACGGTCAGAGAGCAAAAAAGCTTTTTGACCGTTCTTTTCGTCAGAGTGGAAGCTGGCGGGGAGGATTGTAATGGGAATCAAGTAAGTAACAGGGAAAAGGATAAAAGCAAGATGAAACAGAATATGCAGGATCTGACGGAAGGATCCTTAGGGAAGAAAATACTGATCTTCAGTGTGCCGCTGATGCTATCCAATCTGCTACAGGTGCTTTTCAATATGGCGGATATTGCAGTGATCGGACAGTTCGCGGGATCTCTGTCTCTGGGCGCGGTTGGCTCCACGGCGACACTGGTCACCATGTTTACCGGGTTCCTCATTGGTCTGTCCGGTGGTATCAATGTATTAACGGCATTATATTACGGAGCAAAAGATAAGGACAGCCTGTCGAAGACCATCCATTCCGCAGCACTGGTCAGCCTGATCATGGGCGTATTGTTATTAGTGCTGGGGGTAGGCTTGTCTGAGTGGATGCTGACGGCATTGAAGACGAAGAAAGAGCTGTTGGACAAAGCGGTATTGTACCTGCGGATCTATTACCTGGGAATGCCGGCACTGGCAATTTACAATTTCGGTAACGCGGTGTACAGTGCGGTGGGCAATACGAAAAAGCCGTTGTATTATCTGGGATTTTCCGGAGTGCTGAATATAATCTTAAATCTTTTCTTCGTCATTGTCTGTCGGATGGATGTAGCGGGAGTGGCATTAGCAAGTATCATTTCCCAATACGTGTCCGCTGTGCTGATCTTACAGGCACTGCTTCGAAGCAAAGACATCTATGCACTGCATCCCGGAAAACTACGGATGGATCGGGAACTTACGAGGGATATTCTGAAGCTGGGAATGCCCTCCGGATTACAGAACGTGATCTTCCAGTTCGCCAACAGCTTTGTCCAGATGGGCGTGAACTCCTTTGATGCCACGATGGTGGCGGGCAATTCCGCAGCTTCCAATGCGGATGCACTGGTGTATGATGTCATGGCAGCATTCTATACTGCCTGCGGCAGCTTTATGGGGCAGAATTACGGCGCCGGTAAAAAGAAAAGAGTGCGGAACAGTTACCTCATCAGCCTGGCATATTCCTTCGGCATCGGTCTGCTCCTGGGAGTGTCACTGGTGGTTTTCGGAAGACCGTTTTTGTCTCTGTTTACCAGAGATGCGGCAGTTATGGATGCCGGAATGTATCGTCTGACGATTATGGGCTTTTCCTATTGCATCTCGGCATTTATGGACTGTACCATTGCGGCAGCCAGAGCCCTGGGCAAAAGTATTATACCGATGTTCATTGTCATCATGGGATCCTGCGTATTCCGTGTGATCTGGGTTTATACGGTATTTGCGTATTTTCATACGATTCCGTCCCTGTACCTGCTGTATATGTTTTCCTGGAGCATTACCGCAGTGGCGGAGATCTTGTATTTCATACGGATATACAGACAAAAAATGGCTCTCCTGTCGTAAGACAGAGGAGCCATTTTTCTGTGAGTACGAGGAGCCGGCCGGCTCGATGGTGTATGGATTTATGCAGCTTCGGCCTCTGCAGTAGCAGAAACGGCAGCGTAACGAACCGGCAGGAGATGAGCGCGTTCCAATGCCACATAAATGGTAGGAAGTAAGATCAGCTGAAGGATGATGCCGGGGAGACAGGATACGAAATATCCGGTAGCCCAGGCAGACCAGCTGTAAGAACCGCCGGCGAAGATCAGGGCACGCAGGATTCCGGTGATCACGCGACCGCCCAGCATGGCGATGATCAAAGCCGCATACAGATCAATGACCAGCTTGCCGCTGCGGAGAAGCTGCATGACCAGACCGCTGATCAGACCATAGAGTCCCAGCTCGATCATCATGATGGGCATATAGCCGAAAGCGGGCATGCCGGTGAGTATACTGGATACAAAGGGCCCTAAAATACCACAGATGAGACCGAAGGGAGCTCCGCAGACCAGACCGCACAGCAGTACGGGCAGATGCATGGGAGAGAACAGGACGCCACCCTTAGGGATCGCATGCAGAGCCATAGGCAGTACCACGCATAAGGCAACACACAGAGCGGTGATAATGCTCTTGTTTAAAACGGTTAATTTTTTCATGGAATGAAACCTCCTGAACAGTAATAAAAAAGCCAGAACGGCATAGTTCCCCCTTCTGGGGTAATATGCCTTCTGGCGTCAGGCTCCTTCGTGAAGCACAACTTATAATAAAGGGTAAGCATTTTTTTGTCAAGATAAATTGCAAAAAAGCATCTGCCATGCTATCATGAAACAAGTATTATTTTTACAGGAGTAAGGTTATGCGTATTATGGTAATGGATGGCCAGGGCGGAGGCGTAGGCAGAAGCCTGCTGGAGGCATTAAAGGAACGTTTCCCTGAGGCGGAACTGATCGCTGTGGGAACCAACGCCACGGCTACGGCGAATATGATGAAAAGCGGCGTGACAAGCGGAGCCACCGGAGAGAACGCTGTGGTATATAACAGTAAGAGAGCGGACGTGATCATGGGACCCATGGGAATCGTTATGGCAGATGCTATGTTAGGAGAGATCACACCCACGATGGCGACGGCAGTGGCTTCTGGTGATGCGAAGCTGGTCCTGATCCCCATGAACAAATGCCATGCGACGATCGTGGGAGTAGAGAGCAGACGGCTGGGAGAATACATTGCGGAGGCTGTGGATGAGATCGCGAAGATTTTTTAATGATCTGGCAGAGGAATTAAGGGAACTCTCTAAAGAGGTACGCATCATTGCCATTGACGGAAGATGCGCGGCCGGGAAGACGACACTGGCTGCAAGACTGGTAAAGGAACTGGGTGGGGATGTAATCCATATGGATGATTTTTTCCTGCCGCCTGCACTTCGGACACAGGAACGCAGAAGCGAGCCCGGAGGAAATGTGCACTATGAACGCTTTTTAACGGAAGTGCTCCCGAATCTGAGATCTGGCAGACCTTTTTCCTATCGGAGATTTGATTGCTCCCGGATGACCCTGGGAGAAGAGATTCCGGTAGAAAATAACGGTTATGTATTCGTGGAGGGAGCCTACAGCTGCCACCCGGTATTTGGTGACTATATGGACCGTCGGGTATTTCTGGATATTGATGGGAAGACACAGGAAGAGCGGATCCGCAAGCGGAACGGCGAGGACAGATTACAGGATTTTTTACAGCTTTGGATCCCTCTGGAAGAGGCATACTTTCAGACATTCTCTGTGTGGGAAAAAGCAGATTACATCATATTATGATGCCAGGGTCAAAAGGTCTAAACCCACATGAGCTTGCTCATAAGTGGGTGAAAGACCTTAGGACCCGCCCCGATATGAGCATAAAAGTGGGATGATAATCCCACGATATGCGAATATTGGGTAGAATTGTGGGAGTGCGTAGCACGAAGCAATTCGTAGGCATCAAAGTCGGGGGCTTTTGACCCCGACATCATATTATAGAGGAAATAAACGAAAGGCGGGACATATGCTGCAGCAGTTTTACCCGGATCATGAGGCGGATTCCGCCTATGGCATAGATTACAAGACATTATATAGGAAGGGTTATCGCGGGATCATTTTTGATATTGATAATACCCTAGTACCCCATGGGGCACCGGCGACACCGCAGGCGATCGAATTTTTCGGCAGACTGCGGGAGCTGGGATTTCAGACGCTTCTATTATCGAACAATAAGGAACCCCGGGTGAAAAGCTTTGCGGACGCGGTAGGGGCTTCTTATATTTATAAGGCAGGCAAGCCGGGAAGAGACGGCTATCTGCGCGCCATGGAGCAGATGCATACTACGAAAGATACTACACTTTTTGTGGGAGACCAGCTGTTCACGGATGTGTGGGGAGCCAAAAAATGTGGCATCGTGACCTATCTGACGCGCCCCATCCATCCTAAGGAAGAGATCCAGATCGTACTGAAGAGATATTTAGAAAAAATAGTGCTGTTTTTCTACCATAGAGAATGCCGCCGGAAAGGAAAGTAAAATGCTGAATGATATCAATGGTTATACCAGAACCTGTGGACTGATCGGCAACCCGGTGGAGCACACTCTGTCACCGGTGATCCATAATACTCTGTCCATGGTGCTGGGAGAGAATCTGGCATATGTCCCGTTCCATGTGGAGAACGGAAGACTGGAGGATGCTGTAAAGGGAGCCTTTGCGCTGAATCTGCTGGGTTTAAATGTGACGGTTCCTTATAAAAGTGATGTGATCCCGTATCTGACGGACATCGATCCGCTGGCAGAGAATATCGGAGCGGTGAATACTCTGGTACGGACCGAGACAGGCTATAAGGGATATAACACCGATATGCCCGGATTGTACCGCGCCATGTGTGAAGATGGTGTGAAGGTGAAGGGCGAAAAAGTCCTGATCCTGGGTGCCGGCGGTGTGGCGAGAGCCGTGGCTATGCTGCTGTTGGATAAGGGGGCAAGGGAAGCCATCCTTCTCAACCGTACGGTGCAGAAAGCACAGGAGGTGGCGGACGAAGTCAATCGTATCGCCGGCAGGAAGTTTGCGAAAGCAATGCCTGTGGATGCGTATGACACACTTCCGGCAGGAAAACAATATCTTGCAATACAGGCCACCAGTGTGGGCATGTATCCCCACTGTGATGCGGCCGTGATCGAGGATCCTGCATTTTATGAAAAAATACATACCGGTTACGATCTGATCTTCAATCCGCCGAAGACCCGGTTTATGGAGCTGGTGGAGGCACAGGGCGGTAAGGCCTACAACGGAGCGAAGATGCTGCTGTACCAGGGAATTATTGCGTTTGAACTGTGGACAGGCTGCAAGGTTGAATCGTGGCTGGCAGACAAAGTCTATGAACGGATGCAGGAAGCAAAAAAGACAGAGGACGGAAAATAAAATGAAGCACAAGCGCAGGAATATCGTCCTGATCGGTTTTATGGGATCGGGGAAAACCACACTGGGATTAAAGCTGTCCTATCTGCTGCGGATGCCGGTGGAAGATACGGATAAAATGATTGAGAGACAGGAAGGCAGGAGCATTTCGGAGATTTTTGCGGATGATGGGGAAGCCTATTTCCGGGAACTAGAGACGGAAGTCTTACGCAAATGCGGCAGCAGAAAATACGAGTACATTCTGTCCGTAGGCGGAGGAACCCCGGTCAATCCGGTGAACCGTCCCCTGTTGCATCAATGTGGAACGGTGGTATACTTAAGGGTGTCACCGGAAGTAGTATACGAGAGACTCAAAAATGATACCACAAGACCGCTGTTGCAATGTGAGGATCCGCTTGGAAGAATCCGGGAACTGTTAGCAGTACGGGATAAAATCTATACGGAATGTGCAGATATCATCCTGGATGCAAATAGGGGATACTCTGATGAACTGGCAGAGGAACTGCAGCTGCAGCTTCGTAAGCTGAAAGAAGCACCGAAGAAAAAGGAGCGTGAGAAGAAAATGAAAATTTTAGTGATCAACGGACCTAACCTGAATTTCCTGGGAATCCGGGAGAAAAAAATCTATGGCACGCAGGATTATCAGTATCTGTTGGATCTGATCGACAAAAAGGCAAAGGAGACCGGGGATGAGATCCAGACGTTCCAGAGCAATCATGAAGGAGCCATTATCGACAGGATCCAGGAAGCCTATTTTGATGGAACAACCGGTATTGTAATTAATCCGGGAGCTTATACTCATTACAGTTATGCTATCCGGGACGCACTGGCAAGCGTGGATATTCCAAAAGTGGAAGTCCATATTTCCGATATTACAAGCAGAGAAGAATTTCGCAAGATTTCCGTGACGGCACCGGTATGTAATAAGCAGATCTACGGCCAGGGACTGGACGGATATCTTCAGGCAATTGATTTCTTAAGAGAAATTTGAAAAAAATATTCAAAAGTAGTTGAAATATGTATGCTTTTATATTAAAATATTAAAGAATTATGACGTGAAAATATTAGGAGGAATACATTATGATTTCTGCAGGTGATTTCAGAAATGGTATTACCATTGAGTATGATAACAATGTTTACCAGATTATCGAATTCCAGCATGTTAAGCCGGGAAAGGGCGCAGCATTCGTTAGAACCAAGCTGAAGAACATCAAGAGTGGCGGTGTAGTTGAGAAGACCTTCCGTCCTACTGAGAAGTGCCCTCAGGCGCGTATTGATAGAAAGGATATGCAGTATCTGTATGAAGATGGTGATCTGTACTACTTCATGGATACCGAGACTTACGATCAGGTTGCACTGAATTCTGAGACCGTAGGCGATGCACTGAAGTTCGTAAAAGAGAACGAGATGTGCAAGATCTGCTCTCACAATGGCAGCGTATTCTCCGTTGAGCCTCCTCTGTTCGTAGAACTGGAGATCACAGAGACTGAGCCTGGATTCAAGGGCGATACCGCTACCGGTGCCAGCAAGCCTGCTACCGTTGAGACCGGAGCTACCGTAGCTGTACCTCTGTTCGTTAACCAGGGTGACAAGATCAAGATCGACACCAGAACCGGTGAGTATCTGTCTCGTGCATAATCACTGATATCCGAGCATAAGACCTGTAAGGCAATGAGTGACCTTTTTTTCGAAGGTGTACTTGTTGCCTTTTTTGTTGCAATTTGAAATACCACATGGGTAAAAGCCGGTCTGGGGAGACAGCGCTTTCGGAGATACATGGAGGTATTTATATGGAAATGACCGTTTTCAGAACAAAAGTACAGCGTGCAGTCAGTGAGGCGCTTGGAGAGGAATACAGCGTAGAATTAAGAGAAGTACAAAAGAATAATGGAGTGATCCTGCAGGGACTTATGATTCGCAGGGCGCAGGAAAACATGATGCCCACCATATACCTGAATTCTTTTCTAAAGGCCTATGAGGAAGGTGTGACATTTGCGGATATTATCCGGAAGATCGTTACGGTGTACAGAGAAGATGCCGTGGGAAAACAGATCGATATCTCATTTTTCACGGATTTTGAAAAAGTAAAAGACAGGATATGTTTCCGGCTGATCAATCGTGATAAAAACCGAAGCTTCCTGGAAAAGGTGCCATATATTCCCGTTCTGGATCTGGCTGCCTGTTTTTACTATGCATACGATGGCAATGGAGTGCAGAACGGAATGATCCCTATTTACAACAACCATATGTCCGCATGGAATGTGACGGACAGAGAATTGTTTGCCTGTGCTGTGAAAAATACTCCCAGACTTTTTCCCTGCGACATTATGCCGATAGAAAGTGCATTGGAGGAACTGCTGGAGGAGCTTCAGGCAGATGTAAGACAACATCTGGCACGGGAGATTCCCATGCTGATCCTGACAAATGCCGGGAAAACATACGGTGCCTGCTGCATTTTATACCCGAAAGTGCTGGAGCAGCTGGCTAAACGGGTGGATGGGGATTATTATCTGATTCCCAGTTCGGTTCATGAATTTATTCTGCTTCCGGTAGATCAGGGACGGAGTGCGGAGGAGCTAAAGGAGATGATCGTCGAGGTAAACAGTACGGAGCTGACTCAGGAAGAGATTTTATCGGATCAGCTTTATTTATACAGCAGCCAGGAGCGCTGTGTAAAAATACTTTAATTTTAACTGGACATATGTAGGGTTTTATGATATTATAGTCGAGGTGATGTAACAAATTTGTAATATTTGCATCCGTAGTCTAATGGATAGAACGGAGGCCTCCGACGCCTTTAATGCAGGTTCGATTCCTGTCGGGTGCATTTTGCATGTTAGTGAATTGTATGCAAGGGTGCGATTTGGAAATCCGTGTGGGAGGAATCTTGTAAGTAGCATGATGATTCCCGACAACAGATTGGAGTAAGATATGAGCAGCAATAAGAACCAAAATAATAAAAATAGCAACAGAAATAATAACTATAATAATAAGAACCAGAATAAACAGACTGGTACGAAACATACAGTAGAAGCAGAACAGGTGAAGAAACAGAATGTTGAAAATACTAAAGATACAGTAAAAGAAGCTGTAGTTGAACAGAAGCCGGCAGAAGCAAAGGCACAGCCTGGGAAGATTAACAAGGCAGCTAAAACAGGGAACAGAATTGATGTCAATGAACTGAAAGATAAGCTGAACAATGTTCTGAACCGTAAGAACACCAGGATCGTATTAGTCTCAGCAGCAAAGATTGTACTCCCGGTTATTGCATTGATTATTGTGGTTGCAACGATCATTTCCCTGGTACATTCCAAAAATGGCAAAGACACAGAAGCGATAGCATCCTTATCACAGGAGACAACAGAAGGAACCGTTTCTTCTGCTGTGTTAAATGAGCCACTGGAAGAGAACAAGTACCCGGCAGTGAATGAACTGGTCCAATCTTTCTATACTGCACTGGCAGAAGATGATATGGATACCGTCAAGGCATTGAAGGATTATACCAATGATAAAGAAATCATTACATATCAGAAGAAGAGTGAGTATATAGAGTCTTATAACAATCTGACCTGTTACACCAAGGACGGCATTGATCCTAATACATACTATTTATATGTATGCTATGATGTGAAATTCAAGGACATTGATACAATGGCACCGGGATTGAATGCCTGGTATGTATATACGAATGATGCAGGCTCTCTTCAGATAGATGGAGATATGGAAGAAAGTGTGACTGCCGCATTGAAGCTGGTAACAAGTCAGGATGACGTGGTAGATTTATATAATAAAGTTGATGTAGAGTATAAGGAAGCAATTGCTGAGGATGAGCAGCTTAATACATTCCTTGCTGAGTTCCCCAATGAGATTAAGACCTCTGTAGGTGTTGCGCTGGCTCAGCTGGAACAGGAATCCCAGGAACAGACTCAGGCAGAACAGCAGACAACAGAAGCCACACAGGAGACTACCACAGAGACAGCGGCGACAGAGGAGCAGCCGCAGACACAGACAGTAAATCAGCAGGTACGTGCTACAGATACTGTTAATGTCAGATCTTCTGACAGTGAAGTTGCAGATAAGATCGGCAAGGCACAGCAGGGAGATATCCTTACCCGTACAGAAGAGAAGAATAATGGTTGGAGCAAGGTTATCTATGAAGGTAAGGAAGCTTATATCAAGAGTGATTATCTGGAAGTAGTATCAGATAATACAGATACAGCAGCTGCCACAACAGAAACCGTTGTTAAGACTGTGAAAGCCAAGACTAATGTTAATGTCAGAAATGCAGCCAGCCAGGATGCTGATAAGATAGGCGTTGCCCAGGGAGAAGCCACTTTCAATGTACTGGAAGATCAGGGAGAGTGGCTCAAGATTGAATACAATGGTCAGCCCGGATATGTGAAAGCAGAGTTTTTTGAATAAATTTAGTTGAAATCATGTCTGAATCATATATAATAGAATAGAGTGTCGATAGAAAACCCATGTGGCCTCACGGTTACATGGGCTTTTAAACCTGTATATTTCTCAGCTTTGGAGGGATGTTATGTTTAATCAGAAGAAGATAGCAATTATGGGAACCGGTAATATTGCAAAGATAATGGCACGTACCATAAAGCGTATGAAGAATGTGAAGTGTTATGCGGTCGCATCCAGAGATATGGACAGAGCCCAGGCTTTTGCCAAAGAATTTGGAGTCAAGAGAGCATATGGTTCATATGAAGAAATGATGGCAGACAACAGAATTGATTTAGTATATATTGCCACGCCCCATTCAGAGCACTATGCCAATATGAAGCTGTGTATAGAGAATGGATTCCCGGTACTGTGTGAGAAGGCATTTACGGCAAATGCTGAACAGGCAGAGGAGATATTCAAGCTTGCAAAAGAGAAGCATGTTTTGGTTACTGAAGCAATGTGGACAAGATATATGCCTATGTTGACTACGATTAAAGGCTTGCTGGCATCAGGGATGATTGGACAGCCCTCTATGCTGACTTGTAATCTGGGGTATCATATTGTAGATGTACCAAGACTGACAGATCCATCCTTGGCAGGGGGAGCGTTGTTGGATGTAGGTGTATATACACTTAATTTCGCATCCATGATGTTTGGAACGGATGTGGTCAAGGTGGATTCCGGCTGTATATTGACACCATCAGGGGTAGATGCGTCTAACAGTATTACACTGACATACAGAGATGGTAAAATGGCAGTTCTTAACAGTACGATGCTTGGATATAGTGATCGCAGGGGAATTATATACGGAACGAACGGTTACATAGAGATTGAGAACATTACTAATTATGAATCAGTGACAGTATACGATAAGAACCGTAAAGTACTCAAAGCAGTGAAAGCGCCGGCGCAGATTACAGGATATGAGTATGAAGTTGCATCCTGTCTGGATGCTTTGGATAAAAATGCAACAGAATGCTGGGAAATGCCACATAGTGAGACACTGCGCATCATGAAAATGATGGATGAGCTTCGCAGCAAATGGGGTGTGAGATATCCATTTGAGATAGCGGGAAATCAGGAGGAGATACCTTCACAGCCTGAGATTATGGCAGCAGAGATTGAACAGACAGAGCCTGTGAATGTGGATTCAGAATATCAGAAGCCGGAATATCCGATAGAAGAAGTTACGTCTGAAGAAACTCAGCTAACAGAAGTTACAACAGAAGAATAGAAAAGTAGAAATAAGGACATCCTATGACTGACAATAGAATGCGTAAAATGCAGACAGGAGGCAGTCATGAATAAGGATGATACGGAAATTCTCAAAGAAGTACAGAAGAATACCCGAATGGCAGTGAAAGCAATAGAAGCCATTTCGGATAAGGTATGTAATGATAAGCTTTCCTATGAATTATCAAGGGAAAATCTGTCTTTTTCAAAGCTGCATAATAAAGCAGTAGATATGCTTACCAGAGAAAGCAAGGATGTCTATCATCCAAGTGCAGTAGAGGATATGATGCTTTCAGGTGCAATCAATATGAATACCATGTTGAATAACAGCACCAGCAGAATCGCAGAGCTGATGATACAGGGGAATAACCGTGGTATCCTCAGCATGTGCAAATCCATGAACCATCATGATAATGCGGGAAATATGGCTATGGAGGTTGCCAAAGAACTGATGGATTTTGAAGAAAAATGTATTGAAAAACTAAAGGAATATTTATGACAAGATTAAATAAATATCTGGCAGAATGTGGAGTGTGTTCCAGAAGAGAGGCTGACCGTTATATTGAACAGGGCAGGGTCATGGTCAATCATGCGCTCGCAGTAAGCGGTATGCAGGTCAGTGACCGGGATCTGGTGGAAGTAAATGGTAAAGCTGTGAAGCCTATAGAGACGAAAATCATATTGGCTTACAATAAACCATTAGGTGTCACCTGTACAGAGAAGGATGTCCATGCTGCCAGGACAATTCATCAGGCATTGAAATATCCTGTCCGTCTGACTTATGCGGGAAGACTTGACAGAGATTCGGAAGGCCTGCTTATCATGTCCAATGATGGCGACCTGATCCAGAAGATGATGAAAGGGTCAGAAAAACATGAGAAAGAGTATATAGTCAAGGTAAATAAACCGGTCACACAGGAATTCCTGGATGGAATGTCTGCGGGTGTTTATCTGAAAGAACTGGACAGAACAACAAGACCCTGTGAAGTTGTGGCAAAAGGCAAATATACTTTTCATATTATTTTGACGCAGGGACTGAATCGTCAGATTCGGCGGATGTGTCAGTACTTTGGCTATGAAGTAGTTTCCCTGCGGCGAATCAGAGTATTAAATATTGAACTGGGAAGTCTGGCAAGCAATCAGTATCGTGAGCTGACTCCTGAGGAAAAGAAACAATTGTATGAGTTGTGTGGTATGAGTGATTCATACCACAATCGTTAGAAAGGCTAGGTTTCATATGTTACATGCAATAGAGCATGCTTTTTTGGACAGCATTGTGCTGGTTCCTATTTTGTTAGTTACATATATATTGATGGAATGGCTGGAGCATAAGGCAAAGGATAAGACACTGGGTATGATTACCGTATCCAGCAAGTTAGGTCCATTGATAGGCGGTTTGGTTGGTATTATTCCACAGTGTGGATTCTCCGGTGCAGCGGCAAGCTTCTATGCAGCACACAGTATTACACTTGGTACATTGATTGCCATTTTCATGGCAACCTCTGATGAAATGCTGCCTATACTGATATCAGCAGCTATTCAGCCAGCTATGATAGGTAAGATTCTTATTATGAAATGCATAGCAGGTGTTATTTGTGGATATCTGGTTGATCTGGTCTATAAGAGACACCCTAAGATAGAAGCAAACCATATTCATGATTTTTGTGAGCAGGAGCATTGCGACTGTGACCATGAGAATAATATTATTTTATCGGCATTGAAACATACAATAAACATTATTATTTTAATTTTTGTTGTATCTGTTGTATTAAATATTTTCTTTGAGTATACAGAGAATACAGCATACGCTGCTGTTTTATGGAAACACCCGGTATGGGGGCATATTCTGTCAGGATTGATAGGTCTGATTCCCAACTGCTCTGCATCTGTTCTGATTACCAATCTGTATGTACAGGGAATGATGGGAGCAGGAATGATGATGACAGGACTCTTTGTAAATGCCGGCGTTGGATTGCTGGTTCTGTATAAAGTCAACCATCATGTAAAGGAAAATATAATCATTACAGGCGTATTATATGTAATGGGAATCATAGCAGGTGTTGTCTGCGGCATGATCCTTGGGTAAGGAAGAATAGTATAAGTTTGCAGGTTATTGAAAGGCATGGTAAAATTATGGATCAGAAGATTCAGCGAATGAAAGAACTGATAGAAATACTGCGTGAAGCTTCCAGGGCTTATTATGCTCAGGATAAAGAAATCATGAGCAATTATGAATATGATAAGCTCTATGATGAATTGTCTGATCTGGAGCAGGAGACGGGGATGGTCTTAACAGGCAGCCCTACTATAAGTGTTGGCTATGAAGCAGTAGACGAACTGCCTAAGGAAGCACACGAAAGCCCTATGTTGTCTCTTGGCAAGACAAAGGACAGAGAGGAGCTTCGCAGCTGGCTCAAAGATAAGGAAGGGTTACTTAGCTGGAAGCTGGATGGACTTACTATCGTTTTAACATATCGTGATGGTACATTGTTCAAAGCAGTTACCAGAGGAAATGGTGAAATTGGAGAAGTCATTACCAATAATGCCAAAGTGTTCAAGAATATTCCACTTCGTATCCAGTATCAGGGCGAATTGATCTTACGAGGTGAAGCGATCATTACGTATTCTGATTTTGAGAAAATCAATGAAGAAATAGAAGACGTAGATGCCAAATACAAGAATCCGAGAAATCTGTGTTCAGGTTCAGTAAGACAGCTTAACAATGAAATCACTGCGAAGAGAAATGTAAGATTTTATGCCTTTTCCCTGGTAAAGGCAGAAGAAGTGGATTTCTCCAATTCCAGAGAAGAACAGTTCCGTTTCCTGAAACAGCAGGGATTTGATGTAGTTGAGTATGTGAGAGTCAGTGCAGATACCATAATGGCAGCTATCGAAGGCTATGAAAAGAAGATAGTTGATTATGATATTCCATCAGATGGTCTGGTTCTTCTTTATGATGATATAGAATATGGACGTTCTTTAGGGAGAACGGCGAAGTTCCCCAGAGATTCCATAGCCTTTAAGTGGGCTGATGAAATCAAGGAAACCACGTTAAAAGAAATCGAGTGGAGTCCAAGCAGAACAGGTCTGATTAATCCGGTGGCTATTTTTGAACCAGTGGAATTGGAAGGAACGACAGTAAGCCGTGCCTCAGTTCACAATATCAGCATCATGCATGCCCTGAAGCTTGGAATTGGTGATAAGATAACGGTCTATAAGGCAAATATGATTATCCCCCAGATTGCGGAGAATCTGACTGGAAGTGATAATGTAGAGATACCGGCAGTCTGTCCGGTGTGTGGAGGTGCAACCCAGATTAGGGCAATTAATGATGTGCAGTCTTTGTATTGTACCAATCCTGACTGCGTGGCTAAGAAAATAAAGTCTTTTTCATTGTTTGTTAGTAGAGATGCCATGAACATAGATGGCTTATCAGAAGCTACATTGGAGAAATTCATTGCTAAAGGCTTTATTCATGAATATAGTGACATATTCCATTTGTCTGGCCATAAGGATGAAATTGTGGAGATGGAAGGCTTCGGTGAGAAGTCCTATCAGAATCTGATGAACAGCATCGAACAGGCGAGAAATGTAACATTACCTAAACTGATTTACAGCCTGGGAATAGCCAATATCGGACTTGCTAATGCGAAGATGATCTGCAGACACTATTCCTATGATCTGGATGCCATGCGCAAGGCAAAAGTAGAAGAACTAAGCGAGATCGATGGTATTGGAGAAGTAATAGGAAGAGCTTTTGCCCAGTATTTTGAGCAGGCGGATAACAACCAGAAGCTGGATGATCTTCTGGCGGAGATATCCATTGAAAAAGAAGAAATAAATGAAAGTGAGCAGACACTGACAGGACAGGCATTTGTCGTAACAGGAAGTCTGGAACATTTCGGAAGCAGAAACGAATTGAAGGAACTGATAGAGAGAAAGGGCGGCAAAGTAACAGGAAGTGTAACGTCCAAAACTGTCTGTCTGATCAATAATGACATCACTTCCAATTCTTCTAAAAATAAGAAAGCAAAAGAGCTGTCTGTTCCTATCATAACAGAAGAAGAATTCATGGAACAATATTTAGGAATGACACCATAAGGAGGACGCAGAAATGCCTATTAAGATACAAAGTGAGTTACCGGCAAAAGAAATACTGGAATATGAGAATATATTTGTCATGGACGAGAACAGAGCTTCCCATCAGGATATTCGTCCATTACAGGTGTGCATCCTGAATCTGATGCCTGTAAAACAGGACACGGAGCTGCAATTGCTGCGTGCTCTGTCCAATACGCCATTACAGGTAGATGTAACTTTCCTCATGGTAACAAGCCATGTATCTTTGAATACGTCAGCCAATCATCTGAATCGTTTCTATACCACTTTCGATGAAATTAAAGAAAAGCGATTCGATGGTCTGATCATTACAGGCGCACCTGTAGAAGATATTACCTTTGAAGAAGTGGATTACTGGGATGAAGTCTGCAAGATCATGGACTGGGCAGAACAGAATGTTACTTCTACCCTGCATATCTGCTGGGGAGCCCAGGCAGGATTCTATCACTATTATGGAATCCAGAAGCGACTGCTTCCGGAGAAACTGTTCGGATTGTATTCCCATAAAGTGCAGAACAGAAAGATACCGCTTGTTCGTGGCTTTGATGACTATTTCCTTGCGCCACACAGCAGGCATACAGAGACACCGGCTTCAGAGATTCATAAATGTGATGCGATCACAGTACTTGCAGAGTCAGAAGAAGCAGGTGTATTCCTTGCATACGCCGAAGAGGGAAAGAAGATATTTGTAAACGGACATCCTGAGTATGACCGTTATACTTTGGATAAAGAATATCATAGAGACCTGGATAAGGGATTACCTATTCATATCCCAAGAAATTATTATCCCAATGATGATCCAACCCAGAAACCCGATCTGCAGTGGAGATCACATAGTAATAACCTCTATACCAATTGGCTCAATTATTATGTTTACCAGACAACTCCTTACGAACTGTAGGAAATGGCTTGAAAACAAGGCATTTATGCGATTTAGGGGAAATAACGAATTTCACGTAATTTACCGTAGTTTCACGCTATTTTTTATGAAAATGGGGACAAACTGGGGACAAAATCAGTAGTTACTGGGGACAAATTAACAGAGCATCTGTATGTAAACAAAAGGGAAGAAACGAGATAGTTCTTCTCTTTTTTAGTGCGAAAAACAAATTAGACGAAAATAATATAAAAAAGTCAGTAAAAAGCAGTAAATGGCAGTAATCCGCATTGAAACGCAGTAGTAATGTGTGTTATTGTTATAATGTCGGAAAGCGAAAAAGATAAACAGATCATTTCCATACGAAACTCCTATTATTGGAAAAGCATCATGGCAGCAGTCATGGTGCTTTTTATTTACACTGTGAGAGGTGGTGACTTTGCCAAAGAATGAAAAAATAGATGAAGCGAAAAAGTTATATAAAGCAGGAAAAAAATTAGTAGATATTGCTAGAGAATTAGGTGTACCGGATGGTACTGTCAGACGATGGAAGAGCACATATGATTGGGATGGAAATTCAAGCGAACGTTCGGTACAGAAAAAAGCGAACGCTCGCTTAAAAAAAGACAACCAATATAAGAAACATGACAGGGAGCTGCAAGAGCTACTGGATGAGACATTGGAAAATGCCGAATTGACTGATAAACAAAGGCTTTTCTGTATATATTATGTACAATGTTTTAATGCTGCGAAAGCGTATCAAAAAGCATATGACTGTAATTATAAAACATCAATCGTAAACGCTTCAAGAATGCTAACAAATGCTAACATTAAATCAGAAATCCAACGATTGAAACAGGCCCATCAGAACAGGGAGTTTTTTTCAGAGGATGATATCTTCCAGAAGTATATAGATATTGCTTTTGCAGATATAACTGATTATATGGAATTTGGAACAGAAGAGGTTCCTGTCATGTCTATGTATGGTCCTGTACAGGTTACGGACGAAAAGACAGGTAAGAAGACAACATTGACCAAAATCGTTAATGTGGCGAGGTTCAAAGATAGTAGTCAGTTAGATGGAACTATAATATCTGAGGTTAAAGTCGGGCGTGATGGTGCTTCCATAAAACTTGCAGATAGGATGAAAGCCCTGGAATGGCTCACAGAACATATGAATATGGCAACTGAAGAGCAGAAAGCTAAGATTGCCCTTCTAAAGGCTAAAGTCATGAATGATGATTGTGACGAGGCAGCAGATGATGGATTCTTAGATGCATTAAATGCATCAGCGGCAGGGGATTGGTCAGATGAAGAGGATTAAACAGTATTTTCATTTTGAACCATTCTCTAAAAAGCAAAGGAAGATTCTTAATTGGTGGTGCGATACATCACCTGTAAAGGATAAAAATGGCATCATTGCTGATGGAGCTATCAGATCAGGTAAGACAGTGAGCATGTCACTCAGTTTTGTAATGTGGGCAATGTCCTCATTTTCAGGTCAGAATTTTGCAATGTGTGGGAAGACGATAGGATCTTTTCGAAGGAATGTATTATTCTGGCTGAAACTAATGCTGAAAAGCAGGGGATATGCAGTAACAGACAGTAGGGCAGATAATCTGGTAATTGTTTCCCGTGTTAATGTAACGAATTATTTTTACATATTTGGTGGCAAAGATGAGAGATCGCAGGATCTGATACAGGGTATTACACTGGCGGGTGTGTTCTTTGATGAAGTAGCACTGATGCCGGAGTCATTCGTGAATCAGGCAACCGGCAGATGTTCTGTTGATGGCTCAAAATTCTGGTTCAACTGTAACCCGGATGGTCCATATCATTGGTTCAAACTGAACTGGATTGATAAATTGCAGGAAAAGAATATGCTTTATCTGCATTTTACAATGGATGATAACCTGAGTCTCTCAGAAGAGGTAAAAGCAAGATATAGATCCATGTACACAGGAGTATTCTTTAAAAGATATATTCTTGGGAAATGGACTATGGCAGAAGGAATCATTTATGATATGTTCGATAATGAGAAACATGTCATTGATGACCTGACAGCTTATACATGGACAGATGAGTATTATGTGAGTTGTGACTATGGTACACAGAATGCGACAGTATTTCTGTTGTGGAGAAAGACAGTTACCGGAATATGGATATGTATAAGAGAATGGTATTATTCTGGACGTGATGAGAATGTTCAGAAAACAGATATAGAATATGCCGGGGAATTAAAGCAATTCCTCGGAACGATAAAACCCAAAGCAGTAATCGTAGACCCGAGTGCTGCTTCTTTTATTGCCCAATTGAAGAAAGAAGGATTTCATGTTAAGAAAGCAAACAATGATGTACTGGATGGAATCCGTTTTGTTGGAACACTCCTCAATCAGAAAAAGATATTGATTTATAAAGATTGTGAGAACCTGATAAGAGAGTTCAGTTCTTATGTATGGGACATAAAGGCAGTGGAGCGTGGAGAAGATAAACCGGTCAAAAAGGAAGATCATGCAATGGATGCATTAAGATACTTCTGTATGACTGTGATTAAATTGCACAAAGCAATCAGTATATTGAAATAGGTGATGATGAGATGGATTTAGATGCAGCTAAGAAGCTGGTCAAAGAATATATGCCAGGACATGCAGCATTTGCATTAAAGGCAGATATTGGAGAAAGGTACTATACAAACAAAAATGATATTTTATTCAGGGAAAAAACAGACGGAAAAGAAGGTAAGCAGGAAAAAGAAGAGAATCCACTAAGAAATGCGGACAATAGAATATCCCATAACTTTCATGGTGTACTGGTCAATCAAAAGGCTGCATATATGTTCACATATGCCCCAATGATAGATACTGGCTCAACCAAGGCAAATAAGCAGATATCCAAAATACTGGGTAACAGATATGCCAAAATATGCAAGAAATTATGTGTGAATGCTTCCAATTGTGGTATCGCATGGCTGCATTTCTGGACAGATGAACAGGGGAATTTTAAATATGGCGTCATAGACAGCAGGCAGATTATACCAGTATGGACGGATGACCAGGAAAGCCAACTGGCAGCAGTACTTAGAAGCTATAACAAGATAGAGGACAATGTCAAAACCTATATTATCTATGAAATTTGGACAGATACAGAGTGCAGTTCGTTTGCTCAGGAGGTATCCAGTGAGACGGCATGGATGTATTACTCAATAACTGACCGCTGTATCATTGACCTGCAAAGGGAAGGGGATAATGTCTTTAAACATGACTGGGGCAGGGTTCCTTTTATACCGTTCTTTAATAATGATATGCAGATGAGTGATTTGGAGAATACGAAACCTCTGATTGATTGTTATGACAAAGTATATAGCGGCTTCATGGATGACTTAGAGGACATTCAGGAGCTTATTTTTGTACTAAGCGGTTATGGGGGAGCAGATTTGAAGGAGTTTCTTCATGACTTGAAGAAATATAAGACTGTAAAACTTGATGAAGATACAGAGAATCCGGGAGTATCCACACTGACAATTGATATCCCGGTGGAAGCTAGGGAAAAGATGCTCCAAATGACCAGAAAGGCGATATTTGAACAGGGACAGGGTGTAGACCCGCAACCGGAGAATTATGGAAATGCTTCAGGAGAAGCACTAAAGTTCATGTACACGCTACTGGAGCTGAAATCCGGGTTAATGGAAACAGAGTTCAGGATCAGCTTGGAAGAGTTCATTACTGTAATATGTCAGCATCTTAAAATTAATACAGATAAAATAGACCAGACATGGACTAGAAATATGATCAAAAGTGATAAGGATATAGCAGATATTTGCGCATCCAGCGTAGATATCGTATCGAAGAAGACGATACTCAAAAATCATCCATTTGTGGAAGATGCAGAGGAAGAACTGAAGCAGATTGCAAAAGAAGAAGAGGAGAATGCAGAAAAAGAAGAGCAGTCCATGTATGGTGCGGCATTCAGCAAAAGAAAAGAGAAAGATCAGCAGGAATCAGAAGAAGACGTGTAATGAGGTGACAATATGCCGGGGCGGGACTACTGGAAAAAGCGTATGGAGGCAATGGAAGAACAATCGCATAAAAAGGGAATAGAGTACGCTGAATTTGCACAGAAACAGTTCTACAGGGCTGAGAGGAATATCGACAGGGAGATTGTCAAGTGGTATGGAAAGCTGGCAGATAATAACGGTCTTAGTTATTCTTCGGCAAGAGAGTTACTCCGTAAGGATGAACTTGAAGAATTTCACTGGAGCGTTGAGGAATACATTAAAAAGGGAGAACTGTCAAACTATACAGACCAGTGGAATGAAAAACTGAAAAATGCATCTGCCAAGGTACATATCAGTAGATTAGAAGCCATGAAGCTACAGATGCAGCAGGAATGTGAAGTTCTATATGGTAATCTTCATGACGCATTGGATGATAAACTCAGGGATATATATACAGATGGATATTACAGGTCTATATATGAAATACAGAAAGGTTATGGAGTAGGAAGTGCTTTTAACCGGCTGGATACTAGAAGAATTGAGACGGCTGTTAATTCTGCATGGGCGCAGGATGGAAGTAATTTTTCAGATAGGATATGGAAAGACAAAGACAGACTTATTAACGAACTGAACAAAGAACTGACACAAGCTGTTATTGCAGGAGGAAATTATCAGGATGTTGTAAAGAAGCTGGCAAAACGTTTGAATGTATCAGAGAGCAATGTAAAAAGGTTAGTATATACAGAAGCATCGGCAATACATGCCAAGAGCCAGCAGAAATGCTATAAGGAGCTGGGCGTACAGGAATTTGAGTTTGTAGCAACGCTGGATTCCAGGACATCTGAAATATGTCAGGCAATGGATGGAAAGCATTTTCCTATGGCACAGTATGAAGTAGGAGTAACAGCACCACCAATGCACCCGCATTGTCGGTCATGTACGGTGCCGTATTTTGAAGATGATATAGAAGACAGTAAGAGAGCCGCCAGAAATGATGAAGGGGATACTTATTTGGTACCGGCAGATATGACATATCCTGAATGGAAAAAGACATTCGTTGATGGAGATGTGGAAGATTATGAGGAATCAGATGAAGATTTTGGCAAAAAAGCAGGTGACGTACTTGTAGATATTGGAAAAAGTAGTACAATAGTATCAAGGAATATAAGTGGTGCAAGAAACCCATATGGAAATAAAGCAAAGGAGCATGCGGAACGGTATTATGCTTCGGTCAGAAAAATGACTACTGATGTGGACAGAATAGCAGATGCATCAGGAATAGATAAAGACAAGATTATGGAAATAAAGAATTATATCTTTATGGAAAAGCATGAACTTGGTGGTACTGAAAAAGAATATTTTGATCCGGATTATATGATGGCTGAATCATGGAGAAGGTTGATTGATGGAAAACCAGAAAAGCATGACTTGACTTTATTGAATCATGAGATAATGGAATGTGGGCTGATTCAGAAAGGAATGAGCCAACAGGAAGCACACATCATTACGGCAAAGAAGTATAATTATGATAAGGAGGCGCAGGAGTTCTATGGTAAAATTAAAAAATATCGTAAAGAATAATAACATGATACAATGTGACATTTATCCTGAAGACAGCAAAGAAAAAGGATTTATAACTGTTAATGTTACCACAGGAGAACTTGAAAGTTATGTGCTCCCTAAGGAATATGAATGGTGCATGAACCATTTGCAGCATGCAAAGAGAGCATTACTGGATATGGTAAAAGCAGATAAGATGCAGGATGAGAAAGTAGTAATGTGGTGCTGATAGCATAGTTGCACCGGTGCAACTGAATAAATTATGTTAATGAGAACACTTGGAGACAGGTGTTCTTTTTATATGCCCAAAACCTCATGGCGTTTAAAAGGTCGGTAATTTGCCATACGCAAGGCGTTTAAAAGGCGTGCTGCAGTGGAGACACCACGTTTAAAAACAGTGCAGGGAAAGGAGAAACATGGATTTTTTAAAAGATGTACTGGGAGAAGAGTTGTTCGGACAAGTAGCAAAGGTAGTCAAGGAACACAATGAAAAGCCTGAAAATAAAGAAAAACAGGTAAATATTGTGAATCTGGCAGCAGGTGAATATGTAGGAAAAGGAAAGTACGATACTTTATCTGCTGAGAAGAATAATCTGGAAACACAGATAAAAACGCTTAACACTACAATTGGCGAATTGAAGAAAGGAAACCAGGATAATGCAGAGCTCCAGACCAAGATCACCAATTTGGAAAATGATTTGAAGAATCAGCAGAAGGAAAATGTCAAGACTTTAAAGAATTATGCTTTAAAGGAACAGCTTTCTAAGTCAGGTGTACTGGATCCGGATTATCTGATTTACAAACATGGTGGTATTGATAAGTTTAATTTCGATAAGGAAAATAATCCGATCGGAGTGGATGATGTATTGAAGCCATATAGGGAAGATACGAACATGGCGCACCTCTTCAAACAGGAAGACAAACAAAATTATAAGCCTGCAGGTGGCGGCGCAGGACCTATAAAGAATCCATTCGCCAAAGAAAGTTACAATATGACGGAACAGGCAAAACTGTTCAAGAGCAATCCTGAGCAGGCCAGAGTAATGGCAGCGGCAGCAGGAATTGAAATTTAAGGAGGATAGTTTTTTATGGCAATTACAAAAATTTCAGATGTAATCGTTCCAGAACTGTTTAACAAGTATGTAATTAACAGAACTATGGAATTATCCGCTTTTTTTCAGAGCGGCATTGTGGTTAATTCACCAGAATTTGATACATTGGCCAGTGAAGCAGCAAGAACGCATAATATGCCATTCTTTGAAGACCTTCAGGGAGAGTCTGAGGCAACCTTGGAAGATGTTAAGATGACACCTGCTAAAATCGGTTCCAACAAAGATGTATCTACTACGATTTTAAGACAGAAGATGTGGGGCTCATCCAATCTGGCAGCAGCATTAGCCGGGGCTGATCCTGCAAAAGCGATTGGGGATCTGGTCGCAGCATACTGGGCAAGAGATATGCAGAAAGAACTGATTGCTATCCTCACAGGTGTGTTTGGAACAATTCCAGAGGTGTCTGAGCCATCAAAGGCAGCAGAGACAAGAATGGCAGACCATATTCTTGATCTGACAGGTGGAAAAACAGAAGCGGCAAAGATGATTGGTGCAAGTCCATTCATTGATGCGTGTCAGCTTCTTGGTGATGCACAGGCGCAGTTATCAGGTGTGGCTATGCATTCCGCTACAAAATCTTATTTAAAGAAGCTCAATCTTATCCAGACAGAAAGAGATTCAACATCTGTAGAGTTCGATACCTATCAAGGAAGACGTGTGACTGTTGATGATGGTTGCCCGGTCACAAGTGATGGAGTATATACCACGTATTTATTTGGAAATGGAGCGATTGCATACGGTAATGGTAATCCGGTAGGTCATGTTGCAACAGAAACGGATCGTGATAAGCAGACTGGAGGAGGCGTAGATTATCTTATCAATAGAAAGGCATTCATCCTGCATCCACGAGGAATTGCTTATACAGGTGCTGTACGTACACATGTAGAGACACCATTAAGAGAGGAACTTTCTAATCCTGTTAACTGGAATCCTGTGTATGAGCCGAAGCAGCTTAGAATCGTAGCAATCAAACATAAGATTGGATGATGAACATGGATGATCAGATCAGCAAATTAAAAAAGCTTCTTGGAGTAGAGACTGCGGATAAGGAGTTCGCAGTCTCATTTGCGCTGGACACTGCGAATGAATTAATAATGAATTATTGCCATATATCAGAGATACCGGAAGGATTATCTAATACGGTATTGAGAATTGCAATGGATATATACAGAAATGAACAGCCAGGGGAAAGCGGAGTACCGCAGGCTGTTCTTTCTGTTAAGACAGGCGATACGCAAACCAATTTTGGAACAGCTCAGACTGCTGGGTATGGAGAATTATTGAGGGACTATAAAAAGCAACTTAACAGATACAGGAGATTGGAGTTCTGATATGAATAGGAATAACATGTTCGATATGCACAGGGGAGCCATAGAGATGTTGTATTTAGACCTATGTAGTATATATGAATATCAGAATGTAAAAGACCCTAAGACGAGCATATCCAGAAAAGAAGAAGTATTAATACAGGAGAATCTGCCGTGTAAATTATCATATTCAAGCATTGATGCGGCTGCTGTTGGAGATGGGGCAGCACAGAGAAATATGATAGCAAAGTTGTTTATTGCGCCGGAAATCGAAGTAAAGCCGGGCAGCAAGCTGGTAGTGATGCACAATGGAATAAGTACGACTTTTGCAAACTCAGGTGACCCGGGGATATATCCGGATCATAAGGAAATTATGTTAAAACTGTTCGAGAGGTGGGCTTAATGGCTACGGATTATAGTCAGTTGATTGAACTCAGAGATAAATTAGAGGCTCTTTCAAAGGGAAAAAGCAGCAGATTTTGTGATGAATGTGTTAAGGAACTGGCAGCAAGAGTTTTGTCTAAGACGATAAGAAGGACACCTGTTGGAGATTACAGTAATGCATATGATGTGGAGGATGACGGAGAAAATAAGTTTCTGGTCATGTCTGATAAAATGGGAGGAACACTGAGAAAAGGATGGACTACAACACCTGTCAGCATACGTGGAACCAACCATAACATAGATGTGATCAATCAGGTGCCATATGCTTCTTATGTAGAATATGGGCACAGGCAGGAACCGGGAAGATATGTACCGGCAATTGATAAGAAACTAAAAAAGAGCTGGGTCCGTGGACAGTTCATGCTAACAGATTCGGCAAAGGAAATAAGCAGGAAAGCTCCGCAAATCGTACAGGCCAAACTAGATAAGTTTTTGCAGGAGGAGTTGAAGTGAGATGTTACATGAGGTAAAAATCGGAATAACAAAGTCTCTGGGCAAGGAATTTGAACAGATTAATATTTACACGGATAATATAAGGCAGGGGCTTGATGCTCCGTGCTTTTTGGTAACACCGCTGATCTCCACAGAAGAAAATCTGCTTGATAATCGGTATGAGAGAAGTTATCCGTTCATGATACAGTATTTTCCTAAAAAAGATGCGTATCAGGAAGAATGTGCAGAGGTTCAGGATAAGCTATTTAATTGTTTGGAATATATTGATGTAAGCGGGAATGCTGTGAGAGGAAATGACATGAGTGGACGCATCGTGAATGATATTCTGAATTTTGAAGTAACATATAATTTTATGGTATGGAAAGTAAGAGCGTCTGCGGAAGAAAGTGAGCTGATGCAGACATTGGAGCAGCATATCATAGAGAAGGAGTGATAAAGAAAATGTCAAAAGAAGTACAGGGAAGAGAGATTAAGTACACAAAGAAGCAGATTATGAAAGCTGCAAAAGTGTCAAGGTATGCAGATGCAGCACAGGCTCTGCTGGAGGACGATAAACTGTATTCTATGCAGGAAGTGGAAGATATAGTTGATAAGTTCATGAAAGGTGAGGTGAAATGACATGGCTTTAGGCGGTGGAACATTTACAACAATGAATAAGCTGATGCCCGGATCTTACATTAACTATGTGAGTGCAGCAAGGGCAGCAGCATCTTTGTCAGCACGAGGTATTGCAGCTTTGCCTATGAAATTAAAATGGGGGAAAGATAAGACGGTATTTTCTATGGCTGCAGAGGATTTTAAGAAAGAGGCAATGGATGTATTTGGGTACAAATACTCAGATGCAGAGATGCTTCCAGTTAGAGAAGTATTTAAACATGCTGAGAAATGCCTGTTTTATAAGCTTGGTGATGGTACGGCAGCAGAATGTAAAATGTCAAAAGCATTGTATAAAGGCAGCAGAGGAAACGATTTAAAGCATGTGGTGAGTGCAAATGTGGACGATGCATCGTTATACGATGTAGAGACATATATGGGAAATACACTGGTAGATTCACAGACAGTAGCACAAATGGCAGACTTAAAAGATAATAAATTTATATCATGGAAGACTGATGCAGAGATTGAGGCAACTGCCGGAATGAATTTAACAGGCGGAACAGATGGAACTGTCACAGGAGAGATTCATCAGGCTGTGCTGGATGCCTTAGAGCCATACGCATTTAATGTTTTAGGTTGTATGAGTGAAGAAAAGAGTGTTATTTCTCTTTACACAGCATATTGCAAGAGAATGCGTGATGACGTCGGTGTGAAGTTTCAGTTGGTAGCTAAGGGAGCGGATGCAGACTATATCGGTGTGATCAATCTTAAAAATGGGGTAGATGATGCCGGAGCTGACACCTATGCGCTCGTTCCATGGGTGGCTGGAGCCGAAGCGGGTTGTGCAGTAAACACGACTTGCGACAATATGACATATGATGGGGAGTATATTGTAAATGTAGATTACAAGAACTCAGAATTTAAGACAATGATTGAAAATGGAGAGTTTGCTTTTCACATGGTTGAAAATGATTTCAAAGTATTGTCTGATATCAATTCATATGTAAGCACTACATCGAATATGAACGATGATTTTAAGCTTAATCAGGTAATCAGGGTAGTAGATCAGATTGCAACAGACGAAGCTGCGATATTCAATACGATTTATCTGGGTAAGGTCCAGAATGATGAAGATGGAAGAGTATCATTTTGGAGTGATTGCGTGAGCATTCATAAGGAACTGCAAAAGAGTCATGCAATCGAAGAATTTGAAGATGATGACATAACAGTAGAGCGTGGAAATGATAAACGAACTGTTGTAACCTACGGAAATGTAAAACCGGTTTGCGCAATGAATAAGTTATACATGACTATTGCAGTATCATAAAGGGAGGGGATACAAGGTATGAGTGATACAACAATGGAAGCAAGAGACGCCTTATCTTCAAAATTAGCAAGGGCATATGCTACAATTGGTGGAAACCGTTATTTGCTCTTTCAGGCAAAGTCATTTGAGGCGACATTTACCAAGAATAAGAAAACGGTTGATATTTTAGGCAGGCCAGCTCAGGGAAATAAGGCAAGCGGATGGAGTGGGAAATTTAAGCTTGTGATTTATCATAACACCGAGCTGTTTAATGAAATGTTCACAAAATACAAGAATACAGGAGAAGATATATACTTCGATTTGCAGGTAACTAATGAAGATCCTACAAGTGCAGCCGGAAGAAATACGAAGATTTATAAGGATTGCAATCTTGACGATGGTACATTACAGTCCTTTGATGCTGCGGGAGATTGGCTGGAGCAGTCTCTGAATGGTACATTTGAAGATTATGAGGAACCTGAGAAGTTCAAGCAGCTGTCAGGTATGCAGTAAAAGCGAAAGATTCAAGCCTTCGGAAAGAGACCGGAGGCTTTTTATGTGGAGGTTTAGTATATGGCATTAGAAGCATTTTTAAAACAGAACAAAAAGGAACAGAAAACGATATTATATCCTGCATCAGAGTCTTTTGTAGATGAGGATGGCAGACCTATGATGTGGAAGCTTAGACCATTGGGGACACTGGAAGCAGAAAATATCCGTAAGCAGTGCCAGCAATATGGAAAAGGTGGGATTGTAAAGGTAGATACAGCCAGATTTAACAGGGAGATAGCGGTAAAATGTACTGTAGAGCCTAATCTGAATGATAAGCAGTTACAGGATTCATACGGAGTAATGGGCGCAGAAGACTTGATTGCAGAGATGCTGGATAAAGATGGTGAATACCAGGCATATGTTAAAAAATGCATGGAGATAAGCGGATATAAGGAGTCCGAGGCAGATTTGGTAGATGAAGTAAAAAACTGATTAATGGCAATGATGTGGAATCGGTTTATGCATATTATTGTCTGCATAAATTCCACATGTTGCCATCACAGTTCTTTGCCCTGGATAAATATGAAAAGGCATTTGTTATGGCTGCGATTGACATAAGGATAGAAAGGGAAAAGCAGGAAGCAGAAAAAATTCAAAACAGTAGATAGGAGACAGATGGATAATGGCAGTAAGCACGAGCGTAAGTGTAAATGATAATATGTCAGCGGCGTTTGCCAATATTACGATGTCAATCAATGCATGCCTGGGGGCTTTTATGGATATGCAGCAGGCGTCAGCAGAAGGCTTTCATGCAGATTTGATAGAAAATGCAAGGAATGCCCTTACTGACGTAAATGAGGCGACGGAAAGCCTTGTGCGAAATATGTCTGAGGTCAATGATAAGCAGGAACAAGTAAACCAGAGCATAGCAAGAGGTACTGTAGAAGCAGGGGGATTGCTTGGCAAAGTAACGCAGATTGCAGCGGCATATGTTGGATTTAATACTATAAAAGAACAGATATCGGATGCTGTAAATTATGCATCTGATCTGACGGAAGTACAGAATGTAGTAGATGTAACTTTTGGAGATGCGGCAGATTCTGTTAATAAGTGGGCGCAGACTACACTGGAAGCATACGGAATAAATGAGCTGAATGCTAAGAATTATGCAGGAACTATGGGCGCTATGTTAAAATCTTCACAGGTAGCAGATGATATGGTACAGCAAATGTCTACTAATATAACTGCGCTGGCGGGGGATATGGCATCTTTCTATAATTTGGATAGTGACACTGCTTTTGAGAAGATCAGATCAGGGCTATCAGGTGAGACGGAGCCGTTGAAACAGCTGGGTATCAATATGAGTGTAGCAAATCTGGAAGCGTATAGAATGGCGCAGGGAATCCAGATAGCCTATTCGGATATGGACCAGGCATCTCAGACTCTGTTGCGGTATAACTATCTGACATCTGTTACAGCAGATGCACAGGGAGATTTTGCAAGGACAAGTGGAAGCTATGCTAATCAGACCAAGCTGCTACATGAGAACTGGCAGGCATTTACAGGACAATTGGCAGCGCAGGCAATACCAACATTGACAGTTATAGTGCAGCACCTAAATAATTTGATTACTGGTGCAGAATGGCTGGGAAATGCGATAAGTGAAAACTGGGGAATTATAGAACCTATATTGGTGGGAGCTACGGTAGCAGTAACTGCTTATGCAGTGGCTGTAGGAATAAGTAATATGGTATCTGGGGTCAGTGCTACAGTGGAAGCAGTTAAAGGCGCATCTCTGGCATTATCTACGGGTGCAACATTTGGTGCAACAGCTGCACAATATGGATTTAATGCAGCTTTATATGCTTGTCCTATAACATGGATCATTGGTGCAATTCTTTTACTCATCGTGGCGTTATATGCAATCGTAGGTGCATATAATAAGGTGACTGGGGCAACCGTGAGCACAACTGGGATTATCGGAGGAACGTTTGCAACATTGGGGGCTCATGTATTGAATGTGTTTGTGGTACCAGCCTGGAATGCAATTGCGGCATTAATAAACTATATTTATAACGCATTTAATGGTAATGCAGCAGCAATTGAAATATTATTCTATGATATGGCATTAACTGTAATAGGGTATATAACCAATATGGCATCTGCAATTGAAACTGTAGTAAACAGAATACCAGGATTACAAGTTGATATAACGAGTGGGTTGGATTCTTTCTATAATGATTTGGAGGCGGCGCAGAAGGCAGCAAAGGATGGATCTGATTGGAAAGAAATAGTCGGACAGATGGATTATTTTGATTATAATAAGGCAGCGGCAGCAGGATATTCTGCGGGTGCAAAAGTAGAGAATAAGGTCAAGGACTTCTTTTCATTCTCTGACATAGAGATGCCGGATATGACGCAGAATGACACGTTGAGTACACTTGGGGATATAAGCTCTTATACTGCAGCCACAGCTGATGGTACGAAGGATATCAAAGATTCCCTTGATATTACAGAAGAGAACCTGAAGTGGATGAAAGACATAGCAGAAAGGGAAGTTATTGATAGAACCGTGTTCAGAGACATAACGGTAAGCCTTGGGGGCGTTTCCAATACTGTTAATAATATGAACGATCTGGATGGAATACCGGAATATCTTGGAAATGTAATTGCAGAGCAAATGGCGGTTTCAGCGGAAGGAGCGCATTGATATGGCATATGATCTATATTTGAATGGCGTATTGATGCCAGTCACACCGGGGAAAATTCAGACAAAGATAAAAGGGAATAACAAGACTATTGAGTTGATCAATGAGGGTGAGGTCAATGTGATAAAGCCAAGTGGATTGACTGAATTCAGTTTTGAACTTCTTTTTCCGAATCAAAGATATCCATTTGCAAATTATCAGGGTGGATATAGGAATGCAAAGTATTATATTGATATTCTGCAGGGGCTGAAAGACAATGGAAGTAAGTTCCAGTTTATTTTGTCAAGGCATAGGTCGAATGGGAGCAACTTTGGAAATATAGATGTGACGGTTACAGTAGAGGATTTGACAATAACGGATGAAGCTAAAGAAGGTTTTGACCTTAAAGCGTCAATTAAGTTAAAGCAATGGAAGCCATACGGAACAAAAGTATTTACCATAACTGACAATGCGACAATTCAATCAGAGAGCCAGAGGACACCATCAGCAGATGCACCCGCTACAGGTGGAACATATACTGTAAAAAAGGGTGATAGTTTATGGAAAATTGCAAAGCAGTTTTATGGAAATGGAGCAGACTATACTAAAATAGCCGGTTCAAATAAAGATACGGTAAAGAATCCGAACCTTATCTATCCGGGACAAGTATTGATGATACCGTAAAGGAGGTTAGAGGTATGGTTAAAGCCCAAATATTAATTGAAAACGAAGGTATTGTATATGAGCCCGCTGTATTGGATGGAATCCAATGGAGCACAGACAGAAAAGGTAGTCCGGGAAAATTGACTTTCACAGCTGTAAATGATGGAATACTGAATGTGACGGAAGGAAATGCGGTAAAACTGATTGTTGATAATCAGAATGTGTTCTTCGGGTATATATTCACAAAGGACCGGGACAAGGATAAGCAAATAAAGTTTACATGCTATGATCAGCTGAGATACCTGAAGAACAAAGATACATATTGCTATAAGAACAAAACTGCGTCACAGATCATAAAAATGATATGTGATGATTTTAATCTGCAATATGGGGACATGGAAGACACAGGATATCCAATACCTAAAAGGGCAGAATCAAACAAGACACTGTTTGATATTATTCAGAATGCACTGGATGTTACGCTCATGAATACGCAGAAAGTATATGTACTTTATGATGACTTTGGAAGAATTTCATTAAAAAATATAGCTTCTATGAAAGTAAATCTTATTATAGATTCAGATACTGGTCAGAATTTTGAGTATAAATCAAGCATAGATAGTCAGACCTATGATCAGGTAAAGCTTACATACGATAATGAAGATACAGGAAAGAGAGATGTATATCTGGTTAAGGATTCTGAAAATATCAACAAGTGGGGTGTGCTGCAGTATTATGATACACTGCAAGATGGAGAAAATGGAGCATCCAAAGCAGAACAGTTGTTACAATATTATAATAAAAAGACAAGAAATTTGTCTGTCAAATCGGCATGGGGAGATATTCGTATAAGGGCAGGTGCTGCGCCGGTAGTAAGCCTGAATCTGGGAGATATAATTGTAAACAATTATATGGTATGCGAAAAAGTGACACATACATTCAAAAATGGAGAGCATACTATGGACCTGACTCTTTCAGGAGGTGAATTCATTGCCTGATTTATTGACCATGATAAAAAGTGCAGCAATGGAGGCTGTCAGGGAAGGAAATCCGACTACATATCTGTATGGTACGGTAATATCCATTAATCCATTGGAAATTCAGGTGGATGAAGATATGAAGCTTGTGTTATCTGAAGATTTTTTACAATTAACAAATGCAGTAAGAGACTATACGGTGAATATGGAAGATGCGGAAAATGGAACAACACGTAAAATGATTATTAAAAATGCTCTGCGCATTGGTGAAAAGGTAATAATGCTACAGCAGCAGGGAGGACAGAACTACCTGATATTTGACAGGAGGAATGCGGATGCTACCGAACAATGATGGGTTACTTACAGATATAGAGGTCGATGAACAACCGTCCAAAACGTTTGCAATGAATTTTGATAAGGAAAATGTAGTAGGCTGGTGTGACAGGATAAAAGCTGTACAACAGGCTATTTTTTTAATTCTGAATATCGAGAGATATACATGTCCAATCGTATCATGGAATTATGGAGTGGAATTAGCTTCGTTGATTGGAAAGCCTGTTACATATTGTGTTCCAGAGATAGAAAGAAGAATCACAGAGGCATTACTACAGGATAACAGAATTAAGCGTGTCTATGACTTTGAATTTGAATTTCCCAAGAAGACTGTAATACATACCAAATTCAAAGTTGAGACTACAGAGGGAATCGTTGAGACTGACAAGGAGGTGAGCATATAGTGTTTGAAACGAAGACATTTGAGAAACTCATGCAGGAAAAAATGGGGAATGTAGATTCTTCTTTCGATAAAAGAGAGGCATCCATGATACATTTTGCATTAGGGGCGAATGCAGCAGAAACAGCTATGATGTATGTAACATTGGAATGGATGTTAAAGCAGATGTTTGGCGATACAGCGGATAGAGAGTATCTGTGCAAGATAGCTTTTGATACAAGAGGATTGAAACCAAATGAAGCAACAAATGCGAAACTGAAAGGAAAATTCAATGTAGAAGTAGAACAAGGTACACGGTTCAGCCTGGACTCATTGAATTACTCAGTGGGTGGGTTAATTGAGCAGTCAGGAGGATGGTATTATTATCAAGTCATTTGCGATGTCGCAGGGGAAGAAGGAAACAGACATTTTGGCAGGATGGTTCCTATAACATATGTGCAGGGGCTTACAACTTGTGAACTGATAGAGATTTTAGTTCCGGGTGAGGATGAAGAGGGTACAGAGGTATTTCGTAAAAGGTGGAGAGATTCTTTTCAAGCAACTGCCTTTGGTGGAAACAGGGCTGATTATGAGGAAAAGATAAAGTCAATAGACGGTGTTGGAGGCGTAAAGTGCTATAGAGCAACTAATGCAGCAGGAGAAAAGATTGGAGGATATGTTAAGTGTATAGTGATAACATCGGACTATCAGGTACCGTCAACAACACTGATAGAAAAGATACAGACCGCAATAGATCCTGAGGTAAATCATGGTGAAGGAATTGGGTTAGCACCTATTGGACATGTGGTATCCATCAGCGCGGTATCTGGTCACATAATAAATATATCATCTAATATTACTTACGATACAGGATATAGTTTTGAAGATGTAAAAAGTTATATCGAGAATGCAGTAGAAGGGTATTTAAAAGAGCTTCGTCAGGCATGGGAAGATAACACGAATGGGCTGATCGTAAGAATCAGCAGGGTAGAGGCTGTGCTTTTGTACAAGGTATACTGGATATTGCAGATACGAAATTGAATGGGGCAGATACAAATGTGATGCTTGAAATTAATGAGATACCGGTAAGAGGTGAGATAAGTGGATAGACAACTAATTGATTATCTGCCAACAGTATTGCAGCAATATGCGGAATTCAAAGAAATATGTAAAGTTGAGCAGCCACAGATAGCACAGCTATGGGATGATATAGGCAGGCTTCTATTAGAGGCCTTTATACAGGATGAAAGTGAAATAGGTGCAGCAAGATGGGAAAAGATTCTGGATATACAGCCGTTTGATACGGACTCCTTGGAAGTGCGTAATTTTAGAATCCATGGAAGGATGCTCCAGGAAGCACCTTATAGTTATCGGGTACTGTGTCAGCAGCTTGGAGTATTATGTGGAGAAGATGGTTATACATGCGAACTGAATACAGACGAGTACTTGTTAAAGATACGTGTCGCATTGAAATCCAAGAAAATGCTGCAGGAGGCAGAAAAGTTTGTTGAACGTGTAGCCCCAATGAATTTGATTCTGGACATACAGTTACTATACAATACCCATCGGATGCTGCATGATTATGGACTTACTAATAAAATGCTAAGTGCATTTACATTTGGACAGATAAGTACACAGCCGTTTGAAGGAGGCGCAATATGATATCTACACCAAACTTTGGATTACAAATTCCAGAAGAAGATGATATTTATAGTATTGAGTATATGCAGCATAATTTGCCAATAATTGATGAAAATCTACAAGAAAAGAGACTGGATAGTACTACAGTGATTGCAGACGATGGCAGCAGCATACGGACTGATCTGGCAGATGGTACATATACAGTGGCATCTATATCCGCAGATGGAAATACGATAACAACATCGGTTTATTCTGAAGACAGTACTTTATTGGAAAAGCGGATTGTTACAATAAATGGGAATACGATAGAAGAGAAGGAGGTTGCTATATAATATGCAAGAAGGATGGGATAAACCGCTATGGATTGCGAAGCTATTGAAACAGAATAAGCAGGATATCATGGATAAACTGGACTCTATAGAGAATATCTTTAAGAAAGCTGGGGATGCAACAGCCACAGATAGCGATATCGTAAAACCAAAGACTGCCTATAATGGAAACACACTGTTGACAGGTACGTTGGAAGATAAGACGGGAACCACAAGTTATACAGCAAATATAACGCTGGATAGTACAAATAAGCTGTTGAGAATGCAGGTGCCATCTGTAGGAAAGTATGGAGTTGGAAATTACTTACAGCAGAGTTTTGCCACTATTGCCAATCTGATTGGTCTTACATCTGCAAAGCTCTTGAAGAATAACACTGTATTGGGGATTACAGGAAATAGCAGCAATATGGATACTTCGGCCTGCGATGCGGCAGCAGCACAGATATTAAGCGGGAAAAAAGCAGGGGTAAAAGGTAATACAGTAACGGGGACCATGGCAAATAAGGAAGGAACTACAGTAAAGGCAAGTGCGATATCGCAAGATGAGGATAACACATATTTTACCATCCCCGCATCTGGGTTCTATGATACAAGCAGCAAAATTTATACTGAGAATAGTAATTTAAGTAACAAAATTAATTGTGTGTCTGATACATTTATGGATACAACTGGTGGCACAATTACAGTTAATAAGCCTTCTAATTTCAAATCCTCAGAATGGACTATATTAATTTTTACAATAGAAGATTACAGAGGTAAAGAAAGCTTATCGGTTTCTGGTGCTTCTTTAATAAAAACAGTTGTTGGCGATAGATATGGCGTTTATTTTGACAGTAAATATAGGCTATACAAATCTACAGGACAAACTATCACAATGAATTTTTCGTATAGTACTAAAAATGCTTGTTTTGCTTATCTTTTAATTGATGGTAAGTATTCAAATTGTGAAACAGTATCAGATACTGTATCTTATAGCAATAATGATAAAGATTTATTTGTTTCATGCAATTTAAGTGATAATAGGGGATTTACTGCAATTACTAATGCACAAGGTTGTGTTATTCATTACGAATCTGAACGTAAAGGTATAAACATGTTAGGCTATTATGAAAATATGTTTATCGCATTCAGCTTGATTAACAATGGAACAGCAACAATAAATAGAACAACTACGAATCAATATGGCAAGGTTTTAAAATTAATAAAATAATTATTGTTTGTTTGCAAACACAAGTAATATATGTTAATACAGAAGAAGATTCCAATAATCAATATTTGTATCCGTTGACGACTTCCGACCCAAAGCCTATCAGTTATAAGCTTAACTACGGTACAAATAAAAGCGGCTTGATAGAAGAAATAACAGAAGACGGTTTTAAGTTTGGAATTTCGTCTTCAAAAAGTATCTTTGTTGTAGCAAGAGGTTAATTCAATTTCATATCTAAAACAAACATTAAAATTATTAGTTTAAGGTTCATAATACATTGTTATTCTATTGTTCATATATCCACCATAAGAGCCTGCATAACATGAACCAGTAATTATATCTCCTTTAGATACATTAATAGTTTTGCTATTATTAGCAGATGTTCCTGATACAGATAGTACAAGACTACCATTTATTTTTATTGCTGCATTTCCACTTGTGACATTGCCATTGCCACTTATTACAATTTTTAAAGAACCACTTTGATTGATTACAATATTTTTATCTGATAGTGTAATAATATCATTTGGATCTGTTGCAATAGTACTAAACATATCAGTGGTAGAAAGACCACTAGCATTCAAGTTTGCAACATATAGTAAACGGTTACTACCTAAATTACTATTTTGGAAGGGAACCGGCGGGAGTGAAGAATACAACAATATTTACAACTGAATAAGTAACCCATTAACAAGACCATACAGGTTTTATTTTTTTATAAAGAAAGGATGATGATCACATGAAAAAATATCAGGTCATTATAATTCTGGATGAATCCAGAAACAGAAGCTATTATCAGGGGTATGTTGAATCGGAAGATACAACGCTTGGTAACATTACGGTAGAGGAACTGCCACCGTATGCAGACATTAACATGGCGCATGCGTGCTACTGGGACGCAGAAAATAATAAATGGATTTTTGATGATGAGAAGGAATCTGAAATCCAGGAAAAGCTTACAGCTGATAAGGAAGCCGCAGAAAAGGCACAGGCTGAAGCCGAAGCAACACCATCGAACAAAGATCTTGCAGACTGTGTAGTAGAGCTTGGGGATGGTCAGAGCAGTTTAGAGGATGCTGTAGCCGAGCTGGGTGAATTGTATAATGCATTGGCAGAAAGAGTGTCCAGATTAGAAGGAGGTGAAGCATAATGGCAAAGTTGTATTACAAGAGAGTCAAGGCAGAAATTATGACAATTGATGAAGTACCGTCCAAATGGAGAACACAGGTACAGAAGATGCTGGATGCAGAAAAAACTGAATAAGTAAAGGGAAAAGCCGACAGGAGATATGTATCTGTCGGCTTTTTATAAGAAGGAGGATAATCCATGGAAGAACCGATAACACGTGCAGAGTATGACGAATACAAGAGCAGAATCGAAGATGAAAATCACAGACAGAACCGCAGGATAGAACTGCTGGAAGATAACGTAAGGCAGACAGGTACACTTGCGGCTTCTGTAGAGCGATTAGCCACAAATATGTCCAATATGGTAAGGGAACAGGAAAAACAGGGTAAACGCTTGGAAACACTGGAAGGACGAGACGGTGACATGTGGCGTAAAGTAGTTGGTTATGTTGTAACAGCAGTAGTTGGTATCGTATTAGGCTTTATGGCTACACAGATGGGATTTTAGGGAGGACAATGAAAATGAAGAAAATTGATTGGGTGAGAAAGCTCACAAGCAGAAAGCTATGGACAGCAGTTGCATCATTTGTAAGTATGATGATTATTGCTACAGGGGGCACAGAAAACACCGCAACTCAGGTAACGGCACTCATCATGGCAGGAGCTACTGTGATTGCGTACATCATCGGTGAGGGACTCACGGATGCAAGTGGAGCAGCAGGAAATATTATTGACGCTACAGATATGAAAGAGGTTGAAGAAAATGAGTGAAGAGACAACACAGGAAGTAATTAAGGCTATTGCATTCGGTATGGAAGATGAGGATATAGTCAATTTTGCAGAAATAACGATGGATGAGTTGGTGTCCTTTAAATTGGACTACGCTGCAGAAATCGAGGCACGTAAGAAGGAAGCGGAGGAGTTCGGCGTATGAGAACGGTAAAATTGCAATATGAAGGAAAAGCTGTACTCGCTTGCGATATCTCATATTGGCAGGGGACGATAGATTTTAAGAAGATGTATGCGGCGGGTATTAGAATCGTAATTATCCGGGCAGGATATGGCACCACGCAGGATAAGAACTTTGTAACGTACATAAATGGAGCACTGGCAGCAGGATTAATGGTCGGTGTCTATTGGTTTATGTATGCCTTAAATGCACAGGGAGCCGTAGCCAACGCAAAAAAGTGCCAAAAGGTAATTGATCCGTATAAGGACCAGATCACCTGCGGTGTATGGGCAGACTGGGAGTATGATTCGGACAAGCGTGCCGGTAAATTAACACCAGCACAGCGATCAGCAATGGTTAATGTATTCCTGGGGATTTTGGATGAAGATTATGAGGTTGGTATTTATTCCAATCAGGATTATATTAAATCCGGTAAATTCACAAAATCCCTGATTGCAGATTATCCATTGTGGTTTGCAAAATATTCCCTTGCAATGGGGCAATATGCGAACAAGGGCAAGGATGGAGCTGCTTATATGTGGCAGTACACATCCAGCGCATACGGTAGTTTATACGGCGTAAGCTCATCTACTATAGATTTGGACAGGGCATACTTCAAACCAGTGTATCCGGTAAGCAAAGATACATTGTTAGATAAAGTGCAGGCAGATAACAGCATTATAAAAGCAGCAGACAATCCGTATCCGAAGCCAACGAGAATCATCTATTACAAAGCGGGAACATACCTGATGCGTGGTGACGATGTAAGATATGTACAGTGGCATTTATGGCGCTTTGGATTATTTTTGGACGAGAAAGGTATTCCTGATGCTATGAAAATAGACGGAGTATGGGGATCAGACAGTCAGGCAGCATTTGAAGAGGCGCAGCGAAGACTGGGACTTACTCTGGATGGAAAATGTGGTCAGGTAAGCATCGAAAAATTTAATACAGTATAATATTATGGTAAGAAGAGGTATCAACATTTCAGGTGCCTCTTCTTATTTTTTTGAAAAAATGTTGACATTGGATTGCATCTGATAGTATAAAAAATAAGAAATATTGTAGAGAAAGAATTGGCTATAGAAAATGTAACAGATATAGCTTTAACTAATAAATATAAGGACATTGAAGAATTTAAGAACGATTTATGTAATGGATTTAGAACTAATATTATTGCGAAACCACAACAGGATTTTCAGTTAGAAAAAGAGGATAAGCGTGAGTTCGCGGAAATGTTTTCATTGATTGATCAATATATAACAGATCGTGATGGTAATAAGTTGGTCGATGGTTTGAGCAAATTAAGCCTAAACTTTGAAGGAATTCCAACAATCATGATATTATTGACCAATATAGCAACATTTAAGTTTGATATTCCTGATGAGGCAACAGAGGATTACGATGAGTCTTTAATTCATATGCTAACAAAAAATTTCACAACGGAAAGTAGCTCATTTATAGAATTTTCATTACACGAAGGCGGACAGAAGTATACTTTAAGACTTTCTCTGAATAATAGTAGTGTGCGATTTGTTTCATCAGTTACAGAAGATGTGATTTCATATATTAGAAATAAGGTTGTTTAGGAATAAGGAAGGAGATAGACTATGGTTAAATATGATGATACGGATGATAGAATTAGAGAAATCGTTCGCTCCATGGCTCTGTCAAAATATAAGTCATTTTATTTGGAGCATATAAAGACTTTGATGCCTGAATTAACTTTAGAACAAATTGCTCAAAAATTATATCCATTAAGACAAAATGGGACTTTAATATTGCGATATGAGATACGATGTCCAGAATCATTTACTGAGTTGGGTATTGTAGATGATTATCACGATGTGATAGGAAAAGAAATGTATTGTAAAGATTGCGATGATTATATTGATATAGATGAAGCATGTATATGTCCTAAGTATTTTATTAATGAGGATTATCGTAATAATCAAAAAAAAAACATGGTAAAAGCCAAAATGTATGCAAATGTATAGATTTAGATGACTTAAAAAACATTGCTTCGCTTAAGATGCTTGGCAACAATACATATGTAGAGGTGAATATAACAATGAATAATAATACATACAACATTGGAAATGTAAATACAGGAAGTGGGAATATGTATGTTGCAGGAAGAGATATCAACATAAATAGCCCACATGATAATGGAACAGATGTAAAAGATTTGTTGAAAGAATTAAAGCAGTTGTTTGAGAGCCAACAGCAGATTGATCCAGAAGAAAAAGAATTAATCATGGATGATATTGAAGTAATTACAGAACAGGCAGAAGCCGAACAACCTAATAAGACCAGGATAAAAAAAGCATGGGACAATATAACTAAATTTGTTGTGAAGATGCCAATGGCCATTGAAGGTGCAGTAAAGATTAAAGAAAACGTAGAAAAGTTGCAACCGCTTTTGTCAAAAATTGCAGAAGGAATATCGTCACTTCCACATATATGTATATAGATCAGCGTAGCTAAGATGTATCTATTTGTATCTAAGGTGTAGTTGATAGTATCTAATATGTAGAGCATTGTACCTATTTTGTAGCACAAACGATTGAAATAAATTGTAAAGTATAGAAAAATAAAAAAGTTCCCTGAGCCGTGACAGGGAATCTTTTTTTACTTGGCTCCGACCAAAAGCAATGCTACAGTTTGGCTGGTATATTTCTTTCTCGACAATTGAAGTATAGCACTGTGGCACGAATTTTACAAGAAAATCAGAAAAGAGGTATCTATTCTGAAGTAATAAAAAACTCTACATGGGGAGGAAATGTGGATTTATCTGTATTATCCAGTTCCTCTTGAGTACCATACCAAACTAAAGAAAAATGTAGATTAGGGTTATCAGAAACTTTTTGGATAATATCAAAGGTTTCGTATAATCTATCCATCTTATCCGAGAATTCATCATTGGAAATAGCTTTTATATCGTCATAGTTTGAACCATTATTATTAATGGTTTGAGCATTCTGAGCATTTTGAGAGTAGCTGGTTATATTTAAGTTATCTATTATTTCTTGAATTTCATTAACCTGCTGAATGGCAGAATTAGCTTTCATTCCAAAATAAACTGCTGCAATAAAGCTCATAATTGCAATAATATTACTAAATGCTGTAGAATGAAAAAAAGCACGCACCTTTTGTTTTATCTCTTCCCTGCTATATTTGTTATTATGATTGATCATAGTAAGCCTTGTATGATAATTAGGAAGTTAATTATCACATATTTCCTTTCTTTTAATATCGT
>ERZ824598.654-NODE-654-length-53420-cov-4.466692_pt1 | contig 53420 bp, 49 predicted proteins | sample MGYA00519934_ERZ824598 | MGnify/ENA primary metagenome ERZ824598 (study PRJEB31778, sample SAMEA3449177) | human gut metagenome | biome: human gut; feature: human-associated habitat; material: faeces | place: United Kingdom | collected 2010/2012 ...
TTGACCACCTCGATGATGGGCAGACCGAACTTCTTGGCGAATTCCCAGTCGCGCTGGTCGTGGCCGGGCACGCCCATGACGATACCGGTGCCGTAGCCCATGAGGACGTAGTCGGACACGAACATGGGCAGGGCCTGATGGGTCACGGGGTTCATGACCTCAATACCCTCCAGCCGCACGCCGGTCTTTTCCTTGTTCAGTTCGCCGCGCTCAAAGTCGGACTTGTGGGCCGCCTCCTCCTGATACGCCTCCACGGCGTCCCAGTTCTTGATCAGGGGCTGCCACTTCTTCAGCATGGGATGCTCGGGAGAGATGACCATGTAAGTCGTACCGAACAGGGTGTCGGCACGGGTGGTGTACACCGTCACCTCGTCGCCCACGTTGGTCTGGAACGTCACCTCGGCGCCGGTAGAGCGGCCGATCCAGTTGCGCTGCTGGATCTTCACGCGCTCGATGAAATCCACGTCCTCCAGATCGTCGATGAGGCGCTGGGCGTAGGCGGTGATCTTCAGCATCCACTGGCTCTTCTCCTTGCGGATGACATCGCTGCCGCAGCGCTCACACACGCCGTTGACCACTTCCTCGTTGGCCAGCACGCACTTGCAGCTGGTACACCAGTTCACCGGCATGGTGGTCTTATAGGCCAGCCCGTGCTTGAACATCTGCAGGAAGATCCACTGCGTCCACTTGTAGTAATTGGGGTCGGTGGTGTCCACCACACGGTCCCAGTCGAAGCCGTAGCCGAGCATCTTGAGCTGACGGGTGAAGTTCTTGATGTTCTGCTGCGTGACGATGGCGGGATGAATGTGGTTCTTGATGGCAAAGTTCTCCGTCGGCAGGCCGAAGGCGTCAAAACCGATGGGGTTCAAGACATTGTAGCCCTGCATGCGCTTTTTGCGGCAGATGATGTCCATCGCCGTGAACGGGCGCGGGTGGCCGACGTGCAGACCCGCGGCGGAGGGGTACGGGAATTCGATCAGGCCGTAGAACTTGGGGCGCTTGTCCCCCGTCACGGCGGCGTAGGGCTTTACCTGCTCCCACTTGTCCTGCCATTTTTTCTCAATGGCTGCGAAATCGTACTTCATGGATCTTCTCCTTTATGTGAAATAGTATTTTGATGCGAAAAAAGTCCCTGACCGTTTTTCAAACGGTCAGGGACGTAACGAACACATTACGCGATACCACCCTGATTCAGCGCACGGTTTCCCGTGAGCCCTCAGCGGCTTCATAGCCTTGCCCGTAACGGGGGCGACCGTTCCGCCCTTTCAGGCGGACTGCTCGGGAGTGAGTCATCCACGCGTATTTTCCCACCGGCTCACACCGACCGCCGGCTCTCTTCAGGTGAAAATCACGCGTCTTTTTGCTCCGTCATCGCGTTTTGCATAAATTCAGCATGACCATTTTAGGCGTTTTGTCCCGCCTTGTCAAGCGTTATTTTTCAGGTGGGATCACCCTTACTCCGCGTGGGGCAGGATGGCGCTCAGGTCGACCTCCTCTCCGTCGGCCCAGAGGTGCTCAAGAGAATAGAACTTGCGCGCCTCATCATTGAACACGTGGACAACGATGCAGCCATAGTCGAGCAGCACCCACGTGCCGCCGCGGTAGCCCTCGCGGTGCAGCGGCTCTTCGCCCGCCTCCGTGAGCTGCTTTTCCACCTCGTCGCACAGGGCGTTGATCTGCGTGTTGGACGTACCGGTGCAGATGACAAAGTACTCCGCAAGCGTCGTGATCTTGTCGATGCGAATGAGTTTGATCTCCTTACCCTTTTTGCCGTCGAGTGCTTTCACGGCGATCTCGGCCATTTCTCTGGAAGGTAACATAGGGTTCTCCTTTTCTTATTTCAGTCTGATATTGTTTCGTGTTGTTTCCCGTTACGGGCGCAGCCAATCGGGCATTTCATCAACGACGGTATCGCTGCTGCCGGTATCGCCCGTATTGCCGCCCTCTCCCGTGCCAGGGTCGGTCGGGGTCACGGGATCGACAGGCGTGGTGGGCTCGCTTGGCGTGGTCGTGCCGCTGTTATCGCCCGTGTTGCCCGGATCAACGGTCGTACCGCCGCTGTTGTCACCGGTATTGCCGGGGTCGACCGTCGTGCCGCTGTTGTCGCCGGTATTGCCGGGATCGGTAGCCGTACCTGGGTCGGTCGTCGTGCCGCTGTCCCCTGTGCCGGTCTGTGAGCCAGAGGAGGAATGGTGGTTCTGCGGCTTGGCAGCCTTACTGTCCTCCACATGGCCCGTGGACGAGGACACCGAGCCATCCGAGTTGACGGACATGATGTCAAGGTCGCGCATTGTGAATGTCTCGACAAACGGGCTGAGCTCGTTGTTGACGAGATCCAAAAGCTCCTGCGCGTTCGGCACCACGTAGGAAAGCATTCCTCCGATCGAACGGCTGTAAACCATCTTGCCGGTGTTCGGCATCGTGACAAAGTTCACCGAGTCGATCGTCAGTCCGCCCATGACGGCCTGCGAGCCGAACCAGAGCATTTCCTCGAACGTAAGGTCCGAGGTAACATTATTTTTCACCGCGCGGGCAAAGTCGCCGATCTTCGTCACGTTCTTGAGCTGCAAAAGCTGCTCGATCATCGCCTTTAAAAGCGTCTGCTGCGTCTTGATGCGGCCAAGGTCGCCGTCCGGATAGCCATAGCGCATATCGTTGTCGTGGCGGTAGCGCAGCACCTGCATCACATCGCTGCCGCTGAGTTTGCGGTAGCCCTTGGTCTGGTGGATGTGAAGATCCTGATAGGGGTCGTCGTAGTTCATGTTGCGCGGCACATCGTAATAGACGCCGCCCATGGCGTCCACGATCTCGCCGACGGCATCCCATTCCAGTACGACCTGATAATCCGGCTCAAAGCCGACGAGCTGGGCGATCTCCTTATAGAGCGCCTGAATGCCCTTGTCTCCCCCGCCGTAGTAGTTGTAGACGGAGTTGATCTTCTTGATATCCCAGGGGACGTTGACCATCGTGTCGCGCGGGATGGACATGACGGTCGCCTTCTGGTTCGTCACGTCATAGCTCGCGAGCAGCATCGTGTCGGTGTTGCCGCCGCCGCCCGTGTCGCGGCCGAGGATGAGCACGGTGTAGAAATCCTTGCTCTTTCGCTCGCCGCCCGCCTTCGGGCGCACGCCGTCGCCATAGTCGATACCGTCGATCTGCTCACTATTGTTATTCTTGCTGTCAGTGTCCTTGCTCGGCAGCTCCGGCGCGCGGATTTTCAGCAGATAGCTGCCGCCGGCGACCACACCGCACAGCAGCGCGATGAGCAGCACCTTGGCAAAGAGCCTCCCTGGGTGGGAAAAGGTCTCCTTGACCTGCTCCCAGGCCTCGTCGCAGTTGCGCTCGAAAAAGCCCTCTTTCCGGTGCGTGTGCCGCCCCTCGTAATAGGGGTCTTCCCTGTCTCTCTCGTAAAGCTTTCTTTGATCACTCATGGGTATGTCCTCTCAGATACTCCAGCGCTTGCAGTGTGTTGTGGTGAACGGGGTTGCCCATCTGCTCCATTTCCTCCACGGTCATGGCAAGGCCCATTGCAAGGCCCTTGTCCAGATCCTCCCACACGACCTTGCGGAGGTCCTCCACGCCGTCGAAGTCGCGGTTCGGCTCGATGTAATCGGCAAGGTAGATGACCTTTTCAAGTAACGTCATATTTGCCTTGCCCGTCGTGTGCCACAGGATCGCGTTGTAAATCTCGTCATCCGCGCCGTACATGTCGCGCGCGAGCGCCGCGCCAGTCTTGGCGTGCAGCAGCTTGAGCGCATGCTGCTCCAGCTCGTCGAGCACGATGTGGTAGTGTTCGCACATCGCGAGCTGCTCTTCCATCGAAAGGCGCTTGGTCGCGTCGTGCAGGAGCGCCGCAAAGCGTGCCTTTTCGATGTCTGCGCCGTACTTTTCCGCGAGCGCCGCGGCCGTCTGCTCGGTGCCGAGCACGTGCGGGATGCGCTTGGCCTTGAGGTAGGAGAGCGCGATGGGTCTCAGGTCCTCTAAGGTTAGACGTTTTAAATTGAGATTTGTTCCATAAAGATGCTTGCGGTAAATATATCCCAGCACCGCGGGGGCCAGAAGCCCATCCGTTTCCCTCTTCGGGATGCGCGCGCGCAGCTCCGTCGACGAGACGTCGACAAGGTTCGGCAGCGTCATCGTCACGATGCGGCTGCCCGGAAAGCGCTGGCCGAGGTACTTGCGCTGCGGGGCGAAAAGCTCCTCGCCGTCTTTTTCCGTGCGGCCAAAGGCGCACAGGCCCGCATACCGCACGATCTCGTCCGGCTTGTACCAGTACTGGAACGTCAAGAACATGTCCGTCCCCATCAGAAGCCACAGCTCATCGTCGGGGCGCTGCTCATGCAGGATGCGCAGCGTGTCCGCGGTGTAGCTCTTGCCGCCGCGCGCGATCTCCATGTCGGAGACCGTGACCTTTACGCCCGTGTCGAGCGCGATCTGCTCGCCCATCAGGCGCGTCATCGCAAGGCGGTCCTCCGCCCCCGCCGCGTCGGCGGAGAGCATCTTGTGCGGCGGGATGCCCGCCGGGATGAGCAGGAGCTCATCGATCCCCAGATATTTTGCCGCGCTCTCGGCCGCGGCCATATGACCCAGATGCGGCGGGTTGAAGCTGCCGCCGTAAATTCCGATCTTCAAGTTTGTTCGACCTCTTTTTCTCTTTTACACGGTCTTCTTCGCTGCCTTGGGCAGCACGATCTTGTCCTTCTTGTCCTTTTTGTGCGAGGGGCGGTAGAGCACGAATTTCGTACCGATGACCTGCACCTGCTCGCTGCGCGTCAAGGTGCTCAGCTCGTCGCACGCCTCGCGCGCGGTGAGCATGCTGTTTTCAAGCACGCGGCACTTGATGAGCTCACGCGCCTCCAGCGCGTCGTTCGCCTGCTTGACGAGGTTGTCGCCGATGCCGTCCTTGCCGATGTGGACGATCACGTCGAGGTCATTGGAAAGGCTGCGCAGATATGCGCGCTGTTTGCTGCTTAATTCCATAGTATTTCCTTATCCTTTTTTATTGATGTTCCGCAAGATAATTCTTGAGCGTTTCCTTGAATGCCCGCAGTGCCTTGCCGCGGTGCGAGATCTCCGCTTTTTCTTCTGCCGAAAGCTGTGCAAAGGTCTTTCGCTTGTCAGGCACGAAGAACACGGGATCGTAGCCGAAGCCGTTTTCGCCCATCGGCGCGAACGCGATCGTGCCCTCGACCTCGCCGTCGTCCTGCAAGACGTCGCCGTTCGGGAACGCGCAGGTGATCGACGTGTGGAAGTGGGCGCGTCGGTCGGCCTGCCCGTGCATCATTTGCAGCAAAAGGCGGTAGCGGCCGATATCGTCCAGCCCCTCGCCGCCAAAGCGCGCGCTGTACACGCCGGGGCCGCCGTTCAGCGCGTCGACGCACAATCCCGAATCGTCCGCGATGGCGGGGAGCTTCGTTGCCTCCATGACGGCCTTGGCCTTGAGAAGCGAATTCTCGGCAAAGGTCTCGCCCGTTTCCTCCACCTCGATCTTTACGCCGAGGTCGGCCTCCGACACGACCTCCACGCCGAGCTCGCCCAGAATAGCGCTCATTTCCTTCAATTTCTTGGGGTTCTGCGTTGCCAGAACAAATTTCATCGTCAAACCTCCCACGGGTCCTTTTCCCGTCTTTTTCTGCTTTTTTCTTCCCGTTTTTCTTCCTCGCGCTGCGCCTTGCGCTCTTCGCGCTGCGCGCTCATCTTTTCCTGCCATGCCGTGAACTTTTTGTCGAGCTTATCGAGCGGCCACTCGATCTCCGGCACGGGCACGATGACCACCTTGCAGCTCTCACAGTAACGGGCGGGCGTGTAATAATCTGCTAACAGCCCCGCTCTGCCAAGCCAGACCTGTTCCTTCTCGTCGCCGAATCCGTCTTTGAGCATGCCGTCCTCACCTCTTGGACACCAGTAAATATCACGCAAGACAGGGATGGCTCCATCTCGCATTTCCTTTCCGCAATAGGGGCAAACAGAAGTGATTTCCATATTCGTCTCCTTATTGTCTCGCAGGTTTATGATTTTCCCATCAGATGAGCGCCTTGACGTATTCCTCCGCGTTGAACGGCTGGAGATCGTCGATGCCCTCGCCGAGGCCGACGTACTTCACCGGCACGCCCAGCTCCTGCGCGATGGCGACGCAGATGCCGCCTTTGGCCGTGCCGTCGAGCTTCGTCAGGATGATGCCCGTCAGGCCCGCCGTCTCGCGGAAGACCTTGGCCTGCTGCAGGCCGTTCTGCCCCGTCGTCGCGTCGAGCACTAAAAGCGTCTCCTTCGCGGCGTCGGGCAGCTCTCGGTCGATGATCTTGCGGAGCTTCGAGAGCTCGTTCATCAGGTTCACCTTGTTGTGAAGTCTGCCCGCCGTGTCGCAGAGGACGACATCGACATTTCTCGCCTTCGCCGCGGCGAGCGAGTCGAACAGCACCGCGCCGGGGTCCGCGCCCTCAACCGAGCGGACGATCTCGCAGTCGGCACGGTTCGCCCAAATTTCAAGCTGATCCGCCGCCGCCGCGCGGAACGTATCTGCCGCGCATAAAAGCACGCGCTTGCCCTCGCCCTTCAGGCGGTGGGCGATCTTGCCGATGGACGTGGTCTTGCCCACGCCGTTCACGCCGATGACCAGCACGACGCTCGGCTTGGTCGACAGGTCAAGCGCGGTGTCGCCCACGTTCAGCTTTTCAATCAAAATATCGCGCAGCGCCTGCTTCACATCGTCGCCGCGCTGGATGCTCTTTTGGTACACGACGTCGCGCAGCTTTTTCACCGCGTCGTGCGCGACCGTCGCGCCGAGGTCAGCCATAATGAGGCTGTCCTCGAGTTCATCATAGAATTCGTCGTCGATGGTCTCCCACACGATGGTGTCGAACCACGCCTTTTTGATCTTTGCAAAAATACCCATTTGTTTCTCCTCGCGCTTTATTCCTTAATGTTGAGTTCCTTCGCCATGTCGTTCATATTGATCGTCAGCACCTTGCTCACGCCGCGCTCCTGCATCGTCACACCGTAGAGCACGTCGGCGGCCTCCATCGTGCCGCGGCGGTGCGTGATGACGATAAACTGCGTTTTGCTCGTGATGCGGCGCATGTAATTCGCCACGCGCACCACGTTCGGCTCGTCGAGCGCCGCCTCGATCTCATCCATGACGCAGAACGGTGTCGGATGGACTTTCAAAATAGCAAAGTACAGCGCGATGGCGACGAACGCCTTTTCGCCGCCCGAGAGCAGCGTGATCGTCTTGAGCGCCTTGCCCGGCGGCTGGACCTTGATCTCGATGCCGCAGGAGAGCACGTCGTTCTCGTCCTCGAGCTCGAGCGTGGCCTTGCCGCCGCCGAACAGCTCCAAAAACGTCTCCTGGAAGCTCTCGCGGATCAGCGCGAACTGTTCTTTAAAGATGACGGTCATCTCGCTTGTGATGCTATCGATCACGCCGACGAGCTCGCCCTTTGCCTTTTCCACATCGTCGCGCTGGGTCGTGAGGTAGGTGTAGCGCGTGTTCACGCGCTCAAATTCCTCAATTGCGCCAACATTGACCGCGCCAAGGCCGCTGATGGCGCGCTTGAGCCCGCCGATGCGGCGGCTCGCCTTGGCGACGCTCTCTAATTCAATGCGCTGCTCCTGCGCGGCGGAGTGCGACAGCTCGTAGTTTTCCCACAGCTTATCGAGTATCTGCTGCTCCTCCATCGCGCTCGTCGCGCGCTTCTGCTCGAGCTTGCTGACGCTGCGCTCGACGTTGAGCACATTTTCGTTGAGCTCACGGCCGCGGCGGTCGCTCTGACTGCGCTCGGCTTCAAGTGCGAGTTTCGCTTTGGAAAGCGCTTCGAGCCCGGCGCGTTTTTGCGCCATCTTGCCGTTCAATGCGGCAATGGCTGTCTCATGTGTGCCGATCTCGCGCTGTGACTGCTCGCTCGCGGCCCTGTACTGCTCGATGAGCGCTTTTCTGCTCTGCTCGTCGCCCTGCATCTGAGCACGCAGGCCCTCCAAGCTCGCGAGCGACTTTTCCGTCGTCTCGCGCTCGGCGGCATAGCCTGCGAGTACGCTCTTTTTCTCGGCGATCTCGTCGCCGAGGCGCGAGGTCGAACGCAGCAGCTCGCTCTGGCCGGAAAGGCTCTTTTCCGCCTGCGCGCGCAGCTCGCCCGCTTCCTTCTCCTGCGAAAGCGCGAGCGCTTCCTTTTCTTCCATGGCGCGCTTCACCTCGCCGCGGCGGCGGGTGATGGTATCGCGCTCGGTATCCAGTGCTTCCAGCCGCTCGCGCAGCGAGGAAAGCAGCAGATCATAGTGATTTTTGTCGCCTTGCAGCTTGAGCACGGCGTCCTCCGCCGCGCGCTGCTGCCCCTGCGCGACCTCCAGCTCGTAGCGCGCCTTGGCAAGCTCGCGCTTGGCGTCCTCGGCGGCCTTGGCGGCAAGGTCGAGCTTTTCGGCAAGACTGCCGCGCCGCGCCGTCAGCTCGCGCAGCTCGCCGGCTCTGCTCAGAATGCCTGCGCTGCGAGAGATCGAGCCGCCCGTCATCGAGCCGCCGCGGTTCAAAACCTGGCCGTCAAGCGTCACGATGCGGAACGCGTTCGAAAACCGGCGCGAGATCGTGATGCCGCAGTCAAGGTCCTCGACCACGACCGTGCGGCCGAGCAGATTCTTGAAAATGCCGTCGTATTCGCGGTCGTATTCCACCAGCTCGCTCGCAAGGCCGATGTAGCCGTACTCGTTCTGCACGCGCGCATCGCGCAACGCCTCGCCGCGGATCGACGAGAGCGGCAGGAACGTCGCGCGTCCGCCGTCGCGCTGCTTTAAGAGTTGGATGGCGCTCTTCGCGTCCTCCTCACGCTCAACGACAATGTTCTGCAAGCCCGCGCCGAGCGCGATCTCGATCGCGACGGCGTATTTTTTATCGACCTTCATCAAATTGGCGACCGGCCCGCGCACGCCGCGCAGCGCCTTGCGCTCCGACGCCTGCATGACCGTGCGCACCGCCTTGTTGAAGCCCTCGTACTCCTTTTCCATCTCGCTGAGTAATCGGATGCGGGAGTCTAAGTTGTTCATCTCCATCGTGAGGGAAACGTGCTTTTCGCCCGTCTCCTTCTCGCGCTCGACGCGCCCCTGCATCTTCATCGTGTGACCGGCGATGATGTTGCGGATGGCGTCGGCCTCCTCCTGCGCGGTCTCGAGCGCCTTGCGGTTCTCCGCGGCGCTCTTGCGCGTGTCGGAAAGCTGGGCCTCCCCGCTCTCCTGCTCGGCGGCGATGGCGCTCTCGCGCTCGTCCATTTCCGAGAGCGTCGAGCGCAGGGCCGCGACCTCGGCGCGGCTGTCCGCCGCGGCGGACAAGGCAAGCGCCTCGCGTCCGCGCAGGGTCTCGGCCTCGCTTGCGGCCTCGCCCGCGTTTTTCGACAGCTCCTCCGCCTGCTGCAATAGTGCGGCGAGCGCCGTTTCGACTTCATTCCTGTCGCGTTCCAGCTCTTCGATGCGCGCGCGCTGCTGCGCGATCTGCGCATCCATCGATCCCACGCGGTCAGACTGGCTTCTGAGCTCCTCCTCCACGCGCGCGATGTTCTCTTCGTTGTGTGCGATGCCCGTTTGCAGCACCGCGACGGCAGATTCCTGCTCTTTAACCTGCGCGTCGAGCTCCGAGAGCTGCGCGCGCTTTTCCTCCTGCGCGATGTCGTTCTCGTGAATGCGCGCGGAAAACTGCTCCGACGCGGCGTACAGCGCCTCTAAGTCCGCGTTCGCCTTTTTGAGCTCCTCGCGCGCGAGCGACAGGTCGGTGTCGAGCTTGATGGCGTTCGTCTTGAGCGTTTCCAGATTTTCAAGCCACACGGAAATTTCCAAAAGGCGCAGTTCGTCGCGGTAGATAAGATACTGCTTCGCCGTCTCTGCCTGCGCACGCAGGGGTTCGACCTGCAATTCCAGCTCGGCGATCTTGTCGTTGATGCGCACTAAGTTTTCTTCCGTGCGCTCCAATTTACGTTCCGTCTCCTCCTTGCGGTAGCGGAAGCGCGAAATGCCCGCCGCCTCTTCAAAGATCTCGCGGCGGTCGCCGCTCTTCTGCGAGAGTATTTCGTCGATGCGGCCCTGACCGATGATGGAATAGCCCTCGCGGCCCATGCCGGTGTCCATGAAAAGCTCGTTCACATCGCGCAGGCGCACGGACTGCTTGTTGATATAGTATTCCGATTCGCCGCTGCGGTAGTACCGGCGCGTGACGGCGACCTCGGTCTCCTCCATGCTGGGGAAGATGTGCTCGGTGTTGTCGAGCACGAGCGTCACCTGCGCAAAGCCCATCTGGTTGCGCGTTTCCGTGCCGCCGAAGATGACGTCCTCCATCTTCGCGCCGCGCAGCGATTTGCTCGACTGCTCGCCCATGACCCAGCGAATGGCGTCCGAAATATTCGATTTACCGCTTCCGTTCGGGCCGACGATGGCGGTGATGTCCTCACCGAAGTTGAGCACCGTCTTGTCCGGGAAGCTCTTGAACCCTTGGATCTCCAATGCCTTTAAGTACACGAGCGATATCCTCCTTGGAAAAAGGCGTCATCCCCCACGATAAGGGTATAATGACACATTTTGACTAATACTATATACCATTTTTCCGCCGCCTTTTCAAGTGGATTCGATAAACAAAGCGCAAAAAGACGCCCGAAGGCGTCTAAAACTGTCGAAAAACCCCTAACGGGTTTTTCCGACAAACTTTTTCAGTCTGCTGCGCGCACGAATTGTTCGCCTACGGCGAACAATTCGCACACTTGCAGCCTGAGTTGTATTTTCTGTCAGGTACACGCCCCGACAGAAAATGATTTAACTCTATTTGCCGACTTCCGTCGGCAAACTCTGCGAGGCTTTTTTACTTCTTCTTGTCGTCGATCAGCGCATACAGCGTGTCCAGCGCGTCGGAGAGGCTGCCGAGACGCTGGATGAGACCGCAGGCCACTGCTTCTTCCCCGTAGAGCACGCTGCCGACGTCAGAGGCGAGGTCCTGCGTGTCCATCATCAGGCGCAGAAACTCGTCGCGCCCGATGCGTGAGTTTTTCGTCACAAAGCGCACAATGCGCTCCTGCAAGCGCTCAAAATACTGGTACGTCTGGGGCGCGGCGATGATTGTGCCGCTCGTGCGCACGGGATGGATGGTCATCGACGCCGACGGCGCGATCATCGTCACCATCGGCGCGACAGCAAGCGGCACGCCGATGGAGTGTCCCCCGCCAAGCACAAGCGAGACCGTCGGCTTTTTCATCCCTGAGATGAGCTCGGCGATGGCAAGCCCTGCCTCCACATCGCCGCCGACGGTGTTGAGCAGGAACAAAACGCCGTCGATGTCCTCGCTCTCCTCTAAATACGCCAGCAGCGGCAGCACATGCTCGTATTTTGTCGCCTTCTGCGTGTTCGGCAGCAGCATGTGTCCCTCGATCTGTCCGGCGATGGTCAGGCAGTGAATGGCGGCGCGGCTACTCTTGATGACGACCGAGCCGAAGTCGATGACCGGCTGAATGGGCGGCAGCAGCGGCTCCTGCCCGTTTTTCTCCTCGTCCTGCGAGGGTTTCGTTTCGCTTCTCATGGCAAAGTCCTCCCGAAAGTCCTTTCCGGTAGGATTTGCAGAAAGCGCGAAAAGCATACCCTTTGTGCCGTCGGAAATACGAGCCTCAAACTGGGAAGCACTTTAATATCCCCAAGTCATCAGTTTCCATTCCCCGCCATCGCTGCGAGCCAACCACCAGGACCATGTGTATTCCGTGTCCGGCTCCCAAGCTCCGCCGCCCTCTTTCGGAGAGCGAAAGCTGCTGTCGAACATGATGCATTGTGTAAAAACCAGATCGTTGTCATTTGCCTTTTCCAAATCATTCATCCACAAAAGGTTCTTTTCATCCGTGCAGACGTCATCTGACGAATATGAAATGCTATGTAATTCGCAGTCTTCCCACGAACCGATCATCTCTTCGATCACCTTTATCGCATCATCCATATCCTGTTCTGTGTAGACAGCCGAATCGCCATAATCGACCGTTATGTTTGACGTTTCCTTGCTGCCGCATCCAGCCAGCAGGGCAAAAAGCACTACGCAAATAACCGATAAGCTGTATTTTTTCATCTTATGGCCTCCATATCTCTCATTTTTCTATATTTTTATACTGCTTATTTTACCAGAAAACATTGTCCGAATCCAGCGAAAAAGCGCCCGAGGGCGTTTTTCTCGGGCGCTTGCAGCTTTTTATTTGTACGTCAGCAGGTCAGAAACGCTCTTGCGCTTCGGCACGGCGGGCTCCTCATCGGGATAGCCGAGGCCGATAACACAGCCGACCTTCTGATTCTCCGGCAGGTTCAAAAGTCTCGTGATCTTCTCTTCGTCGAAGTAGCCCGTGATGACCGTGCCGACGCCGCGCTCCCACGCGGCAAGACAAAATGTCTGCGCGGCGATGCCCGCGTCGAACATCTCAAAGCCCGCCTCCTTCGGCGTCGAGAACGAGCCGTCGCGCTCGTAGCCCGAGCGGCCGGTCACATAGGTAAGCACCATAACGGCGGGGCAGTTTTTAAGAGTTTTCTCGTTCAGCTTAAAGTCAAGCACCATCTCCTCCGCCATTTTGTCGATTGTCGTGCGGTCCTCGACGAGCACATAGCGCGCGATCTGCGTATTCTTCCACGAGGGGGCGTAGGCCGCGTCGGCGACGATCTGCTCGATGACCTCGTGCGGGACGGGTCTCTGCTGGTACTTACGGATGCTTCTTCTGCTTCTGATGGCCTGTATCGTTTCCATATTTGTTTCTCCTTTGCTGACGGTCTGATAAAATGCCGATCCATGGCGTTTCTTTGGCGTTTATCATAGCAGAAGCGTGCGCAAAAATCCAGTGGCAAAACAGCCGGTTCTGCCGATTCATCTTATTGCAGGCCCGTCAGCGGATTTTCCTGGCAAAATCCGTCGGTCAAACCATAGGACATGCCAAGCGTTCCAAACGGGAAATAGTGAACCGTATAATAGGCCCGTCCCGCTGAAAACTGCTCGATGGAAATGTAAATCGGCAGCAATGGCACTTTCTTTGAGTAAACTCCCACCGACTGCGCGCGGATCTCAGCGACATACTCCTCCGGCACCTCGCACCTGCGTGAAACAAAAGGATGGGAAGAAATGCAGGCCAATATCATACCGAACAGGGCTACGATCAGCAGTGCGATCATCGCTTTTTTGTGTTTCCTCATGTTCTGTCACACCCCTGTGCGTTCCTCTGCTTTCTGCCTCTTCTCCATACGATGATCGCATGGATGATGAGGGACGCGACCGATATCGCGACAATCAGAGAGTGGGATGTAAACGGCTTGCAGTACCATTCCATCGGGTCTAACCGCGACAGCTTTGCCGTCAAATAAGAAGAAATAAAGCTCAGTATATTTCCGATAAAAATGATCGGAACGTTGTCTGTTTTCAGCGCGCAGCGGTACAAAATCACAAAGCTGACGATCATCACGCCGTAATACAGCATCGTCCCCGAAGTAACATCGCCTTTCACGGAGAAAAACGCAAACGGCACGCAATAGGCGGTGAGCAGCAGCGCTCTGATGAGCCACGATTTTTTCATAAAACCCTCCCATTTTTCTCTCAAAATCTCTCTTTCGTCATCATATCAGGTCTTTTGTGCAAAGTCTACCATAGAAAAAAGCTCCCGAAAGGTTTCCCTTCGGACGCTCTTTATGTTCACTTTTCTTTTCCGTAGAAGAACAGCGCGACCGTTCCCGGACCGACGTGGGCACCGGTGACAGGCTCGTAGACCACGTTCAGGCATTCGCCGGTGAAGCCCTTGTCCCGCAGCAGCGCGATGAGCGCCTGCGCGCCCTCTTCATTGTCCGCGTGGGCGATGCCGAGCATCTCGCTCTTGTCGAGCGCGCGGCCGTCGTAATAATTCGCAAGCTCCTGATAGGCACGCTTCATGCCGCGCACCTTGCCGCAGGAGACAATGTGTCCCGTCTCGTCGCCGCGCAGGATCGGCTTGATACTCAGTACCGTGCCGATCAGCGCCGTCGCGCTCGAAATGCGGCCGCCGCGCTTTAAGTATGCAAGGTCATCGACCGTGAAAAACTGGCACATGTGCGGTCTTCTCGCGAGCAGCTGCTTTTCGATCTCCTCAAGGCTCTTCCCCTCTTCGATCATCCGCGCGGCCTCGAGCACCTGCAAGCCCTCGCCAAGCGAGGCGGCGTAGGTGTCGATCGTGACGATCTTGCGCGCGGGGTATTTTTCCGTCAGCTCGCCCGCGGCGATGACTGCGGCCTGCGCCGTGCCGCTGATGCCGCCGGACATGCCGACATAGAGCACATCGTCGCCCTGAGAGAGCGCACGCTCAAAGTATTTCGCCATCAGGTCGGGATTGACCATTGAGGTCTTGACGACCGCGCCGCGTCGCATCGCGCCGTAGAACGCCGCGCCGTCGAAATCCACATCATCGGGATAGTCCGTCTCCTTTCCATCCACCGTGTAGGAAAACGGCACGACGGTGATGTGGTGTTGTTTTGTCAGCGCGACCGGCAGGTTCGCGGACGTATCGGTGAATAACTGGAGCATGACTCTCTTCCCTTCCTGATCCTTATGCAATAAGCGTTATGACAGCTTATCACGCCGCGAGCGCTTATGCAAGTAAAAGCACAGGAAACTTTACACTTTGTTCACCATTGCATGATTTTGGACAGAAAACGCCCTCCCATTTGTGGGAGAGCGTTTTCGAAATCGCAGAATGTTTTCTTATGCCTGCTCAAAGATGGCCTTCATACACTTGTAGGTCATATAGCAGTCGAGCTTGGCGACCGTTTCATACGGTGCGTGCATCGAGAGCACGGGCACGCCCGCGTCGAGCGTGTCGATGTTGCGCTGGGCCATGAACTTGGCGACCGTACCGCCGCCGCCTGCGTCGGTCTTGCCCATCTCGGCCATCTGCCAGAAGACGCCGTTGTCGTTCATCAGCTTGCGTACCTTGCCAACGACCTCAGCGCTTGCGTCGCTCGCGCCGCCCTTGCCGCCGGAGCCGGTATACTTGCACAGCGCCACGCCGTAATTGACGAAGGCAGAGTTGCGCTTGTCGTACACGTCGGCAAAGTTCGGGTCATAGGCCGCCGTCACATCTGCGCTCAGGCAGAAGGAGTTGGCAAAGCAGTCAGAAAGCGCGACGCCCTGCGTGCGGCACATGTCGCCCATGAACCACTCAAACGCCTGAGACAGCATACCGGACACGCCCTCGGAGCCAATCTCCTCCTTGTCCGCGAAGATGCAGACCGCGGTCTTCTTCGGGGACACAGCGTCAAAAATACCTGCAAGCTCTGCATACGCGCAGACGCGGTCGTCGTGACCGTAGGACGCGATGAAGCTGCGGTCAAAGCCGATGTCGCGCGCCTTGCCGGCGGGGACGACTTCGAGCTCGGCGGAGATGAAGTCCTCCTCCGTAATGCCGTACTGCGCGTTCAAATACTGAAGAACGCCGAGCTTGAAACGGTCGGAGCAGTCCTTATCTTCAAACGGCTTTCCGCCGAGCAGCACGTTCAGGCTCTCGCTCGGGATGGCCTCGTTGAGCGGCTTTTTGCCCTGCTCGCGGCCAAGGTGCGGTAAAAGGTCGTTGATGATGAACTGGGGATCGTCCTCCTTGCCGCCGACGTGGACGTCGACCTTCGAGCCGTCGCGCAGCACGACCACGCCGTGCAGCTCGAGGGGGATCGTCACCCACTGGTACTTGCGGATACCGCCGTAGTGGTGGGTCTTAAAGTAGGCCATCTCGGCCTCCTCGTAGAGCGGACGGGGCTTTAAGTCGAGGCGCGGGGAGTCGGTATGCGCCGCGCCGATGTTCGCGCCGTGGCTCAGGTCTTCGCTGCCGATGACAGCGAGCATGATGCCCTTGCCGCGGTTATTGAAGTAGACCTTGTCGCCGGCGCTCAGCTTCATACCCGCTTCGTAGGCCTTGAAGCCCTTCTTTTCCGCCAGCTCGATGCAGTACTCCACGCAAAGGCGCTCGGTCTTGCCGTTGTTGAGGAACTTCTTGTAGTCCTCGCAATAGGCCTCCATCGCTTTTTCATCCTCTGCGCTCAGGCGGTCATAGCCATTCTTGGGGGCGTAGAGCAGTTTTTCAGCGAGCTTGTTCTTTTCACTCATCTCTCAGTTTCCTCCTTCAAATTGTTGATGATCGTGTTGATATAGACCTCAGCCGCGTGTTCCGCCTTTTCAGCGGTCGGCAGATCGTTCACAAATTCATAATCGCACTGCGCGCGGAAATAGTCCGCGTCCTTCTGTGCCGCGATGCGCGACCTTGCATACTCCTCGGTAATGCTGTCGCGCGCCATGATGCGCTTGACCCGCATCTCTTCAGGCGCCGTTACGGCGACGGTCGCGTCGCAGATCGCGCCAAGGCCGCTCTCGATGAGCTTGATAGCATCGAGGCCGATGATCTCCGCGTTCGTCGCCGCCATTTTCTGCGCCAGCGCGCGCGGGATGCGCTCGTGCACGATGGCGTCGAGCTCGGCAAGCTTTTTTCTGTCCTTGAAGACGATCAGGCCGATGGCGTGGATGTCCACGCTGCCGTCCTGCCGAAAAATGACATCGTCGAACGCCTCGCGCAGCGCGCGCAGCAGCGGCTCGTCATCTTTTAACATCTCGTGATAGACCGCGTCGCAGTCGAGCACGCATGCGCCCTTTCTTTCAAGCGCGCGCAGAAGGCTCGTCTTCCCCGCGCCCGTGCCGCCGGTGATGCCGATGACGATCTTGCCGTCGTCCGCGTCCTCCACATGGAAGCCCGCGGCCTTTTTGAGGCGGTTGCCGATGGCAAGGCCAAGGCCTTTACTGTCCGGACACTGTGCCCAGATCTCGCCCACATTCGTCTCGTCGAACGTCCGCAGCGCGTCGAAGACGTGCTGCGCCTGCGCGCGCTTATCGTCGCTCGCACCGAGGGGGTGGACGATGTGCCCGTCGAAGAGCCGCGTGAACTCGTCAAAGCAGATGATGCCGGACTTCTCGCCCGCGTGTGTGAGCAGATAGCGCGCGCTCGCCTTCGCCCCGCCGGTCACAACCGTGACCGGGGCCTTAGGCGCATAGTGGCGGTACTTCATGCCCGGGGCGCGCGGCTTTTCGCCGTCATTCATCTTCTGCGTCACGGCCTTGTCGACCGTCACCTCGCCCAGCGCATCGCGCAGGCTCTCGAGCGGCAGTCCGCCCGGGCGCAACAGCTGCGGCGGCGTGACCGTCAGGTCGATGATCGTCGACTCCACGCCCACCTGACAGGGGCCGCCGTCGACGATACCGTCGATCTTGCCCCACATGTCCTCGCGCACGTGCTCTGCCGTCGTGCAGCTCGGGCGGCCCGAGGTGTTCGCGCTCGGCGCGGCGACTGGCACGCCGGATGCTTCGATGATGGCGCGCGTGACCGCATGGTCGGGACATCTCATGCCGACGGTCTCGAGCCCGCCGGTCGTGCGCAGCGGCACGCAGGGCTTTTTCTTTAAGATCATCGTCAGTGGGCCGGGCCAGAAGCGCTCGGCCAGCTTGTAGGCCGCGTCCGGTACATCCTCGCAGTAGCGCGTAAGCCAGCTTGCATCCGGAATGTGCAGGATGAGCGGGTTGTCCTGCGGGCGGCCCTTGGCCTCGAAAATGTGCAGCACGGCGGTCTCGTCAAGGCCGTTCGCGCCAAGGCCGTAGACCGTCTCCGTCGGGATGGCCAGAAGCCCGCCGCGGCGCAGAATGTCCGCCGCCTGCGCGATGCTCTCTTTATCCTCCACCGTGCGGAGGGTAAACCATTTTGTCTCCAATGTTCTCTCTTCTTTCTTAGCCCTCGGTGCTCTCGCGCAGCTTTTCGGCCTGCTCCTGCATCGTGAGCGCGTCGATGATGGGGTCTAAATCACCGTTCATCACGGTGTCGATGTTGAAATTCTTGTTCTCGCCCGTCAGGCGGTGGTCAGTCACGCGGTTTTGCGGGAAGTTATAGGTGCGGATGCGCTCGTTGCGCATGCCGCTGCCGACCTGCGCGCGGCGCTCGCTCGTGATCGCACCCTCCACGCGCTCGCGCTCAGCCTCGTAGAGCTTGCTCGCGAGCATCGCCATACACTTGGCGCGGTTCTGGAGCTGGGAGCGCTCCTCCTGACACGAAACGACGATGCCCGTCGGCTTGTGGATGAGGCGCACGGCAGAGCTCGTCTTGTTGACGTGCTGGCCACCCGCACCAGAAGCGCGGTAGACCTGCATCTCAATGTCTTCGGGCCGAAGGTCAACGTCGACCTCCTCCATCTCCGGCAGCACGGCGACCGTCGCGGTCGAGGTGTGCACGCGCCCGCCGGACTCCGTCTCCGGCACGCGCTGGACGCGGTGGACGCCGGATTCGAACTTGAAGCGCGAATACGCCCCATCGCCGCTGACGATAAAGTCAGCTTCCTTAACACCGCCCAACTCCGTATCGTTGTAGTTGAGCAGCTCCACGCGATAGCCGCGCTTTTCCGCGTACATCGCATACATGCGGTAGAGGTCTGCGGCGAACAGCGCACTCTCCTCTCCACCCACGCCGCCGCGAATTTCAACGATGACATTTTTGTCGTCGTTCGGGTCACGCGGCAGAAGCAGCACGCGCAGCTCGTCGAAAAGGCGCTCTTTTTCTGCCTTGGCAGCGTTCAATTCCTCCTGCGCCATGTCCTTGAGCTCGGGGTCGGATACAAGCTCCAGCGCCTGCGCGATGTCGTCCTCGCACTTCTGGTACGCGCGGTAGGCCTCTACCACGGCGGAGAGCTCCTTCTGCTCGCGCGTGAGCGCGCGCAGCTTCTTTGGGTCAGCGTAAATTTCCGGCACTTCGAGCAGCTCGCCGATCTCGTCATAGCGGCGCGCGAGCTGTTTGAGCTTTTCCCACATCAGGCCTTATCCTCCGCGATAAAGTCAGAGCAGGCCTTGACGAACTGGTCGCGCCAGAAGTGATAGCCCGCCGAATCGGGGCAGAGTGAGACCTCTGCCACGTGCGGCGTCTGCAAATAGAGGTCCATCTGGCGGAAAACGTCCTTGTAGTCCTGCTCGCTCTTGTGCGTGATGAGATACGCCGCGTTCTGAATTTCATAGCCGCGGCGCTTCAAAAAACCGCGGATAACGCTCGAACAGCGGCCCGCCCACACGGGCGTGCCGAGGATGACGAGCTTGTAGTCCGACAGCGGCTTCTGGCATTTCGGGCGCGAAACCGCACTCGTGCGCTTGTGCATCGCGTCAAAGCAGCAGCGAAGGTAGCCCATCGTGCCGCTGCGATCGACCTTGTCGCGAATTTCGAGACATTCGCAGTCCAGCGCCTCGGCGACCTCCTCCATGGCTTTTTTCGTGTTTCCCGTGCGGGAATAGTAAAGGCATAAAATGTTATCGTTCATACTCAGTTTCCTCTCAGCAGGAGCCAACCGGTGGCAAAGGCCTCCCGCACATAGTAGTTGAGCTGTAAGGCATCGTAATAGGCGCTGCGCGGCAGCGTCGCCGCCACGCCGCAGGCCGCATCTGTTCCGGCGATGCGCCCCGCCCTAAAAATATGGTAGTCGTTCGTGACAAAGGCGAACGTGTCGCCCGCATCAAGCCCCAGCTCCGCCATGATCTCTTCGCTGTAAGCAAAGTTCTCCTGCGTACTGGTCGATCGGTCCTCGCGGTAGATGCGGCTCTCGTCCACGCCGTGGGCGATGAGCCAGTCGGCCATGCAGTCGGCCTCGGAGATATCCTCCCCCGGCCCCTGACCGCCTGAGCAGATGATGGGGATGTCCGGCTTGTCCGCGATGAAGTCAAGCGCCGCCTGCAGCCGCGACGAGAGCATCAGCGACGGCGTCGTGCCGTTCACGCCCGCGCCCAAAATGATAACGCACTGCGCGTCTTCCGCGCGCCCGTCCGTGTGCGCGCCGCGAATAACGAGCGATTCAAGATACCCGAATGCGACAAGGCCTAGGCACACGAGCGCGAGCAGAACGCGTTTTCCCCACTTCGCCCATGCATGCTCTTTGTACTGCTCGAGCATCGCAAAGACGATCAAAAGCGCCGTCAGGCACCAGAACAGCAGTCCTGCAAAGCGCACACCCGGGACAGCCCGGCACGCCGCGCCGAGCACGGCACAGGCTGCTGCCGCCGTCCACAGTCTTTTCTGTCTCTTCATGGTATGTTCCTCATTCGCCCGCCTGCTCGGCGAGCGTTTCCCACTTTTCCATCAGCTCGCCGAGCTTCTGCTCAGCGGCTTCCTTCTCCTTATAAATTTCGCTGTAGCGCTCGTAGTCGCCGCCCGCCTCTTCGAGGCGCTGCTCGATCTCGGCGATGGCGGTCTCCTGCGCGGAAATTTCCTTTTCACAGATGGTGAGCTGCCGCCGCGCCTGCTGGGCAGAGCGGTTCGGCTTCGGTTTTTCTGTAACCGTCTTTTCCTTTACAGCCTTTGGCGTGTGGTCGATCTTGTTCTGCGCCTCCAGTGCCTTGACCTGCCGGTAGCGCGCAAAGCCCATCGGATAGTCCGTGATGACACCGTTTTCGAGCTCCCACACACGCGTTGCAAAGCGGTTGATGAAATAGCGGTCGTGGCTCACGAACAGGAGCGTCCCGTCGTAGCTCTCCACCGCCTCTTCGATCCACTCGCGCGAGGCGATATCGAGGTGGTTCGTCGGCTCGTCGAGGATCAGGAGGTTCACTTCCTCATCCATCAGGATGCAGAGCTTGAGGCGCGAAAGCTCACCGCCCGAGAGCACGCTGACGCTCTTAAAAACGTCCTCGCCCGTGAAGTGGAACGCGGCTAGGCGGTTGCGCGCGCTCTGCGGCGTGATGTTGCGCTTGGAGTAGAGCATCGTGTCGACCAAGTTTCGTTCCGGCACGTCGAATTCGACGATCTGCGGCAGGTACGCGATGCGCACCGACGGGCCGAACTTGATCTTGCCCTCGTCGGGATATTCCTCTTCCATCAGCATCTTGATGAGCGTCGACTTGCCCGTGCCGTTGTCGCCGATGAGCGCGATGCGCTCGCCGCCGCGCACCTGTAAGTCCACGTCGTGGAACAGCACACGGTCGCCGAAGCTCTTTTTGAGCTTCTTGAGCGCAAACACCTCGTCGCCGTAGAATTCCTGCGACTTGAACTGCGCACTCAGCGCCCGCTCCTTCGTCGGCTTGTCCGTCGTGCGCATACGCTCGATGCGCTTTTCCATCGACAGCGCGCGGCGGTACGTCTTGTCCATACCCTTGAAAGCGAACATGCGCAGCTGCTCGGCGCTCTTTTCGAGCTGAGCGATCTTGGCCTGTTCCTTTTCGTATTGGCGCATCTTTTCCAAATAGCGGCGCTCTTTTTCCACCGCGTAGAAGCTGTAATTGCCGCTGTAGAACTCCGCCTTGCCGTCGAGCACCTCAATGACGCGCGTGATGGTACGGTCCAAAAAGTAGCGGTCATGCGAGATGGCGACGACCGTGCCCTTGAACGTCGAGAGATACTGCTCCAGCCATTCGATGGCGTGCAGGTCCAAATGGTTCGTCGGCTCGTCGAGAAGTAAAATATCCGTATCCTCCAAAATGAGGCGGCCGAGGTTCACGCGCGTCTTTTCACCGCCCGAGAGCGTGTCAAACAGGCGCTCGCGCATCTCCGGCGGGATGGAAAGGCCGTTGGCAACCTTGTTGATGGGCGTTTCCGTGTCGTACCCGCCAAGACCCTCGAACTTGGCCGAAAGCTCACCGTAGCGGCGCAGCGTTTCCTCGCTCTCGTCGCCGTTTGCCATCTGCTGGGAGAGGGCGTTCATCTCGTCCTCCATCCTCTGCATGCGCGAAAACGCGCTCTTGAGCACATCCTCGACCGTGTAGCCCTCGGGATACACGGGGATCTGTGAGATGAGGCCCAGCCTGCGGCCCGAGGCGATGCTCACCTCGCCCGCGTCGTAGTCGAGTTCACCCGTCAGGATGCGGAAAAGCGTCGTCTTGCCCGCGCCGTTTTTGCCGAGAAGGCCCACGCGCTCACCCGTGTCGATCTGAAAGGTGATACCGTCCAGTATTTTCTTTTCGAGGTCAAAGGACTTGACGAGTCCCGTAACACTGATGTCGATCATGCTTTGGTCAGTTCCTCTACGATCTTCTCAAAGTGCATGGAATGCGAGGCCTTGACGAGCATCGCCGTCTCCGCCGTGAACGCCGCCTTGACGGCGCCCATCGCCTCGTCCACGCTCCCGAACCACTGCGCAGAGGGGTTCCCTTCTGTAAAGTATTTTGCCCGTGCACCGATTGCGATGACAGTGTCGATGCCGAGTTCTTGGGTGAGTGCTCCGATTTCCTTATGTGCACGCTCGGTGAGCTCTCCGAGCTCCGCCATATCGCCGATGACGGCGGCCTTTTTGCCGCCGCTCGCGCCCAATACGCGCAGCGACGCCGCCATCGACTGCGGACCCGCGTTGTAGCAGTCGTCGAGCAGGCGGCGGTTTTCAGAGAACGTGATGACGTGCATACGCGAACCCGCCGGCTCGTAGGATGCAACGCCGCGCTCGATCTCTTCCTTCGTTTCGCCAAGATACTCGCCGATGGCCGCGGCCATCGCCGCGGCGTAGACCATGTGCTTTCCCGGCACGGGGATGGAGAGCGCGTAACGCTCCTTTGCCGTCGTCACGACGCAGCGAATGCCGTCGATGCCAAAGTCTTCGACCTCGCTGACGCGGACATCGCAGTGCTCGGACAGGCCGCAGCGCAACGTTTTCTGCGGCAGAGAGACGGTGTTCAAAAGCTCGTCGTCGCCGTTTAAGACGGCGAGGCCGTCTTTTTTGAGGTTTTCAAAGATCTCGCACTTGGCCTTCAGAATGTTCTCGCGCGATCCGAGATATTCAATGTGCATGTCGCCGACGTTCGTGATGACGGCGATATCGGGCTTCACCATCTCGCCAAGATACCGGATCTGCCCCGCGCGGTCCATGCCCGTCTCGATCACCGCCGCCTGATGCGCGCGGGAGAGGCCCAGCAACGTCTGCGGCGTGCCGATCTCATTATTATAGTTGGCCGCGGTCTTGAGCGTATGGAACTTCACGCCCAGTACCGAGGCGATCATTTCCTTTGTTGTCGTCTTGCCGACGCTGCCTGTCACCTGCACAAAGGGGATAGAAAACTGCGCACGGTACCACGCGGCCAAGTCCTTGAGCGCAAGCAGCGTGTCAGGCACCTTGATGTAAAACTTTCCGGACAGCAGCGTTTCCGGCACGCGGGCGCACAGACAGCCCTCCGCGCCCGCGGAAAGCGCCTTTTCGATATAGTCATGCCCGTCGAAGTGCTCGCCGACGAGCGGCAGGAAAACTTCGCCGCTCTTAACGGTGCGGCTGTCGGTGTTCACGCCGAAGATCTTCGCCGTCCCCTCGCCCTGCAGCAGCTCGCCGTGCACCGCCGCGAGTAGCTCTTTTACCGTGATGACCTCCATTTACAGCCCTCTTCTCTGCTTCAGCGACTCTTCGACGATCTTTTCACACAGTTCCTCGTAGCCGATGCCGACCGCCGCCGCCTCCTGCGGAAGAAGGCTCGTCTTCGTCATACCGGGCAGCGTGTTGATCTCAAGGAAGTACGGCGTACCGTCCGGTGTGACGATGAAGTCCGCGCGGGAGTAGACGCTCAGGCCGATCAGGCGATAGACCGTCTCGGTCGCGGTGCGCACGCGCATCTCCCAGTCCTCGGGGATGGGAGAGGGGCAAATTTCCTCCGCCGCGCCGGCCTGATACTTGTTCGCGTAGTCATAAAAGCCCGTCTTCGGGATAATTTCGATGGAGGGCAGTGCCTTGCCCGCGATGATACCAACCTGGATCTCGCGGCCGGAGATGTACTGTTCGAGCACGACCTGCGCGCCGAACTGTAAGCACTCTTCAAGCGCTTTTTTGAGCTCCGCGCCCGTACGCGCGATGGAGACGCCGACAGACGAGCCGTTGGCGACTGGCTTGACGACGCAAGGGAGCTTCGTTTCCGACACAAGGCGCGCGATGTCGCCTTCCGTGTAGCGCACGGTGCGCCACTGCGGCGTGATGACATATTCCGACACAAGACGCTTCGTCAGGTCCTTATCCATCGCAATGGCGCTCGATAAGTAGCCCGCACCAGTGTACGGGATGCCGAGCAGGTCGAACGCGGCCTGCACGCGGCCATCCTCGCCGCAGGTGCCGTGCAGCGCCAGAAATACGACGTCCGCCTTGGCGCACACATCGAGCACGCCGGGACCGAAAAGGCTCTTGCTCTGGTCCTTGCGGCTCGCGCGCACAGCGGCGAGGTCGGGCTCTGCCTCGGCGACGGAGTAGTCGCCGCAGAAGCCGTCCGGTGCGTCGAAGACATCTTCGAGCTTACCGTCGTAGTCCTCAAAGCCCATGAACATATCCACCAGAATGGCCTGATGTCCGCGCGAACGCAGCGCGCGGCAGATCTTGTTACCGCTCGAGAGCGACACATTGCGCTCCATACTCAGCCCACCTGCTAAAACAACGATACGCATACCGTTTTCCTCCTTATTTTTGAAAGGGACGTCGCCGCCCCCGTTTATCCATACTATATTAGTTTATACTTTACCACAGCTTTTTCCCAAATACAAGCAAAAGAGAGCGGCATGAAAACCGCTCTCTTTTGTTCGCTTTTCTCACTTTTTGCCCTTAGCCGAAAATGCCAGAGAGCAGTCCGCCCTTTCCCGCGCGTCCGTCCTTGAGCGTCATCGCCGCGCTGAGGATCTCTGCCGCCTGCGCACGCGTCACGCCCGAGCGCATCTCGTCAGTGGAAAAACGCCCACTCTCGATCACGCTGACGGACTGCAAATTCGCCACCGCCTGTGCGCACCAGGCGTTGTCTGCGTCCTGCACGTCGTAGTCCGAGAGGTCCACGTCCGTCACGCGAAGAAGTCGGTCCAGTACGACCGCGGCCTCATTGAGCGTAATGGCGTCATTCGCGCGGAACGCAATGCCCTCCGCCGTGCTGACGCCGGACACAACGCCCGCGTTCAGCGCGCTCACGGCGTAGCCCTTCGCCCAGGTCGGTATGCTCGCATCGTCGCAGAAGCCAGTCATCTGCACATCCTCCGCGCTCACGTCCATCGCTGCGAGCGCCATCGCGACAAATTCGCCGCGCGAAAGCGTGCGCTCGGGCTCAAAGAAATAGCTGTCCCCGATCTTTGCGCCCACAAACACGCCGTGCTCGGCAAGATCGACCGCCGCCGTGTGCGCGCGATCACCGCCCATGTCGGCGTAGCAGACGCCGCTATTCGCCTTTTCGATCGTGATGCTCACCGTCGCGGGCAGCGAGGTGTTGCCGTAGGCGTCGATCGCCGTGTAGGTGAAGCTGTCCGTCCCCAGCTTGCCGCCCGGCGTGTAGACAAAGCCAAGGCCGTCCTCCGTCAGTGCGACCGTGCCCTTTTTCGGCTCCTGTGCGATGGCAAACGTCACCTCGTCGCCCTCGTTGTCCACCGCGCGGAATTCGCCCTCATACGCGACGCCGCGGTAGACCTTGATCTCCATGTTCTCCGCCACTGGCGCGCCGTCGGCGGCCTTGACCTCCTCCTTGCTCTTGCCGAACAGCGCCGATGCGCTCTGCGCCGGCACGAGGGTGAGCAGCAGCAGCGCCATCACAAACGGCAGCGCGCGCCACATCTCTTTTCGCTTTTCCATATTGAAATGCTCTCCTTCCAAATAAAACTTGCGGAGTTATTGTTTGTATTGTGGGCAATTATATGCAAAATTGCAGTTCTTGCAGCGCGATGCGCTGCTCTGTGTTCCCCGCGCCGCGCAGGGGGACACGGACAAGGGGGCCATTCTCTTTCACAAAAGAGAATGGCCCCCTTGAACCCCCAAGAGAAAGGTTTTGATTGGTAGTCTCAGGCTTGAATGGCCCTTGTGCCTCCGGAATGAGAATACCTGCGCGCGGCGTTGCCGCGTTTGGTGTTGCTATACGACTTGGCCTACTTCTACTACCCGCTGCCGCTCTGCTCATCTTGTTTTTGTGCAGCCTAATCACCTACTATCGGCAATACATATCGTCTTGGTAATGCGTACTGCGGCGAGCGAAGCAATGCCGCCTTGGCAGGCAATAGCAAGTTTGTGCAAATCCGAAGTAGACGGAGATTGCGTAAGGCTAACGACACGCAGGCAAAGCGACAGCGAAGATAGAAGAAAGTCAAATCGTTTAGATACATCATCAAGCAGGCACCTGATTGCGCAGCGCGTGCAGTTCTTCAAGCTGCAATCTGACAATACAAAGTCTTTCTCTTGGGGTTCCAAAGGGGATATTCTCTTTTGCGAAAGAGAATATCCCCTTTGACCCGTGCAGCGCCTTTGGCGCTGCTTCCTCGCGGCACACGTGCCGCGACTCACTTTGCACCTGAGCAAAACCGCACAGAGAATTTTCCAAAAACCTATTGACTTTTTCAAAGTCAGAAGTTATACTTGAACAGCCGCTTTGAATGGGCTTAAAGTTTTGGAAGGTTTCGAGACTTTTCGAACGCCCCCGACAGCGAGTCCGTAATTAAGGAAAGAGGTGCAAGCAATGCAAGCGATCATCGTTACCGGCGGTAAGCAGTATGTTGTGAACGAGGGCGACACCCTCTTCATTGAGAAGCTTCCCGTCGAGGCGGGCGACGCCGTTACTTTCGATCAGGTTTTGGCGATCGTTGACGGCGAAAACACCAAGTTCGGCACTCCCGTGGTGGAGGGCGCGAAGGTGGAGGCCACTGTTGTTAAGAACGGCAAGGGCAAGAAGGTCCGTGTCTACAAGTACAAGGCCAAGAAGGGCTATCACAAGCGTCAGGGTCATCGTCAGCCTTATACCAAGGTTGAGATCGGCAAGATCTCCGTCTAAGGCATGACCACTGTTACATTCCTCACTGAGGGGAAGCGCATCATCGGTTTTGATGCTAAGGGCCACAGCGGTTACAGTGAAGAGGGCAGCGATATCGTCTGCGCGGCAGTCACAAGTGCGGTCCGCCTTGTGGAAAGCACCGTGAACGATGTTTTAGGCCTCGCCGCTTCCGTCAAGGTCCATGAACGCTCCGGCGCTGTGGAATTCCGGCTCCCCGGCGGTCTGTCCGCCACAAACGAGAGCACCTGTCAGGCTCTTTTAACGGGTTTGATGTTGCTCTTTTCCGAGCTGCACAGCGAATATCCGGACAATATCGAAGTCATGGAGGCGTAAGCCCCCTGTTCCGATCATCTTACAGAAAGGATGGCAAATCACCATGCTGAACATCGGTCTTCAGTTTTTCGCCCACAAGAAGGGCGGCGGCTCCACGAAGAACGGCCGCGACTCTAACGCCAAGCGCCTTGGCCCCAAGCGCGCTGACGGTCAGTTCGTTCTCGCCGGCAACATTCTTGTGCGCCAGCGCGGCACCCACATCCATCCGGGCGTCAACGTCGGTATCGGCTCTGACGATACTCTCTACGCCAAGGAGAGCGGCGTGCTCCGTTTCGAGCGTCTCGGCAAGGATCGTAAGCAGGCTTCTGTTTACCCCGCTGAGTAATTGCACAATGAAGAGCCTCGAGCGAATGCTCGGGGCTCTTTTCTTTATCTTTTCCGCAGGAGGTCACTTTTCATGCTCAAGGCAGTTTTGATGGATATCGACGACACGCTGCTCGATTTCGGCAAGTGCGCCGAGCAGGCCATGCGCATCGGCTTTGCCGAGCGCGGCTTACCCTTCGACAATTCCACCTACGCGGTGTTCACGCGCATCAACGATGTGCTCTGGCAGCAGATCGAGCGCGGCGAGCTCACCACGCAGCAGCTTTTTCAGTTCCGCTGGAACCGCATCTTCGATGCTCTCGGCATCCAGGCTGACGGCGCCGCGTTTGAAAAGCGGTTTTTGGACCTCCTCTACGAGACGGCCATTCCCGTCGACGGCGCGGACGAGATCTGCCGCTACCTCAAGGAAAAATATATCCTCTGCGCGGCGAGCAATGCCTTCCACGACCAGCAGCTCAACCGGCTTGAAATGGCGGGGCTTCTCCCCTATTTTGACCATGTGTTCGTTTCAGAGCCACTCGGCTACCACAAGCCCGAAAAGGCGTTTTTCGATGCCTGCCGCGCTTTTCTTCCCGATGTTGCCGCGGACGAGTGCATGATGATTGGCGACTCGCTGACCGCCGACATCACCGGCGGCAAAAACGCGGGCATGAAAACGATCTGGTACAACCACACGCACCGCCCCGTTCCGGAGCGCTGCGAGGCCGACCAGATCGTCGAATCGCTGTCTGAATTAAAGAATCTGCTGTAGCTCAGAAAATCGCTTCCGCGCCGACGGTGTATTCCCAGCCGTTATCGCCGCGGGAGGCCGTGCACTTCGTAAAGTAATACGCGCCGAGCGGCGAGCGCCACTTTTCAGCGCTGAAGCAGACAGACGCGCCGTTGTCCTGCGTCTCCTCCGGCGTGATGGTGAAGAGCAGACCATTCGTGAACGAATAGGCCGTACTGCCGCCCTCCAGCTTTTCACCCGTGAGATAGCCCTCCTCGCGCAGCTCATCGAATGTCATCGTCAAGCCCTGTACGCCGTGCTTCTGTGCGAACACATAGGCGACCGCCGCCTTTTCGCCCGCGGTCAGCCCGCCGGGTGCCTTGCTCAGATCGACGCTCACGATCTCCGCGCCGCCGTTGAGCCCATCGTCCGTGTTCCACAGGTCCTCAAGCACCTGTAAGTAGAGGCCGCAGAGGTCATACTGTGCATTCTCCTCGCGCGAGAGCGACACGGCCACCACCTGCGAAAACTTCGCGGGATACGTCTCCTGCACACCGCCGGTGTACCAGACCTCGGCGCTCATGCCGCTCTCGATCTCGGAAGCGGACACGCTGCCGCCGTCTAAGTACAGCGTCACGCCTTCGAGCGGCAGGGCGTAGACCTCCGTCTCTCCCGCTAAAATGAGCGTACCGTTTTCACCGTCGCCCACGACGCGCAGCGTCATCGTGTCCGCGCCGGCGTACTGCGGCTCAGGATTGGGCGTGTCATTTTCGTCTTCGTTATCGTGCCCGCCCTTCGTGCAGACCAAAAGCGCCGCCGTTACGGCGACGACCATCATCAATGCAAGCAGTCTTTTCAAGGTTTCCGCTTCCTTTCCCGTTGTGTCTTTTCCTTTGACGAAAGGGAGCACAAAAAAGTTCCCAACTTTTTCGATTTTTTCTTTTTTGTGAAACGTTCCGTTTTTCTTGACGAATCGTCAAAAAACGGATACACTAATTGTTCAGGAATAACAAGAATTCAAGGAGGTGCCAACATGGCAGCATCTTTTATTGATAAGGCGCGCATCTTCTGCCGCGCGGGCAAGGGCGGCAATGGCGCGGTAGCGTTCCACCGCGAAAAGTACGTCTCCGCGGGCGGCCCCGACGGCGGCGACGGCGGCAACGGCGGCAACATCGTCCTCGTTGTCGACGACAACATGTCCACGCTGATGGACTTTCGCTACAAGCGCAAATACGTCGCCGACAACGGCATGGACGGTCAGGGCGCGCGCAAGTTCGGCAAGCAGGGCAAGGATCTCACGATCCGCGTGCCGCGCGGCACCGTCGTGCGCGACGCGGAATCGAACGAGATCATCAAGGATATGTCCGACTCCGAGCCGTTCATCCTCTGCCGCGGCGGCAAGGGCGGCTGGGGCAACGCGCATTTCGCAACGCCGACGCGTCAGGCGCCCCGTTTTGCCAAATCTGGCCTTGAGGGCGAGGAGCACGATGTCGTGCTCGAGCTGAAGCTGCTGGCCGACGTCGGCCTCATCGGCTTCCCGAATGTCGGCAAGTCGACGCTTCTCTCCGTTGTGTCGAAGGCGCGCCCCAAGATTGCAAACTACCACTTCACCACGCTCTACCCCAACCTCGGCGTCGTGTACGTCGACGAGGGCGTTTCGTTCGTCATGGCCGACATCCCCGGCATCATTGAGGGCGCAGCCGAGGGCGCGGGCCTTGGTCACGACTTCCTGCGCCATATCGACCGCTGCCGCCTGCTCGTTCATGTCGTCGACGTGTCGGGCAGCGAGGGCCGCGACCCGGTCGAGGACTTTGACGCTATCAACGCAGAGCTCTCGCAGTATTCCCCCGACCTTGCCACCCGCCCGCAGATCGTCGTCGCGAACAAGACCGACATCATGGAAGACGAGAGCCTGCTCGAAAAGCTGCGCGCGCACGTCAAGGAGGCGGGCTATCCTCTCTTCGCCCTGTCCGCCGCGTCGCACACCGGCACGCGCGAGCTCGTGCTCAAGATCGCCGAAAAGCTCTCCACACTCCCGCCCGTCACGGTCTATGAGCCCGAGTACGTTCCCAAGCCCGTGAAGATCGACGCGAGCGAGCCGCTCAAGATCACCGTCGAGGACAACACCTACATTGTCGAGGGCAAGTGGCTTGAACGCCTTATGAGCAACGTCAACTTCGGTGACTACGAGAGCCGGATGTTCTTTGATAAGATGCTGCGAGAAAACGGCGTTTTCCAGCAGCTTGAGGACCTTGGCATCAAAGACGGTGACATCGTCAGCATGTACGAGCTCGAATTCGAGTATCAGCACTAATTTCTTTCGGGAGATGATCTCATGTCCATCAGCCTGTGCGAGGACTGCGTTTATTACAGCTACGATGAAGAGTCCGACAGCTACTACTGCGACGAACAGCTCGACGAGGACGAGATGGCGTCGTTCCTGCGCGGCAAGCTGACCGCCTGTCCGTTCTACCATCCGGGCCAAAGCGACTACTACCTCGCGGGAAAGCAATAAAAATCGCAAAAAGGGAGCACGCGCAAGCGTGCTCCTTTTCTGTCAGTCTCAATCAAAATGTGATGCGCATCTGGTGCCAGACAACGCCGCCGTGCACGGACTTGTCTGTCACGCCCTCGTCGACAAAGCCAAACTTCGCGTAGTAGTCGACGAGCCGCTGTTTGCAGGTCAGGACTGCACCCTTTCTCCCCTGCTTTCTCGCATCCTCAACGGCACGGTGGAGCAGTTCGCCCGCGTAGCCGTTTTTCCGGTACTCCGGCAAGGTGTTCAGACCGAAGAGCATCTGCCACGCGCCATTTTCGTCGTGCATGGATGCTTTCGCGTACATTTCGTCGGTCAGGTCGGGCTCATCCGTCACAAAGCCGTCGAGAAACGCGATGAGCTTGTCGCCCTCGAACATCAGCCAGAAGTGGTCGCCGTAATATTTGATCCGCTCGGCGAATTCCTCTTTTGTCGCTGCCTCGGCCACGGGAAAGCACTCGGCTTCCACTGCCGCGACCGCGTCCAGATCGTTCATCGTTGCTGTTCTGATCTCCATGGTTCTGCCCTCTCTATTTAGTCCCACTTTTCACGGCTGAGCTCGCGCATGTAGCCAGCCGTAATGATACCGGTGGGCAGCGCGACGATGGCAATGCCCATGAACGACGACGTCATGCTCACGATGCGGCCGATCTCGCTCGTCGGATAGATGTCGCCATAGCCGACGGTCGTCAGCGTGACGACCGCCCAGTAGATGGCGTCGAAAAACGTGTCAAAGCTGTCGGGCTCCACCTGAAACATGATGAGCGCCGACAGCGCGATATACCCGCCCGCCAGCACACACACCGCCGCGAGCGCTCGTTTCTCGCGCTTGATAACGTTCAAAATAAGTTCAAAGCTGTGCGAGTAGCGCAGGAATTTGAGCGCCTTGAGCGCTTTGTTGAGGCGGAAAAGCCTAAACAGCTTGAACCCCGACGACAGCATCGTCAGCGACGGCAGGATGGACAGCAGGTCTACAATACCGAAAAAGCTGAACGGATAGCGTAGAAACGCCCATTTTCCGCTCTTTTCGTACTTTAGGTCCGCCGTCCACCAGCGCAGCAGATAGTCCACGATGAACACCGTAACCGTTGCGCGGTCGAGCCATATAAACAGCGCATTCGTCTCCTTGAAGCACAGCGGCACGATACTCGCCGCGATGCACACGAGCATAAAGCGGTCGTAAATGAGGCTGTCGCGGTCATCCTTGTCCGCGACTTCGATGACCTCGTAGATTTTTCTTCGCAAACTCATGCCGTCACTCCCTTGCGCCGGGCAGGAAACGCTGCTCGACCTCTTCCGCGCTCATCTGCCCGCCGGAGAGCTCCGTGAGCGCGGCGGAAAAGTCCGCCACCTTCTGCACGGGCAGAAGAAACGTAAGCGTCACGGCTGCGCCGTAATCGCTCGACTCGATCCTGCCCTCGTGTCCCTCGATCAGCAGCTTTATGCGCTCGAACATCGGATACGGGCATTCGAGCAGCAGCACGGAAAAGGGCTGCATCCGCGCCTTGCCCGCCTTGTCGAGCGCGTCCTTCGCCGCCTTGGCGTAGGCGCGTGTCAGCCCGCCCGCGCCGAGCAGAATCCCGCCGAAGTAGCGCGTCACGATGCACACGACGTTTTCGACGTTTTCGCGCTGGAAGACGTTCAGCATCGGCTGCCCCGCCGTGCCCTGCGGCTCGCCGTCGTCGCCGTAGCGAACGGTGCCGTCGTGCAGGACGAAGCACCAGCAGTTGTGGCGCGCGTCGTAGTATTTCTTCTTCATCTCGTCGATGCGCGCGCGGGCCTCCGCCTCGCTCTCCACAAGGAAAACGTGGCTGATGAAGCGCGAGCGCTTTTCTTCAAACTCGCTCTCCGCGCTCTCGTATGGGACAAGGTACTCTGTCATGGTTTCAATGTTCCTTTCAGCGGGTTTTCTCCCACTTTTCTTTCGTGAGGGCGTAAAAAAGCGTCGGCCGCAGCGCATCGTCCACAAGCGCCGGCCTTTCACAGGTCAGCTGATAAGAAAAGCCACACTTTTCGATCACGCGCTTTGACTTTTCATTGCCGGCATAGTGCGAACACCAGACCCGCTGTGCGCCTTTATCCTCAAAACAGTACCTCAGCAGCTCGCGCACGGCTTCGGGGATAAGCCCCTGACCCCAGAACGGGCGGCCGATCCAGTAGCCGATTTCCGGCTCACTCCCGATTTCTGGCGCTTCCGTCGGAAACACGCCGATGGAACCGACAGGCTCGTCTGGCCGTTCCTTCAAAATGACTGCAAACGTGTCTGGCTCCGAGAGGACGGTTCGGATGATCTCGCGGGAGTTCTCCACGCTCGTATGCGCCGGCCAGCCTGCGGCGGGGCCGACAAACGGATCCCTCGCGTATCGATAGCAGCTCTCCGCGTCGCTCTCGCACCACGGACGCAGGAGAAGGCGCGTCGTTTCAAACGTCATTCCTCCCAGTCCTCTTTCGGCTCGCGGTAGCCCTCGATATAGTCCTTGACCTGGCCGATGACGCGCGGCACACAGGTGGCCACGATGTCGATGGTCTCACCATATTCGACGGATTCGTCCTTCGCCTCGCGGTAGAGCATGTCGAGAAGCCCGCCCTTGTCATAGGGCAGGTGGATCGTCACGCGGCGCGTGCCCTTGTCGAGGAGCTTGTCGATGCGCGCAAGCAGCTCATCCACGCCCTCGCCGGTCTTGGCGCTGATGTTGACGCTGTCCTCTCCGTGCGGGCGGATATCGCCGAAGTAGAGGTCGGACTTGTTGTAAACGCGCAGGCATGGAATTTGCTGCGCGCCGAGCTCTTCGATGAGCTCGTCCACGATCTGCGCCTGCTCAAGCCAGTGCGGGTCGGAAATGTCGATGACGTGCAGAAGAAGATCGGCGTATTCGAGCTCTTCAAGCGTTGCCTTGAACGCCTCGACGAGCTGATGCGGCAGCTTTCGAATGAAGCCAACCGTGTCGGAGATCACGACATCCAGCGTGTCGGACACCGTGAGAAGGCGCGTCGTCGTGTCCAGCGTGTCAAACAGGCGGTTATTCGCGGGAATGCCCGCGCCGGTCAGCGCGTTCAAAAGCGTCGACTTGCCCGCGTTCGTGTAGCCGACGATGGCGACGACGGGAATTTCATTCTTGCTGCGGCGGTCGCGCTGCGTGGCGCGCACGCGGCGCACCTCTTCAAGGTCCGCCTTCAGCTTGTCGATCTTTCTGTGGATGTGGCGGCGGTCGGTCTCAAGCTGCGTTTCGCCCGGGCCCTTCGAGCCGATGGGTCCCTTGCCCGACGTACCCGCCTGGCGCTCCAGATGCGTCCACATACCGATCAGGCGCGGCAGCAGGTATTGATACTGCGCAAGCTCGACTTGAAGCCGGCCCTCTTTTGTCTTCGCCCGCTGGGCGAAGATATCGAGAATGAGGCCGCTGCGATCGAGCACCTGCACGCCGAACTCTTCGCTCAGAACGCGCATCTGCGAGGGCGAGAGGTCATTGTCGAAGATGACCATTGTCGCCTCCTGTGACTTGACGAGCTCGCGGATCTCATCCACCTTACCCTCGCCGATGAATGTGTGCGGGTTCGGCGACGGCAGCGTTTGTAAAACCACGCCGACGCTGACGCCGCCCGCCGTTTCGACGAGCGCACCAAGCTCTTCAAGGCTCTCCTCGTCGGCATTCTCTTTTCGATCAAGCCGCGGCGACGAAAGGCCGACTAGGATCGCCCGGTCGCGCGGCGCGTTGTTCTCTTTCAATTCTTCCATAGATTCTCCTTATCGCGCCAAAATCTGCGCTGTACAAATTATTTTTATTATAGAGTATTTTCCGCCAAAAGAAAAGGCAAAAACGCTTTTCATTGACATTTCCGCCCCTTTCATGCGAAAATAGGGTGGACGCAACCTCAGGTTGACAAAAAGAAACGCCCGGTTGGTGGCGTTTTCTCCTGTTTTCCTGCTATGCTTTTCCTGCAAAGGCGCAGTGCACGGCGTCGAACGCAGCAACATTTCCCCAAGGAGGAACCTTTCATGGAACTATATGAAAAGCTCTACGAACTGCGCCGCGCGAGCGGCATGTCGCAGGAAGAGCTGGCAGAAAAGCTCGGTGTCTCGCGTCAGGCCGTCTCCAAATGGGAGAGCGGCGCCACGCAGCCGGAACTTAGCAAGCTCATCGAACTCTCTAAGCTCTACTCCGTTTCCGTCGACGAGCTGCTCAGTCTGGAGCATGCCAACCCCGAGCAGGATGCCGCCGAATCGCCGGTTCAAAGCAACGCCGAAAAAGCTCCCGCGGAAAAGCTGAGCTTCCGCGATTTCTGCATACAGCACAAGAAGATCATCAGCTGTGCGGCCGTGGCGCTCGCCGCGCTCATCGCCGTCGGCGTGCATTACAACAACCGCATCAACACGCTCAGCACGCAAGTAAATGACCTTCGCAGCCAGCTCTACAACGTGCAGAATAACCTCTCAAACCAGATCGCGGGCATCAGCAATAATGTCTCGGACATTTTGGCGCGCGAGTCGAGCCTGATCTCGCAATACAGCTACGAGGTCAAAAGCGTCAACCTCAAAAAGCAGGAGTGCACGCTTGCCTTTTCTCTTCTGCCGAAGACGATCAGTGAGAACACGATCGTCAACATCGGCGTGATCGACCGCAGCAGCTCCTCTCCACTGAGCAGCGTCGGTCCGTCTGTCTACAATGTTCCGCTCACGCAGGATGGCTTCGGGTATCTGCACGGTAGTGTAACCGTCCCTCTGAGCGACGAGCTCGGCGTCAATGTCAACTTCATGACGAACGGCGAAACGCAGTCGCAGGAGCTCGATACGATCAGCAATCTCAAATCCCAGTATCAGCCGCAGCTCAAAAGCTTTCTCTCCCCCATCTCCTACGAGCGTCAGGCCGGCAGCAAATGGCAGTACCAGTTCACGCCGGGCAATGCCGGCATCCCGCTCGGCACCATCTCGCTCGGCGCGCTGTCCGATGTGTCCATCCGCAGCGCGTGTCTTGAATACACGCGCGCCAATCAGCTGCTCAGGCGCGTGCCGCTCGAAGCATCGTACAGCGATGGCAGTGCCGTCACCTATGTCGGCGATGACAGCGCTGAAGCCGTAGGCGCATCCGTCATAGAGGGCGTGTCGTACTATGACCTCGCCTATGCCTCCAGTAGCGAATCGGAGGCTTTCACGCTCCCGCTCGGGGCAACGCCGCTCGTCTGCGAGCTTGTCGTCAACCTTGCGGACGACACCGTACTGCGCGTCCGCCTCTTCCAGGTGCGCGCCATTGCAGGCGGCGACAGCTACGAGGAGATAAACTACCTCGACCAAAGTCTCAGTGAGCCGCTCCCCTTCATCGTCGAATATTCCGACGGGCAAAACTGAGCGTTCCAAAAAAGCAGAAAAAAGCAGCTCTGCCGTAGCAGAGCTGCTTTTGTGATTGAATTAGTTCAGGCCGAACTTCTTGTTGAACTTGGCAACGCGGCCGCCGGTATCGACCAGCTTCTGCTTACCAGTGAAGAAGGGGTGACACTTAGAGCACACTTCCACCTTGATATTCTGCTTGGTGGAACCTGTCTCAATCACATTACCGCAGGCGCAAGTAATAGTAGTCTGCTGATAATTGGGATGGATTCCTTCCTTCATTGCTCGTGTTCACCTCTTTCTGATCCAAATGTACTTTTCTAAAAAAGCCATATAGGATATTACCACGCTTTGTGTCAAATTGCAAGAGAAATTTTTGATCCTCTCCGTGCTTTTCTCTTCCTTAGCACTTTTCCCTAATTTCATCGTCAATTTTTTAACGCTCGTTATGCAATTTCTCTTTACTTCTGCCGTTTTCAGTCGTATAATAGCATTTACGCGCCTTACGCACGGATGATTGGAAGTAAAGGAACATCAGAATTATGTCGAAAAAACATTTCCTGCGGGGACTGCGCGACGGCATCCCCATTGGGCTTGGTTATTTTGCTGTCAGCTTCGGCATCGGCATCAGCGCGCACAACGCGCACCTGAGCATTTTTCAGGGTTTTTTGCTGAGCTTTTTGAACAACGCCTCGTCGGGCGAATACGGCGGCATCACCATCATCGCCGCCGACTCCGGCCTCTGGGCCATGGCGCTGATGATGCTGGTCGTCAACGCGCGCTATCTTCTGATGAGCTGTGCGCTCAGCCAGCGTCTCTCGCCCGATACGCCGCTTCCCTGGCGGCTCCTCATTGCCTATGACCTGACGGATGAGATCTTCGGCCTCGCCATCGCGCAGCCTGGGTATCTTGAGGTGTGGTATTACTTCGGCACCATGTGCGCGGCCATGCCGGGCTGGAGCATCGGCACCGTGCTCGGCGTGCTGATGGGGAATCTCATGCCCGTCTGGGCCGTCAGCGGTTGCTCCGTGATGCTGTTCGGCATGTTTCTCGCCATCATCATCCCCGTCGGCAAGCAGAACCGCATCGTGCTCGGCTGCATCGGCGTGAGCTTTCTCTGCTCGCTTCTTGCAAGCGTTTTTCCGTTCACACGCGAGCTGTCCGAGGGCATGCGCATCCTGGTCTTGACCATCGTGATCTCTGCTGCCGCCGCCATTCTGTTCCCGCACAAGGAGGATGATCTCGTCGCATGAAAACGTATTTATATCTTTTCGTCATGGCGGCCACGACCTATCTCATCCGCGTCCTGCCGCTCACGCTGATCCGCAAGCCGATCCAGAATCCCTTCCTGCGCTCGTTTCTCTTCTACGTGCCCTACGTCACGCTCGCGGTGATGACGTTCCCCGCCATCATGAACGCCACGCAGTCGCCCATCGCGGGCGCGGCGGCCATGGTCATCGGCATCGTCGCCGCCTGGTGCGGACTGGGACTTCTCCCCGTCTCGCTCGTCTGCTGCGCGACAGTGCTGATCTTAGAGCATTTTATCGTGTGAGCAAATCTTGTAAAACACCCTCCGCGGATTTCCCGCGGAGGGTGTTTTTATGTATTCACAGCACCTTTTCTTCGCCGACCGAGAAGAAATACAGCACCTTTTCCCTGACCTTTTTGCCCATCACGCGCATAAGGGCCATGGAGTATGCCTCAAGCTGAGGGCGGTAGTGCTCAGCTCGTTCTTCGATCTGTGTTCTTCCGATGCGGTCAGTCTTGAAGTCCACGACCACAAGCTCGCCGTCCTCTTCAAAAAAGCAGTCTACCACGCCCTGCAGCAGCACCGCGTCGTCGGCGTCCAGCGTGGCAAAGTCCCGCACCGGCCGCAGCAGCGAGAAGCGGTACTCGCGCCGCACTGTCTGCGCATTCTTGCGAATGCGCGCGGCAAGATCACTTCGCAAAAATCGGACGATCGCGCGCACATCGACGGCGCTTGCCTGCTCGTCGGTCAGCTTGCGCTGCGCTCTGAGCTTTTCGACCTGCTCACGCACGCTCTGCTCGCTTGCTTCGCAGAAAAAGTCAAGGTCCTGCATCACAAGGTGCAGCGCCGTGCCCCGCTCCGCACCCGTGAGCGTCGTTTCGCCCGCAAGGAATTTTGGTTTACATAGGCTGCGCAGCCGCGGTGGGAGCGTTGTATTTTCGGATATCTCCTCGTCCAGCGCGCGGCCCTTGAGCTGCGTGGCCGTCAGCTTGGCGGGAAAGGCCGTCTGCCCCGCGTAGGGGTAGCGGTACGACAGCGCAGCAAAATCCACCGGCAGCTCATCCTTCGGCGGCGCGGCATCCACTGGCGCGGCATCGGGCCGCTGCTGCGGCGTCACAAAGCTCAAACCGTCGTGCACACGCACCGTCCACGGCGTTTCGTCAGCATAGAAGCTCCCCTCGCCATTCTGCCCCGCAAGCTCGCGCAGGGACGCCGCTTCGCTGCGCTGCAAAAGCGGCAGCATGATCCAGTCGCCCATGCACTTGCCGCTGTCCACAGCCTCGGGCAGCACAGGACAATCGCTCAGCGCCAGAAGGTCGGCGACGCGGCTTTTCGCGTTTGCCTGCGTGTGCACCATGACGAGCTTTTCCTTCGCGCGCGTCATCGCAACGTACAGCACACGCAACTCCTCGGCCTTCGCCTCGCGCCGCAGCGTGCGCTCGAGCGCCTGCCGTGCGACCGTCGGGTACTGGATGTGCCTTTGCGTGTCCACGCACACCGGCCCCAGCCCGAGCTGCGGGTGCACGAGCACCGAACTCAAAAAGTCCATATTGCTGAAGCGACGCGCGAGGTCCGAGAGGATCACGACCGGAAATTCAAGGCCCTTCGACTTGTGGATCGACATGATGCGAACGCCCGTAGAGGCGTGCGCGGTCTGCATCGTCCCCGCCTCGCCTTCGGCAAGCTGCTCGCGCAGCGTGCGCACAAAATCGAAAAGCCCCTGCCGCCCCGAGCGCGCGTAGTCTTCGCTGAGCTCCAAAAACGCGAGCAGATTTTCCTTGCGCTCCGCACCACGGCGCATCGCGCCGAAGATGCCGAGCACATTGCACCGGCGGTAAATTTCGCTCAGCAGCTCGCGCACGCTCAGGTGCGCCGCGCTGTTGCGCAAAGCGTCCAACGTACTGAGGAATTCTACGCTGTGGATGTCCTCACTCAAAAGCAGCGCATCGTAGAAGTCACCCGTGCGCTGCCGCGCGCGGATCGCCGCGAGCTCATCGGGTGCAAAGCCGAAGAGCGGAGAGCGCAGCACGGCAATGAGCGGCACGTCCTGCCGCGGATTGTCGATGACCTGCAAGAGCGCGAACAGCACTGCGATCTCCATCGAGGCAAAAAAGTCCTCGCCCGCGTCAGCGGCGCAGTGGAGGCCGCGCGACTCCAGCGCGCGGCGATAGTCCAAAAGGCGCGTGCTCGGCGAGCGCATCAGAATGACGATGTCCTCCTCGCACACGGGCCGCAGCTCTTTTGTTTTGTCATCCTGTATAGGAAATTCACTTGTCAGCATATTGCTGATATAGTCTGCGACAAACGCTGCCTCAGCCTCGCTTGCGCGCACGCGCTGCTCGCCCGTCTGCGTCGGCAGGTCGAGCAGATGGAACTCCGCGCCGCACGCGCTCGATTCGACATAATTCGCGCCGAGGCGCAGCATTTCATCCGCGCCGTAGTCGAGCTCACCCATTTCCTCGGAAAGAATATTGCAGAAGATAAAATTCGTCGCGTCCAGCACTTCTTTGCGCGAACGGAAGTTGCGCGAGAGCAGCAGCTTCGCGCTGTCGTGCTCCTCTGCGTCCTCAAGCGGCGGCCAGGTGTTATAATGCTGCAAAAAAATACGCGGGTCGGCTAGGCGGAAGCGATAGATGCTCTGCTTGACGTCGCCAACAGTGAAAAGGTTTTCTCCTTTACAAGAAATTGCGTCAAAAATGCGGTTCTGCACCTCGTTGGTGTCCTGATACTCGTCCACCATGATCTCGCGGTAGCGCGCGCTGACGATGTGTGCAAGCTCTGTCGGCGCGCCGTCCTCTCCGATGAGAAGGCGGATGGCCTCGTGCTCCTGATCGGAGAAGTCGGCAGAATTCCGCCGGCGCTTTTCCTCGTTGTACCGGCGGGAAAAGTCCGCCGTCAGGTCGATGAGCGCGAGCATTGCGGGCGCCATCGTGCGCAGGTCCTCCACCGCCTCGTCGGACGAGGCGGAAAAAATCTCGGCAAAGCCCTTGATGGTCTCCTTGCAGTTGTCCCACAGGCTTTTCATGCGCGCTTTCATCTCGCCGCCGTCGCTGTCCTTCACCGCGGCGAGGCGCGGAAACGCGATGGTCACGCCGCGCGCGGTGTCCCAGCCCTCCACCGTCTTCCCCTCCAGCGCTTCAAGCTGGTAGGACGCGTCGAGGAACGCGGGCGCATACTTCTGGTTCAGCGCGTCATTCGCGCACATCTCTTTCGCCGCGCGCTGCAAAAGGTTTTTGCAGTGGCGCGCCTTGCGCCGCACCTCATTGAGCAGAATTTTTCCATAGGGCGTATCCTCGATCTTATCCGGCACGGCGCGCCAAAACGCGCGCTGCGCCTCGAGCCATTTGTCCTCATACGGCTGCGCCTGCAATTTTGCGTGCAGCTCGAGCACTAAGTCCTCAAGCGCGCTGTCGTCGCGCCCCGCGCCGAGCGTGTCGGCCAGCAGCGTGCCGCCGGGCGTCAGATGGTCGTAAAAATCGTCCAGCGTGCGCGTGAGCACGCGCTCGCGCAGCACCTGCGCCTCGTTCCCGTCCAGCACGCGGAAATCGGGCCGCAGCGCGTGGCCGCGCGCGTCCTCGCCGAGCAGATGGCAGTTTTCGCGCAAAAGCGCGGTGCAGAACGCGTCCACCGTCTTGATATCCGCACGGTAGACGCGCAGCATTTGCTGCCGCAGATGGTAGTTGCCGGGGTCGCGCTCCATGCGCTCGGTGAGCGCCTTGGCGATTTTGCCGCGCAGCTCGCTCGCCGCGGCGCGCGTGTAGGTAATGATGAGGAAATCGTCGAGATTCGCCCCTTCGCGCTCTACGTAGGAAAAGAGCCTCTCGACGAGCACCTTTGTCTTGCCCGAGCCCGCCGCCGCGGAGACGAGCAGACTGCGCTCGCGGCTGTCCACCGCCGCTTGCTGTTCGTTTGTCAGCTTTTCAGCCATTTTCGTGCGCCCCCTCTCCGTTCACCTCGTCGATGTACTGCCAGAATTCGTCGTTTTTCGTCGCCTTGATGTATTCCATACGGTCGCTGCCGCAGCCGTTTTCAAAGTGACACGCGCTCGCAAACTCGCAGTAGGTGCAGGCCGACTGCTGCGGCGTGCGCGCGTAGGGGTCGGCGTCGATGTTGCCCGCGAAGACCTCCTGCGTGATTTCATGTAAAATATGGTCGACGTATTTCGAGAGCTTTCCGAGCTGCTCGGCAGAAGCAAGGCTTCCCGTCACCGCGCCGTCCCTTTTCACCGCGATGGGCAGGTAGCACGGCGATTCGAGCGCGCTGTGCTCCATCGCCTGCAGAACCGCCGGGTCCTCGAGCACCATGCCGCTGCGGCGCAGCTCCTTTTTGAGTGCTTTTTCAATCTTTTCGGGCTCCGTATCGCGCGCGCAGCGCAGCATCGGCTCGCGCGCGGGCGTGTAGAGAACGCCCGCGGGAACGATCTCGTGTCCGCCGAAAAGCATCTGTCCCTCTTCTTTAAGTGTAAAGAGGTAGAGCAGCATTTGGAGCCCCAGCCCGTAGCGCAGCTCGGCGAGGTCGAAGCTCTTCTTGCCCGTCTTGTAGTCCACGACGCGCAAATATAGCTTGCCGTCGTGCAGCCAGCCGTCCACACGGTCGACCTTGCCGACAACGCGCGCCGTGCCGTTTTCCTCGCGGATCGTGATGGCGGGCAGCTGCCCGTCCGCACCAAATTCCAGCTCAAATGCCAGCGGCTCAAAGTCGGAGCTTTGCAGCTCCTCGCTCACCTCGTCCATGATGCGCTCGACCGCCGCGCACAGGCGGTTGAACAGATAACGGAAGCGCGCGCTTTTTTCACACAAGTCCGGCAGCACGCGGTCGATGTATTCCTCGATCGACGCGCGCACGAGCGCGTGCAGCTTGTCCTTCGATAGCGTATGCAGTCCGCCGCACTCCTTCGCCTGCCGCAGCGTGTGCTCCATCACATCGTGCACGAACGTACCGATCTGCGGCGCGTCAAAACCCGCGCCCGTGCGCTCCCTGGCTTTCAGGCCGTAGCGCATGAAATAGGCAAAGTGACATGAGCGCGCCATGTCCATGCGCGAGGCGGACAGCGTCACCGCGCCGCCGTAGAGCGCGCGCACCGCGTCGCGCGACAGATGCCCGCGCGTATAGCGCGAAGCGTCCTTCATCGCGGCAAGCGCACGCTCCGCGTCGCCCTGTCCTTCAAAATACTGCCACAGCGCGCCGCCGATATGCTCGCCCGCATACTCGAGCGCCGTCGACTTTGCTGACAGGCGATATTCCTTGTCAGCGCTCTCTGTTTCAACGCTGATCGACGGCAGCAGACGCGCGATGCGCCCGATGACGAACGACGGCCGCTTCTCCGCGCCCTTTCCGTCCGAAACGGGATAGGACACCGTCAGCTTTTCCGTCGGCTGGGCCAGCGCGGCGTAAAGATTCTGAATTTCCAGATGAAACTGCTCCATCCCGTGCGGCGCGAGGAAGATTTGCTGCCTCTCGAGCGCCTCGCGGTCCTCGTCGCGCAGCACGCCGCCGCGGTTCTCCGCCGCAGGCAGCACGCCGTCGTTCGCGCCGAGCAGGAACAGCGCGCGCACCGTGTGGCGGTCGTTTCGCGTCATTTCGCACAGGTTCACCGCGTCGAGCGTCACGGGGATCGTGCCCACGCTGTACTGTGTGAGAATCAAACGCATCAGGCTTGCAAATTCCTCGGCGTCGAGGGTCGTGTCTCCCAAAATTTCCACAAACTGGTCGAGCACACCGCAAAGAATGCCCCACAGCTGTGCCGTTTCCTCTGCCCGCTGGGCATCGCCCGCGGCAAAAAGCTGCTCAGTCTGCGCCTGCAAGGTCTCCGGCAGGTTCACCTCTTCCAAATAGTCGTACAGCGCGCGCACCTTCTGCTCGGCCTCGCCGCTGCCGCCCACGCCTTTTTTTAGGCGCGCAAACGGCCCCTGCACGCGCTCGCGCAGTGCGTTGACCGTCTTGAGCCGCGCCCTTGCCTCGTCCGTCCATTCTTCGCCGTAGCCGTCGGGATGCGCCGACCAGGGCGTCTCGCGCGTCCACATCGCGCCGCGGATCTCCCACTTGAGCGCGTAATTTTCCAGAATGTCGCACTCCGCCATGCTGAGGCCGGCGAGGCCGGTCTTGAGGCAGCGGAACACATCCTCGTACTCAAAGCCGCCGCTCGCGGCGTCCAGCGCGCCGAGCAGCAGCGTCAGCACGGGGCTTTTCAAAATGTCGCTGCGGTGGGCATAATAGAGAGGGATGCCGTAGCGGGCGAATACGCTCTCGATCGCACCTGCGTAGGAGTCGAGATCACGCGCCGTGACGGTGATCTCGCGGTAACGATAGCCCTGCTCACGCACTAATTTCAAAATCTGCGACGCGACCCACTCGCATTCACTGTACGCGCTGCTCGCCTCATAGAGCGCGACGGCGTCAGTCGGCTTGGTAAATTCGTCCGCTGCGCCGAAAAAGCAGCGCTCGATATGGTCGAGCGCGCCGCGCACCTCACCCTGCGGAAGAATTTCCTCCTCGCATGCGACGCCGGCATCGCGCGCGAGCGCGTACAGCCGCTCGCGCACGCGCAGGCTCTCGGAAAAGAGCTCGCGGTCCTGCGTGTCGCCAAGGAGCGTGACGGTCACGCTCTTCGCGCGCCGCAGCAGGATACGCAGAATGCGCAGCTCACGCCCCGTAAAATACGAAAAACCGTCGAGGAAAATGTCTTTATTGTCAATATATCCCGACGCTTCGAGGTTTTCCTCCAGCTTTTCGAGCACGTCGCGCGCGTCGTGTCCCGGCGCGTGGAGCTTGCTGAGGTAAATGCCGTAGATGAGCGAAAGGTCGCGCAGCTTGTCGCCGCTCTCGCCCTCGATCTGCGCTACGCTCTCGGATAGCTGCTCGGGCGATACGGCGTAAGCCTGCAATTCCTCCATCACGGCGAGCAGGCTCTCCAAAAATGCCGCGCGCTGCGACGGGCGCTTGTAGACCTTGAGCACCGGCGCAAGCTCCGTGAGCGTGCGCTGGAGCATCAGGAGCTTTCCGCCCGAATCGAGCGTCACGTCCGCGCTGCCGCCGCAGATGCCCAGCACGCGCGAGGCGAGCAGCTTGAACGTCAAGGCCTCGGCATGACGCGACGCGGTGTCGCCGCAAACACGGCACAGGTCCATCTCCGCCACATGCGAGGCGTGCTCCGGCACGAGCAGGATCTGCTGCGACGAGTCCCCCAGTGCGGCGATCCTTTGCAGCACGCGCTCGGATTTGCCCGTGCGCGCGCGTCCCATCAGTATGTGCAGCAAGCGTCCTTCCCCCTTTTTCTCTCTTAAACTTATCAATATTTTATCCTAATTTTATCATAGTTTTCTTTTTCGGGCAACGCAGAAAACGCCGTACGCATATTTTCGCCCATCACGGGAAGACTACCGAAGACCAAACCATCTTTTTAAGGAGGGAACCTCATGGTCATCGACAAGATCGCGCTGACGCTTGCTATCATCGGCGCGCTCAACTGGGGCAGCGTGGGCCTTTTTGGCTTTGACTGCGTCGCCTTTCTCTTCGGCGGACAGATTGGCATGCTCAGCCGCGTGATCTACACGCTCGTAGGCCTTGCCGGCATCTGGTGCATCACGATGCTGTTCCGCGAGAAAGAGCCGATGGAAAGCGGCGGCCAGGCGTAAAAAATAAAAGGAGAGGGAGTTCCCTCTCCTTTTATTTTTGCGTTAAAAATTTTCTTTACCGCTCCCCAGTCGCTTCCGCACCTTCCAGCTCGCGCATTGAGCGACGGAACTGGCGATAGAATGTGAAGCTCGTCAGCGCCACCGCGCCGAAGTCCGCCACGGGCTCGGCCAGGAACACCGCGAACGCCTTGTCCGCGAAAAAGTGCGGCAGAATATAGATGAGCGGGATGAGCAGGATGATCTTGCGCCACACGGCGAGGAAGAGCGACGTCTTCGCGTTGCCGAGCGCCACAAACGTCTGCTGGCAGGCGATCTGGATGCCGAAAATACCGCTGCACCCCATGTAGATGCGCACGGCCCACGCCGCGTATTCGACCAGCGCGGGGTCATTATTGAAAATCAGGATGAACGCGCGCGGGAAGAGCTCGACCAGAAGCCAGATGGCCATTGAATAAGTAAAGCACGCGCGCAGCAGGCATAAGTAGGCATCGCGCACGCGCTGGACGTTCTTTGCGCCGAAATTGTAGCTCACGATCGGCTGCGCGCCCTGTGTCAAGCCCTGAAGCGGCATGTTCGAAAACTGCATGATGCTCGTCAGCACTGTCATCGTGCCGACGGCCATGTCGCCGCCGTAGCGCAGGAGAGATGAGTTGAAGCAGATGGCGATGAGGCTCTCCGTCGACTGCATCACAAACGGGGAAAGTCCCAGCGCGATACATGGCAACACGATCTTCGCATCCACGCGCAGGTTCTCGCGCTTTAAGTGCCAGCGCGTCTTCTTTCCCGTGAGGAACGTCATCACCCACACGGCCGACACTGCCTGCGAGATCACCGTCGCCAGCGCCGCGCCGCGCACGCCGAGACCGAGCACGAAGATGAACAGCGGGTCGAGAGCCGTATTTAAGAGCGCGCCGATGAGCACCGTCTTCATGCTCACGGTGGCGAAGCCCTGTGCCGTGATGTAGGCGTTCATGCCAAGTGTCAGCTGCACGAAGATCGTGCCGAGGGCGTAGATGCGCATATAGTCGAGCGCATAACCGATGGTGTTCTCGCTCGCGCCGAACATCAGTAAAAGCGGCTCGGCAAAGGACTCGAACAGCACCGTCAGCACCAGCGCCGTGATCACAAGCATCGTCAGACAGTTTCCCATGATGCGCTCGGATTTTTCGCTCTCGCCCGCGCCCTCGGCGATCGAGGCGCGCGGCGCGCCGCCGATGGCCATGAGCGACGCGAACGCCGAGATGACCATGATGATCGGCAGGCATACGCCAACGCCTGTGAGCGCGAGTTTTCCGACGGTCTCGGCGGGCTGCATGTGGCCGATGAACACGCGGTCGACCAGATTGTAGAGCATGTTGACGATCTGCGAGGTGATCGTCGGCACGGAGAGCGAAAAGAGCAGCTTTTTGACGTCCCCGTGTCCCAGATCTGCGCGCTTATCCAAAATCATCACCTGAATCTTTCGTATTTTTCCGCATAGGTTGTCAGAATATCATGCCGCGGGGCGTTCGTCAAGCAAGCGGGCCGCGAAGCGCTCTATCATGGCATTTCCATAAAGCGCTTTTGGACATTTTTTCACTTTCTCCATTGCTTTTTCCGCGTGGGCTATTGTATAATTTGTTTTACAATCGCACCAGCGGAGCGCCCCGCGTTCCGCTTATCAAACAAATAACGGAGGAATCACCATGAACGAAAAGTTTTCCAAGCTTGGCTTTTATCCTTCCGACATTCTGCTGCCCAAGAAGGATGTCGATATGAGCAAGTGGGCGGTCGTCGCATGCGACCAGTTCACCTCTGAGCCCGAGTACTGGGAGCGCGTGGAGAAGACCGTCGGCGACGCGCCTTCCACCCTGCGCCTCATCCTGCCCGAGGCCAACCTGAAGGCCCCCAACGTCGACGAGTTCATCGCCGACATCAACGCCTCGATGAGCAAGTACCTCGAAGAGGGCATCTTCGAGACGCTCAAGGACTCCCTCATCTACATCGAGCGCGGCCAGAGCGACGGTAAGATCCGTCACGGCCTCATTGGTATGGTCGACCTCGACCAGTACGACTTCACCCCCGGCTCCGGCGCGCTGATCCGCGCGACTGAGGGCACCGTGCTCGACCGTATCCCCCCGCGCGCCCGCGTGCGCCGCAACGCCCCCATCGAGCTGCCCCACGTCATGCTGCTCATTGACGACCCCGAGAAGACCGTCATCGAGCCCCTGACCGCCGCGGCCGACAAGATGGAGAGCGTCTATGACTTCGACCTCATGGAGAACGGCGGCCACATCAAGGGCTACAAGCTCTCCGCCGAGCAGATCGACGCGGTCGCCGACGCGCTGACCGGTCTCACCTCCGACGAGGCAATGAAGAGCAAGTACGGCGTCTCCGGCGTCGCGCCCCTGCTGTTCGCCGTCGGCGACGGCAACCACTCCCTCGCCACCGCCAAGGCCTGCTATGAAGAGCAGAAGAAGGGCAAGACGCCCGAGGAATACCTCGCGCTGCCCTCCCGCTACGCACTTGTCGAGGTCGTGAACAACCACGACGACGCGCTCCAGTTCGAGCCCATCCACCGCGTGCTCTTCGGCGTCGACCATGAGAAGTTCATGGAAGAGTTCAAGAAGTTCTACCCCAACGCCCACGAGGGCAAGGGCGAGGGCCACGTCATCGAGGTCTGCTGGAACGGCCACGACGATTTCGTCACTGTCCCCGACCCGAAGGTCCAGCTGGCCGTCGGCACGCTGCAGGCTTTCATCGACGAGTACCTCAAGCAGTTCGGCGGCGAGGTCGACTACATCCACGGCGATGAGGTCACCCGCGAGCTCGGCTCCAAGGAGGGCAACATGGGCTTCCTGCTTCCCGCGATGGGCAAGGAGCAGCTCTTCAAGACCGTCATGGCCGACGGCGTTCTACCGCGCAAGACCTTCTCCATGGGTCACGCGCAGGATAAGCGCTACTATGTCGAGGCACGCAAGATCCGCTAAAATATCAAAGCTACTGCAAAAAAGCGCCGCAAGGCGCTTTTTTGCTCAGGAGGACGCAACATGAATCTCAAATCCGCAAACCGCTGGCAAAACATTTTGCTCTTCGGCGGCTTCGTCATCGGCATGGTTGGCATTGCCGTGCTCGATAACCTCTACATCGCGATCCTGGGCCTTGCGATGATGGCGATGTCCATCGTCGTGTGGTGGATGTACCACCGCTGCCCCTACTGTCACGAGCAGCTGGGCCGCGGCAATCCCAAGCGCTGCCCGAAATGCGGTGCATGGGTCGCCGACGAGCCGGAGCCCGAGGAGAAGAAAAAGATCCAGCACAAGAAAAAGAAGCACTGAGCGCACAAGGAGGCCGCGATGAACGACAAAAAGCCCCTGATGGACTATCGCAGGGTCCAAAAGCTCCAAACACCGCTGCTTCTTACCGGCGCGCTGCTCAGCGGCGTCGGCACAAGCGTCAGCGTACCGCTTGTTATTCTCGGTATCGCGATCATGCTCTTTGCCATCGTGATCGGGGTACTTTACTACCGCTGCCCGCACTGCGGCAGACCGCTCGGACGCATAGGTGAAGGCGGTGCCTACTGCCCCCACTGCGGCAAGGCGCTGAATGCGCCGGTCGAGGAGCCCGTGCGCAGCATAACTGTCCCCGCCTATGCTAAGCTCAACCTGACGCTTGACATTCTTGGCAAGCGCGATGACGGCTACCACGAGATGCAGATGGTCATGCAGACCGTTTCGCTCCACGACGATGTGACCGTCACGCTCACAGACGGCAAAGGCATCACCTGCCGCGTCGACGGCGCGGCGCTTCCCTGCGATGAGCGCAACCTCGCTGTCAAGGCGGCGAGAGCCTTCTGCGAGGCGATGGACTACGGCGGCGGCATCGACATCGCGCTTATAAAGCGCATTCCGTCCGAGGCCGGCATGGCCGGCGGCAGCGCAGATGCCGCGGCGGTGCTGCGCGCGCTGCGCGCGCTCGTCTCCCCCACCCTTACGGACGAGCGGCTCGAGCAGATCAGCGCAAACGTCGGCAGTGATGTCCCCTTCTGCATCCGCGGCGGCACGCAGCTGGCCGAGGGCCGCGGCGAAAAGCTCACCGTCCTCAAGCCCGCGCCGCGCTTCTTCGTCGCCGTCTGCAAGCCGGACTTCCCGATCTCCACGCCCGCGCTCTTCGCGCGCGTAGACGACGTAACGATCACCGACCGTCCTGATACGGACGCGATGCTCGCCGCCATCGAGCACGGCGACGCGGACACGCTGTGTGCAAACGTGCGCAACGTCTTTGAGCAGGTGCTTGAGGGCGAGCAGAGGGACTGCATCGAAAAAATCAAGCATACTCTCCTGCTGCACGGTGCCAAAGCCGCAGCCATGACCGGCTCGGGCAGCGTCGTGTTCGGTCTCTTCTCCGACGAAGCGGCCTGCCGCAGAGCGTGCGAGGCGCTGCAAGGCGAGCGCGTCAAAACTCTCTGCGCCAAATTTGTTTGAAAACTAAGAAAGCCGTCCATACTCAAAGCAAATTCTTTGAGATGGGCGGTTTTTCGATGAAATGGACGAAATGGGAGCTTTCCCTTGCCGTTGGCCTCGCGGTCATGCTGCTTTACTGCGCTGCGCGCGGCCAGAATACCCTCCAGTGGTGGGGCGCAGCGTTTTCCCCGCTGTGCGACGGCATTCTGACGCAGAGCGCCGCAAGCGGTGACGTTGTAGTGAAGTCGAAGCTTGCAGAGCTGCTGGCTCTGCTGATGGGTGGAAAATGACATGCTCTACCTGCCATTTGAGCGAGAAAAAGGGAGTCGGCACTTTTTACGCCGGCTCCCCTTTCTATTATCCCTCGCACAGGATGTCGATCAGCTCATCCTTCTGCAAGCCCGCGAAGTAGCGCGAAACGTCCACATCGCCGAGCGCCTTTTCATAGCCCGCGCGGTTCGGCCTGCAGCCAACAAAGTGCGCCGCCAGCTCGTCCGGTTCCGAGGCGCTGAAAAAGTCGCCCTTGAATGTCAGGGCCGCGATCTTTCCGTGCTCCACGGTGATGTAGGCCTCGATCAGGCCGCAGCCGTCCACGCGGCGGCGGCGCAGCATTGTACACGCCGGGGAAAAGTCGTAGTTCCACTCCCAGGTGGCGTAGCGCTCCGCGCGCAGCTTCTCCACCGCCGCAAGGTCGTCCTGCGTCAGCGGGTAGGCCTCGCCCGGATTCTCCTTCAGGATGTTTTCCAGCAGGATGCGGCGGAATTCCGGCAGCGTGACCTTTTCCGGCAGATGCTCGGCAACGTTCGTCACGCGGCTGCGCACCGAGCGGATGCCCTTGGTCTGGATCTTTGTCGGGTCGACGCGCAGCGCCTCGCTGACAACAGAGAGGTCCGAATCGAACATGATCGTGCCGTGGTGCATCACGCGTCCCTGACGGATGTACTGCGAGTTGCCGGAAAACTTCTTTCCGTCGATTGTGATGTCGTTGCGGCCGTTGACCTCCGCCTTCACGCCGAGCGTCGCCAGCGTGCGCACGACCGGTTCGCAGAAGAGCTTGAGGTCCAGCGCATTGCTCTCGCCGACATCTGTAATGAACGTGAAGTTCAGGTTGCCCATGTCGTGATAGACCGCGCCGCCGCCGGAAAGTCTGCGCACCACGCGAATGCCGCGCTCGCGCACGGCCTCTTCATTGATCTCAGCGATCGTGTTCTGATACTTTCCGACAATGATCGCGTTGTCATTCTGCCAGAGCATGAAATACATGCGGTCGCGCGGGAGGCAGTCAAACACGTACTGCTCCATCGCCAGATTGTAGCTTGGATCGGTCGTCATCAGGTCCAGATATGATAGCTTCATGGTCGTGGTCTCCTTCTATCAGGGTCGTTGATTTTCAAGCCTTTTTCAGGGCTGTTATCCTTGTCTTTTCAGCTGCCGCGCCATCAAGCGTTGTCCCTCCGGCGTCGGGTGCAGACCGTCGAGCAGCAGTTCTGAGCGGATCGATCCGTCCGGCGACAGAAAATCCGCGCAGAAGTCGATATACGGCACGCCAAACGCCGTGCAGTACCGCTTGAGCCATGCGCGGTACCCTTTCATCGTCCGCTCTGCCGCTTCAAAATCGACCGCGGCCGCCCACGCCCGCGGCGCATGCGGTGCATCCGCCGGAAGTGGGATGCCAACCATCGGCAGCACGCCCACGGAAAAGAGCTGGTGGATCATCGCGCCCATATTTCCCCGCGCCGCAGCATCGAAACCGGAGTAGAACACATCGTTGCTCCCGCCCATCAGCAGCACATAGGGCCGGTCGGCGCCAAGGCCGCCCTCGCGCAGCTCCGTGAGCATCCCGCCCTGCATGCGCGCCAGCATGCCGCCGGTCGTGTCGCCGTTGATGCCCTCATTGACAAGCTCGCAGCCCGTCTCCTGTGCGCACAGCCGCGTCCACCGCTGAGACAGATGCACGCCGTATCCAAAGGTCAGGCTGTCACCGATGCAGATCAGTTTCATGTTCTTTCCACCCGCGTTTCTTTCGGATCGATGGTAAGCAAAAAAGCCTTGAAAGTTTACACTTTCAAGGCTTTTCTTGGTGGAGATAAGCGGGATCGAACCGCTGACCTCTTGACTGCCAGTCAAGCGCTCTCCCGGTTAGTGCGGTTACATACCCCCTGAACCGGGTCAAAAGAGCGCTTCAATACGCGGGCAACCCAAAAACGCACCCTGAATGTTTTTCATTATAGTCAAAGAAAGCCCGTATATCAAGAAAAATAAATTTTCTGCTCTGCGTCTCTCCGCAGTATGACATTATTGAAGTAGCTCAATCTGACGTTCAAGCAAATCAATACGATTACTCAGGTTTGCCGCTTGTAGGGTTGATCCGCTAAGAAGTTCTTGCTTAAGTGCATTTAATTGCAATTCCAAAATCTCACGAGTAATATTATCGGCATCAAGTTCATCAATTCGTTCTTCAATAGATGATAGCCTACTTTCAAAAACGGCACAGTCAATTTTCAAATCAATAAGAGTTTTAGCATACCACCCTGCTAATGCCACGATGATAGCCATAAGTGCCCCTAAAACTGATTCAAAAATATGAGTTTTGAAAAAGCGTTTTGCACGCAGGCGAAAAGAAATCTTTGCACTCTGCGTTGATGAATCCAGAAATGCTATGTTGTTAGCTTCTGCACTACCTGAAAGGTTATTATTTCGAAGATCAACTGTGCTTTCAAGAGGAGTAGTATTTGACTTTATACTTTGTCTATATGCCCGTGCCTCACTTTTGCTCTTTCTTCTTCCGTTACCGTTTCCCACAATATTCCTCATTGAATATTTCCTCAAAGAAGCATTTTTTGCTTGTTTCAAAAAAAGAAGTTATTTTTGAAGTAATTTCAGGTTGTGGTGGCTGAAAATATAGCTGATAGTCAAAAGAAATGCCTTGAATAGCATCGTCAATACTACCAACTGTATAAATCTTGTTTACATAATTATCGTTTCCAGAAAACGCCAAGCCCTCTGGTGTTGTAGTTCGAATTGCAAAACGACAATCTGTTATTTCTGATGATTTAGAAAAATATTGCTGCTTAAATGATGAAATGGAAGTATTATCCATTTCACATATGTAGACCATGCCAATTCGCCGGGTGATTAGTGCGTATTTATCTATAATTTTAGGGATCAGGCATTTTTCTACACGAGAAATAAATTCCTTATACTCAGATTCAAAATCATTTTGGATTGTATGGGTATAAATTAAATTATTCGAAGTCAATTCTAAACTATGGCCTAAATCTTGATTACTTAAAAAACGTGATGTTGTATACTGCTGACTTATCGTCGGAAAATACTGAGGCGAAAAGCCAGGTGATTTTTTGGAAGTGTTATAGAGCAGTGTATCTGCAATTTTTCCCCATTCATCGAGAATAGAAAATGAGTGATTGAACATTATTCCGCAGACTATTCGCTTTACTGTAGCTTTTCCCATATTTTTCACCTCGTTTTGTATTATACGACTAAATTCGTTATAAAGCAAGCTATTGAGCCATGCGTTGCATAATTTTGATTAGGTATAAAGTATCAAGACTTAGTGGGTATTCAAAATTACCGTTATTTTCCGCAATAATTCCTCTTTCCAATAACATCTCTATCAAATCATGGTATTCTTCCGGGAGTTCTTGTAGGTTTTTGAAATACATTTTCAATTTCTCCTTTACTAAAGATTCAGAAAATAACTATTAGTTCACCTACATCAAAATACAGGCTCTCTGTTGTATATAAAAGTGCAACAACTCTTTACACATTATGTTTATTAGTATGACTGCCAAATGAGACATCTAAGCGGTCATACTCCCTATTTATCAAAAAAATTAGAAAGGAGATTTAATTTCTTTATCTTTAGCCAGTCTGCGGACTGGCTTTTTTCATGCCACGAAAAGGAGGTTTGCAAATGGCAGATGATAAGAAAAACATTCCCGATGTAGCCCCACCTACTGAGGCATCCGCTCCCACGGCAGAAACTGCTACCGTGCCGGAGCCGCCTGTTCCCAAGCCTGTGCTGACTGATGTGGAGGCGCTCATGCTGGAACAAGAGGGGCAGGCGGCGCTCTTTGAAATGGGCGAGGCCGTGCCTGATCCCGCCGACG